>Ga0067045_1027619_pt1 | contig 80365 bp, 65 predicted proteins | sample TerdegcTABiofilm_FD_59184 | JGI IMG/M metagenome (GOLD analysis project Ga0067045, IMG submission 59184) | Combined Assembly of (Gp0054472, Gp0054536) Wastewater bioreactor microbial communities from Singapore -Terephthalate degrading... | reverse complement strand
AAAAAAAAAAAAAAAAAAAAAACTGCCCCGCCTAAGGTTGGCGAGGCAGATATTTAAATAAAAGTTGACTCTAGCTGTGCATGCTAATCTTTCACACAGCGAACGCTTAAACCATTTTCCTTATCGGTGTTACCATTGCCTGCATCGGCGCCGTTGTAATGCAAGTAAAAATCTCTTGCGTTTAGCGCATCTGTTTCTGTAGCTGACCACAAGTATGCCTCATTGCCAGGGCCGTAGAATGTTCCATTTTGAACACGGAAGCCACCTGGTAACGCTGTAAAACCGCTTGAATTATTCGCTCCGGAATTAGGAGAATTCCAGTGTGCCGTTCCTGCTTCTTTAAGTTTGCCTCCGGCAACATTTGACCCACCCAAATAATTTACAAGAATTATCCAATCATTATCCGAAGGCACATGCCAGCCCACAGGAGCTATTTTACGGCTGTCGTTTACCGCATGCCAGTTATACAGCCGTCCGTAAGTAGTTGCGATGCTTGCATTGTTGCTATGATTGCAGTATGCACCCGTTGTTAAATTATACCATGCCGTGTTGTCGGTTACATTAGGTATCGTGTCGCCGTTACGGTAACGGGTAGTCTTCAGATTTTCAACCATCCATGTTTGCGTGCCGATTTTAACAGTATGGTAAACGTTGCCGTCGATGTCGGTTACGGTGTAATCCTGTTTTTTCAGGTCCCAGTCTTCGCAGGAAATTAAAATACCGATACATAAAAATTGAAGTAAACGTTTAAAAAACTTCATTTTCATCAGTCCTGTCATAATATTTCAAATGATGTTGATGTTAAAAAGATACGGAGTAACCGATCTGCCACTGATTATCAGTAAAATCTAATCGTAATCCGCTATATGGCATATTCAGGGAAGCGGATTGAGCCTGTTTCACGTTCTGGGAGCCTTTATACGCTACATAAATAATATCGGCCAGCCATATAACCGCTCCGACTCGTGTGGCGATATAATAGGTGTGATGCGCGTCATTCGCTTTTTTATATAGCGAATTCGTGCGTTTTGTTTTATAATCGGAATAATAATCGCTGGATTTGCTTTTCTTAAGAAGTCCGAAACCAATGAGCCCTGCCGCGCTCACAGTGGTCAGGATCGGACGGATTTTATTCTTTTCCACAAAATAACCGCCCAGTCCCGGAAATATTACGGATAAAAATGCGTTGGAAGGTCCGCCCGGTTTTTTATTCGTATTGCTTTGGGTGATCTTTTCTGATTCTTTCATTGATTTCTTTTTGCTGTCTATTCCAGACAGGCTGATGGCAACAAAACGCATTTCATCCAACAAGCCGTCGATTTTTCCTGAATAATTTCGGCTGATGGTTTGATTAACCGTTCCTGTTTCAACGCTGATCATTCGGATGTCAATCGCGTAGGTTTCTCCAAGCTTACCAATACTGCCCGCAAACATGAATTCAACTCCAAGCAGTCGTCCAACCTGGACGACGCACTCCGATGTATTGCAGTTGTCCGATAGTGAAAAATCCTGTTCTTTTAAAATATCATTCATTTTCTCTCGTTCAAGAACCTGAAAAGCTTGCGTCTGTACAAGTTCTGCGCGAAAACGCTGCGATACCGTGTAGGCTTCGTTTGCTGTCAATGTTCCTTCTGCCTGGAACTCCAGAACGGCCACGGTCATTTTCTTTCCAGCGCCCTGGGAAAAAGTTGTCCCGCTGAGAAGTAAGACACAACAAAGCATAGTCAATAGCCATTGTACAGATGTTTTCATTATGTCTCCATAGATTAGGTTCGGTTTTACGTTTATATTCCTTCCGTGTATAGAATTAATCCTGTCCTCGAACGCAGTATAAATTATGATCAAAATTGATTGTAAATGACCGGCATTCATTTACACTTTCTCCGCTATACGAAATCAGTTGGAGTATTCGTCTCTTTTCCGGTTCAGGTGTCAGGAATAATCAAAGTCGGATGAAATTACAATAATGTATCAATAGGTGATTATGATTGCAAGAAAAAAAATTATTGGGAATAATGAATTTTTAAGACAATAGGTTTTGGTATAAACCTTTATTGTTTTTCCCTGTCCAGCGCCCACAACGCCGCGCCGATGGTGCCTGCGTGGTTACCTAACTGCGCCTGTACGATCCGCAAACCGTTGCGCGCCGTTTTCATGACACGGTCAGAGACTGATTCATGGATAGACCTGATCAATACTTCACCCGCCTAAGATATCCCGCCTCCTATGATAATCACATCCGGATTGAGACTATGAACAATATTCGCGATTCCCGCGCCGAGATAATCCAGCGCCCGGTTCATAATGCCCGTTGCCAGCGAATCGCCGTTCCTCCAGGCGGTTATTATATCTTTAACGGTAATATCAGTTGATGCATGGAGTGATGATGGATGCCCCTGATTGAATGCGTCGATAAAATCACGGATAATAAATTTTCCGCCGGCATATTGTTCCAGGCAGCCGCGGTTTCCGCACGCGCAAGGACGCCCTTCGGCTTCGACTGTCATGTGCCCGAACTCCGCTGCGTTGAACGAACTCCTGTTCAGGATTTCGCCGTTGATGATAATGCCGCCGCCGATGCCGGTGCCGAGTGTGATGCCCGCCACTGTATGATACCTGCATCCGGCTCCTGACTTATATTCACCGTAGGTCATCAGTTTAGCGTCGTTATTTACAAACACGGGTAAGCCGGTTGCATCTCCGATAATCTCAGCTAACGGAACGTCCTCCCAGTTGGGTATATGCGGCGTCGGGCCGGGGGATATGCCGCGTCCGGAATCAATGCTGCCCGGACAGCCGATTCCGACAGCCGTTACGGAAAAGTGATTCTCACCGGCAAACGTCAGGCATTCATGGGCAGCCTGAATCATCAGTTTGAGTATATGATCCTTCCCTTTTTCTGACCTGACGGACGTTGTGCCGAATCGGATTAATTCGCCCTCTGCGGAAACAACACCGAATTTTAAATTGGTACCGCCGAGATCCAGGCCGATAGCATTTCGTTTTGTATGATTGCACATATTGAGCGCTTTATTAATCGTTCAGAGCCTTATATCGTTTGCCCCAGAATTTATATTTTGTGAGCGCGGTAAAAACCATCAGACGCTCGAATATCCTGATTGCCATGAGTGAATGAATAATCCGGTAACCGAGGAACATCAACATAATGCACACGCCCGAATCAATCGCGAATTTTAAAATCCGGTTCTCCACAGGAAATAAATAATTTTATCCGATGATCACAGTATAAAATAACACCACGATACCGATGATGAAGCCATGCGCGGTTTCGATCGCCCGGGTCGGGCAACGGCTCATGCAGTGCATGCAGCTTTCGCAGCGATAGGTCCAGAACGGCCGGTGGGCTTCGATGTGCGGCCATTAGATACGAAGGGTTATAAAAAGGCTTCTTTTTTCGGAAACACCTTTTATGACGCAACGACTCCTTACCGGGTTCTATTTTCGGTAACAGTCTTAATGACGCAATTCGTCGACAGATAAGCTGCCAGATAAAAAGTAAAAATTCATTGCATTTCTGTAAAAAAGATATATCTTTGAAGGTTCACACTACAGGTTATATATTAATTTTTATGTACTTATAATTGGAGAAATTTAATGAGTAAATGGCTGATCAATAAATGCCGGCCACTGTCCCGTTATGTAGAAGAATACAAAGCCAAGGGTCTTTATAGCTATTTTACGGAACTTGAGAAAACCGGAACTTATATTACCGTTAAAGGAATACCCTTAATTAACTTTTCCTCGAATGATTATCTGGGCCTCACCCATGATCCGAGGGTTCTGAATGCGGCCAAAAAAGCGTTTGACATTTACGGTTCCGGCTTGTGTGGCAGCCGGTATGTGGTAGGCACAACCGTCGAGCATGTCAAACTGGAAGAAAAAATTGCCCAATGGAAAGGCAAAGAAGCCTGCATTGTATTTTCAACCGGTTACCAGACTCTGCTGGGTACGGTATCCTCGCTGCTGACGCGCATGGATGATTCCATTGAAGAGGACATCGTGCTGGTAATTGATAAGCTGAGCCATGCCTGCATTCTGGACGGCTGTTCGCTGGCGGTAGGCGCTCAGATGACACGCGGCGTCAGTAAGATGCCTGATGGACAAATCCGATATTTCCGGCATAATGATCCCGAAAGCCTTGAAGATATTGTCAAGTCAAACACAGAAAAAGGGAAGAAAGTTATCATTATCGTCGAAGGCGTGTACAGCATGGACGGCGATATCTGCCGGCTACCGGATTTCGTCAAAATTGCCGATAAATACGACGCGGCCATTGCCGTGGATGACGCGCACGGAACGGGCGTTCTCGGCAAAACCGGACGCGGAACCCCCGAGCATTTCGGGCTTGAAAAAGACGTGGATCTGCTGATGGGTACCTTCAGCAAGGCGCTCGGCTGTATCGGCGGATTCGTTACGGGCCAAAAGGACGTCATTTCCCACATCAAACATAAAGCCCGAAGTCTTATCTTTTCCGCCGCGGCTCCGGTTTCGATTATTGTCTCCGTATCCACTATTATTGATATCATTCAGTCCGAGCCCGAACATCTGGCCCGGCTGCGTGAGAATGAAGCCTACTTTAAAAACGAGCTTAAGAATATGGGATTCGATTATGCCAACAGCGAATCGCCTATCGTCCCCATCATGATCCGTGATCCGGAAAAAACCCTGTATATTTCCACCAAGCTGTTTGAAAACGGCGTTTTGATGCTGCCCATGCTGTATCCGGCGGTAACCAAAGGCGAAGAACGGCTACGTTGCACCATCGGCGCCAAACACACTAAAGACGACATGAACAAAGCCCTGGAAGTGCTCAAGAAAGAAGGCAAAGCCATCGGCGTCATCAAGTAAGCCAAATTACTTATATACAAAAAACCCTTCTGCCACACAGAAGGTTTTTTTTTGACAATTCTGAATAGCTATAATTTGAAACGGAATTGTGATTTTTCTGATAGCCTCATGTCCGTGTTTCTGGGCCATCCCTATCGTATCGGCGTCACCTGGCTTTTCCGAAATGGCGGGGCGTTCGGCAGGCCGGCTTACAGGAATCATAATACTTCCGGTTGCTGCAAAACCGATTAATGTGCCGTTGTCGATACCAATTCCCTTCCGAAGAAATTTTAAAATGATTTTAAAAACAGCGTGTGAATTTGCTTTTTTGCGATAGATTATTTATAATAACAAAATTTTACCCGGAGATTTATCCTATTTCGGCATCATTAACAGACATCATTATTCTTGCCATGAAATTTCTGCCGGCCAGCGGAGGCAGCGCGACTTATGCCTACAATCTGGCGCTGGGGCTTCATCAGCAGGGTCTGCACGTACAGGTCCTGGCGCCTTCCTACGGAATGAGGGCGTCTGATGATTCCGTTTATCCGTTCCGCATCCGGCGCATGCGTATGACAAATGAGAGCTTTTTCCTGATACGCCATTTCGTGGCGCTCCTGTACGTTATCATTGGGTATTGTAAATACAAGCCGCGTTATATCTGGGCGACAACCTATGCCGGCTGCGCTGTGCTGGGCATGTGCCGTTTTTCTAAGTCGAAAACAATCGGCACGGTGCACGGGGGCGGCATCCACCGCCGGTTTCCGCCAAAAAAACTATCCGACCGGCCCGGTAACTTTTTCGGTTTACGTTTTATACGCCACAGCGACGCCATGGTAACGGTCAGCAAGGAATCACGCGCCATGTTTCTTGAACGTTTGCGTCCGTACAATGTTTTAAAAGATTTTCATGTTATTTATAATGGCATCCGCTTCGATTATGAAAGATTCAAGACCAAATCACAAGCTCTGGAACGCTTTTCGGAATACGCCGGTAAAACGGTGCTGTTGACCGTCGGACGGTTGGTAAAAGCCAAAGGCCATGATCTGGTCATTCAGGCGGTCACGCGTCTGCTGGCTGAAATTCCGGAACTGATTTATATCATTTGCGGTGAAGGCCCGGAGAAAGCCTCGCTGATAACTCTGGCGCACCGTTTATCGGCCGATCATGCCGTTAAATTTATGGGATATGTCCATGATGAGGATTTGGAATATTTTTTCGGACTCTGCGATGTGTTTGTTATGGCCGGACGGGAAACGGAACATTTTGTTGAGGGCTTCGGGCTTGTGTATATCGAGGCCGGCATCAGGAATAAGCCGGTTATCGGCACCCGCGTAGGCGGCATACCGGAAGCCGTCGTGCACGGACAGACCGGGATTCTGATACAACCTGAGAACGTCGGCGAGCTGACAGACGCCATTCGTTCGTTGGTAGCGGATCCGCAGGAACGAAACCGCCTGGCCGGCAACGCCAGAACATTTATCGAAAATAATTTTACAACGGCCGTTATGGCCAAACATAACGTTGACCTGCTTAAACAATTACAGCATTAAATTATTCAGGAGAATTATAAATGAGCACCAATCACGATTCGCAAAAATCCGACAAGCGCGTTAACGACATTCTGCTGGGACCCCTGGAACGGCCGGCGCTGGAATTTTTCTGCCGTCACATGCCGTCATGGGCCAATCCGGATCATCTGACTATTATCGGCGTTCTGGCCGGCTTTCTGATCGGCGCCAGTTACGCCCTGACGAGCTATGACCGTAACTTCCTGTGGCTGGCGTCTGCCGGCTTGGTGCTACACTGGTTTGGCGACAGTCTCGACGGCAACCTCGCGCGATACCGTAAAATCGAACGCCCGAAATACGGTTATTACGTCGATCACATCGCCGACGCGTATATCACCACGGTGATCTGCATCGGAATCGGGCTTTCGGCCTATGTCGGGTTTATTTATGCCATGTTCTGTCTGGTCGCGTATTTACTCATGTCTGTGATGACCTATGTGACGACAAATGTCACGGGTATTTTTAAAATCTCCTACGGCAAGCTGGGCCCAACGGAAGTCCGCGTAGTAATGATTCTCGCGAATGTGTATTTTTACTTCGGGCCGAATCCGGTTATCCATTTTACGTATTTCGAAATCACCTTATACAATCTGATCGCCTCGGTGGCCGCTTCGTTATTATTCCTATATTTTATGGTGTTTTCGCTTAAACAAATCCGGGAATTATATAAACTCGAACCGATAAAAAAACCGGCTAACCCGTAACCGTTTTTTTCATATGTAGAATACCCTTACGAATTGCCGCCTCCCACGGCGATCAGGTAGTTACCGATAAACTACCCTAGGCAGCGGGCGTGGATAGCTTGACGCCACGGCAGGCCGAGTTTTTTGCCAAAGAAGAACGGGCCGATGAATGCAACCAGCCATTCGGCCGTCCTCTCAATAAAAGGGCCGTCAAAAGAAAACGTCATTATCGCAACGGAAGATCTTGCCTACGAAATCGCATCCTGATATCATGCCGGTGGTTTGGAATAGGCTGCACCCGACGGCCGTAATAAAAGCGTGCATTACTTCTCACATCGCCTTTACGCTGATTAACGACATCCACCGGGCCATCGCAAAAAATATTTCATGCGCTCCTTATAGGCTTTGACCGGGCGGGCGGCGCGCGTTCATGGGTTTACCATGCGCCGGAATGATATTTTTAACCGGACTTGCGCCAGGATTGGCGTTTTTCCTTTACCATCGGGATGGACGCAATCCGGATTTGGCATTTGTACCGGATGATTAAGGGTTAAATACGCATCCGGAAGTTCTATCGTAATCATTCAATCATCAGACTGTTTTCTTTCCTGTCGCCGTAAACAAGCAAGCGATTGCCACAATCTTTGGCCGCCTGTAAAAAAGTTATTCTATCTTAAAGTTTGTAATTCTGCTTAACTCTTATTAAATTACCCGCAAATGAAACGCTTATGCCGATATTAATCACAGACGACGACCGCTCATCCGGCCTGCTGGTACAGGCCCTGCTGCAGCAGATGGATCTGAGTTTTCTGCCCAGTCCTGAAACATACATTTTCCGTACGGCGGAAGAAACTTTGGATTATCTGAAGGCCGGCCTTGCGGATTCTGAAAAATCCGCCGATCTGATGATTATCGATGTCTGCCTGGGCGGAATGAACGGCATAGAATTCTGCCGCGCGCTTCGAAAAAATCCGGATTATCAAACCATTCCGGTCATCATGATTACCGGCAAAGTGGAAAAAAAACTTTTAAAAGAGGCTTTTGAAGCGGGTGCCGACGATTTTATTTATAAGCCGCTGAATAAAACGGAATTTCATTCGCGCGTACGTATGGTTCTGCTGGCCAGTCTTTATGAAAAAATCAAGGAACGCCAGCGGATGGAACTGGAACGCATCAACCGCCAGTTGGAAGAAAAAAACAAGACGATCCGCGAACAGCAGGCCCGTATCATTTATCACAGCAAGATCAGCGCGCTGTCCCGGGTAGCCGCCGGCATTGCCCATGAAATCAACAACCCGTTGTCTTATATTTACGGCAACCTCGAATATATCCGTTCCTGGATCGGCGTGTTTGACAAATATCTGTCGCAGACCCGGCCCCTCATTGCAAGTGACGAGACTCTCGCGCGAACCGAAAAGCAACTGAATATAGAAGACCTGAGCGGCGCTTTGAACTCCGCGATTGACGGCAGCCTCCGCATTAAAGAAATCATCAGCCACTTCAAGGACCTTTCGTATTACGACGAAAAGTTTCTGGGCGATTTGGATGTCAACCAAATCCTCCATGAGACCGTTTCGGCATTACGCGCGCAGTATCCGCTGATCACGGTTTCGGAAAGCTATGAATCCCTGCCGGTTATTTTTGGCAATCGAAAAGTCATCTACACCTGCTTCTGGAACATCCTGATTAATGCGTACGAAGCGATCTGGGAATCCCAGTATCAAGGCCGGCTGGCCAAGGAAGACGGCCAGATTCAGGTGAAAACCACTCCCGTTGCCTTAGGAGACGACATTTTTCTGGAGATACGGATTGCCGACAACGGGACGGGCATACCCAAGGAAATTCATGATAAAATTTTTGAACCGTTTTTTACCACCAAAACACGCACGAAAAATTTCGGACTGGGTTTGTATGAAGTTTATAATATTCTTCAAACCTATCATGCATTTATCGCAATGCGTCCGGCGCAGCCGGTGGGTACCGAATGTCTGATAAAAATTCCATCCGCTGAAAATCAGATGTATAAAAACCCTGAAACAATATGACCGCTTCATCTGCACTCTTTGCCGAAGTGGTATTTCCCGTTCCCCTGAATCAGCGGTTTACGTACCGTATTCCAAAAAAATACGCGGAGCTTCTGGTGCCGGGCATGCGCGTACTGGCGCCGTTCGGACGAAAACGCATGACCGGTTATGTGACCGCCGTGCAGACAGAGAGCGCTTTTCCGGATTTACGCGATATTACAGCGGTCCTGGATCCGATTCCCGTCTTCGCGCCTGAATTGATGGCCCTGGCGCAATGGATGGCTGAATATTATATGACCGCGCTGGGCATCGTCCTGCACACCATGCTGCCTCCGGGCATCGAGATTAAGAGCGAAAAGTTCGTATTATTAAAAGCGCCGGTGGGAGAATTTGAGGTGCAGGCGATTCGACGCGCCCGACCGGTGCAGGCCAAGATTCTGAACGCGCTGATTGTCCATAAAAAAATGTCGCTGAAAGCGCTGCAGAAAAACGTGGCGTCCAACACGCTGCAAAAAAACCTTAAGGAACTGGTAAATCTCGGTCTCATTGAGATCCGTGAAGAAGACGAAGAAGCGGGCGTATCCGTGCGGTATGAAAAATGGGTGCATCTGGAAGCCGCGTACCTCGATGACCCGGGCCGTCTGGTTGCCGCTATCGAGGATTTAGAACGGCGTTCCCCCAAGCAGGCGGCCATTCTGTCGCACATCCTGGAACGGCTGACGCAGGATGCCGGCGAAGAAGCCTTCATCATGAAACAGAACGAACTGCTTGCCGAAACGCGTAGCACGTTGCCGACGCTGCAGTCGCTCGCAGAAAAAGGCATCATAACTATCCGCGAGCACGAGGTCTTTCGCGATCCGTATTACGGCGAGCCGGCCAGTCCCAAGCGCATCCGGCTGAATGACGACCAGGTCCAAGCCGTTGCGGCGATTACGGAAGCGTTGCGATCCCAATCCTATCACACCTTTCTGTTATATGGCGTTACCGGTAGCGGCAAAACGCAGGTTTACATCGAATCCGTGAAAGAAGTGCTGGCCGGCGGACGTACGGCTATCATTCTTGTACCTGAGATCGCGCTGACGCCGCAGGCCGTGGAGCGGTTCCGGTCGTATTTTGGGAGCGCGATTGCGGTCTGGCACAGCCGGATGTCTGCCGGAGAGCGGTTTGACGCGTGGCGTAAAATTCTGGCCGGCGAGTTCCGTGTGGTGATCGGCGCGCGTTCGGCGATATTTACGCCGCTAAAAAATCTCGGCCTGATCGTGGTGGATGAAGAACACGAAAATACCTACAAGCAGAGCGAGCCGGCCCCGCGGTACCACGCCCGCGACGTCGCGGTGATGCGTGCTCTCCGCAACGAAGCCGTGGTGGTGCTGGGTTCAGCCACGCCGAGCATCGAATCCTACCACAACGCGCTGACGGGCAAGTACACGCTCCTCGAACTGCCCCGCCGCATCCGCGATGTACCGATGCCGGAAGTTACCGTGGTCGATATGCGGGCGGAAAAAGAAGTGCATATGGACGACTGGCAGCCGATTTTCTCGCGCGCCCTGCGCGAGCGCATTCAAACCGCGCTGCGTTACAACCAGCAGATTATTCTCTTCCAGAACCGGCGCGGCTACGCGACCTTCGTGGAGTGCTATGACTGCGGGTTTGTCGCCGAATGCCCGCATTGCAGCATTTCGCTGACTTATCACCAATACAATCAAAAACTGAAATGCCATTACTGCGGATATTCCGAAGCCGCATACCAGCAGTGTCCGCAGTGCGCCAATCTGAATATCCTCAATTACGGTATCGGCACCCAGCGCGTGGAAGAATTGTTGAAGGACATGTACCGCGGGGTGAGCGTGGCCCGCATGGACCTGGACACGACCACGGCGAAGGGTTCCCATTACCGGATACTGGAGCGGTTTAAGAACAACGACGTACAAATTTTACTGGGCACGCAAATGATCACGAAAGGTCTGGATTTTGAGAACGTGACGGTGGTCGGCGTGATTTCCGCCGATACCACGCTGCTGCTGCCGGATTTCCGATCAGGCGAACGCACTTTTCAGCTGCTGACGCAGGTCGCCGGACGGGCCGGACGCCAGAAGAAAACCGGCCATGTCGTCGTCCAAACGCTTAACCCCGATCGCGCCGCCATCCAGTTCGCTAAAAACCATGATTTCCGGGGCTTTTACGCCGAAGAAATCCGGCACCGGCAGGAACTGAATTACCCGCCCTTCGGCCGCCTGATCGTAATTTTATTTAAAAGCAAAGAAGAAAAAAAAGTTATTGAACAGTGCAAACATTTTTGCGATATTCTTAAGGATGGGCTTAACCGAAATCATTGGGCAACCCAGCATGCCATGGTGCTTGGGCCGACCGCCGCGCCGATCGCGCGAATTAAGAATTTCTACCGATGGCATATTTTGGTGAAAGTCAGCAAACAATTTGACAAATCGGGATCGCTGTTCAGGCAAATCCTGCTGCAAACCATGGAACAGCATCACCGGCAGTTCAAAGATACCGGTGTCACTATAAACATTGAAGTGGATCCGCATAATGTATTATAACCAACTTACGCGTCGGGCTGTTTTATGAGCCGTCGATTTAATCAGAAAAAAGAAGCCTTTGAAATTCTTAATAAGGAACTTAGCGACCTGATTCCCATCGAACAGCGCATCCTGGACAAGGAGCGGCTGTCGGAAAAATCCCTGAAATCAGGGACATCCAGGGATAAGATACCTCAGGAGTGGCTCGACGAACAGGCGGCTCTGTTTAAAAAGTACAAGCTCGTGGAACGCGTGTACCGTTTTTACCGGAACATTATCCAGAATATGAGCAGCAGCATCATCAGCATCGATATGAGCGGCTGTATCACGTTCATGAATGTCAACGCCGCCAAGACGCTGGGTTATACCGTGGACGAACTGCTTGGAAAAAATCTGATTGACATTTTTCACGAGCCTGAAAAAAACGGCAAAATCCTCGACCTGATGCTGCTGCCGAACAAGCGTTTCGAGAGCAAAGAAGTGAACCTGATCGCCAAGTCGGGCGTGGTCATTCCCATTGGTTTCAGCACGTCGGCGCTGACGGAAAACAATGAGCAGATCGGCGTTATCATTGCGTTCCGCGACCTGACAGAGATGCATATCATCCAGCGGCAGGTGGAGCGCATGGAACGTCTGGCCACGCTGGGCGAACTGGCCACCGGCATCGCGCACGAGGTTCGCAACCCGCTGGGCGGCATCAAAGCGGCGGCGCAGGTGCTTGAGGAATCGTTTGACGAATACGACAAACGCCTTGAACTCGTCAGCCGCATCGTCCGCGAAGCCGACCGTGTGAACAACCTCCTCATGGATTTCTTCAAGTTCGCCAAACCCGTCAAGCCGTCCAAAAGTTATCTCGACATCGAATCCATCATCGATGGGGTGTATCTCCTGCTGGCTTCGCAGTTGAAGACCAAACGGATTCTTTTCAAGGAAGATTTATCCGATGTGCTGCCAAAAATCTACGCCGACGCCAATCAAGTAGAACAGGTGCTGATGAACATCTTTCTCAACGCCATCCAGGCCATGCCCGATGGCGGCCAGCTGTTTGTGCGCGTCCATTCAACCACCATGAGCAAAACGCCCCATATCAAGTGGTCGGAAGATTATTTAGATAAGGATATGCTGTTTGTGGCAATCGAAGTGCATGACACCGGCGTCGGCATTCCCAAGGAAAATCTGGAAAAAATATTCAATCCGTTCTTCACCACCAAATCCGACGGACTAGGTCTGGGGCTGGCGATATGCCACCGGCTGATTACCCAGAATAACGGAAATATCTACGCGGAAAGCGAACCGGGCAAAGGATCAAAATTTACCGTGCTCCTGCCGACACGTTAAAGCATCCATTCTTTTTTTTTTTGAACCCATAGATCCATCATTAGGGTATGGATACTGCTTTTCCTGTTGGTCATCACGTTTGCATTTGACGAAGGCGCGCGGATAAATCCGCGGCATTTTTTCATTGTGATGGCCGGTAAGAAAATCATTGATGAGAACGCTCCCATCCGGCAACGAAAGTATGTCAAGCCGGATGGTCGGGACGATGAAAAGCTTCTCACAAAGGTTCGTCGTTTATCTCTGAGAACCGGAAAAGCGAGCAATCAGGTAAACCTTTGTGCCAAAGTTACAGCGCGGCTCAGTTAACCTACAACACATAAGAAAAAGAATTAACCAGCAGTACTTGGATAACAATTCCGGGTGAGAAATGACCGCCGCCTTTTTTAGGTTGCTGTCATTTCAAAACTCAAAAAATATTGCAACAAAAATATTCAAGGGAATGCAATCGGGTAAATCGCCTGAGCGCTTCCGAAATAAAATGCCTCATTATCAGGGGCTATTCCCCGCGATGCTTGCCCTCTCTCTGCAACCTTCGCTTCTCATCCTTTCTGGCAATCGCCTCGCGCTTATCGTACATCTTCTTGCCTTTGGCAACGGCCAGCTGCACTTTAACTTTGTTTTTCTCGTTGAAATAGAACGACAGGGGAATTAAGGTCATGCCTTTTTCTTCAGTCTGTCGGATCAGCTTGCGAATCTGGCTTTTGTGCAGCAGCAGTTTCCGTTTGCGGTACTCGTCATGGTTGTTTATGTTCGCCTGCTTGTATTCCGGTATATGCGCGTGATACAGCCAGACTTCGTTGTTTTCAATACGGGCATGACTGTCCTGAATGTTCAGCTTACCTTCGCGCAGACTTTTGACTTCGCTGCCCAGAAGCGCAATGCCCGCTTCGATCGTCGAGAGGATGTGGTATTCATGCCGCGCCTTGCGGTTAGAGGCAATGATTTTCTGCTCGGGCGCTTTATCCGTCATGGGAAACCGTCGGGTTAATCAATCGTTTCTTTCACAGAATGCGTTTCGTCTTTCTGAAAGTGGTGTGTAAGCATTTCAGCGATAAGTCCGGTGGATACAAGCTGCATGCCCATCAGCACCAGCAGAATACCCAGAAAAAGCAGCGGACGGTTGGCCAGCGGCATACCCATAAACCAGGTCACCGCAAGATAGGCATTGATACCCATGCCGGCCGTCAGTATAAAAAATCCGATAAAACCGAAAAAGTGCAGCGGCCGCTTGATATAACGGCTGATAAACAATACCGTGACTAAATCCAGGAACCCGCGGAAGAAACGCGACAAGCCAAATTTGCTGTATCCGTATTTCCGCGCATGGTGTTTCACGGCAATCTCGGTGATTTTCAGGTATCCCTCGCGTTTGGCCAGCACGGGAATATAACGATGCAGTTCGCCGTAAATCCGCACGTCCTGAGTGACTTCGCGGCGGTAAGCCTTGAGGCCGCAATTGAAGTCGTGCAGCGGGATACCGCTCATCCATCTCGTGATGAAATTAAAAAACCGGGAGGGAATCGTCTTGGTGATCGGGTCGTGGCGGATTTTTTTCCATCCCGAAACGAGTTCAAAACCCTCGTCCAGCTTGCGGATCAGATTCGGCAGTTCGTCGGGATCGTCCTGCAGGTCGGCGTCCATGGTGATGACATACTTTCCCCGTACGGCCTTGAAACCTTCGGACAGCGCCGCCGATTTGCCGAAGTTCTTGCGGAAACGGATGGCCCGTAACGTACTGAAACGCGTTTTCAATTGCTGAATCACCGCAAAAGAGCCGTCCGTGCTGCCGTCGTCGATAAACAAAATTTCGTAGGATTTCCCCATGCCCGTCAACGCGGCGTGGATGCGCTCGGTTAGCTCCGGCAGAGACTCCTCTTCGTTGAGCAGCGGAATAACCACCGATATGTCTAATGTTTCGTTCATGATGTCACCCGATCGGTTTATGGTTTATTCTGGATAACTTCAATGTGTTTGGGATAATGGATATGAAAAAGCCGGCTGCTGAATTTTTTGTTAAAAATTCGTTCATTAAAATAAATGCTGAGCAGATCCTTCTCCGCCGGACGGAGAATCCTCACATATCGCGGAACGTAAAAATTCTGAATTTTCTCGAAACGGCTGAATTCTTTTTTTAAAACAATCTCATCCGCACGGCTGTAATGTTCGATTTTCACGACCGCGTACTGTAACGCCGGATCCATCCAAACTTTGCGGTAGCCGTGCGGCTCTTTAAAGGTTACCCGATAATAACAACTGTCGGCATCGTACCCGATAACATTCTGCGTGTCCGACTCGGAAATAAACACCAGGCCGGTCAGCGCCTCAATCAGTTCATCAAACGTCACCTCGTAGTCAAAGGCTTTACGGATGCCCGAAGAATCCGTGCGTCCCATAATCACGTATTTGTTGATAATATTATAAACGACGAACGAATCCCGGTTAATCGAGGCCAGCAGGCCGTCAATGCCGAAAATACCTTCCAGCTTGACGTATACCGAATCCGGATATTTCAGGGCGATATGGCCGGTTACCTGACTACTGCTGCGTGGTGATTCGAGGTTGAGCGTCGTGATGGCCTTCATGTATTGCAGGTGCGGTTGGCTGGCGCGGTTGAGCCGGATCAGCTCGCGAACACTGAGAGCATCGGGGTTTACCGGACCATGGCTAATCAAAACGGTACGGCCCGGACAGCCCGTCAGCATTATCGCCAGGCCTGCGGAAATTAAAAGGATGCGTTTAATCGGATGAAGAAGTACTGCTGGCTTCAATTTTTTCCTCAATTATTTTTTTGTCGCCGCCCAGTTCAATCGCCTTGCGCCAGAAATGCCGGGCTTGCCGGGGATCGTTCAGTTTGTAATATATGTCTCCCAAATGGTCGGCGACTTCCCAACTGGCGGCGTTAATTTCATACGAACGGCGGACATACTTCAGGGCGGCATCATATTGACCCATCTGAAAATAAACCCACCCCATGGTGTCTAAATAATGCGGATTGTCCGGCGATTTTTCAAGGGCCTTTTTAATTAACCGCATTGCTTTGTCGGTCTGCAGGCCGCGCACGGCGAGGCTGTAACTGTAGTTATTCAGGATAACCTCGTTAGCGGGATCCAGAACGAGCAGGCGCTCAAACAGCGCGTCCGACTGATCATATTGCTTCTGTTCCTGATAGATGCCGGACAGCAGGCTCAAGGTAAGCACATCCCGGGGGTTCATCTGAAGCGCCTGTTCAAGATGCTGAACGGCCTTGTCGCGGTTTTTAAGCTGGAAATAAGCCCAGCCAAGGTTGCGCTGAAGTTCAAACGACGGGGAGGATAACGGTTCGGCCGCTTCAAAATAGCGCACAGCTTTTTCGTTATCGCCGGTCTGGATGGCAATGGCGCCCATTCGCAACAACGTCTGAAGGTCTTTGGGTTTGATTTTATTCAGTTGCTCATAGCATTCCAGCGCGAGTTTGTTTTGTTTGTTGAACAGATAAGCCTGCGCCAGCGTTTCCAGCAGGAAACTGTTATTCGGATCGTGACTTCGCGCCTGCTCAAGAATTTCTATCGCTGGCCCGTGCTGTTTCTGGCGCAGGTAAATATTGGCCAGCTTCAGCGAAAGATACGTATTCGGTCCATTGTATCGCAACAGGAAGGCGTAATGCGGGATGTTATTCGCCGACCGGCCCAGCATATCATTCAAAGTAATCAGCTGATAGCGCCCTTCAGGATAAACACTGTCGATACGGATGACCTTCTCGAGGGTTTCCGCGGCTTCTTTAAAACGGCTGAGGCTTATGTACACGGAGCTGAGTATTTTCAGAGCATCGGCGTTTTCGGGATGCCGCGCCAGAAGCCGCTCCAGCGTCTCCTGTCCGCGGGTCAGATCGCCCTGATCCACGTAAGCTTCCGCTAAAGAAGCCCAGATGGTTTCGGAACTGTCCGCGCGCAGGGCCGATTCGAAGTCATATATGGAAGTAGCCGTTTCATTGGACATCTGGTGAATCAGCCCGTCAATATACCGGCTCAGTGCGTAGGCGTTGTAAGCCGCGCGAAAGGCGGCGGTATCCCGCGGCGGCCGTTGGATCGTTGCGTCCCCGTCGCTTACCGCGGACACACCCGCGCAACCGTAGTAATAAACGCTGCAAATCAGCGCTGTAAAAACAAATATAACATATTGTTTCGGATAGACCGACGGAAACATACGGTTGCTTTCGTTTTTTTTAGCCGTTAAAATGCCAGTCAATATATTCTTTTAAATTGATATTAACAAGTTTTTGTTTCTGCTTTTTCTTGACTTTAACTGTTTTTTTTTGTTATAATTAATAGCTACATAAGAAAGGCGTTATATGAAAAAATATTTCATCGTTTTTTGTGTAATGATGTTAGCCGCGCAGACAGTCCATGCGCAGTTCAAGTCGCAGGCCGAACGGCAACCGGTCAATGTCCGAAGCGGTATTACCTCATTGATGCCGCAATCGCTTTTCAGTTTTCTCGGTTCAGACCGTTTTTATATGACGCACAGCTATTCGATGATGTATTATACCGGCGGCGGTTACAGCGGTTCCCTAGGCATGCTGACCAACACCATGAATTTCAGACTGGCCGATCCCCTGCTTTTACGGGTCAATATGGGCGTCCAGCATCAGCCGTTCGGAGGACCGAAAGAAATGAACACCACGCAGTTTCTTCACGGAGCTGAGTTGATTTACCGCCCAACCAACAACCTGATGTTCAACGTCGGTTATAGCAATAATCCGTATTACTCAGGTTTTGGCGCCTATGAAAGCCCGTTTAATAATCCATGGGCACCCCGGTACGGCGATTATCAGTTCGGGGGCAACAAGTAACGTATTTAAAAAGCCATTTCCCATAGCCGGGCTAACAGGGGCTCGGCTTTTTTATTCAGGAGCGCATTCATGCTACGCAAGTCACGAACCGAAGAGCCCGAAGAAATAGCACCCGAAAACCTCACGACCAATGATCCGACACCTGCGACCGGACCGGAATTTCAGAAAACGATACGACGTCCCGTTCCTGCCCGCTGGGATAAATTCCTGAACCTGCTTATCGGTGCGCTTTCTCTTTTAGTCATCGCGCTGGTCATATCGCTGATCGTGCGTCTGAACAGTTCCACCACCGTAAGTCCCACGGAAACGACCACGGAAATCAAGGAAACCAACGGATCCGCTGAAACCGTCGATAACGGACAGCCGGCAAAAAGCCAGGCCATTCGCGTGGAGGTTTTGAACGGAACCGAAATACCGCGACTCGCCGCACGGGCTGCCGATTATCTCCGCAGTAAAGGTTACGATGTGGTACAGACCGGCAATGCCAAACACACGAATTTCCGTAAATCCGTTATCCAGGACCGGATTGGCAATATGCAGAACGCGATTCAGGTGGCCAACATTATGGGCATCAGCGAATCCAACGTCCTGCAGCAGAAAAATCCGCAGTTGTATCTGGACGTCACGGTCATTCTCGGACAGGATTATAAATCGCTGAAGTTCATGAATCCCGCCCGTTAGCCGTATAACGGCAGGCGCCGACAACCGCCGCTTTTAATAACCCGCTCCATTCAATCCGTTATCAATCAAAGGGTAAGCGTTTTTGTTGACTGCGGAAGAAGCTTATAAAAAAAATGTCGATTTAAAAACCGTACGGCGGATTTTTTCGTATGTACGGCCGTACAAATTATATCTTTGGGGTTCTTTTTTCCTGCTGATGATCGGCCAGACGCTGAGCACCTACCGGCCGCGCATTGTTCAGGAAGCCGTGGATAAAGCTATTATTCCGGGACTGCCCGATGACCTTCTGTTGTACACGCTTCTGTTTATTGGCCTGATCGCCGCCGAATTCGGTTTTCAGTTCGGCGTTATTTATGTCACGCAGAAGATGGGCCAGCGCATTGTATTTGATATCCGGACAGGACTGTTCGAACATGTCGAGCGCCTTCATTTACAGTTCTTCGACCGTAATCCTGTCGGCCGGCTCATCACGCGCTTAACGTCTGATGTGGAATCGCTGAACGAGATTTTTACTTCGGGCATGGTATATTTATTCGGCGACGTTTTTTTACTGCTGATAATCTTTGCGTTCATGATGTGGCTGAGTCCCTTTCTGACGCTGGTGACGCTGGCCATATTGCCGCTGGTCTTTACATTATCGCTGATCTTCAAGAAGTACATCCGGGAAGTATATCAGGAAATCCGGGTCCGGCTTTCGGCGCTGAATACATTTTTGCAGGAAAACATCGTGGGCATAACCACCGTGCAACTGTTCAACCGTCAGCGGAGCCAGCAGGAAAAGTTTTCAAGGCTGAACGGTGACCTGGCGGGTTCGCATATCCGCTCGGTGTTTCATTACGCGTGGTTTTATCCGGCCGTCAATCTGTCCGGCGCGGTGGCGGTAGGCCTGCTGATCTGGTTTGGGGCGGGAGCATGGCTTGAACAGAAAACTACCCTGGGAACGCTGATCGCATTTATCCAGTATACTCAGATGTTCTTCCGGCCGATACAGGACCTGAGCGATAAATTCAATATCTATCAGAGCGCCATGGCTTCCGCTGAACGCATTTTTTTACTGATGGATACCGAAAACAAGATAAAGACACCGGATAAAGCTTTACCCATTTTATCCACAGCGGGCCGCATTCAGTTTGATCATGTCTTTTTCTCGTATGCGGAACCCCAAGCCGATGGAACGCCGGAATGGGTCTTACGGGATGTCCATCTGGAAATTGCGCCGTATGAAAAAGTAGCTCTGGTGGGCGCCACGGGATCGGGCAAAACGACGCTGATCCATCTGATCGGACGGTATTATGACGTTACACAAGGCCGTATTCTCATCGATTATCAGGATGTGCGGTCGCTGGATGTTTACGCCCACCGGAGCCGAATGGCCATGGTGCCGCAGGACGTATTTCTGTTTTCAGGAACCATCCTTGACAACATTCGGATGGGACGGCCGGATATTTCAGAAAAGCGGGCGGCCGAGGCGTTGCGCATGATCGGAGCGGAGGCGTTCATCGCGCACCTGCCCGGCGGTCTTCATGAACCGGTTCAGGAACGCGGTTCCACATTGTCCGCCGGACAGCGTCAGCTGATCGCGCTGGCGCGGGCTCTGGTGGTCAATCCGAAAATCCTTATCCTGGACGAAGCCACCTCCAATATCGATACCGAAACCGAACGGATCATTCGCCGTGCGATTCAAACGCTGACGGAAGATCGGACCACAATTATCGTCGCGCACCGCTTGTCCACCATCCGACACATGCAAAAAGTCATCGTCTTGCACAAGGGACAGATCCGAGAGATGGGAACCCATGAGCAATTGCTAAGTCAGGGCGGTTTATACGCGCGGTTGTATGAATTACAATATAAAGACCAAGAAAAAGATAACGGGACCGTCAACGAACTATAACCCTGATTCCGTTATTCGGCCGCACCTTGAATGACGGATACAAATCGAATTGCTTCCTTTAACAGCTAACACCCTCCGGCAAAAGACCCTGCGTCCGTGCGGGATATCCGTCTTTTAGGTGAGGCGGACGTATATGCGCATCACCAATAAATGGTAGCTTCAAATTCGGAAGCCCTTTAAAAAACACTCCAACGGCCCGTGATGGTTTTAATACTTTGGATTGATCAAATGCCTGAAGCATCGGGAGCATGAGGGTACGCCCCTGTCTGAACAGCCGGCATCGCTTTTCAAGCTGATTTTGAAGAGCGGCCTGCTCCACCACGGAAAAAATGACCGAATACAAAAAATCCCGATCCGCAAACGCGTACGGACCGGGATTTTATATTAAAAAGAAAGGAGAAAATTTAACGGACAGGGAAATATCCCACTTTAGCGACAATTTGCTGGCCTTCTTCGCTTAAAATCCAGTCTATGAAGGATTTTACCGCACCGGAAGGTTTGCTTCGGGTGTACATGTACAGGTAGCGGGTAATCGCGTAATGGCCGGCCTTGATGTTTTCCAGTGTGGGTTCGTAAGCGGTCGAAGAGGCGTCTTTCTTCACGCCGAGAAAGCGGATACCCTTGCCGTACGCGGCGCCGCCATATCCGATGCCGTTGACATCTTTAGCAACGGCGTTCACGACCGAAGCAGTGCCCGGCATGCTCTGCATGGTAACGGCATAGTCCTTACCGCCGAGCACAAAATCCTTGAAGTACACATACGTACCGGAGTTGTTCTCGCGGCCGTAAAGGATTATTTTAGCGTCGTTGCCGCCGACATCCTTCCAGTTCGTAATCTTGCCGGTATAGATATCTTTGATCTGCTGGAGCGACAATTCCTTAACCGGATTGGCCTGATTAACATACAGAGAGATACCGTCACGGGCGACTTTGATTTCCACTCCGAGCGTATTGAAGCGCTGTTTAAGTTTGTCTTTTTCGCTCTGCTTCATCGGACGGGAGGAATTGCAGATATCCGTGGTGCCGTTAATCAGCGCGGAAACACCCGTGCCCGACCCGCCGCCGGTAACCTGAATCGTTACATTGGAATTTTTGTTCATGTAAACTTCGGCCCAGCGCTGCGCAAGAATGACCATCGTGTCAGAACCCTTGACGGTTATGATTTCCTGAGCCGGCCGGAATGCGATGACCGTGATCGCCGCTACAGCCGCCGTTATGATTGCCAGATACTTTTTCATAGAACTCCTTTATTTTTTATTGTTTTTTAATATCGCCGCTAAACACGAAGCGTTTAACTATAAGATTTTATCACTTCGTAACTTTATGCCCTTGCTTTATTTAGAACTTATACTGCGCACGGAATGTGAAGACGTTGTCTTTCACATCCGTTTTATACGGAATCAGCGATGCAATGTTCGTATTGGAATTGACTTTTTCATTGGAAATCAGTTCGTAATACGCGGTGAATTTGACATTGCTGTCCCAGTGGTAAATCCATCCTAAACCGATGGTGGAATATTTCAGGTCAGTCGCGGTTAACTGCCGGCCGCTGATGGAGGTGGTACTGGCGCCGATGTCTTTGCCCTTCACTTTCGTGTTAGGATCCATTTCGTCATATTTCACGACCAGTTGGTTTTTCAGCCCGAAATTCTGTATATAAGTGATGTAAAAGCCCCGGAATGCCCTTTGATATAAGGGAGTTACCTCCGTTGAGGATTTAACGCTGGTGCCGCTCACGGTTTGAATCGTGCCGGGGTTATAGAAGGACCCTGACTTTGCCGTTCCGGGCTGCTTACCGCTGATGAATTCACCGCGCAGGGACAAGCCACCCAGCCATTCCACGGGGATGTCATAATAAATCTGCATATCCATTCCGAGATACTGGCGTTGGAAACTGTTTAAGCTGTCGCTGACGAGCGAATCGGTCATGAAGGTTTTGGTGGCTTTATCGATAGAATATACCGCGCGGGAATTACTCGTGACGTTGCCGTAATACCATGAGAAACCGCCGTCAATCGCGAGATTCTGTTCCTGGAACGGGAAGGTATAACCGAAGCGGCCGATGATGTCCTTATTGCGGTCATTTTCATTCGCCGTCGGGCCGGTGCCGTTGAACGCGCCGATCTTGAAGTTAAAATGCTTCGCGAAATTTTCGGTCTGCGGGTTGATTTCTAATTTGGCGCCGAGTTCACGCTCGCCCGGGAACAACGTCTGGAACATACGGGAACGCTCGGGCGATTCGCGCATGCTGGACGAATAGGAGATTTCAAATCCAAACGGCCGGTCGAAAATACCGCCCGTCATGCTGACCGATTTCAGCCACGGCTCCGTCACGGTAATATAAGCGTCTTTGATGCCTACGCCGTTCTGCGTAGCGTCTAACTGAAGGACATATTGAGTCAGCGTATTATCGTACGTGAATTTAATCCGGCCGCGGCGCACGGCAAAACGGTGCTTGACATTCGTCGGAAAATTGCCGCCCGAGAAATTGCCGACCGGAAAACGGGAATTACCGATCGTATCGGCGGCCTGAAACTGAGTCTGGATGTAACCGCTGACTTTGATTTTTTTCAGCGCGTCCACGGTCGTTTTAGTCTCCAAAAACGATTCGTTCAATCCGTCGAGCTGACCTTTGAGTTCGCCGACGGCTTCATCGGTCGATGCGCCGGATTCGTTCTGAGCATGCAGTGTCAGAAACGGAACGGCAATTAACACGAGTAGGGTAATGCATCGCTTCATGTAGTCTCCTTAAGTCAGTTACTTTTAGTTATTCGTTCGTGATTTAAAAAATCTATTTGTCGGAATGTAGCGTGTTTTTGTTATCGAAATATTAATTAAAGATTATGAAAAGGATAATCATAAATTTTTACATATTAAGGAGAGCATCAAATAGTTTACATCTTTTACGTTTCTCGCATAGACGCTGAGACGCGAAGCCAAATAATATATGCTTTTTACAGACTGAACGACTTTGCGATAAATTAAATATGTACACACTATCACGCTTCCTTAAATAAAACGGCCTATCGATTGTTTGCTGAAATCGGATTTTGTTTTAGTCGTTAGTCGAATGTCTTTATATCCCCGGCTAAAAGGTTTATGAAAAAAAATGTCCCACAGGAAGTTCATCACGTAACGGCCCAGCACCCGGAAAAGGCCTTCCTCGTAATACCGGCGGGCGGAAGTGAAAACGTATGCGCGATGATAAAACCGAACTTTTCCCTCGCGGCTCATGCGGCGGCCGATCTGTGTGTCCTCGCTCCAGAATTCCAGCGTCACGTCGAACCCGCCGATTTTGTCCAATACCGCCTTGCGCAGCGCGAAGTTGCCTCCGTAAAGCACCGTTCCTTTATTCAAAATACGGTTGATGACGAGTTGTGTGACCGGCACTATCATCCAGTGATACAGCCACAAAATCAGGCGGCCATACCAGTTCCAATCGTGGTATTTGTAAGGCCCCGATATCGCGACCAGTTTAGGGTGATTTTTAAATTTTGTTTCCGCATAAGCAATTAAATGTTTCGGGATTTTCGTGTCGGCGTCGATATAGAACAGAATATCCCCGCTGGCGTTCCGGTTGCCGCACTGACGGGCTTTGGTCAGGCCTTTCTGATTTTCCGTAACTACGCGCACACCCGGATATCGGCCCGCTATTTCGGCCGTACGGTCGGTGCTGGCGTTGTTCACGACTATGATTTCCAGGTCGCCTTTCGGTTTGTCCGCAGCCAGCACGGATTCCAGACACGCGGCAATGATGCCTTCTTCGTTGTAAGCCGGTATGATAATGCTGATTTTCATCGTCTCAATTCCCTATTACTATTTACTTAATAACCCTTAGAGTAATAAGAAATTATTAGAATATAATAATCCGATGATTATCGATATATTACATAAATCAAACTTGCTATCAAGTTTCTGAAACACTCCATCTTTGCTACTTTCCGATTGATGCTAGTAAGCCCAAAGATACGAATGCGTTTGAAAGCAATAAAATATTTATAAACTGGAATGGCTACGCATCAGCTTTTTTTAAAAAAAACCTTCACTGCCTTTTCGGTTGCATCAGAAAAATTCGAATGTAAAACGATGCGCTCAAACCCGCTCCAGAACCGCTTTGAAATCATCCGGCAATTCGGAATCAAACCGCATGAAGTCACGGGTGGTCGGATGCACAAAACCAAGCGTTTTAGCGTGCAGGGCCTGGCGGGGCATGAGCGTCAGCAGGTTAAAGGCGTTTTGGCGGTTATGGTGACTGCCGCCGGCGAGATTGGGATTGGCGCCGCCGTATGTTTTGTCGCCGAATACCGGATGGCCGATATGCGACAAATGAACGCGGATCTGGTGCGTACGGCCGGTTTCAAGACGGAGGCGGACAAGGGCCAGATAATCGAACGGCTTGATGACTTCATAATGCGTGATGGCGTTTTTACCCTCCTTAACGACGGCGAACTTTTTCCGGTCCTTGGGACTGCGGCCGATGCAGGTTTCGATAGTGCCGGCGGGTTTCTGGAACCGGCCCCACGCGATGGCGCAGTATTCCCGCTCGATATGATGCGCGCGGAACTGGGCGCTGAGAAACCGGTGCGCGCGGTCGTGCTTGGCCACCAGCAGCAGGCCGCTGGTATCCTTGTCGATGCGGTGCACGATGCCGGGCCGCAGTTCGCCGTTGATGCCGGACAGGTCCTGCACGTGATAGAGCAGCGCGTTGACCATGGTGCCGGAATAATTGGCGTGCGCAGGATGTACCACCATGCCGGCGGCCTTGTTCACCACGATGAGGTCGTCATCCTCATAAACGATGCGCAGAGGAATATCTTCCGGCTGGGCTTCCGGACGCTCGGGCAGGGGCAGCGTTACGTCAATGACGTCGTGAGGGCGTACCAGGTAGGCCTTGAGGGGAATCGCGCCGTTGACCCGTATCCATTCTTCACGGATCAGCTGCTGCACCCGCGCGCGCGAGATGTGCTCGATCTGATGCGATAAAAAAACGTCCAGTCGCTCAGGTCGCTGGTTGCCGGGTACCCGTATCTGTATCTGACGCATCGCTGCCTCGTTCTGGTTCTGAGTTTCGTGAAAATTAACAGTATTTCAGCCGATAAATCAATCAAATTTATTAAAATTTTCTTGACTATCGGATTTTAAATTTTTAAAATTAGCCGTTCTGTTAGTACAACCAAGTAATGTTGATAACCTTTTATCAAGGAGAACCTATGCCCCGAGTTATTTGCGAACCCTGCATCGGCGTCAAAGATACCGCCTGCGTAAAAGTATGCCCCGTGGATTGCATCAAGGATTCCGAGACCTGGAAGCACCTGATGATCAATCCGGACGAATGTATCGATTGCGGCGCCTGCGAGCCGGAATGCCCGGTGGAAGCCATTTTTGCAGTGGAAAACGTACCGGACAAATGGAAGAGTTTTATCGAAATCAACGCGAATGCATTCAAATAATCGCGTAACGACCGAATGTTCCAAAGGCTCAGATGCTATATCCGAGCCTTTTTTTTATGAAAACAAGGAGAAAACGATGACCATTGCAGTCGGCTGCGATCACGGCGGTTTTCCGCTTAAAGAAACCGTTATTAACGCCATCCAGCAAGCGGGGCATTCTGTTATTGACCTCGGCACGCATTCCGCGGAGGCGGTAGATTATCCGGATTTTTCCGGAGCGGTCTGCCGCGCCATTCTTGAAGGCCGGGCGCAACGGGGCATCGTTATCTGCGGAAGCGGCGTGGGCGCGGCTGTGGCCTGCAACAAATTCAAAGGCATCCGCGCCGGCACCTGTCACGATACCTTTTCCGCGCGGCAGGGCGTGGAAGACGACGATATGAACGTCATGGCCATGGGCGCCCGAATCATCGGACCCTCGCTCGCCACGGAAATTGTCCGCGCGTTCCTCGGCGCCGTCTTCTCCAACGCGGAACGCCATGTGCGCCGGCTGAACAAAGTCAAGGCGTTTGAAGAGCATTTCGGGCGGGAATGATCATTCCGTGCCGCTCTATCTTCCCGAAGCGCCTGAATTTTAACGAAACGATGAAAACCAGCCGGAATTTAATAGGAATTTTGGAAACGAAATTTTTTAACCCTAATATCGAATGAACCCGGATAAAAACATGTGTAGCGGTATGAAATGTATTCTCAGTGTTTTAATCGGCCTGTTAATACATCCTTTGACCCTGGTTTCCCAGTCCAAAGCCGAAATGTTACAGGTTATACGAATCTTGCCGAAAGACGCCTTTATGTATGCGCTGGAAACAATCAACGACGAAGAACGAACACGGCTTATCGAAAACGGCAAAGGCGCTAACTGGACCGTGGAAATTCTTCGCGAAGATTTTCTAAAGCTTACTTATAACGAAACCGGCGATCATTTTATCCGAATCAAAAAACTGAAATGTAATTCCGGAAACAACCTGATCATTGTACATACCGAGCAGGGACAGAACCACACCATGGAGTGTTTCATGCAGGACGGAAAAACCGGATGGTATAAGAAAAAGGAATTCCTGCCGGACATCAAAGCCAATGAATTTTTAGATAAAAATTACCTGCCGGCCAATCACCCGCTTACCGCTTCCTTCCTGATGGAAGACAACGGCCGCATTACGGCCTATCTGAACTTCTGGATGGAGCCCGATTTTGAAGAACGACAGATTGCTTTTACCGTATGGCTGGAATGGAACGGCGAAACTTTTACGGTTAAAAAAGAACCCATCCGGTAAATAAAAGAAGCATCATTAAAACCCGGAGGCATTTCAATATAAAGACCATGGAATTTTTGTCATGAATGGCGAGACCCTTATTTACCACGACGGCATCGTACAAAGCGCCGGCACCGATCGCGTGTTTGTCCGTATCCTTTCCCAATCGGCATGCAGTAGCTGTCATTCCAAGTCACTGTGTTCCGCACTCGACATTAAAGAAAAAATCATAGAGATTGAAACCCCCGAGGCGCGCGCTTTTACCGCCGGCGAGGCCGTTACCGTTTCGATGGCTGAAACCTCGGGCTGGAAAGCTGTAGTCCTGGCTTATTTCCTGCCGTTTGTAATCCTGATGACCGTTCTGGTCGCCGCTGTGGATATTACCGGCAGTGAAATGGCCGGCGGTTTGGCGGCCCTGGGTATTTTGATTCCGTATTACTGGATGCTATATATACTTCGAAAATTTATTAAGAAAAACTTTATTTTTTCTGTTGCCAAAATGCATCATCCTATTGAAAGCAATATAGCCATCCATTCTGCAGTAAATTTATAATACATTCATAAAAAACTATTCTCCTTTAAATATAGCCGGTCTGAGTTGCGGCTAAGTAAAGCAAAAACATATATTCACACTTTTATTTTTTTTCTTGACATTGTAGCCGGCTTTTTATGATATTTATTTAGGAGGGTGGCTGTGACGCCATGAAAATTTCCTGTTTTGTGCTCTGCGTCACACCGGCTTATAGAAAATTTACCTATATTACTGGTTGGTAATTTATTTACCGCAGACAACAGAAAAGCGAACCAGACAAAGAAAGCGGCATTTGTCTCAGTCTACAAAAAAAGAAAATTTAGACCATCAGAAAGCTGACCAGCGCCAGCGCGATGTTCCGGGACGCATCGCCGTGGTTGAGTGGCAGGCGCTTCAGGACCGTGATCTGGTGCGTATGGCTTTGCAGACCGATCTGGCCGAGCCGGCACTGGTGGAACTGTGGGAACGCTACAAGAAGCGCCTCTATTTCTATATCCATTACCGCATTCACTGGAATCCGCAAAGCGAAGACGTGCAGGAGCAGTACGTCATTGAGGATCTGCTTCAGAACATATTCTTCGACGTGCTGGAAAATCTCCGGACGTACAACCCGGAATACCAGGTCTCCACGTGGGTCTATACCATCGCCAACAAGCATATCATGCGGTATATCCGCGAAGTCCGAAAACATGAAGCCCGGACGATGGAACTCGGCGACGTCCACGACGCCGAAATGCATACCCATCATTACGTACGGCCGGATGACGTTCTGGAACTTAAGGAATTCGAGATCATCGTCCGCCGCTTTATCCGATCGCTCAAACGCCGGGCCGACCGGGAGGTTTTTATTCTTTTCCTGCAGAACCTGAACACAAAGAACATATCCGAATTTTTACAAAAAACCCACGACTCGGTCCGTTCCCGGCTGAACCGCGTGGTGAAACTTTTTAAGAGGTTTTTACAGAAACAATACCCCGAATACTACAACTCACGAATCATCGCTCACATCCGGAATCTGGAAATATCGAAAACCGAAACCTCAACCCCGTTATTGAGACCGACGGACCTCAATATGAAGGACTGAACCAATGGCCATCCGTAAACATACATCCCGCTCTTCCTCCGCCGTACAGCAACTGCTGTCGGAATTTATTCTTGAACTGGACCAGATGAGTTCCAACGGCACTTTGAAAACTTACGGGTATTCCGCCGTGTCCGACCTGCGCGAGCATTACCTGAATCAGTGCGCCGGCGATGAACAGACGCGTCTGGCTGAAGAAATCGATCTCATTCTTAACGCCAAGCTAAATTACTTCCGAAAAGAAACCCTGCTGTATCTTTCGGACGACCTGGAGCAATCTATAAAAGAAAAAATATTATCCATCGTACGGGATCTGAAAAAGAACGCCGCCCGTTTTACAGGTGTGCTGGTACAGAGCGGGCTTTTACAGCCGCTCCGCTGGATCCGCTCTGTTATCGAACCGGCCGTTGCCAATACCATACTGACCTATGCGGTCGTCATGAATCCGCCGGCGATTGAAAACCCGCCCATAAGCGCGGTTGCGGAGGCCAAAACGAAAACCACGCCTTCGGCCTTTGCCGAAATATCCCGCCCATCCCGAGGGTATGAGACATTAACCAAAGTCCAGTCCTACACGGACGACCAGATACCCTCTGTAGCGCGGAACGACGCAGCCGGAATCCGTCATAATCCCCGGATAGCGCCGAATGGCCAAACGACTATCCAAACGGCTTCTTTAGAAAAAGCCCCTGCCGTCAATCTTACCGATACCATGACAATCACGGGCACACAAAACCTCCAGGCCCCGACGGCTATTCATACGACCGGTATCACCATACCGAATTCTGTTAGGCCGGTTTCTGAAATCCAGGAAGTTTTTTACATCAATGAATACAAACTCAACGGCGCAATTCAGGCTCAGTTGAAGACCAGTAAAAATAAAAAACCGCACGGTAAGTTAGCCGTGAAAATGATTATAACACCTGCCGGCACGCCCAAACAAGTCGAGGTTACATCCGATACCAATGACAAAGATATATCCCATCGGGTTACCATCCAATTACTTCGGTTTCGCTTCTCTTCTGTGGATACTAAGCTTGGCGATCAGACTGTTTATCACACTATTTATTTTTAATTTAGCTAACGCTACCGCCGGTTTTTGTATTACACTTTAACAGCATATTAAATTTAATGGATTAATGTTTGAACAGGTGAGGGCCTGTTCTGTACAACTATTTCAGTTATGAAAACGCCCGCTTCAAATAAAGTTTTAGACCGCCTGATTGAAAGCTTCATTTTGGAACTTGATGTGTATGCTCATAATGGCGTACTACGGGGTATTACTGAGGAAGAAGTACAGGCCTTAATCAGCCATTACGTCCGTCAATGTCCCGAAAAATACAAACCGGAATTCATAGCACAGCTCAGGGTTATGATGCTGGCCCGATGGAATTACTCGCTTTTGGAGAATCTGCTGATGCTCAGCGAGGCCTGTGAATCGGGCGTTAAAAAAGGGATTATCGCCCGGGCCGGGGAACTGATGAAAAACAGCCATAAATGGGCCACGGCAGTTATGAACGCGGGACTTATCAACCCACTAAGGATTATTAAGAGTTATTTGGAACCGGCGGTGGCCAACACACTGCTCACCTATTCGCTCGTAATTCAGCCGCCGATGGCGCCACTGAACCTTGCTGAAGCGCAGCTGGAAAACGGTTCCGCGAAATCCTGTCAACCGGCACATGCGGAAACAGCGGTTGCGCTCGACAAATTTGCCGGACTGAGCGCGGTATCAGAATATACGGATAACTTACCTTCCGCGGCCGATATCGCCTGGACGACCGGGGAAGCCTTTAAGCAAAAAAAGCCGGTGCGTATGTCGCGGTTAACGCCTATCGCTGATAAAACATCCGTCTCGGACCAGGCGCCCAGAGAGTGGAAACTGGATTATACCCGGCGTATTATGGAGCCGGTCTCTCCCGCAGCGCATGTCCGCCGCGGCCGACCGGACAACGCGGATCGGTATGTCATGCCCACGGAACAACGCCCGGTCAATGAAATCCGCGCTGTGATGGCCAAATATGAATACAAAATTGCGAATTGTTTCGGGAAGAAAAATCCCACGAAAGAGGGCCCGGTGTATAAAGTGCCCGTCCGTTTCCGCATCCAGCCTTCCGGAAAAATCTTTGATATTCAGTTCCTTTCCGGTTCCATAAGCCGGGAAATCGCCGATCGCCTGATGATTCAACTGCGTCAGATACAGTTTTCAAAAATCGATCCCAGGCTGGGTGACCAAAACGTTTATCATACGTTCTTTTATTGAAAACTTCCTGTGATGAGGGTTAATCAAGCCGGAAAAGGGGCTTGCCGTTCCGGCTTTTTTTATCCACTCACTTTTCAATTGCGTGTTACGCGCTTTTCGATTATCTTTTCGGGCATAGAAATTTACATCTCAATAGCTTTATTCTGATGTTAACACCGCTCAAAAAATTTTATCCACCGCCGGCCTGGCGTCCGGCCGTGATTGTTCTTTCCGGTGTCATGACCGGACTGGGTTTGCTTATCCTTTATATCTCCAACGCGTTTTCCTACCTGTCCGATCAGCCGGAAACCTGCATGAACTGTCACGTTATGACGCCGCAGTACGCCACCTGGCAGCGGAGCAGTCACCGGGAAGTCGCCACCTGCAACGATTGCCATGTACCGCAGGATAACTTCTTCAATAAATATTTATTCAAAGCGCAGGACGGCATGCGGCACGCGACGATCTTCACCATGCGCTGGGAGCCGCAGGTCATCGAAATCAAGGAAGCCGGTAAAAAAGCCGTGCAGGACAACTGCATCCGCTGTCATGTGGATCTAATCGAGCGGGTGTGGTCGGACGACATGACGTATCTGAACCGGCATTACAAGTCCGGGCGTCCGTGCTGGGACTGCCACCGTGAAACGCCGCACGGCCGCGTAAACAGCCTTGCATCCACGCCGTATGCCCGCGTACCCCGGCTGAGTCCCGTGGTGCCGTCTATGATTGAAAAACTGACGCGAAACGCTAAATAACGGAGACGTCCATGAAAAGCATCATTGAAATTATTCAGCAAAAGCCCTGGATGGGGTGGATACTGTTTTTAGCCACCGTTGCCGCCGTCTTTCTCATCGGCCTGTTTGCCAGCTCGATTATCGAGCGGCGCGGCGAAGAGCGGGCGCTGTTCCAGATTCTGAAGCCGATTGCCGACTGGGAGCCGCGCAACGAGGTGTGGGGCGAAAACTTCCCGCGCGAATATGAAACGTACACGTCCACGCTGGATACGACGTTCCGCAGTAAGCACGGCGGCTCGGCTACGATTGACGTGCTGGAGCATTACCCGAACCTCGTGGTGCTGTGGGCCGGTTACGCGTTTTCCCGGGATTTCAAACAAGCCCGCGGGCATTACTATGCCGTCGCCGACATACGCCATACCCTGCGCACCGGCGTTCCGCAGCCGGGCACCTGCTGGTCCTGCAAGAGCACGGATGTACCGCGCGTGATGAATGAAAAAGGCCCGGCGAATTTTTATAAATCGAAATGGGAAGACCTCGGCTCCGAGATCGTAAATAACATCGGTTGCCAGGACTGCCATGACAACAAGACCATGAACCTGCGCCTTTCGCGGCCGGCTTTAATTGAGGCGTTTGAACGGCGCGGCCTCGATATTAAAAAAGCCACACACCAGGAAATGCGTTCGCTGGTCTGCGCGCAGTGCCATGTGGAATATTATTTCAAAGGCGACGGCAAATATCTCACATTCCCGTGGGACCAAGGAATGACCGTGGACGAAGTCGAACGGTATTACGACCAGGTCGGGCACACGGATTTTGTGCATAAACTGAGCCGCGCGCGCATTCTGAAAGCCCAGCACCCCGATTATGAGATATTCCGGACGGGAATTCACGCGCAGCGCGGCCTGTCCTGCGCCGATTGCCATATGCCCTACCGGAGCGAAGGCGGCGTGAAGTTCACCAACCATAAGATTCAGAGCCCGCTGGCGAACATCGCCAATTCCTGCGCCGTGTGCCATCGCGAAAACGAGGACGATCTGCTGCGCAACGTGTACGAACGTCAGGACAAAATCATCGAAATCCGCTCGCTGGTCGAAGAAAATTTAGTCAAAGCGCACATCGAGGCGAAAACGGCCTGGGACCACGGCGCCACGGAGAAGGAAATGGAACCGATACTTACGCTGATCCGGCACGCGCAATGGCGGTGGGATTACGCGGCGGCCAGCCACGGCGGTTCGTTCCATGCGCCTTTAGAGACACAACGCATCATCGGCACCGCGCTGCAGCGGGTTCAGGAAGCGCGCATCCAGCTGGCCGCGGTATTAATCCGGCACAACGCTACCGTCCCCGTGAAAATGCCGGACCTCTCCACCAAGGAAAAAGCGCAGGCCTACATCGGGCTGGATATGAAGAAACTGAACGACGAAAAACAACGATTTATCAAAACGGTTGTTCCGGACTGGGATAAAAAAGCCAAAGAGCGGGAAAGTAAAATGAGCGCGTTGACAACCGGCAATAAATAGCGGTTTTTTGAATTCTCCGAAACGTCGCTGCAAAATTATTTTCGTGTTCCCGGCAACACGCGGTTGCGAAAGACCGAACCCCGGTTTATTGTGAAATGAAATAATCTTGGCCAATATTTTTCTTTATCGTGACCCGGGCGGGCAAAGATAAAAAGAAATAAAAGACTAAGATTTGAATTGCGAATATTTGTATATGGCCGAAAAAGAAGCAAAGGCAAGAATAAAAATTAATAAACTACTGGAAGAAGCCGGGTGGCGCTTCTTGGATGATGAAGCCGGCAAAGCCAATATTCTTCTTGAAAACAATATTAACCTCACCCAAAAAAAACTCAATGAATTGGGAGAGAACTTTGAAAAAACAACCAATGGCTTTATCGATTTTTTACTGCTCGATGAAAAAGGGTTTCCGTTTATTGTCCTGGAGGCGAAAGCAGAAGATAAAAATCCGCTTTTCGGAAAGGAACAGGCCAGAAAATATGCACAGGCTCAGGGGTGCAGGTTTGTTATGCTCTCCAATGGAAATATTCACTACTTCTGGGATCTGGAACGAGGCAATCCTCACATAATAAGCCGTTTTCCTTCTCCTGAAACGGTAAAGGGATATTCAACTTTTAAGCCGGACAGAAACTACTTAGTCAGCGAGGTAGTCAATGAAGATTACTTTGTGTTGACGCAAAAGCCAGATTATATCAACGACCCTTCTTATACCAATGAAGAAAATCGTAAGAACTACATTGAAATAAACAAGCTTAGATTTTTAAGAAAGTATCAGATTAGAGCAATCCAGTCAATTCAAGATGCGGTTAAAAAAGGAAAAGACCGCTTTCTTTTTGAAATGGCTACAGGTACAGGAAAAACACTTGTATCTGCTGCGGTCATCAAGTTATTCCTGCGAACCGGAAATGCGCGAAGGGTTTTATTTCTGGTAGATCGGCTGGAACTTGAAGATCAGGCTTATAAAGCATTTGTCGCATATCTTAAGAATGACTATCAAACCGTTATTTACAAAGAAAGCCGTGATGACTGGCGGAAAGCTGAAATCGTTGTTTCCACCGTGCAGACTTTTTTATCAAAGAATCGATATAAAAGACTTTTTGCCCCTGATGATTTTGACCTTGTAATATCGGACGAAGCCCATCGCAGCATTGGCGGAAATAGCAGGGCGGTTTTTGAATACTTTATCGGCTACAAGCTCGGCCTTACTGCAACACCTAAGGACTATCTGAAACACATCGATACCGCAGAACTTGGCGAGAACGATCCGCGTGCACTCGAACGGAGACTGCTTCTTGATACCTACAAAACATTCGGTTGCGAAAACGGAAAGCCAACATTCCGTTATTCGCTTGTTGATGGCGTGAAAGAAGGATTTCTTGTAAATCCTGTGGTTGTGGATGCGCGAACCGAAATAACCACAAAACTCCTTTCCGATGAAGGATATGCCCTTATTACCCAAAACGAAGAAGGGGAAGAAGTCGAAGAAACGTTTATCCATAAGGATTTTGAAAAAAAATTCTTTTCGGAGAACACCAATAGAACGTTTTGCAAGGCCTTCTTGGACAATGCCTACAGAGACCCCATAAGCGGTGAAATTGGTAAAACTATTGTTTTTTGTGTTTCGCAAAACCATGCGGCTAAAATTACCCAGATCCTTAATGAAATGGCTTATGAAAGGTTCCCGGGTAAATACCAATCCGACTTTGCGATTCAAGTCACATCACGAATCGTTGATGCGCAGCAATTCACCATCAATTTTACTAACAACCGTCTTTCCGGCGCCGGCAATTTTAACCCTTCTTACAAAACCAGCAAGACCAGAGTCTGCGTGACTGTGGGTATGATGACAACAGGCTATGATTGCCCGGACATCCTTAACCTCTGCCTGATGCGGCCCATCTTCTCGCCGACTGATTTTATTCAGATTAAAGGGCGAGGCACAAGAAAATATGATTTTGCCATAGATATCAGCGATCCACAGTTAAGGATTCAGGCAGGAGAAAAACAAAAAGCGAATTTCAAGATGTTCGATTTCTTTGCCAACTGCGAATATTTTGAGGAGAAGTTTAATTATAATGAGGTTCTCATACTGCCAAAATCCACTACCGGTGGAGGAGGGCCGCAACCATTACCTCCTTCTGGTTATGAATCGACACGAACAGACTCAATATTGACCGTTGCTGAAAAAGTCGTTGGTTTTGAAGGAATGAAGATTGACCGGATGTATTTTGAAAAATTTGAACAAACCGTGTTGGAGCACCCTGTACTAAAGGAACAGGCTGAAGCCGGTAAATGGGATGAACTCATGAAGTATCTTGAAAAACATATTCTCGATAAGCCCGAGGAATATTTTACACTTGAGAAACTCCGGTCATCCATCCATATCGACCGCCGTGTCTCCATGAGGGAAATCATTGAAAAGATTTTTGGCATGATTCCCTATTTCAAGACCAAAAATGAATTATTGGATGAGGAATTTGACCGGTTTGACAGCAGATACCTGCCCAAAGAAGAGTATTTTACCTATGCTAAAACCGTGTTCAAGGCATATATCCTCGATACCGAATTCAGGGCTATTATTGACAATGAGAATTTTGCACTGCTCAATATTTCGCCCTATGGCGAAGCATTCAAAGGTCTGTCTCGTGAACTAAGAAAAGCCATACCGAAGTATATAAAAGATTATGTGCCACTAAGTAAATTTGTGGCTTAACAAGGGGTGAATGGATAATAAAATGAGTAATCTAATCATGCTGCCATCAGGGTATGATGTTGAAACTAAAACAGTCCTTAAACAACTTTCTCAGGCACATCGTTTTCTGGCTGAATTAAAGGGGATTTCAAAAACAATTCCCAATGAAGCGATTCTGATACATACATTACCCTTACTTGAAGCTAAAGATAGCTCCGCAATTGAAAATATTATTACGACTCATGATGAAATTTATAGGGAAGATCTTTTTGAAAATTTTATATCAAATCCTAAGGCAAAAGAAGTTCAAAATTATGCAAAAGCTTTGAAAATGGGATTTGATGAGCTAAAAAACAAGCAGCTACTTACCAATCAAATCATTTTAAATATTCAGGAAATTATAGCCTCCAACAACGCAGGATATAGAAAGCTGCCGGGAACAGAACTTAAAAATACATCCACTGGTAAAACCATATATGCCCCCCACAGGATTATGATACAATTATCCAACTGATGCATAATCTCGAACAATACATGAATAATGACAACCTTCATCCGGCTGATCCTTTAATTAAAATGGCAATCATTCATTTTCAATTCGAATTAATCCATCCATTTTATGATGGAAATGGACGTACCGGAAGAATACTTAATATTCTCTATCTTGTGCAAAAGGGATTACTTGATTTGCCAATACTTTATTTAAGTAGCTATATTATCAAAACAAAAGCCGATTACTATCGTTTGCTTCAGGAAGTAAGAGATAAAGGGAATTGGGAAGATTGGATTTTATATATGCTTAAAGGTTTAGAAATTACATCGAAAGGTACAATTTATCTTATCAAAGAAATAGCAAATCTAATGATAAGATATAAGCATACGATTAGAAGCAATTATAAATTCTATTCTCAGGATTTACTCAATAACCTCTTTAAACATCCTTATACAAAAATAGAGTATCTCCAACAAGATTTGAATATTCATCGACAAACGGCAGCGAGTTATCTGGATGAATTAGCAGAAGGCGGGTTACTCAAAAAGGAAAAAGTAGGAAAAAACAACTATTTTATTAATGAACCTTTGTTTCTTTTATTTAAAAATTTTGATTTAGCTTCTGAAATATAATTGTCATTGAGAGAATATGTCGAAAAAACTGAAAAAATTCGACACGTTTTTTTAATATGTCGAAATAACTGAAAAATTTCGACACGTTTTTTTAATATATCGAGAAAACTGATTTATTCATGATAAAAAAGAGAAACCATGCTTGACGCTGAAACCAAACGACGAATCGACACCGCCCGGGATATACTGGTAGGAAAGGTACCTGACCCAAAGAGTCAGGTGGAGCAGATTACCATTGCCCTCATCTACAAGTTTATGGATGACATGGACAGAGAGTCCGTTGAGATGGGAGGTAAAAGAGGCTTTTTTGTTGGCGAACATGAAAAATACAGCTGGAGCAACATATTTAACCCCCGTCTGAGCGGCCATGAAATGCTCAATCTCTATGCAGAAGCAATTACACGGATGAGCCAGAACCCAAACCTGCCCGAGCTTTTCCGCAATATCTTTAAAAATGCCTATCTGCCGTACCGCGACCCCGAAACGCTCAAGCTCTTCCTTAAAACCATCAATGAATTCACCTACGACCATTCCGAACGTTTGGGTGATGCCTTTGAGTACCTCCTTCTGGTGCTGGGCAGTCAGGGTGATGCCGGGCAATTTCGCACTCCGCGTAACATCATCGATTTTATGGTGGAGATTGTGAGCCCGAAGAAAAACGAACTCATTCTTGACCCTGCCTGTGGTACTGCCGGATTTTTAATTTCTGCATATAAACATATCATGCGCGAAAATACTTCCGAAAAATACCGCTCCGGCAATGGTAATGGCATGGGCGATCTGCTTACACCAGATGAACGTAAAAAGCTACTCACCAATTTTAAAGGCTATGATATTTCGCCCGATATGGTGCGGATTTCACTTGTCAATATGTATCTGCACGGCTTTGTAAACCCTCAAATATACGAATATGACACCCTGACCAGCGAAGATCGATGGAATGATTATGCCGATGTCATCCTTGCCAATCCCCCCTTTATGACCCCGAAGGGAGGCATCAAACCTCACAAACGATTCAGCGTGCAGAGCAACAGAAGCGAGGTACTGTTTGTAGACTACATCGCCGAGCATCTCACGCCCACCGGAAGGGCTGCGGTGATTGTCCCCGAAGGCATCATCTTTCAGAGTGCCAATGCCTATAAGCAGCTGCGCAAGATGCTGGTGGAAAATTATCTCTATGCCGTGGTCTCACTCCCTGCCGGAGTGTTTCAGCCCTACTCAGGGGTGAAGACGTCTATCCTGCTGATGGATAAGATGCTTTCTAAAAAGACCGATAGCATTCTGTTTGTAAAGATTGAAAACGACGGCTTTGACCTCGGAGCCCAGCGCCGCCCCATTGACAGAAACGACCTGCCCGATGCCCTGCAGGTGATCCGTGAGTATGTTGATAAGGTAAGAAATGGCAAAGCAAATGAATTTAATGCCGACGAAAAACCCTGCTCTGCCCTGCTGGTGAAGAAAGAAAAACTTGCCGAAAACCGCGAATACAACCTCACCGGCGATAGATACCGGGTGGTAGAAAAACGCAAACACCAGAAATGGCAAATGGTGAAGCTGGGGGAAGTGTGTGAATTGATAAGGGGAATAACGTATTCAAAAGAAGATGAAGTTGAAGAAAATGGCTATCCTGTTTTAAGGGCAAATAATATCAATTTAGATGGCACCTTGAATTTTGATGAAGTTAAACAAATATCTAAAAAAGTAAATCTAAATGAAAATAAGAAGTTAAAAAAAGGTGATATTTTTATCTGTTTAGCTAGTGGTAGTAAAGAGCATATTGGAAAAGTTGCATTCATTGACAATGATATTGATTATTATTTTGGCGGTTTTATGGGAGCTATCAGAACTTTAAATAATGAGATTCTAAACTCAAAATATCTATTTTTAAATTTAAATAATTCTAAGTTTAATGTATATTTAAGAACTCAAATTAGTGGTGTTAATATAAATAACTTAAACTCAAAAATTTTATATGAGTTCCAAATCCCCCTTCCGCCGCTTGAAGTGCAGCAAGAGATAGTGGCAGAGATAGAGGGCTACCAGAAGATAATCGACGGCTGCAGGCAGGTGATAGACGCCTGGAAGCCCGATGTAGAAACCTACCTGGATGAAGAACTCAAAACCTACCTGGCTGAGCATCCCGAGAAACAGGAAAAATTCGCCAATGGCTGGCCCATGGTGAAGCTGGGGGAGGTGTGTGAGATTGAAAGAGGATCTTCACCAAGACCGATTAATAAATTTGTAACGAATGATAAAAATGGAATAAATTGGATCAAAATAGGAGATGCATTTAGTTCTTCGATTTATATAAATTATACGAAAGAAAAAATTACCCCTGAAGGGGCTAAAATGTCAAGAAAAGTATCGGTTGGAGATCTTATTCTTTCAAATTCAATGAGTTTTGGGAAACCTTATATTTTAAATATAGACGGTTGTATACATGATGGTTGGTTGGCTTTAAGAAATATACCAAAAGATATTGATAAGCTTTATTTATATTACATTCTTTCTTCTGAAATAATTTCAAAAGAATTTCAAAACTTAGCAACTGGTGGTGTAGTAAGTAATCTAAATACTAAATTAGTTAAATCTGTAGGAATCCCCCTTCCGCCCCTTGAAGTCCAGATCCGAATTGTCGATAAAATCGAATCCGAGCGGAAGGTGATAGACAGCCTGCGGGAGATGGTAAAAACCTACGAGAAAAAGATTAAGCGGGTGATTGACAGGGTGTGGGGGGAGTAGGGTAAAATGCTGTTCTTCTCACATTGCGCAACAGCGACTATACGGAACAAACAAAAAAACAGAACGAACGATATACGGATTCAACATTTCATCACAATTATGAGGTCATTAATGAAAAGGATTTCATTAACAGGAAACAAGATGAACAGAGGTGTATCTTTGATTTTAGGCGTCGGCTGCCTGATTATGGCCGCCGGGCTGTCGGCACAGGTCAATCAAGGGCAGGAAGAAACTATAACGTTCAAAGCGCAGGTCCGCGCGCGCGGGGAAATCGACCAGCGGGATCTGAACAGTAAAACCGGGTACGACAGTTATACATTTCTCCGCACCCGTTTCGGGGCGTTGCTTCAGCCGGTTAAGCATTACTCGGCGTTTATCCAATTCCAGGATTCCCGCGTTTTTGGCAAGGAAAAAAGCCCGACGGACGATTCCAAAAACGTGGACCTGCATCAGGCCTATATCGAGGCGAAACATTTTATCTGGGATAAAATGGACGTCCGTTTGGGCCGGATGGAAGTCAGTTACGGCGAGGAACGCCTGATCGGGCGATCGAACTGGGGCAACACCGGCCGGTCGCTCGACGGCAGTCTGTTCATGTTCAACCTGTCCGGACCGTTAAAGCTGGATGTGTTTGCCTACCGCCTGAATGAAAACAGTCCGCCGCCGACGCTGGCTGACACCACCGCCGTTCCGGATAAGGAAGACCGCGATTTCATGGGCCTGTATCTGACGTATAACCATTCCGATTATTTCAACGCGGATGCGTATATTATCGGCGATGGGGATCATACGCGAAACGCGGCCACGCACGGCAAGGATTCTCTTCAAAGAGCCACCATCGGAACGTTTCTGAGCGGCCGGTTCGGCTCGTTCAGCTATAAAACCGAAATGGCTTATCAGACGGGAACAATCAGCGGCGCTTCTCTGTCCGCCTTTCTTCTGACCGGAAGCTTCGGGTATGCGTCTGCCGACGCGGCCTGGAAACCGTCCGTCGTTGTCGGCTGCGATTATGTGTCGGGCGATAATAACTTGGCGGACAAAAAAATCAGGACGTTCAACACGTTATTCGGCTCCAGCCGGTATTACGGCGGCATGGATTATTTCATCGATATAGCCAGGCACACCGCTCAGTTGGGCCTTCAGGACAATATGATTAAAATCAAAATCCAGCCCGCCGATGCCGTTACTGCCGGGCTGGATTATCATTATTTTTTATCCGCTCAAAAGGATAAAACCCTTAACAGCAAGGTGTTCGGGCACGAAGCCGATTTAGTCGTTGCCTATAAAGCCAACACGTTTGTTTCTTTTGAATCCGGTTTCAGCATCATGCGGCCGGGTAAACTGCTCAAAAAACGATTCGGCGGCCGCGGCGATCCCGGCATGTGGAGTTATTTAACCATGCAGTTTGATTATTAATTATGCCGCGTAGGTATATCCGGATAGCGATACTTACGGCGTTCCTGCCGGCCGCGGTATTTCTGAACGGCTGCGGCGGCCTGCCGAGTTACGGTTCCGCGCTCGCGCTGAGCGACGTGCCGTATATTGTCAAACCGGATGACGACGCGCATCCAACCAGCCTGACGACGGTAACGCCGCGGCTGGGAGTCAGCGTGACCGGTAACCGGTTGTACGGCGAGCGGGATCAGATGACATTCGCCGAGTTAGGCGTTTATCAGAGCCGTTTGTTCGGCCGTTATCACATTGCGTACGGCGGGTCGGCTTACGCGGGTAATTACTATGCGCGCTCGCTGGAACCCTCAAATGCCCGGAAATCTTTTTTTGGAGGGCATCTCACCGCCGAAGTCGGCGCGTCGCAGAACTTTTCCAATGATTTTGTATTCCGGCCCGCGATAATCCGGTTTACGGTGTTGTATGAAAACGGGCCATGGTTCCGATACCGAAAAACCGCCGAACGCGATTCGTTGATCGTTAACAATCATCCGAATCATTTCACGATACTTACCAGTTTTACAAACGAAGCGTCTTTTAAAACGGAAATCGGGCGGCTGGGTTTATTTTTCGGAATTACCGCCTATCGTTTGGATCCTAAAAAAAGAGACGACAACCGGGTGGAGTTTCCGTTTACATTTTTTTTCGGGCCGTTTTTTACGTATCAGCGCGCCACCGGATTTCTGCAAATCGGCTCTTCCTGCGTGGAAGCTGGCTTCAGTTACGCGATCCGCTGATTATTTGATGAGCAGCATCCGCTTCGTCTGTGTTTTTCCGTCCACGTTCAACGCATACAAATACACGCCCGACGCCGCGGCTTTTCCGGCATGATCGTCGCCGTTCCATCGCGCGGTATGCTTACCGGCCGATTGCTTTTCGTTGACCAGCGTACGCACTTCCTGTCCCAGTATATTATAAACCTTAAGTTGCACGCGGCTGTCCCGGGCGATTTTATAGACAATCGATGTGGATGGATTGAACGGATTCGGGAAATTCTGCGCCAGATAAAAATCTTTTACGGCCGGAGTACCGGATTCCGCGATATCCGTAATCTGGGACAGGTCGAGCTTGTACATGGAGCGACCGTGCGTGCCGGCGACGAGAAAGTTCCCGGCGTCATGGATTTTAAGGTCGTACACGGACACCAGCGGAAGCCCCGGACCGACGTCCTGCCATGACTGGCCGCCGTTGGTTGTATAATACGCGCCAACGTCCGTGCCGACAAATAGCCCATTCGGTCGGTTCGGATCAATCACGAATCCGTTGATCGGCGCGTCAGGCAGATTGGCGGAAATGTTCGACCAGCTTGTTCCTTTATTTGTGGTTTTAAAAATATGCGGCTGGGGATCGCGCCATTTGAGCCCGGAGAAAGTGACATAAGCGATGTTTTCGTCATAAGGATCCACCGCCACGCGTGTCACCCAGCGGAACGGCAGTCCGTTGGTGACATTCGTCCAGCTACCACCCAGATTGCTCGTGACCCACACGCGGCCATCCGCCGTACCCACATATAACACCGATGTATTGGAAGGCGCGACGGCGATAGTCGTGATGGTGTTCAGTCGCGGCAGTCCGCCGGTTAAATCGTTTGAAATGGGCGACCAGTTGGAAGCGCCGTTGGTGGTGCGGTAAACGCGGTTGCTGCCGTAATAGAGAATATCGGGATTCACCGGATCCATGATAACCGGCGTGGACCAGTTTTTGGGATCGGATTCATCGATGCCGTTGGTCGCCGCATACCATTCATAACCGCCGTTATACGATTTAACCAGATTTCCGTACTGGGATTCGGCATAAATAATATCCGAATTCTGCGGATGCACGATTACGTAGAACCCGTCGCCGCCGTACAGAATATCCCAGTCGTTCAGCGCGCCGGTCAGCGTGCGCGGCGTGGAATTGTCCTGCGTGCCGCCGTACAGCCGCTGGGGATTGGAATAATCGATGGCGATTTCATAGAACTGCGTGATAGGCAATTCGGCGACTTCGGTCCAGTTTGCGCCGTTATCGGCGGATATATCAATGCCGCCGTCGTTGCCGTTCATGATGATATTTGGATTCGTCGGATGATAGGCCAGCGCGTGGAAATCTACATGATACGGAACATACACGCCCCAGGTTTCGCCGGCGTTGGTGGTATGCATCATACACTGATCCAGCACCCAAACATCATCCGGATTGGTCGGATGTACGCGAATCTGCCCGAAGTACCAGCTGAAATTATCAAATCCGAAAGACGCTTCACCGTCCGGATCCGCGTTAAACCAGCTGTTGCCGCTGTCGGTGGTTTTAAAAACACCCAGATATTCATAGCCGTCATTATAAAGACTATACGCAATGTTCGGGTTGCTGGGCGACAGCGCCAGGCCGATCCGTCCGACGTTGGTAAGGGAAGCGTCCGGCAGTCCATTGGTCAGTTGATGCCAGTTATTGCCGCCGTCGGTGGAGCGGTAAATGCCGCTGGTGACGCCGTATAGATGCGACGTGGTCGGACGGCGGACGCGTTCCCACATGGCGGCCATGAGAAACTGCGGATTGGAGGGATTCATTACCAGATCCACCGCGCCGGTTGTATCGCTGATGAACAATACCTTTTCCCAAGTAGCGCCGCCGTCGGTGGAGCGGTACACGCCGCGTTCAATATTCGGTGTGAAATACGAACCGAGCGCGGCGACAAATACCCGCTGGGTATTGGACGGATCCACAAGTATCCGGCCGATAGAAGCGGTCATTTCCAAACCGATAAGTTGCCATGAAACGCCGCCGTTGGTGGATTTATACACGCCGCCGCCTTCAAAATTGTTATGGCCGCCGTTCGCTTCGCCGGTCCCCACGTAAAGCACATCCGGGTTTACGGGATCAATGCCGATATCGCCGATAGGCAGTACGGCCGCTTCGTCGAAAACCGGAAACCATGTCGCGCCCATATTGGTCGATTTAAACACCCCGCCCGTAGCCGCGCCGGCGTATACAATATTCGGGTTAAGCGTATTGAATTCGATATCCGAAACGCGTCCCGTGACATTCGTTGGGCCGGCGAATTCCCATACCAGCGGCGTGGCGTTTTTTCGGATGGCCTGGGTGCGCATTTGTTGGGCCGATCGCAAGGCCTGTAAGTGCGCGTCGCGGTCGGCCTGTCCGTACGGAAATGTCCGCTGGAGCCAGGCGTAATCGGAGGGATATTTCGGCGGTTTTGTATCCGCCGCCGTGCGCGGCCAATAAATGACCACGGTAAGGATCAATACTATCAAAACGGCGACGCCTGTAAGCGCGGCCGGCATGAATTGCTTAACGCTCATACGATCCTCCTTTATTAGAGCATTCGGTAAAATGATCGTAATCGGGAATTATTTCTTCAGCGCTTTTTTGATGGTGTCGCCCAGATACTTTATTCCGTTCTCGATTTGCTCCGTGGACGGGAATGAATAATTCAGGCGTAGCGTGTGCGCGCCGGAGCCGTCGCAGTGGAAGGGCCGCCCGATCACGTACGCGACGTTGTTTTCAATGGAGGACATGAAAATATCTTTGCTGTTAAGGTATTCAGGCAGACGCACCCACAGGAACATGCCGCCGCCGGGATTGGACCAGGTGACTTCTTTGGGCATGTGTTTTTCCAGCGCCCGGATCATGGCTTCCTTTTTGGGCTTGTAGCAGGCCACCGCTTTCTGGATCGTCTGCTTCATTTTGCCCTGACGGATATACTCGGCGATGATCAGTTGGTTGAAGGAGGGCGAACAAAGATCCACCGACTGTTTCAGCACGACCATTTTTTCGATTAATTCTTTTTCGGCAACCACCCAGCCAAGGCGCATGCCCGGGAACAGCACTTTGGACAGCGTTTTCAGCATGATTACCCCTTTGCCGCCGGAGAGCATCCACAAGCTGGGCAGTGCTTCGGCGCCGAAGCTGAGTTCGCGGTACGGCGAATCCTCGATAATCGGAATTTCCCATTCCGCGCCGATACGTACCAACTGTTTCCGCCGTTCCAAGCTCATCGTGATTCCGGAAGGATTCTGGAAATCGGGGATTGTGTAAATAAACCGCGGCCGCTTGTTGTGTCTGGCAAGATATTTGAGGGTGTTGAGTAGTTGCGTAATGTCCATGCCGTTATCGTCCATTACGATGCCGCGCATGTCCGCGCCCGCCCGTTCAAAGGCTTGAATCCCGCCGATATAGGACGGTAGTTCCATCACAATAGGTTCATCGGCGTCAAGAAGCAGTAATGATACCAGGTCGAGTCCCTGCTGGGAGGAAGAGGTAACGCAAATCTGCTCGGCGGTTGCCTGATCGCCGAAATCCGCCATATGCTGGATCAGCGCTTCGATCAGCTCATTTTCACCGGGCGTCGGGCCGTATTGCAGCGCGAGATAGCCTTTTTTAGTCAGTACTTCTTTGGTAATATCAATCAGTTCCTGAATGGGAAATAACGAAGCGTCCGGCAGACCGCCGCCGAAAGATATCACGCCGGGTTTCCGTGTCCATTTGAGCAACTCACGGATTTCAGAGCTTTTGATCCGGTTGGATATCTGGGAAAAAAAATAAGCCATGGCTGTATCTCCTGAATAAACGGTTGGACTTTTTTTCAAATGTATAATGAAATTTGTAATTATGCAATAACCTTTTCACGGATTTTTCGGCCGCGCCATTCATTCCATAAAGGGTTTCTCAGGATAACTTGCTTTTGCTTTTTAGATAATACTGTCGTACATTGGCTTCAGCATCATTAACGGAGAATTAAAGCTTATGAAAGCGATCCAAATTGAATCCGGGGAACTGTCCGTTTATTGTTATGCAAAAATCAACATGGGCCTGCGGATATTCGACAAGCGGCCGGACGGTTACCATAACATTGAGACTACCTTTAAAGTTATCGGTTTGCACGACCATATTCGCATAACGCGAAACGGTTCGCCATCGCCACGGGTGATATCCGCTTCGGAAAATATGCCGAAAGACGCTTCCAATCTCTGCATACGGGCGCTCCATAAACTGAATGAAAAAACCGGATGCGGCTTGGGTTTTGACGTAAACATTGTCAAGCATATTCCCATTGGCGCCGGTCTGGGCGGGGGCAGCAGCGATGCGGCGGGCGTATTAGTCGGATGCAATGAATTGCTTAATCTCAGACTCGATGATGATACCCTGATGAAACTCGGGCTGGAATTGGGTTCGGATGTACCGTTTTTTGTTGGTTTTTTATTGGGCTATGGCAACACGGCTACCGGAAGAGGCCGGGGTGAAAACCTGGAATTTTTCAACTGGAACCTCAGCGAGAAGGTGCTTTTAGTATACCCTAATATCCATGTTTCTACAGCATGGGCATATGCTAACTTTAATAAATATATGAACATGGGTGATAGTAAAATGTCAAGTTTAACCTTGACAAACACTAAAAAAAACATTATGTTTAGCGCAATTTTAGAAAAACCAATGTTTTTTGAAAATTTTTTTGAACCGCTCGTGTTTGCCGAGTGTCCGGATGTTAAAGAAGTATATGATCGGCTACTGAAGGAACAACCTTTATTGACTGCGATGTCCGGAAGCGGATCGGCCATTTATGCTTTATTTCCTGACGACACCGAACTGGAACCGGTGTTAAAGAAATTATCGGGTTATTATGCGGCTGTCGTAAAATTTATCTGACCGGATAACTCAACCCGTTAAAGAAAAAATATTTGGGGTGTAGCCAAGCGGTAAGGCAGCGGGTTTTGGTCCCGCCATTCCGAGGTTCGAATCCTTGCACCCCAGCAATGTTTTACACTTATATACTTCCGAGCATGAAGACCGATGCGTATGATATCGGTCACACCGAGGCCATGAATGAACGGTTACGTCAGCATAATCAGGGGTTGTGCCGATCCACCAAACATGCCGTGCCGTGGAAAGCGGTTCATGTGGAAGAATTCGAAACCCGCAGTGAAGCCATCAAACGGGAACGTTAATTGAAAATTTAAAGAGCCGCAAAACTTTGAAGAAAAATCACTTTATTATGCGGCAATTATGCGGCAATATCCAAAAAATTAAAGTTTAGTTTTTTTGAAATAAACGGGTTTCTGAAGGATTTATCGAACAAATAACGATTATAACGACCCGATTTCCGGGAAATAATAGAATTCCGGTATGTCGGGTTAATTTATCAAGAAGAAATATAAATGGTTGAGATTAAAGCGAAATTGATGGTAGCTTCGGGACGCGTGCACCGTACTTTTGCGGAAGGCATCGTGAAGCATCTCAATATACCGCTCGCGAAAACAGAAATTATGAATTTCAGCGACGGGGAAATTTTCGTCAAGTACGATGAAAATATCCGCGGCGAGGATTTATATATTGTTCAGCCGACCATAGCTCCGGCGGACAATCTGATGGAACTGCTGATTATGATTGATGCGGCGCGGCGCGCATCCGCTTACCGTATTACAGCCGTTATACCGTATTTCGGCTATGCCCGGCAGGATCGCAAGGACCAGCCGCGCGTATCCATTACCGCCAAGCTGGCGGCCAACCTGATCCTTACCGCCGGCGTGGACCGGGTGCTGACGATGGATCTGCACTCGCCGCAGATACAAGGTTTTTTTGATATTCCTCTGGATCACCTGTATTCCTCTGCCGTGCTGACCGAATACTGGCGCAATATGCTGAAGCCGGGATCGGTGGTGGTATCGCCGGACATGGGCGGCGTCAAGCTGGCTCGCGCCTATGCCAAGCGGCTTCAGATGGAATTCGCGATTATTGACAAACGGCGTCCCCGGGCGAACAGCGTGGAAATATTGAATATCATTGGGGATGTCAGAGGCCGCGATGTACTGATGGTGGACGACATGGTGGATACCGCGGGCACGCTGACCCGCGCCGCCAAAGCGCTCAAGGATGCGGGCGCCGGCGACATTTATGCCACCTGCACGCACCCCATTCTGTCAGGCCGCGCGATTGAACTGCTGATGGAATCGCCGATTCGCCGGCTGGTGGCCGCCGATACCGTGCCGCTTAAAAACACGTGTGAAAAAATTGAAATTGTTTCCGTCACACGGATGTTTGCGGAGGCCATCAACCGCATTCACAAAGCCGAATCCGTCAGCGTATTGTTTATATAGAAAAAACATTATTATAATACATAAACACAGGATATTCCCATGGAGCAAGTAATCTTAAAAGCAGAAAAAAGAGAAACCAGCCGGCACAGCGCCAGGAAAGCCCGGAAAGAAGGTAAAGTCCCCGGCGTGTTCTACGGTTTTGGCAAAAGCAATGTCAATGTCGCTTTTGACGCCCGTTCGCTGGTTAAATTCTTACATTCCGAACATACGTTGCTGACGCTCGACCTGGAAGGCGAACAGATGCAGGCGCTGATACGAAACTACGATAAGGATCCGGTAACGTCCGCGATTACACACGTTGACGTGATGGCTGTAGCCATGGATCGGCCGGTCGATGTCAAGGTGCCGATTGTGTTTGTCGGCACACCGGTCGGCGTTAAGACCAAGGGCGGCATTGTTCAGCATGATATGATCGAGTTTCATATCAAATGTCTTCCGGCACACATACCGCCGCATCTGGAGGTCAATATTGACAATCTGGATCTTGGGCAGGCCATTCACGTCCGCGATCTGAAGTATGAAAACATCACCTTACTGAATCCGCCGAGCGAGTCGGTATGCACCGTGGTGATACCGAAGGCTCTTGAAGCCGTACTGGCTGAAGCTGCGGCTGAAACCGCCGAACCCGAACTGGTCGGCGCGAAAGAGAAAGAAGAAGGCGCGGAAGAAGGCAAGAAAGAAGAACCAGCCAAGGCGGAGAAAAAAGAACCGGCCAAGGCGGAAAAGAAATAACGTCAACGTGGAGTTCCTTTCCGCGGCTTGGTCTTGTTCTTCTGAGAACATAATCAGAACGTCAGCGGAAATTAATTATGATGCTGATAGCAGGCCTGGGCAATCCCGGAAGCCGCTACCGCGATACGCGGCATAACCTGGGTTTTATGGTCCTAGACTTTATGGCCGAAGAAAAGCGTTTCGGTTTTAAACCTGGAAAAGGGGACTACGAGTACGCCGAAACATCCAGCGATACCGAACGCATACTCTGGGTAAAGCCGATGACGTTTATGAACAACAGCGGCGTGGCTCTTGCTGAGTTGGCCCGTTTTTATAAAATTGATGCCGACCGCATTTTGGTTGTATGTGATGATGTATCCTTGCCGCTTGGAAAAATGCGCATCCGGAAGGACGGCGGTGATGGCGGCCATAATGGTCTGAAATCCGTTATCCTCCATCTCAATGACGACCGGTTTACGCGTTTGCGGGTCGGTATCAATCATCCGGACAGCCGGAATTACGATCTCGCTGATTTTGTTCTGGCAAAATTTTTTCCGGAAGAACTGCCGGTACTGAATAAAGTAATAGCAGCGGCCGCCGACGCGGTCAGTGATTTGATAACGACGGGCGTCGAAAAAGCCATGAATAAATACAACGGTCTGGTTATCCAGGCCTAAGGATATTAAAAAGCAGCATTCAAAAGAACAGGAAAAACCGTTTAACCAACCAGGAGCAAGTTATGGCACGAAACCGCTTCACAACAGGAACCGCGCACGCGCGTTTCAACCCGATGTTCCGCACATGGGGATGGATACTGACCGCGCTCATAGGCATCATGATGTCTGCCGGTATGCTTACGGCACAGGACAAACACGATTGCACCAAGATGGCCTCCGCCGACTGCGCTTCAGCCCAAACCGCCCATATGGACAGTTGCCATGGTGCGCATCACAAAGATGCGGCTGTTGCAGGCACTGAGAAAAAACACCAGGGCGGCGGCGAAGCCAGTCTGATCCTTCCGGATGTCTCCACGCAGACGTTTCTGGGAATGAACGGCAAATCGCTTCTTCTAATCGGTATTTTCATCTGTTTTCTGGGTTACCTTTTCGGCCTGCTGATTTACATGAACCTGAAAAAACTGCCGGTACATAAGGCCATGAAGGAAATGTCGGAACTGATCTATGAAACCTGCAAAACCTATTTAATCCAGCAGGGCAAATTTTTACTCCTGCTTGAAGCTTTTATCGCCATCATCATCATTTTATATTTCGGCCTCCTGCTGAAATTTGAGTTTCTGAAAGTGGTTATAATTTTACTGTTCAGTATCATCGGCATATCCGGCAGTTATGGAGTCGCATGGTTTGGCATCCGCGTCAACACATTTGCCAACTCACGGACGGCGTTCGCGAGTCTTGAAGGTAAGCCGTATCCGATTCATGCGATTCCGACGCGCGCCGGCATGAGCATCGGCATGATGTTAATCAGCGTGGAATTGCTGATTATGCTTTTCATTCTGTTGTTTGTGCCCGGCGACTACGCCGGTCCGTGCTTTATCGGTTTCGCTATCGGCGAATCGCTCGGCGCCGCAGCTCTCCGTATCGCCGGCGGCATCTTCACCAAGATTGCCGATATCGGTTCGGACTTGATGAAAATCGTATTTAAAATTAAAGAAGACGACGCGCGCAATCCCGGCGTAATAGCCGACTGCACGGGCGACAATGCCGGCGATTCTGTCGGACCGAGCGCGGACGGATTTGAAACCTACGGCGTTACCGGCGTCGCTCTGATTACGTTCATTATCCTCGCCGTTGCCAGCCCGGTCATCCAGATCCAACTGCTGGTATGGATTTTTGTGATGCGCGTGATGATGATTGTTGCCAGCGCGTTATCATATTTCATCAACGATATGATCACCAAAGCCCGCTACGGCCAGGCTACCGAAATGCATTTTGAGGCGCCACTGACCACGCTGGTCTGGATTACGTCAATCGTCTCCATCGGTCTGACCTATCTCATTTCGTATCTGATTATTCCGGATCTCAACGGCGATACTACGCTGTGGTGGAAACTGTCCGCTATCATTTCATGCGGCACGCTCGCCGGAGCGATTATACCGGAACTGGTCAAAGTGTTCACCTCCACAAAATCCAAGCATGTCCGCGAAGTCGTCACTTCCTCGCAGGAAGGCGGTCCTTCGCTGAATATTCTGTCCGGATTTGTCGCCGGTAATTTTTCAGCTTACTGGCTGGGCGTCGCCATTCTCGTTCTCATGAGCATAGCGTTTTTTGTCAGTCTCGGAATCCCCGCTATCGATCCCTCGAATATAACTGCCGGCGGGCTCATGCTGGCTCCGACGGTGTTTGCGTTTGGCCTTGTGGCGTTCGGCTTTCTGGGCATGGGTCCCGTGACCATCGCCGTGGATTCCTACGGGCCGGTTACCGACAATGCGCAGTCGATATACGAACTGTCATTAATCGAGCAGATTCCGAATGCCAAGGAAGAACTGAAAAAAGAATTCAATATTGACGTTAATTTTGACCGCGCGAAGCACATGCTCGAAGAAAACGACGGCGCGGGCAATACGTTTAAAGCCACGGCCAAACCGGTGCTGATCGGTACGGCGGTGGTCGGCGCCACGACGATGATTTTCTCCACGATTATGGTGCTCACCAACGGACTGCAGACCAATGTTGGCCTGCTTTCGCTGTTGCATGCGCCGTTTCTGCTGGGACTGATACTCGGCGGCGCGATGATATACTGGTTCACCGGCGCGTCCATGCAGGCCGTTACGACCGGCGCCTACCGGGCCGTGGAATTCATCAAAGCCAATATCAAACTGGAAGGCGTGGAAAAAGCTTCCACGGCCGACAGCAAGAAAGTGGTGGAAATCTGCACCAAGTACGCGCAGAGCGGAATGTTTAATATATTCCTCGCCGTATTTTTCGGCACCTTGTCCTTTGCGTTTGTCGAACCGTATTTCTTCATCGGTTATCTGATCTCAATTGCCATCTTCGGCTTGTATCAGGCTATCTTCATGGCCAATGCCGGCGGCGCCTGGGACAACGCCAAAAAAATCGTGGAGGTGGACCTGAAGCAAAAGGGTACCGACCTGCATGCGGCCACCGTGATCGGCGATACCGTGGGCGATCCCTTCAAAGATACCTCTTCCGTCGCCATGAACCCCGTCATCAAATTCACGACGCTGTTCGGTCTGCTGGCGGTTGAACTGGCGCTGCAATTGACCCATGACGCGGGCTCCACAATCACCGGTATTCTGGCGGCATTGTTCTTCGCCGTTTCCGTGACGTTTGTGATCCGCTCGTTCTACGGTATGCGTATCAAAACCGAAAAACAAAACGCATAGGCATTACAGGCAAAGTGATTAACGCGAATAAATAAAAATGAACCCTGCGTTAGAATTGATTCAAATGGTGTTTGTATCAAACGCTAACGCCGAAACCACCCGACCAAAGGGTAAGGAGATATTATGTCAAAGAAAACGCTCAAGGGCGTCGCGGGTCAGCCCCGGTATTATGAAACGGTGCTGGTCATCGATCCCCAGATCGGCGATGAGGGCATTCGCGCCATCATCGAAAAAGTAAAGGATATTCTGGCCCAGCAGCAGGCCGTGGTCGTGAAAATCGACGAGTGGGGCAAGCGCAAGCTGGCGTATCCGATCAAGAAGAAAACGTATGGCTATTACGTCAGCGTGGAATTTGAGGCACACGGACCGATCGTCAAAGCTCTGCAGGATTACTACCTAATCAATGAGCAAATTATCCGGTACGCCACCACGCTGGTGGATTTGCGCCTGCGCAAGGAACGGCAGCGGGAAAAAGCTGCCCCGAAAGAGGCGCACGCCGAAGAAGCCGAAGCCCTGTAATCCGGCTCCGGTCAAACTAATAAAACCATACGAACATGAACGGAAGGTAAATTATTATGTCTCCAAAAAACGATAAAAAAGAACGGAAAAACGACCGCCGCAAAGCCCGCGAGCAGAAAAGCGTCATGGGCAAACAGCGCAACTGCGCGTTCTGCGAAGAAAAAGCGTATTATGTGGATTACCGCGACGTCAAGCGCCTCGGTAAGTTCACCTCCGAACAGGGCCGCATTATGACCCGTCGTACATCCGGCGTCTGCGCCGTGCATCAACGCCAGCTCGTCCGCGCCATCAAACTGGCCCGGCACTTGGCACTGCTGCCGTTCGTCAGCGACATGACCCGTTAATCCAACTGCAACCGATGAAATTTATACGGAGAATGATCCTATGAAAGTTATTTTAAGAAGCCCGGTCGACAATCTCGGACAGGCCGGCGAGGTGGTGGACGTCAAGCCCGGTTATGCCCGCAACTATCTGGTACCCAAAGGCCTGGCGCTGCTGTTCACCAAGTCTAATCAGGCCGTTTACGAAAACGAGAAAAAACAGGCGGCGGCCCGCATCGCCAAAGAAAAACACGGCGCCGAACTGATGGCCAAAAAACTCGAAGATATATCCGTGGAAATCGCGGTTTCCGTCGGCGAAGAAGACAAGTTGTTCGGCTCGGTGACCAGCCAGGATATCGCCGATCAGCTGCTTAACCAGAATGTGGAAATTGACAAACGTAAAATCCTGCTCGAAGAACCCATCAAGGCGCTCGGCCTGTATACCGTGGATGTCAAACTGCACCCTGAAGTGACCGGCAAGATCAAAGTATGGGTGGTTAAAAAGTAACCCTTAACCTTAAAAGACTAAAAAAGCAGTTCTCTTTGAAGGAGAACTGCTTTTTATTTTATCCGCTAAACCAATCGATGTTTATTTAAACTTTCCGGTAATGACTTCCGGGATCAGGTCCCCTTCCCGGCTTTGGAGTCCTACTTTATCCGGACTATAGATACCCTCGTCGATAGCGTCTTTTTGATACACTTTTTCTTTCATCTCGATTTTTTTCTGGATTTTCATCAGCGCTTCCAGCACGCCTTCCGGCCGTGGGGGACAGCCGGGTATATACACATCTACAGGAATGAATTGATCCACGCCCTGAATCAGCGTGTAGGTGTTGAAAAAACCTCCGGTGGATGCGCAGGCGCCCATCGAAATGCACCACTTTGGATCGGGCATCTGGTCCCATATTTTTTTAAGAACCGGCATCAGTTTGATAGCCACGCGGCCGGCCACAATCATCAGGTCGGCCTGACGCGGAGAAAACCGTATGGCCTCTGCACCGAAACGCGCCATATCGTAACGCGGTCCCAGCGTTCCCATTAACTCAATCGCGCAGCAGGCCGTACCAAAGGGCATCGGCCAGAGAGAATTCTTTCGGCCCCAGTCCCATAAGGCCTCCAGGCGTGTCGTTAAAACATTGTCTTTAAGGTCTTTGGTAATATCCATAGTGAATAGAAAATAATATTAATAAAATCCGTAATCCCCGTGTGGAGATTACGGATATATGATAATATAAAAATCAGTACATATTCAAGAAGAATAAATTATTTAGCCGATTTTTTAAAATATTCATTCACCTGGTCCCAGTTAATCACATTCCAGAAAGCGGCAACATAATCCGCCCGGCGGTTCTGGTACTTGAGGTAATAAGCGTGCTCCCAGACATCGATGCCGAGAACCGGCTTCAGCCCTTCGGTCAGAGGGCTATCCTGATTGGGCGTACTGCCAATCACAAGTTGTCCTTTAGCGTCAACATTCAACCAGGCCCATCCGCTGCCGAAACGCCCCATGGCCGCTTTGGCAAACTCAGCCTTGAAATTATCGAAACTGCCGAATTTCTGGCGTAGGGCATCGGCAATATCCCCTTTGGGCTCGGCCGGCGCTTTGGGCGCAAGTATAGTCCAGAAGAAACTGTGATTGGCGTGACCGCCGGCGTTGTTGCGGATTACGGTGCGGATTTCCTCCGGTACGGCGTTAAGATTCGATACCAGTTCTTCCGCGGTTTTGTTTTGAAGATTCGGGTATTTTTCAAGCGCGGTATTGGCGTTTGTAATGTACGCCTGATGATGCTTGGTGTGATGAATGTTCATGGTCATTTCATCAATGAAGGGTTCCAGCGCATTGTAAGCATAGGACAGAGGGGGAAGCGTTAATGACATTTTTAAACTCCGTATTTAATTTTTTTAATAACTTCTTACTGCTGGTTACAACGTCATTAAAATGAAAATTATTCCGCGGAATCATACGGGACGAAAAGATGAATTTATCCTTTACCGAATGAAATTTATTCCCTATTATGATACGATGACAGGAAAACCAGAGTCTTGTGAAAATAGACATATCCTGTTGTGTTTCTAATTGATAAATTTTTTGATTATGAAAACCAAAGAGACCGAGGCCTTGTCCTATTCCCACCGGGTAGCTGTAACGGCATTTATAATTGACAATGGCCGATTTCTGCTATTAAAACGCAATAACGCGCCGCGGGTCTGGGGTTTGCCGGGCGGCCGGCTGAATCGGGATGAAGATCCGAATACCGGCATTCACAGAGAAATTTTTGAGGAGACCGGCCTTACGGTAGAAATTATATCACCGGCCGGTATCTGGTACGGCGATTTCGGTCAGGGAATTTATATATCAATTGATTATCTCGCCAGAAAAATTTCCGGCGACGTCGTATTATCGGATGAGCATGCCGATTACCGGTGGGCGTCTTTGGATGATCTGAAAAAAGGCAATCCGCCGTTATCCGAAAGCGCTTCGGGATTTTCGCTGCCTTATTTTATCAATGCGTGGGCCTTGTATGTGAAAATGACGGCGCGGTAGCTATAAGGAACAGTATCATTCCGGTCAGGTCTCAAACGGCGCGGTATCGATTTTAATTTCATCATTCTCGATAATTAAATCGAACGTCCTGAGGCGCGCGTTACCGGCGGCAAGATTGTTCAGCAGTTCACCTGTGGTAATATCAAACATCCAATCATGCAAGGGACAGGTAATGGAGCGTCCGTCCTGCACGCCCTCATGCAGCGGCGCGCCGCGATGAAGGCATTCGTCAGCGACAGCGTAATAGCGCCCTTCATAAAAATAAACAGCGATGCGTTTACCGTGGATTTCAACCGGCGTACCTTTACCCGGTTTTACGTCGGCGGTTTTCAGTATGGTTTGGATGTTCGACATGGCGTTACTAAAAAAACAGCCTTTCCGGAATATCAGAAAGGCCGTTTGGTATAACATTCTTTCTTATTGAATCAGCATCGCATCGCCGTAGCTGTAAAACCGATAGCCGTCTTTCATGGCTTTTTTATACGCCTTGAAAATCAGGTCGCGGTCGGCAAAGGCGCAGACCAGCATCAGCAAGGTGGATTCCGGCATGTGGAAGTTGGTCAGCAGTTTATCGACGATTTTAAATTCGTAAGGCGGATAGATGAACTTGTCGGTCCAGCCGCGGTGCGGTTTGACGCGGTTGAGGGCAGTGATGGCGCTTTCGATGGTGCGGACCACGGTGGAGCCGACGGCAACCACTTTGCCGCCGTTATCCTTGGTCATATTGATTGTACGCGCGGTGATTTCGGGGATTTCAAAATATTCGGAATCCATTTTGTGGCGGCCTAAATCTTCCACGGCCACTTTGCGGAAGGTACCGAGCCCGACATGCAGGATGACCGGAACAATTTTGACGCCTTTTCGTTTCAGACGCGTCAGGAGTTCCTTGGTAAAGTGCAGCCCGGCTGTGGGCGCCGCAACGGAACCGCGCACCCGCGCGAATATCGTCTGGTAATCCTCCTTGTCTGATTCCTCAGCCGAGCGGCGTATATACGGCGGCAACGGGCATTGGCCGACTTTATCGATGAATTTGTGGAAGTCGTTCTGGTAATTGAATCGCACGACGCGGCCGCCGGAAACCGTGTTGTCGATCACGTCACAATACACGCCGTCCACCACCAGGCGGTTGCCGATGCGCACCTTCCGCGCGGGTTTGACCAGCACTTCCCACAGATTATTTTCCAATTCGCGGAGTAGAAAAACCTCCACCCGGGCGTTGGTTTTCTCCTTGCGGGCAATGACACGGGCCGGAAACACGCGCGTTTCATTGATAACCAGACAATCATTCTTTGTTATATAATCCGGAAATTCTCGAAAAATATGATCTTCAATGATACCGGTTTTTTTATTCACTACCATCATTTTTGCAGAATCTCTGGGATCAGCCGGATACTGTGCAATAAACTTCTCAGGAAGTTTAAATTTAAAATCGGATAATTTCATAGTGCCTCGGTTTATTAAGTTCGCTATCCGTTTTATTTAGGCTGTAAATATAATAAAAATAATGGTAAAAATCAACAGATTTGTTTATTATTTCATTTTCAAATATTTAACACATGTATAATATAAACAATGAGATAGACATAATATTATTTTTGATTTTTATAATTCTTAAAAAAATAGAGCGTTAATTTATATAAAAAAAAAGCCCGCCGTTGGCGGACTTTTTTACAATAGCAAAAAATATTTGGAATATTTTATTTAGCCAGCCACACAGTATTAAACCTTCTGACGGCGCTGGAATGCAATTGAAATCCGATGACATAATCGCGCATGGGAACAATGCTCAGACTATGGGCAATGGAAAACCAGGGAAGTTCCCGGTTGAAGACTTCGCAGGCTTTTTTATAGATACTGCTGCGTTCCACCGGATCAGTGGTTTGTTTACCTTTAATAATTAGTTCATGCATTTCCTGGCCGGTGTAGAAAGCGGCGTTGGTTGAAGGTTTCCGTTGAGCGATAGTTTTATCGAGTAACGGGTAGAAGAAGAAATGCGGATCCGGGGCGTCGCCGACCCATCCGGAAATGCTGAGTTCATGTTCGCCCTGTCCGCGGCGTTTGAGGAAATCCTGCCATTCCGGCGCAACGATTTCCGCTTCAATGCCTACCGCTTTAAGGTCCTGCTGGATAATTTCGGCCGCTTTCATACCGTCGGGCATATAATCCCGTATGATTTTCATGGTCCAGAGCGAGGTTTTAAATCCGTTGGGATAACCGGCTTCGGCAAGAAGCTGTCGGGATTTGGTGGTATCGTAGGGCGTAAAACGGATTTCCTCATTAAAGCCGAGCAGTACCGGCGGGATGGGGTTTTTAGCCGGACGGCCGAACTCCCCGAACACCTCTCTAACAAGCCGGTCGCGGTCAATCGCATAGACGATGGCCTGGCGAACGCGGAGGTCGTCAAAGGGTTTCTTACTGCAGTTCATTGCGAGATAAGACACATTAATACCGGCCTGGCGTATCAGTTTGATACCCTCCGTAGAATCCATTTCGGCGATATCGGATTTTTGAGGATTGGCCATCATGTCAATCTCGCCGTTTTTCAGCATGCGCCACCGCTCACCGGCATCCTTAACGGGTTTCATAATGAGCGTATCAATATAAGGACGGCCTTTCCAGAAATTTTCAAATGCGGCAAGAACCACCGTGCCGTCCGGATCCCAGCGGACAAACCTGAAAGGACCTGAGCCGACAGGGTTGCTGGAAAAATCGACGCCGTACTTTTTCAACCCGGCCGGGCTGACAATGCCCATAAACGAAAGGGAAAGAATATTCAGAAACGTGGCGTCCGGTTTGAACAACTGGAATTGGATTGTCGAATCATCCAGAACTTTTATATTCCGGATAATTTCATCTAAATCAAAATTTTTCCAGTATTCATATTCCAGCTTGGCCTTGTGGTAAGGGTGTTTTTTATTTCGCTGTCGCTCAAAGTTGATATATACGGCATCGGCGTTGATGGGCGTACCGTCGTGGAAGGTCAGGCCGGTCCGCAGATGGAACGTATACGTTGTGCCGTCTTCGCTGATGACCCAGCTTTTTGCCAGGCCGGGGTCGAGCGCCACGCGTCCGGCTTTCTGTTCAACGAGACCTTCAAAGATATTACCGGTAATCACGGACGACTCCGTTTCTCGGGTCAGGGCCGGATCAAGGGTAATGGGCGGTCCGTTTTTGGCGTAAATCAAAGTACCACCGTATTTGGGCGTGGTCAGGTCAATTTCTGATTCAGGCAACTTGTCCTTTTTAGAACAGGCTACGCCAAGTAACAGAACCAGGCAGCAATGAAGCAGAATAGTCTTTTTCATCAAAATCGCTTTCATATAAATTACTTATTTAACCATACTTTATTGAAACGCCGGGCGTAACTGGCATAGGGTTGGAAATCCATCACATATTTCTGCATGGGAATAGTTACGACCGAGTGCGCAATAACAAACCAGGGCAGATCGCGATTAAATAAAACGCAGGCGTCTTTATATATCTTACTGCGCTCCAGCGGGCTGGTGGTGGTTTTGCCCTTCCGGATTAGCTGATACATCTCCTCGGAGCGGTAGAAGGCGATGTTGTTTGACTGTTTATGGTCGGCAACGGTTTTATCCAGCATGAAAAAGAAATTGTCCGGATCAGGGATATCGGCAATCCAGCCCATGATAGCCATATCGTGTTCACCCCTATAGAGGCGGTTGATATATTCATTCCAGGGATAGGTAACGATATCGGTCTGGATGCCGACGGCTTTAAGATCCTGCTGTATGAGAGCGGCGGCTTTTTTCCCGTCGGGCATATATTCGCGTGAAATGGGCAGAGTCCAGAGCGTGGCCTTAAAACCATTCGGATAGCCGGCATCAGCCAGCAGTTTGCGCGACAAATCGGGATCATACGGCGTGGGACGGACTTCTTCGTTGTAACCCAACAACATCGGCGGGATGGGATTTTTTGCTACGCGGCCCATCTCACCCAGTACACTATCAACCAATTTTTCACGGTTGATGGCATAGACCACGGCTTTCCGGACATTGAGTTTGTCGAAGGGTTTTTTGGACATATTCATGGCGAGATAGCCAATATTCACGCCGGGCTGCTGATATAATTTAATATTAGGATCCGCGTGCAAATCCTTAAAATGTTCGGCGCCGCCCATTTCGATCATATCATATTCGCCTTTCAGAAGTTTTTTAACCCGATCGGTGCCGTCAGGATTGGCGAGAAAAACAACGCGTTCCAGATACGGAGGCCCCTCCCAGTAATCCGGATTCGCTTCAAGCGTGAGTGTGCCGTCGTTGTCCATGCTGACGTAACGGAAAGGGCCTGTGCCCGACGGGTGTTTGCTGAATTCTTCATCCCATTTCTGCAGGGAAGTCGGGCTGGCGATAGCCAGAAATTGCATAGTCAGGATGTATAAAAAGGTTGCGTTCGGCTCAAACAAGGTCATCTGCACCGTCGAATCGTTGATTTTCTTTATATCTTTCAGGATCTTGTCCATGGACAGCGTTTTCCAATATTCATAGCGGTCGCCATTTTTATGCAGAGGATGTTTGGGATCCCGCTGGCGGTTGAAGTTAAACAGCACCGCATCCGCATTGAAGGGGGTGCCGTCGTGGAATTTGACGCCCGAACGCAGGTGAAACGTATAGGTAATGCCGTTGTCGGAAATATCCCACGAACGCGCCAGCGCCGGCGCCGTTCCGGTGGTCCCCAGCTTAAGCTGTACCAGCGATTCGAATATATTATCGCACGGAATCGTCGATTCCGATTCGGTCGTCAACGCCGGATCCAGAGTGGCCGGCGGATGGTTTTTCACATAAATTAACGTGCCGCCGAATTTAGGTTGCATCGCAGTGCCGTCGGCCTGCGGATCACGGCTTTTGCCGCAGGATGCCATGACCATGCCGGCAACAATCAGCGTAAAAATCGTGCGTGAAATACGCCCCATAAGTTAACCTCCTTGTAATGGTGTATCCGTTTCTAATGTCTTAATTCATAAGGCATAAGTTGCTGAATCATATCGAATTTAATGCGCGCGTAATCGAGCAGTTCCTGGTTCTCGATCGATTGCTCTTTGAGGCCATCGGCGGCGATGACGTATTTGTTGGTGTTCAGCGCTTCTTTGATGAACGTCAAAGAACTGAAAGTCTCGGCGATTATGCTGTTCAGCGTAACCAAGTAAAATACGCGGTACAGTGTTTTTTTGTCCAAAGCGTAAATCTGATCGCGCGCCGGAATCAGGTATTCCGGAAAGCTATTCGGGGTTATGGTGTAGGTTTTTTCCGCTTCTTCGCCGGTTTCCGGGTCAATCAGGGGCTTTCCGTTTTTATCTTTCTTGATGACTTTAACGTCGATTTTTCCGTATTTACCCTCGAAGCAGTCGCGGCAGATTTTATCGAGTGGCAAGGGCGGACGATTGACCGGATACCCGAGGTCGGATTTGAGGCGTTCGACTAACTGCTTGATGCCAAGTTCCACCTGAAGTTCCTTGTTACGGAGACGCGTGGAGCAATAACTGAGGAGCGCAATCGCCTCGTCGCTTAAGTCGTTCATTTTCTGGATGATTTTCACTTCTTCCCTACTGGCCTGATTGACGTTCGCGAGAATGTCCTCGCGGGTTTCAACCTGCTTCTGGAGGGAGTTAACGTCAATATGCTCGCGCGCTTCTTTGTATTCATACTGCTCCAGAATGGTCTTGGCATCGATGTTCTTGATGCTGCGCAGGAGTTCGTTCTGCGTCATGCGGATCAGCGGGCGTTTGCCCTTCCGCTTCAGTTCATACACTTCCATATCCCATCCGGATGCGATGAACTGGGCGATCATGATGCTGCGAATTTTCTCGTACTTGCCGTAATAACCCGCCGGAAAGAGGCCTTTATTTTCCAACATCCGCTTATCGTGTTCTTCCGCGTCGGTAAACAGATCGAGAAATTTGTCGTCAATGATCTTATACACTTTTCCGCGTAGTTCCATGCGGGCGTTTTGCAGGTCTTGTTCGTGATTATCCCGCGCGAGGATATAATCAAACAACACGGCTTCGTCAATCAGGCGGAGCGCCCACTGGAGTTCCCGGTTATTGATGATATGATAAAGAATAATCCATTGTTCCTCAATCGGGCGGTCCTTAAGCGGCGTGTGTTTTTCTTTTTCCGGTACGGGCTTTTCCTGGCGATCAAAGCCGTTGTAATACACCGTCTCTTTCCCTTCGTGGCTGCCGTCGTATTCGTAACGCAGTTTTTTAATCTCTTTGAACAGATTGAACCTCCGGGTAAAGCTGTAGGTCAGCGAGAGGCGGCCGGCAAGAATTTTAATAATGGTCTCAGGCATCACATCGCCCATTTCCTGCTGAAGCGCCGCGGCGATATAAAACGACATCAGCGCGGAGGCGTGGCGTTTTTCAGCCGCGCGTTCGATGAATATCTCATGAATCAGCGGAAACTCGGATTGGTGTACAATAAAATGGCGGAACTGTTCCTGCGCCCGTTCATAGCCGTCAAACGTCGTGGTGTTGGTCATAATGCGGTTCAGGAAGAAGCGTATTTCCAGATCGGGTATTCGGTGGCGGTACTGCGCGGGCAGATTGTTCAGCACCGGCTCGCTATAAATCACCTCAAGACTGGTTTTGAGCTGTTCGCAAAACGCCCGGATTAAGCTATCCGTGAGCCGGATCTGCGATTCCGGGGCTATCAGCAACTTGCCGAAAGCATACATGACAAAGTGCGTAATCTTCGGCGGATACGGACGGATGGTCTCAAAAAAAATACCCGCAAACGCCTCATTCCGCGTTTCTCCCAGGATATTTAAGATTTTTTTCTCGTCGAAAAAGAAGTAAATCAGTCCCTCCAGTTGTTCGAATTCGGGCAAGGCCGCCGCAATCTCCCGCCGTCGGGCATCGGTCAGCTTTTCTTCTTTCTGGTCTATTTGACGGATGGCAGCCTCAAGGGCATTCCACAGTTTCTGATCGGCCTGCTTTAGGTTCTTGTTTAAGTTTGTTTCCGATTTCAAGGCGCGGGTAAAGTCGTACAGGCCGGACAACACCGTCTCCGCTTCGCCGACTTCTTTAAGGCGATCATAGAGAATCTGCGCGGTATAGAGCGAAAATTCAAACGGCATAATTTCATCGGCAATAATCCGGTTAAAAAACAAGGGATAGACATCCGAATCCAGGTCCAGCTTGCCGCCCCATCCGTCGTTGACTTTACGGTATCCCAGCGGGTACAGAACGTCGCAGAAACGCGCGAACTGCCCTATGAGCTTCATCCACGATGCGGCGTCTTTTTTGGATTTAAGGTGCTCCGCATACCGGTCTATAACGCGCGAAAAACGGTCCACGTCATCATCGGCGTCTAAAAAGGGCTTGAAAATGCTGAAAACATGATCCATCAGCGCGCGGAACTGGTCTATAAAACCGTCTGGATTATGGGTAATCAGCGGTTCCTTGCCGGTAACATACGATTCAATCTTTTCCGGCCGGATCGATTCGGCGCTGAGGTAGTCAAAAAGCCTCATATACATCAACCGCATGGTGATACCAAACATCGGCAGCGCATTAGCATCCTTTACATCGGCCCGGCTTTCCTCCAGTCCGATCAGGATATTCATCAGCGACTTCAGAGCGGCCCGGGACGGTTGCCCCTGATCGTTTATCTTTGATTCCAGCTGGTCAATGTATTCATTATAAATATTCCGGACATCCTCATCCACGCCGGCGGTCAGAACATGTTTGGTATCAATCATAATGCTGCTGCTTCTCTATTTTTGATATAAATGTCTTTTCTGCAAAGTTAATTTTAATTAAGGGTATTTTAAAGTAAAAAGGTATTAAATACATTCAAAAAATGCAAAAAGAATAATCAGGAAATGGTGTTTTAAATGTTAAAGAGCTTTTTCATCAGCTTGTTTATCGTGTCTTGATTATTATCCTATGTTGCGTTATATTATTAAGTTTTTGCTGCTGAAAATCCGGTATTCGTCCGGGCGTATTCAACGAACTTGGGTGTTTTATTATGCAACGATGGATCTTGTTAGTTATGCTTTGTATGAATCCCTTTTTACTCAAAGCGGCCGGGGATATCACGATATACGGCGATAAAAACGGATATGACGGCGAAGTGCTGAAGAGTTATCTGATGCTGACCGCTAAGCGTCAGGTACTGGATCTGGCCGGCGAATGGATGATAACCGCTGAGGGTATCAGCCGGAAAATCCAGGTGCCCAGTTGTTACGATTACAGCGGCATCGTCATTTATAAACGAACCTTTATACCGGACGAAACGTTCAGGGAAAAGCATTTCCGGCTGGTTTGTTTTGGCATCAATTACCGCTGTGATATCCGCATCAACGGAGAGTTTATAGGCAATTATGATTTTGGATACGGACACATCGAGGAAGACATTCCGGAGGGGCTGATACAAGCCGGACAAGCGAACACCATCGAAATTATTGTGGACAGCCGTGTGTGCGGGCGCAACAGCATTCCCACGATTGGCAGCGTGCTTCAGCCGAAGCCCTACGGCGGCATCGCGCGTGAAATATTCCTGCTGGCGCTGCCGAAAATCTGCATCGAAAAATACGCCGTGGATTATCAGGTCAGCCGCGACCTGAGGCGTTGCGAGTTTACGCTGAATATGAATTTCAGAGATTACGGATACCGCTTCGAACTTCGCGACACGCTGCACAGTACGCTCGAAGAACGCAAGCCGGTCCGCTATCTGGTGGAAGTGTTCAGCGAAGACGAGCCCGAACCGGTTTTTACCAACCGTTACAAAAAATACCGCAGTGTATGGGAAATTCCGAAGATTCGGGAGCGTAACGAGGAAAACGTACTGTTGATGAGCAATCAATCGGCGGTTGAAACCCGGTTTACACTGGAGAAACCCGTCTTCTGGAACTACAGCAGTCCGTACCGGTACCGGATGGTCCTTTCGCTGATGGTGGCGGATACGCTGGCTGACCAGATCCAGATGCCGGTCGGAATCAGCCAGGTGCAGGTCATGGACAAGAAAATTATTTTCAATTCCCAGTCGCTGGGAATTAACGGCGTGGAGTATTACGAAGATTATTTTAATCAGGGCAACACGTTGTCGTACGCCGTGATGGAACAGGACGCGCGGAAGATCAAGGAACTGGGGGCCAATGCGGTTTATTTCAAAAACCATCCCCCGCATCCGTATTTTCTGGAATTATGCAACCGTTACGGACTGCTGGTTTTTTACCAGATACCGGTTCATTATCAGACCGGCGATATGCTTTACCGCGAGGGCTACATCGAGGACGTGAGAAACTATTACCGCAATCTTATCCAGCGGTACCGGATGAATCCCTGTATCGCCGCCTGGGGGATTGGCGATGGCCTGGATTTCGGCGATGCCCGCGCCAACGATTACCTGTCGGCAATAGTACCGATGATCCGCTATGAGGACCGGCGGCCGGTATTTGCAACCTCATATTTCGGCGTGACCCAGGACGCTTTTTTACAGAATGTGGACATCATCAATCTGGACATCCGCAACCATGTGCTGAACGACATCAATTCGTTCCTGTCCAAACAGATCGCGCGCAAAGACAACAACGTGCTGCTGTTGTCTTACGGTCAGCATATTTTCTCAAACAACCAGAACGGCTACAGCGACCGCACGTCCACGAAATTCCAGGCTAAATTTATTGCGGACATGTTCAAGCGCATTCAGGAAATGCGAATCACCGGCGGCTTTATCCGATCTTACAACGATTTTACGGTTAACCGTTCCTATATCTATGCTAATCCCAACGCCGACCCGACCATTTACACCACGGGTCTGGTCACGGACAAACGTAAGGAACGTTACGCGTACGGTATTGTCAAAAGCATCTATACCGGGGACAAGTACGAACCCATCCCGGTCGGCACAGCGGAAACGGTTTATCCGAAAACCTATCCCGTGGTCGGCCTGCTGCTGGTAATTGTGTTTATCGTCTTCTACCGGAAAAGTGAGAAGTTCGGCGGCAGTATTTTCCGTTCGATTACTAAAGTAAGCAATTTCTTCGCGGATGTCCGGGAAAACCGGGTGATAGCGGTCTGGCCGTCCGTGGTCATAGTCCTTCTGAGCAGTGTGACCTGGTCCACCATGCTTTCCATTATCTTTTTTGAACTGCGACGCAACCAGATACTGGATGAAACGATAGCGCTATTGATTGTATCGCCGGCAGTGAAAAGCTGGTTAGACGCGCTTACCTGGCAGCCGGAGCTGTTTGTGCTGGGCATGAGCGCGTTTATCGGCGGCTTGCATTTTCTGGCGGCCGCACTGATAAAATTATTTGCGCTGGTTTTTAAATCGTCGCTCTCATTCCAGCAGGCGCTCATTGCTGGCTTTTGGAGCGGCTCCCATCATCTGCTGCTGATTCCGTGCGTCATCCTGTTCCAACGGCTGGTGAACTCTGATTTTTTCCTTGTGCTGGCTATAATCGCCGTACTGGCAATGACCGTATGGCACTTGGTTCGCTTGTTACGTATTTTTAAAATCCTGTACGACGCTTCCTGGTTTAAAACATCGCTGGTGTTTGGCGGATTGCTGTTCCTGACGCTGCTGTTCGGCAGTCTGCATTATGCCTCGCGGTATCATGGATTCGATATGATGTCTCTGGTTTATAAAATGTACGCCAGCGGCAATTATCTGAATGAATAACCGCACGGAAAGGATTTGTGATATATGGATAAAGAAAAAATAATACAGATATTCCGGGACGCGGGCGCCCTGCTGGACGGCCATTTTATCCTGACATCAGGCGCTCACAGCCCGCAGTATTTTCAGTGTGCCCAGGTCCTGCAGTATCCGCGGTATGCCGAAGAACTCTGCGGCGTGATAGCCGATCATTACCGCGATGCGGCAATAGAAACCGTAGCGGCGCCGGCAGTCGGCGGGATTCTTGTTGCGCACGAAGTTGCCCGGGCGCTTAACGCGCGCTGCATCTTTGCCGAACGGGAAGCTGGCGCGATGCGTTTCCGGCGCGGATTTGGGCTTCGGGTAAACGAACGCGTTCTGGTTGTCGAGGATGTGGTAACCACCGGCGGCTCCCTGCAGGAGGTGGTGACGCTGTGCCGTCAGTTGAAGGCCGACGTATGCGGGGTCGGGTTTCTGGTAGACCGAAGCGGCGGCATTTCCTTCTCCGTACCGCATTTTTCGCTTTTGCAGATGGCTGTTGAAAAATATTCTCCCGATCAATGTCCGTTGTGCCGTGAAGGAAAACGGCCGCCCGTGAAACCCGGAAGCCGATACCTTTCCGAGAAAGACGCCGCCGGAACATGAACCGCGTCCTCCAGGGTGTTTCCGACCGTACACCGGCCTTTACCGCCTGCGTGCTGGGCAGCGGCAGTAAAGGCAATAGTATTTACATACGCGCCGGCGGAACGGCAATGCTGGTCGATGCCGGATTCAGTTATCGCCAGCTTACAGCGCGTCTGGCCGCCATCGGCGTGGATCCCGGCGATATCCGCCATATTTTTATCACGCACGAACATACCGATCATATTTCCGCCCTGAAACTTTTTTCGAAAAACCACGCCGTGACGCTCCATCTGAATGCCGGAACGCATCGGGCTATTGGGCATGAAATACCTAAGCGGGCCTGTGTACATGTTTTTAATAAACCTTTTGCGCTGGGACCGGTAGCCGTTCATCCGTTTCCCACTCCGCATGACGCCGCCGAACCGGTCGGATATGCCTTTATCTATGAAGGATTAAAAATCAGTATTGCCACCGACCTTGGGCACGGATCCTTGACGGTCATCGATGCCATTCGCAACAGTCACGCCATGATTCTCGAATCCAACCATGATGAATCCATGTTGTGGAACGGGCCGTATTCATGGCCGCTGAAACAGCGCATCGCCGGTCCGAACGGCCATTTGTCGAACCTTCAGGCCGCACAGATGCTGAAAGCGGTGCATCATCCGGAGCTCCGGTATGTGTTTCTTGCGCATCTCAGTCAGGAAAATAATCATCCTAAGCTTGCTTTCGATTCCGTGTTTAATTACCTTGAGGAAACGTTCAACACCACCGGTACGCAACTGCTGATGACGCGGCAAGATACCGTATCACCAACCATACGATTATAGAGAGAAAAAAGACGATGACGGAACTCAGCGATCAAAATGAAAAAGAAAAAAAAGAACTGCCGATCAACGCCGAACAACTGATTGAAACCGATGCGCACCCTCATCGGGATGCCGATGAACTCAAAAATGTCCTTACGGCCTATTACCGTCAGCCGCTTCCGTTTGATCTCGATTTAATCCGGCACCTGAAAGAACAACCTCCGGGCTTAAGGCAAAGCATTAAAAACGATCCGTTCTACCTGCAGGTTGGCAAATACCTGCATATTCTTGATTTCAGCGAAGAAGAGCGCATCCGGTTGGCCCATGAAAGCGAGATCCATGAATTGACGGTATTTCTTCTTTTTGAACGCGACCTGGACGTGCTTTCTGTCGTTTTCGAAAGTCCGCGCCTCCCCATTAAAAACCTGCTGGACTACATCAATCTTATCAAAGAACGCGATATCGACCGGCAGGACGATAAAATTCTCAAGGTTGCCCAGCAAATAATGAAGCGGCGCAGCCGCAGGATTATTAAAGCCCGCGAAATCCAAATGCTGTCGGTAGAACCCGTGGACCAAGAAAAGGTGACGGGCTTGCTGGCGTACCTCACGGATGACGACCCCTATATTCAGAGTGCAGCTTCCAACGCGCTTTCTTCAGTAGACGCCGAAATAATTATTTCCCTGCTCAGCCAGAAGGGTATTATCACACAACTGAGAACTTTGCTGCCGCGACATCAGGCCGGGGCTCTGTTTCAGATTCTCGACAAAGCTGAGAAAATCGTTCTGCGCACCCGGCACGGCAGCCTGATGCTCGATCATATAACGGCCGAAGATTACCGTAAAATGGAAAGTTCCATTCGCCAGAGTTTATATAATCTTAAATTGCTTGAAATGGAAGAATGCCGCAACGATCCTTCCGATTTGTTTAACCTCAGCCTGCTGGTGTATTTTCATCTGGATCCGGACCCGCAACTCGCCCGGAAAGCCGCGGAAATTCTGGATCTGAATGACATCTTTGATCTGCTCGTCGATGAAACCACTCCACACCGTCTGGTCAATGACATGCTGGCAATCATCGAAAAACATCCCGATCCATCCGTGCGCAGCCGCGTGCATGAAATCCGGCTCCGCGAAGCCGAACGGGTGAATAAAAAACTGAAAGAGATCGAAGTCAGCGTCAACGCCTATTTTGACGTGATTTTTCAATCCCTCGGATACGTACGCATCAATGACCGCAAGGACGCCGTTCAGATACTCAAAACCGCTCTGAATTTCCTGCATCAGTATCATGTGGAATCCAGTCAGTCCTATTCCGAAAAACTCGGTCAATCCGATACCTTCATCAACGAGGCCATCGCCTATTACCAGAATACGATCAACAGCATTTACCTGGATACCAAAAAAGAAATATTTGCCGAAATGCAGCAAATCCAGTCCATGATCGGGCATGTGATGGACCTGAAAGAATTCCGCTTTGACGAGGACCGCCGCGCAACCGACGAGGCCGTGGAGGAGGAAATTCTCAACAAAGCCGCGATGATCTGGCGCGTTTCCATCAGCCGCTATCTTGGAAGAATCAAGGACCTCGACGAAATGCTGCACATGAAATTTGCCAAGATTTATCAGGAAATCGATCCCAAAGCTAAAATGGAAGTCATTGAAGATGAGCTCCACGTGGCCATTATGGAACTAGAAACCTCGCACAAGGAATCCGTGGATTGCAAATTGAGGATTCCGTGCCGCGAATGCAAACGCCGTGGATGCGCCGCCGAGCGCTTTTTGCTTCAGTGCGATTTTTTGCTGGATGAAATCCAGCGCCTGACCCGTCATACGGCCTGATCCATGAAAAAATTGAAACGCTCGTTCTATCGCCGACCGTTACTGGAAGTGGCGCCGGAACTGTTGGGCAAAATTCTGGTGCGCCGTTCGGGGGCCACGCTCACTTCCGGCCGTATTGTTGAAGTGGAAGCTTACGGCGGGCAGGATGATCCGGCTTCGCACGCTTTCCGCGGCCTGAGTGAAAGAAATGAAGTGATGTTCGGTGAGGCCGGTTATGCTTATGTGTATTTTATCTACGGCATGTATTATTGCGTAAATGCGGTATGTGACCGGCCCGGCCGGGCGGGCGCCTGCCTGATCCGCGCGCTGGAACCCCTGGAGGGCACAGGGCTTATGATGCGGCGCCGTCGGACTCACGACCGCCGCAACCTGACGAACGGGCCCGGAAAATTATGCGCGGCGATGAACATTGACCGACGATTGAACGGCTGTGACCTGCTCGGCGATACGCTGTTTATAGCAGATGACGGCGGCGCCGGATTTTCTGTGGAGCGTTCCAAGCGCATCGGAATCCGCCAGGCACAAAACCGCCTGTGGCGGTTTTACATAGCCGACAATCCTTACGTTTCCGCGCACCGCAGGAGGCCGGCCTGATGAAACCATTTCATGAATTATTCCAAACCCGCTGGGTCTCGGTTTTCCGGATTATTCTGCATTTCGGTAAATTTATGCGGCTGTATTTCAGGCTCCTGAAAGACCGGCGCACGCCTTTTTATTTGAAACTTTTATTTGTCATTTCAATTCTCTATATTATTTCCCCGCTGGATATCATTCCCGAGGCGGTGTTCTCGGTGTTTGGTATCGTGGACGATGCGGGATTGTTTTTGCTGATGCTGAAATTATTCCTTCGGCTGTGCCCTCCGCACGTGGTGCAGGAACATGCCGCGGAAATCTTTCGGCAAAGCCATAAGGATTAACCAAAGTTCGGAGTCTGAATTACATGACACAGGAAAATACGATGATAACGGAAGTCCCAAAAGTATACGACCCAAAAGCCGTTGAGGAAAAGTGGTATGCGTACTGGCTGAAGCACGGCCTTTTCCGCGCACAGGTTCATAAAGATAAAGAACCGTTTTCCATGGTCATTCCCCCGCCCAATGTAACCGGTGCGCTGCATATCGGGCATGCTTACAACAACGCGGTACAGGATATTTACGTGCGTTTCAAACGGCAGCAGGGTTACGAGACGCTGTGGTCGCCGGGTACCGATCACGCCGGCATCGCCACGCAGGCGGTTGTAGAAAAACAGCTTCTCAGCGAAGGAAAGAACCGCAAAGAAATGGGGCGCGACGCCTTCGTTCAGGAAGTGTGGAAACATAAGGATAAATACCGCGCCCGCATTATCAGTCAGTTACAGAAAATGGGCTGTTCCTGTGACTGGAACCGCGAATGGTTTACCATGGACCCCCATCTGTCCCGCGCGGTTACGGAAGTGTTTGTGCACCTGTACGAAAAAGGCTGGATTTTCAAGGGTAACTATATTGTAAACTGGTGCCCGTTCTCACAATCCGCCATTTCGGACGAGGAAGTGGATTACAAGGAAGTCAACGGCAAGTTATGGTATTTCCGCTATCCCATCAAAGACTCAAACGAATCCGTTGTGGTGGCGACCACGCGTCCGGAGACGATGCTCGGCGATACAGGCGTCGCGGTAAATCCGGAGGATGAGCGCTACCGCCACCTGATAGGTAAAACCGTGATACTGCCGATTGTCGGCCGCGAAATGCCGCTCTTCGCGGATACCTATGTGGACAAGGAATTCGGCACCGGCGCGGTGAAGGTAACGCCTTCGCATGATCCGAACGATTTTCAGATGGGCAAGAGGCACAACCTCGAATTTGTCAATATCATGAATCCGGATGCGAAACTGAACGACAACGTCCCGGAACGGTACCGCGGACTGGACCGTTTTGTCGCGCGCAAAAAAGTTCTGGAGGAAATGGAATCACTCGGTCTTCTAGTAAAAACCGAGGATCACGTCAACCGCGTCGGTTATTCCCAGCGTGGTCATGTACCTATCGAACCGATGGTTTCGGAACAATGGTTTCTGAAAATGGACGAACTGGCTAAACCCGCTCTGGAAGCGGTTCAGAAAGGTGACATTAAATTTCATCCCGAAAAATGGTATAAAACCTACGAACACTGGATGAAAAACATCCGCGACTGGTGTATTTCCAGACAGTTATGGTGGGGCCACCGCATCCCGGCCTATTACGATGAGCATGGCAACGTGTATGTCGCGCGGACGCGCACCGATGCGGAGCGGTTGGCGGGAACAACGAATTTACGGCAGGATGAAGACGTGCTGGATACATGGTTTTCATCCTGGCTGGTGCCGTTTTCAACCATGGGCTGGCCGGATAAAACTGAGGATATGCAATATTTTTTCCCGACACACTTGCTTGTAACAGGTCCGGATATCATCTTTTTTTGGGTCGCGCGCATGATCATGGCCAGTCTGGAATTTACCGGTCAGGTGCCGTTTCATCGCGTATATTTTAACGGGATTGTCCGCGACGAAAAGGGCCGCAAAATGAGCAAGTCCCTCGGCAACGGCATCGATCCCATCGAGGTAATTGATAAATATTCCGCCGACGCCCTGCGTTTTACCCTGGTTGACTTAAGCGCCGAGGGACAGGATATCAATCTCAGCGAAAAGCAGTTTGAGATTGGACGCAATTTCTCCAATAAAGTATGGAACGCCTACCGCCTGCTGTGGATGCACCAGAACAACATTCCGGACGCGCGGCCCGAACTTCCGGAACCGAAACTCATCATCGACCGCGTGGACCGCTGGATACTCAGCCGCTACTTTAAAGCGGTGGACGGCATTACCGGCGGCCTCGAAGCGTTCAAACTCCACGACGCCATGCAATCGGTTTATCATTTCTTCTGGACCGATTACTGCGACTGGTACCTCGAATTCATCAAAGACCGTCTCAATAACGCCGATAACACGGTTAAGCGGCAGACGCTGTCCATCGCGCTGTACATCATGGAAGGTATCCTGAAACTGCTGCATCCTATCACGCCGTTTATCACGGAAGAAATCTGGCAGCGCCTGGAACCGCGCAGGGATGGCGAGAGCATCATGAAATCCGGCTGGCCCGCCGGCAACGATTCCCTGATTAACGACCAGATCGAGATGGATGTCGAATTAGTGAAAGGCATCATCGCGGCGGTGCGCAACGTGCGCAACGAGATGAACGTGCCGCCGGCCAAGAAAACCGACCTCATTTTCGTGACCGACAACGACCGCATTTCCGCTTTGCTTGTCGGTATGCAGGCGCATTTTAAAAACCTGGCCCGTACCGAAAACGTGACCATTTCCACCGAAAAAATCAAACCGAAATTATCCGCCAGCGCGGTGGTCTCCGGCATCGAAATATATATCCCTCTGGAAGGCATCATTGATATCGAGCTGGAACGTCAGCGCCTGCAAAAAGAAATCGATCGGCTGGAAAACCAGATTAAATCCATTGACCTGAAACTGATGAACAGCGATTTTATCGCCAAAGCGCCGCCGCAGGTATTGGAAAAAGAAAAAGCCAAACGGGAAAATTTCAAAGCTACTATTGATAAACTGCAGGCGAATCTGGGACGGTTGAATTAAAACGCTCGGTTGATAAATTCAAAATCGGGTTAGAATCTATACCCGGCAATGAGACAATCCATCCGTTTCTTGCGATAAGGACAATTAAAATTTAACCGGCAAGCGTCTGAAATGAATCGTTCAACATTTCATACGATCCGTTCTTTTTCCAATCGTTAATACCCCTTCCCTATCCACTGTGTGCCGCAGAGTGTGTTGTATTCACAGCGAGGACAATGATGTTTGAGCTTTTCCTCCTCCGGCGGCATGAACGGGATGGCGGTATCGGTGATCTGACCCAATAATTCTTTCAGTTTTGCTTTATATTCCTCAAACTGCTGTCCGGCGTCAGCTCCGGGTCGTATCAGGGAAACTTCGCAGCCCGCATTCATTTCTTTGTCTCCAAGGAAAATATACGCCGGTACAATTTCTTCCGGTGATTGGTTATACGATAAAGAGCATATAATCCAGTAAACGGCAAGCTGGATCAGTTCCCTTAATTTTTCAGGATCGCAAGGATCAAAATTATTTAGCGCGCTACGGGTATCCTGTCCAGGGGAAGTCTTATAATCAATGATATATAACTTGCCGCCCCGTTTCTCTACGCGGTCCAGGCGGCCTTTCAGTTTGTAGGATTCAAAGTCGGCTTCTTTTTCTGCCTCAAGGTCGATAATTTCAGCCGGGATATTTCTCTGATAATTCTCAATAAATTCTTTCACGCGGCGCCGTGCTTGATTTTGAATAAGCAGCATCTGCCCCGATTCCTGATAGCCGAAATTTTTTAAGAATTCTTCCGCGATAATCGCATCCAGTCCATCGGTTTTCAGGATATCGGGCGTAAGAGGTTTAGATTTTTTATCGGCGAAATATTTTCGCAAAACGTCATGTACAAAGTCACCGATATCAATCGCGTCTATCGTATCATCCGGTGTTTCTTTCTCGCTGAGATTCAGAACGTATTTATAATAAAACTGCAGACCGCAGGCAAGGTACGTTTTTAACATACTGGCGGAGTAGGTAAACTGTTTTAACATATGTGTTAGTTCATCGTTCTTTGTTATCGGCTCGGGTTTGGACCGCGACAGCCGGAACGTACCGACGCCTTTGCGGATCAGTTCGCGCTCAATATCGATTTTGCCGCATTCCTTCTGCTTTTCCCAGAGGTACTCCTCTATGAACCGGCTGCGGACGGTGTCGTTGTTATTGACATAAAACAAGTACAGTTCGCGCGTGTTTTGTTTCAGCAAATTAAAATAATAGCTTGCGGTTTTCTGCGCGTGGTCGGGCGCGTTCAGTTCCAGCGCCGAACGGATTGCAGGCGGGAGAAACGGGTCAGCGCCGGGAGCCGGTGGAAGGATATCTTCGTTGACGTCGAGAACAAAAGCGCGATCGAATGTGAGATTGCGCGTCTCCAAAAGGCCCAGTACCTGTAATCCTTTAACCGGCGTGCCCGGAAAGGATTTTTGCGCGGCGCGAAGGTAATAGTACAGCAACCGCCGGTACGACTCCGGACTGGCAAATGACTTGTCGCCGGTGTAATCGCCTTTCATAGATTCAATGGCTTTGACTAACGCTTCCACAAACTGATTGAAAAAAGGATGACGGTTGGCGGTGGTTTCGTCATTGAGGTAGGTAATGACGTTGAGGCATTTGTCGACGAAATCGGCGATGTTGCGAATTTGAAGAAATGGTTTCAGCGTCCGGTCATGGATGGTTTTCAGAAGGTTTTTCAAAACCTCAGCGGTCATGCCGGACTCCATGTTCCTGATGCGCGCCATGATCTTTTCAAACAACTCATCGTTCTTTTCGATATCTTCGAGCATAAAATAACGGCGCGATTTTTCTTTAAAGAATTTCTCTTCGATGGTGTGACACATCACGCGTGTGATGTCGGTGCGTCCGTCGCCGGTTTTGGTGTTTTTCGCATAGGGATGCAGAAGCAGTGACAGGTAATCGGCGGCGAAGAAGCGTTCGCCCTGCCTGCGGCTGACCGCCTCGAGTATGAGGTTGAGGAACGCGGCAGCCGGCGTGCGGATCAGCGGATAGCCGAGCGAGATATTGTATTCGTCGTCTTTAAAATCGGAAAGCCCGTTGCGGAGCACCGGAAACAGATTTTCCTGTGAAGGAAGAACGATGACATGCCGTTCATTCGTGAGATTCATTTTCCCGATTTTTTGAAGGATGTTATTCAGCATGAAAATTTCTTCATGCGCATCGGCGCCTTGATAAAGACAGATTTCAGGACTCCGCGGGGGAAATGGCTTTTCTTCCGGCTTTACGCCAAGTTTATCAATGATATCTTTGATGCCGGTTCCGTCTTGCAAAAATAATAAAAAATCAGGCCGTTTAAGGAAATGCCTGATGATGGCCGCTTCCGCCGAGGTGAGCGTGAAAAAACCCGCGAATATTATCCGAGTAAAATGCAGTTCGATTTCTGCGATATGTTCCGCGACATCCCGGAAAACGGACGCGCGCGTGCAACGGTTATTTTTTTCGAGAAATTCGTAAAAAGGCCGGTACAGGCATTTCAGGATTTTTGGTTCATCCGTATATGAATCAAAGTTCACGTCCCATGAAATATTTTCTATACACATTTCCTCCAGCGCTTCGAGCAGACGGAATCCCACGGGCAGGAAACGGTCAAAATCGCCGGAAAGATCCGACGGGAGTTTAACCGGACAATCGCTGACATAGAGATCATGCAGCACCGACACGGCATCGCATGCTTCAATCGGCCGGTTTTTTCGTTTCAGATCTTCCCGGTACAGGCCATCGACAAAGGTTTCCATCGAATAGCATGCCGGCGGTATAATGGGCGCGCCCTTTTTTACGGCCAAGGATTTTTTCAGAAAATGCGGCGGACGTTTGCCCGGAAAAATAATCAGGGTATCCGAAAAATCATTTTTTTCTATGTCCAGGGTTCCGATAATCTCTTCTATGAGATCATGCGGACCTTTTAGTAAAAGCGTGCGGCTCATAGCACCTCCCTGATGCGGTTTTGGTCAATGTACGCGATAAAGCCTCTGACGGCGCGTCCCGGATAAAAGGCGCTGATAAGCGTACGGTAAAGGCGGATCTGCTCGTCGTATTTTTTATCATCGTCGCCGGAGGCGTTGCCGGTTTTATAATCAATAATCGTCACTTCCTGCGGATCGATGACGAGCCGGTCGATGCGTCGCGTGCCTTCGGCGTCGGTGAAATCCTGTTCATTTTTAACAATGCGTCCCGGTGCGGGTATAAAATATTTTTTAAGTTCCGGCCGGTCAATCATGGCCGTAATCATAGCAATATCCTCTTCTGCTGGCGTATAGGCGTAAGGCAGGGGATGTTCTTTTATGATTGCGCGCAACCCGACGGAAATATCTGAAGAAACATATTCCATTTTCGAGAGAATGAAATGGATAGTATCGCCCCGGTAACGCTCATCATTGCGGGCTTTATGACGAACAAAGTTTTCAGATATCTGCGTTTTATCAGGGTAAACAAAATGTAAAGGTTCCCTTTTACCGGTTTTGTCCGGCGGGATAGGCTCTTTTTGGCCTCTTATTTTCTCGGGTATATCCAGCCAGTCTAATGCGCCGGCTTTTTGATCATCCTTTTCTTTCGTTTTACCAGTTTTTGGTTTTTCGCTTTTATCTTTCTTGTCAGTGTATACCCCGAATACATACAATTCATGCTTGGGTCGCGTTAAGGTGACGTAGCGAAGATTAAATTGTTCGACGATTTCCGTCAGGATCCGTTTGTAATGAAGATCGGTTATAAAACGGTATGGATGATTGGTTGTTGTAACAAACTTACTGAAATCGTCGGTACGCTCAAGAATTGGTTTGGTGATGTGGATGACTTCCGTATGATCGTTTTGTTCAGTAAAATATAAGCCGCCCTTGCCTTTCTTGTCATTATCGTAAAAAACGGCAATCACGTATCCAAAATCAAGCCCTTTAACCTTGTGCGTAGTCATTACGCGGACGGCGTCGAGGTCCGGAGAAACCAGAATGTTCCAGGAATCGTCGTCGTCTTCCCCGGATGAGGAGAGGAATTCCTTCAGTGTATTCCGGCTGTTCTGTTCGAAGGCCTTGACGGTTTCGAGAAATTTCGTCAGCGTTGCAGTTTCATGCGGAAAATTTTTATAGACATGAAATGCTGTGAAGATTTCGCATACGAGATCATACGGGGTCAGATATCCGGTTTTATTAAATACGTTTTCAAAGTAAGTCTTCCAGATATCATAATATTTTTTACGGAACTCTGTATATAAAGCATTCCCGCGGTTTTGGAAAATGAAATGCCTACGTTCATCAATCGTTTGACGGCTGATGCGGCCGAAAATATCGCCAAGCAGGAAACGGCTGAACGCGAGATTGTCCACCGGCGAATCAAGAAAAGCCAGCAGGGAAAGAATTTCGCCGGTGAGGGATTGTTTCCGGATATCGAGACTGCTGTAGGAAATGCAGTCAATATCCGCCATTTTCAGGCCGTTACTGATTTCCGTTACGTCTTCATTGCGATACGTGATAACAGCGATTTCTTTTTTCGGCGCGCCGCGTTTGATCAATTCATGAACCGTATCAGTTAATTGTTTCTTGAAATCATCTTCCGGTTGAAGTATCCGGACTTCCACATAACCTCTTCCCTTGTTTTCAGGCCGGGGTTCTTGCTTATAGTTCCTGAGTCCACCCGCATCCAAAGCCTGCAAAGCCAGCCTGTGATTCTCGTTATCCGGATTATTAAAAAGCGATGGAATGTGTTCATGGAAAAGATACCGGTTGAATTCCACGATGACTTCGCCGCTGCGGTAATTGGTGTCCAGATTCCGGAGGGAGTATTTATCTACTGAATTAAATGTTATCCCGTTTGATTTATTAGCTTCATCAATAAGTCCGCGGAGAATACGCCAGTCCGCGTTGTTGAAGGCGTATATGGACTGCTTGGTGTCGCCGACGACAAATAAACTGCCGCCGTTCGCGAGCCCGTTTTCGATAAGCGGGAGCAGGTTACCCCAGTGCACGGGCGCCGTGTCCTGAAATTCGTCAATCATGTAGTGATACAGCGTTTCGCCGAGCCGCTCATAAATGGAATGAAGCGTTTCAGCGGTCTTAACGGTTTCGCTTAAATGTCCCCGGATATACTGATGCAGATCGGCAAGAGGCACTTCATCAATATCCCGCTGTATTTTTCTGATGAAATCATTCAACTGCTGATAAACCGTTACATAAGGATAATAATAATTCAAAGCGTCTGCGAGCAGGTACTCCATACAAAGACAATTGAATTCATTGAGTTTTTTATTTAACAGCGGCGGATAGCTTTGGTCGAGATTTTTTTTCTGTGTTTTATTCAGTACTGTATTGTAAATTTGGCTTGAAAAAATAGTATCCATTTCGGTTTGCTTAATTTTTATTAATTTTCTTAGAAATCGCTCATTAATATTGTAACCCGCCTGTTCAGTCTCTTGAATGAGTTTAAGAAAATCTTCTGCACAGGCTTGGATTTGTCTTTTTAAATTAAAAATCCTCTCCGTTTGATCGGTCTGGTACAAATGTTTTTTTTGTTTTTGGATACTCTGGTAAAAGCCGATTACATTTCGGCTGATCTTCTGGAAAGGATCCCATAAAAATTTTGACTGGCCCTTGGAAGCTGTCTCAGTCGTAATCATTTCCGTCAGCCGGTCGAATTGCTTCTGCAGGCGGATATCTGAAAAAACTTTCCTGGAAAGTTCCTCAAAAGCCTGTTCCAGCATGCCGCGATGTCGAAAGGTGATTTCACAGTCGGCATACAAGCCGTAATCGTGCGCAGATGTGCGGAATACGCGCGAGAAAAAGCTGTCGATTGTCTTCACCTGCAGGTCGCTGTATTGCGAAAGGATATCCATCAGCGCCGCTTCGGCTTTCGCGGGGATCTCTGATTCGGGAATTGAGATGATCGGGACAAAATACTCCATGGTTTCCCGGTCTTTCAGAGCGAGTTTTTTCAGCGTGACGATCAGGCGTTCCTTGAGTTCCTTAGCGGCGAGGTTGGTGAACGTGATGGCGAGAATCTGCTTCAGATTATTGTTATTAATTTTGTTCGACAGCAGGAACTGTGCCAGACGCATAGCTATGGTATAGGTTTTCCCCGATCCCGCCGACGCCGATATGATATCCAGGCACGGAAATTTTATCTCACAATCTTTATCCATAACGCTTTGGAAATGATTTTGCTGTTCGGTTGTCATAATCCGCTCCGTTGGTTTGGATGAGGTTCTATCCGCCGATAAATTATCCAATTCCATTCAGCGAATCAACCTGAAATTCAGAATTAATGTAACGAATTGGATAATATGAATTGGCTCAATTTATGATCAAAAAAGCAGAAGGCATGCAAATCACCGGATTGAAAACGTTCCACGCACTGCCGAAGTTGCCGCCTATCATTTGGCTCGTGCCAGCGAAGCCCGGACACGGGCCTTTACCTATGAAAACTGCGGCAATTTGGGGCGGCGTTTTGGCCGCCCGGCATGCGTGTGTTGTGGGCTGTAAATTGGAACGCTACCATAATATAAATGCCTTTCGCGGCGGCGCTTCGGTTTTTTTTCTTTGACCTCCAGCCCATTCTCTTTCTCTTAGGCGGCGCAATTTTCTGGTCTTTCTGTTTTATTTCTTGGGGGAGTGCCTTCTTCTTGCTTTCCGGATTTTGTCTTGCCGCGCTCGTCTTGCCGCCGAAGCCATGGTTCGGCAAGCTCACCACAGGTGACGGAGTAGGCACCTATTTTGCTGGAACACCCTCAAAAACGGACAGTGACTCATATTCTTTTCGCGTTATTACCGTATCCCAACCGCCTATTCTTTCTTCTTCATGCTTGTTCACACCGGTGTACGCAAGGCTCGAATCTTCATACCGCTTGAATTTATAGACAGCATCGTTCATAAGCGAGCTGTTGAAAACATTCAGGCTGACAAGCAGTTCAAAATCTCTAACCGTGAGCCCGGTGACCTTTTTGTTAGCGGGCACTTAACGCGTTTTTGAAAATGCGCCATCTTTAACTGAAAACTTTTATGTTTTTCTGTAACCCAACAGGAGAACATATATGGCCAACAGGTTGAAGATGGAACAAAAAGAAGCGT
>Ga0067045_1000266_pt1 | contig 80365 bp, 81 predicted proteins | sample TerdegcTABiofilm_FD_59184 | JGI IMG/M metagenome (GOLD analysis project Ga0067045, IMG submission 59184) | Combined Assembly of (Gp0054472, Gp0054536) Wastewater bioreactor microbial communities from Singapore -Terephthalate degrading... | reverse complement strand
GCCAGTATTTTCCTTTGAAAAACTCAGCCAGGTTGAAGTTTCACTGGGGCCTGAAATGAAATCAACCGGCGAAGTAATGGGGATTGACCGTGTTTTTTCCCATGCCCTGTACAAAGCCATGCAGTCGGCTGGGCTGCGGGTGGCATTCAATGGAGATGTGCTCTTTTCCATAGCGGACCGGGATAAAGAAGAGTCAGTATCCCTGGCCAGAGATTATGCCGCCCTTGGTTTCCGCATCCATGCCACTCACGGCACAGCAAAATTACTGAAAAAAGCCGGATTGTCAGTGCTTGAAACGGGTGAAACAGACGCGCTGGTTCGTTCCGGGGTTGTTGGTCTGGTGATTAATACCCCCACCAGGGGGAAAAACCGCAGGCGCCCGGGGTTCCTCCTGAGAAGAACTGCCGCCGAGTATAAAGTGCCCTGCCTTACTTCACTGGATACAGCCCGTGTGCTTACTGTTGTATTACGCTACCTTAAACAGGGAGGAGATCCGGTACCGTTAAGCATGGTTGAATTAAGCACGGGTGCAGGGTAGAAAGGAAGGTAGTGGTGGGAAAGACTCAGATATGAACATAGCTGTTAAACACCTTAAGAGAGGAGGGATTTCTTGAATTGGAAACGCAAAAGTCCAATTTAAGAGGACGTGACCTTTTAAGCCTGCACGATCTTAACCCTGCGGAAATAATGGCCATTATTGAACTGGCCGGTGAATTAAAAGAAAAACAAAAGTTGAGAATCCCCCACTCTTACCTGCAGGGAAAAACTCTGGGGATGATTTTTCAGAAGTCTTCCACCCGCACAAGGGTTTCCTTTGAGGTAGCCATGTACCAGCTCGGAGGCTACCCGATGTTTCTCAACGCAAATGACTTGCAGCTTGGGCGCGGCGAGAGCCTGGCCGATACCGCCAGGGTGCTTTCCCGTTACCTGGATGGGGTCATGATCCGCACTTATGCTCAGGACGATGTGGAGGAGTTTGCCCGGCACGCCACCATCCCGGTGATTAACGGTCTCACCAACCTGCTGCATCCCTGTCAGATCCTGGCCGACCTGCTGACCATTAAGGAACGGAAGGGCACTCTAACCGGCCTCAAGCTGGCTTACATCGGGGACGGCAATAATATCTGCCACTCTCTCCTGTTTGGATGCGCCAAGGTTGGCATGGACATCAGTGTGGCCTCACCTGAAGGGTATAAGCCTGATGAGGATATCGTACGGTTGGCCAAGCAAGACGCCTCCTCAGCCGGCAGCAAGGTAGAGATACTGACCAACCCGGTGGAGGCGGTATCTGGAGCTGATATAGTGGTTACCGATGTGTGGGCAAGCATGGGGCAGGAGGCTGAGCAGGCCGCGCGAGCCAAAGTATTCGCCCCGTATCAGGTTAATGAAAAGCTGGTTGCTCACGCGCGGCCGGATTTCATTTTCCTCCACTGCTTACCGGCACACCGGGGCGAAGAGGTAGCGGCTGAAATCATCGACGGGCCACATTCAGCAGTATGGGACGAGGCCGAGAACCGCCTGCACACTCAAAAGGCTGTTCTGGCGCTGCTGTTGTAATGTGATTAAAAATACCAAGGAGATGTTACACCATGCCTAAAGTTGTTCTCGCTTATTCAGGCGGGCTGGATACGTCCATCATTATTCCCTGGCTGATAGAGAATTACGGTTATGAGGTTATTGCCATGGCAGCCGACGTGGGTCAGGGAGAGGAACTGGAGCCGCTTAACGAAAAAGCCATTAAGACCGGCGCCAGCAAGATTTATATCGAGGATCTCAAAAAGGAGTTTGTTGAGGATTATATATATCCCACTTTAAAAGCCGGCGCTGTCTATGAGGGTAAGTACCTGCTCGGTACTTCCATGGCCCGCCCGCTGATCGCCAAAAGGATGGTTGAAATTGCTAAAAAAGAGGGAGCCGAGGCAGTTGCCCACGGCGCTACCGGCAAAGGCAATGATCAGGTCCGCTTTGAACTGGCGATCAAAGCCCTGGCTCCGGAGTTAAAAATAATTGCCCCCTGGCGGGAGTGGGATATTCGCTCCAGAGAAGACGCCATTGACTATGCCAGGGCCAGGGGCATTCAGGTGCCGGTGTCCCGGGAGCGTCCCTACAGCATGGACCGCAACCTCTGGCACCTCAGCCACGAGGGCGTCGACCTGGAAGACCCCTGGAATGAGCCGAAGGAAGATATTTTACTCTTAATCACACCGCCTGAGAAAGCTCCTGATAAACCCACCTACGTTGAAATTGAATTCGAGCGGGGTATCCCCGTAAAAGTTGACGGGGAGGCACTTGATCCGGTGGCATTGATTGAAAAACTGAACATAATTGCAGGAAAAAACGGCGTAGGTATAGCCGACATGGTGGAAAACCGCCTGGTGGGGATGAAATCACGCGGTGTTTACGAAACCCCGGCTGGCACGGTTCTTTACCAGGCCCACCGCGAGCTGGAGCTTTTGACGCTGGACCGGGCTACCCTGCACTTTAAGGAAATTGTGGCTGCCCGCTATGCCGAGCTGGTCTACGACGGAGTATGGTTCGCTCCAATCAGAGAAGCTCTGGACGCATTTGTAGACAGCACCCAGAGGACGGTTACCGGCACGGTAAGGATGAAGCTTTATAAAGGAAGCTGTACACCAGCCGGCACGAAATCACCGTACTCCCTTTATAACCAGGAGCTTTCCACCTTCAGCCGCGACGAGATTTACAACCAGCGGGATGCCGAGGGTTTCATCAACCTTTTCGGCCTGCCTCTAAAGGTACGGGCGCTCATGGAAAAAAATGCTGGACTGAGATAAAATAGTTGAGGTAAGGGTGGTTATCCCTGTTCACTTCAGTGCTTCGCACCGACAGCACCTGCGGCTCGCATCGGGCGAAATTGGGCCGCCTTCAACTCGCCGTCCTGGCTCGGTGAAGGCTGGCGCGGACATCCATGTCCGCGCCCCCAATTTCGCTTCCTCGCTTCGCCGGGTGCTGTTACCGGTGCTGCGCAAGTCGTTCACCCGGGATAACCACCCTTACCGGGTGAATTTTAGTTTCAGGTCAGACATTAAGGTAAGAGGTAAGAGGTAAAAAATCTTGAGTAAGCTAGTTATTACATTTGTCTGTGATAACAGACATGATGTGGAAACCGTGACTTTGGACCTTGCCCGCCGGGGAGAGGTTTCCGAAGAAGAAATCTGGCGGATGCTGACAAAGGACTGCCGCTGCATCAAATGCGGCAGCAACAGGTTTATTTACCGTACCAGATATAAAGATTGATTAAAAAACTAAATAGTATTGACTTTCCAGTAATTAGGCACTAAAATTAGTTTATTCTTTATTATAAGGAAGGAGGGATGAACAATGACAAGGGAACTCATAAATGAAATCCTGAGAGACGTCGGATTAGAGCCGGTCTGTGATGACGAATACAGGAAGGAGGACTAGGGCATGGATATAACATCCATGGACAAATAAGAGGGAGGCAGGAGAGAAAGTTGTCTGCCTCCCTCTTACGTTATGTTATGATATTAATTTGGCAGCATAAAAAAGACATGTTAAAATAAAGCACAGGTATACGTCCGCAGGATGAGGACAAAAGGAGTGCAGGGTTTATGGACAAATTATGGGGAGGCCGCTTTCAGAAGGAGACTGATCGTCTGGTGGAGGACTTCCAATCTTCCATTTCTTTTGACAGGCGGCTATATAAATACGATATCAAGGGGAGCATTGCCCATGCCCGGATGCTGGGCAAGACCGGGATTATCACATCTGAGGAATCTCAGAGCATTGTGCGCGGCCTGGAAGAAGTGCTGGCCGATATCGAAGCGGGGCGGGCAGAATTTTCGGTCGGGGCCGAGGACATTCACATGAATGTGGAGCAGTTGCTCACCGCTAAAGTGGGAGAAGTAGGGAAAAAGCTGCACACGGCACGCAGCCGGAACGACCAGGTGGCCCTCGACATACGTATGTATATAAAAGATGAGATAGATCAGGTAATCACGATGCTCCGCCAGCTTCAGACCTCTTTGCTGAATCTGGCAGAAAAACACCTCGATACCGTTATGCCCGGCTACACCCACCTCCAGCGCGCACAGCCGGTGACACTGGCACATCACTTGCTGGCCTACTACCAGATGTTCATGCGGGATGAGGACAGGCTGGCCGACTGCCGCCGGCGTACCGATGTGATGCCTTTGGGATCGGGCGCCCTGGCAGGGACGACTTTTCCTCTGGACCGGGTATATGTGGCGGAACAGCTCGGCTTTTCCGACATCACCGCGAACAGTCTGGATGCGGTGAGCGACCGTGATTTTGCGGTAGAATTCACTGCGGCAGCTTCTTTAATTATGGTGCACTTGAGCCGGTTCTGCGAGGAAATTATCCTCTGGTCTTCGGCAGAGTTTGACTTTATCGAGCTGGATGACTCGTACAGCACCGGAAGCAGCATGATGCCCCAGAAAAAAAACCCCGATGTGGCTGAACTGATCCGGGGCAAGTCCGGCCGGGTTTTCGGGGATCTCCAGGCGTTGTTAACTATGCTCAAAGGGCTTCCCCTGGCCTACAACAAAGATATGCAGGAGGACAAAGAAGCACTTTTTGATGCAGTGGACACCGTGAAAAAATGCCTGCTTGTTTTCAAACCGATGCTGGAAACTATGCGTGTAAAGAAGGATAACATGGCAGCAGCAGCCCGGGGCGGCTTTACCAACGCCACCGACCTGGCAGACTACCTGGTACGCCGGGGAGTACCTTTCCGCAAGGCTCACGAGGTGGCGGGAAAGGTGGTTTTCTATTGTTTGGAACAAGGCATGACACTCGATCAGCTGAGCCTGGAAGAATACAAAAGGTTCAGCCCTCTTGTGGAAGAGGATGTGTATGAGGCTATCAGCATCATCCGTTGCGTGGAGGCCAGGCAGGTATCTGGCGGCCCGGCGCCTGACGAGGTGTTGGAAGCTATTGCCAGGGCCAGGCAACGTTTGGCGGTGTTTTGAGGCAGGGCTATTAACTGAGAGATGCTGCTTTGGGGTTTTCATAATAAATGTCCAGTGCCGGGATCTGAGTTACTTCCAGTTCCGGATAACGTAAAGCTGTAAGTTTCCCCCCCATAGCGCAGCCCTGGTCAATATTGATAGTGTTGTTAACAAACACAGCTTCAGGAACGGGGGTGTGGCCGTAAACGATCAGTGCGTTGCCTCTGTATGTTTGAGCCCAGTCCCGCCGCACCGGAAGACCTCCTTCAGTTACCTCACCGGTCGCATCCCCGAAGAGACAGAAATTTTTTACCCGCGCTGTTACTTTTCCAATCATGTCCTCTTTTATTCCCCCGTGAGTAATCACCAGTTTACCTCTGTCAAGGATAAGATAAGGTGGTGCTTCGTGGTAAAGTTTTAGAAATTCTTCTTTAAAAAACTCCCTTTCGTCTTCCGGCAGAGCTTTAATTTCAGCCACGGTTTTCTCCAGCCCGTGAGCAATCTTAATATTTCTCCCTTCCAGATAGCGTGAAAGCTTGCGGCAGTGGTTTCCCGGAACGTATAGGGCGTTCCCCGAATCCACCATTGCTTTTACCAGCCGGAAACTGTCCAGGTTGCGGGGTCCCCGGTCGGTGAGGTCGCCGAGAAAGACGGCTTTTCTTCCCGCCGGGTGAGTATAATAGTTGAACCGGTTGCGGTAGCCGAGTTTATCCAAAAGCATGACCAGCTCATGATAACAGCCGTGGATGTCTCCGATAATATCAAAGAGACCGGGCAAGGTTACCTCATGGTTCCGAATCTCAATTTTAAATGCGGGATTATTTAGATCTTTTTCAGAAATGACATGAACATTGTCAAAGCCCTCCTTATGGGCAACTTGCAAAGTCTGCTGTAACATTTTCTGCATTCTTGCTATCACCGGGCGGATCACCCGGCGGTCCCGTCCCGCGTTGCGTGCCAGACAAGTTTCCTCCGGGATATTGAAAATCAGCAGGGTGACGTTGAAGCCGTATTTTCTGCCAATATGGAGCAGCTCGCCGCGTGCCCGCCGGGTGATGGCGGTGGAGTCGGCCACCGTGAAACGGCCGAGGGACAGGCGGCGCTCAATGGTGAAGCGAAAAAGCTTGAAAGCTTCCCTGGAAGCAGCCATATTGGTTTCAGAATCGCTGACCAGAAAGCGGCATTGGTCCGAAGATACTATCATCGTATTTTTAAAATAACGGGAGGCAAAGGTGGATTTACCGCAGCCCGGCGTGCCGCATAAAACCAGGAGGGTGGTCCTGGGTAATGAAATACCGGCCATTTTGACTACCTCCGCCGTTTGATAAATTGACGTATTTTAAATACAACCTGCTTTTTGTTACTTTAAGTTTAGCCTGTAATCCCGCTGTTTATCCTGTTTTACCGGGGAGAGCGAAACTTCCCGATTCTTTGTAACTGGCCTGTTGCAGTTAATGTTAACTAATATAAATTTTTATGTTGACAATAACAGCAGGCTCATGATATATTTATGTTAACCTTTTTCCATGAATTAGGTTAACATTTGTCAAGTTACCGCCGGAATATATGCAGTTGGACTGCTGGTGGAAAAGTACAGAGTGAAGATTTGACGCCGAGGGTGGCGTTTTGAAATGAGGGTGATTTTTTGGTAAAAGGGTTGTTCGTAACCGGGACTGATACCGGTGTGGGTAAGACAGTGATCACCGCCGGCCTGGCCGGAGTACTCAGGAAAAACGGGGTTAAGGCGGCTGCCTTTAAACCTGTGCAGACCGGCGGGATTGAAAGTGAAGAGGGATTGCTTTCTGAAGATGCTCTTTTCTACCGGACAGTGGCTGGCCTGCCGTATTCCAGCAGGGATATGAATCCCTGCTGCTTCAGGCCGCCCCTTTCACCCAACATAGCCGCGCGGGTCTCCGGACGGATAATCGACCCGGTATCTTTGGAAAAAGCATATCTACGCCTTGCTGCTGAAAATGATGTTATCCTGGTGGAGGGGGCGGGCGGTCTTTGCGTCCCCCTGGTCGATTACCACTTTACCATGGCCGATCTGGCACGGCTGCTCGGCATTCCTTTGCTGGTGGTGGCAAGGCCAGGGCTGGGCACCATCAACCATACTGTCCTGACGGTCAGGTACGCTCAGTGGTCAGGAATAGATATTAAGGGAATTATTATCAACGGGTACCAGGAGGATCAGGCGACTATGGCCGAGCGGACCAACCCCGAAGTTATCGAGGGAATGACCGGTGTTCCAATTCTCGGCATCGTGCCTTACCTGCCGGAAGTAAGCGTCGAATCGGGGCGCGCCGGCTGCCTGGTAGAGGTAGTTGAGAAAAAAGTAGACTGGCGCAGGTTAATGTGAATGGGGGGGAAACTATGAGAGATTATACCAACGAGCTGTTAGAGCAGTGGGATCGGGAATATATCTGGCACCCCTTTACTCAAATGCAGGAGTATGTTAAAAACAAGCCTCTCGTTATTGAAAGGGGGGAGGAGAGCTACCTTATCGACATTGAGGGAAACCGTTACCTGGACGGTGTATCTTCCCTCTGGGTGACGGTGCATGGGCACAATAAAAAAGAGCTGAACGAAGCCATTAAGGAACAGGTGGATAAAATAGCCCACTCTACTCTCCTGGGCCTTGCCAATATCCCTTCAATATTACTGGCGAAAAAGCTGGTGGAGATTACCCCACCCGGTTTAAATAAGGTTTTTTATTCAGACAGTGGGTCTACTGCGGTTGAAATTGCCCTGAAGATGTCCTTTCAATACTGGAAACAAAAAGCTGGTGGTTCTTTTGCGGGGAAAACCAGGTACATCGCTTTGGGGGAGGCTTACCATGGTGATACAATCGGGTCGGTAAGCGTCGGGGGAATGGAGCTTTATCACGATATATTCCGTCCGCTCCTTTTTGACTGCATTCATGTACCTGCTCCCTATTGCTACCGCTGTCCGCATGGCCTGGACCGGACTTATTGCAACATGGCCTGTTTGCAGGCAGTAGAAACAGTGATGGCCCAAAATCATGATGAAATTGCTGCCATGATTGTGGAGCCGCTGGTCCAGGGAGCGGCGGGGATGATTGTGGCCCCGGAAGGGTATTTGAAAAAGCTGAGGGAATTGTGCAGCCAGTATAATATCCTGTTAATCGCCGATGAGGTAGCCGTAGGGTTCGGGCGCACGGGTAAAATGTTTGCCTGCCAGCATGAAGGAGTGACACCGGACTTAATGTGCCTCGCCAAGGGCATCACCGGGGGGTACCTGCCCCTGGCTGCCACTCTGACCACTGACGAGGTTTACGAAGCTTTCCTCGGGGAACACAGGGAATGTAAGACCTTCTTTCACGGACACACCTACACCGGAAATCCGGTAGCCTGTGCTGCAGCGCTGGCCAGTATCAAACTTTTTGAGGATGAAAGGATAATTGATGGGCTTGGTGCAAAAATATCATTCCTTGAACAAGGTCTAAAAAGGTTTACTAACCTTGAGCACGTAGGCGATATAAGGCAAAAGGGTCTGATGGTGGGAATTGAGCTGGTGGAGGATAAAAGAACAAAAAAGCCCTACCCATGGGAAGAAAACATTGGCCACAAAGTGATCCTGGAGGCCAGAAAAAACGGGCTTGTCATCCGTCCTCTGGGCAATGTCATCGTGCTAATGCCGGTACTGTCAATGAGCATTCCGGAACTAAGTCAGGTGCTCGATATCGCCTTCAATTCTATAGCCAAAATAACCGGCGAGGCCGGGAAGTAGTTTGGGATTTGCTGAACAACTTGAGTGAGCAGAAGGAGCGCCGGATCAATGAATTTTTTGGTAGAAGATTTAAAAGAATTATGTTGCAAAGGATCTTATCGACAGATGTGGCGGCTGGACGGACCTCAATCTGCCAGAACGGTTATCGGAGGGAAGAAGTGTGTTCTTCTTTCATCCAATAATTACCTGGGTATGACTGAACATCCAGAGGTAAAGGAGGCGGCCAAGCTGGCTATCGACCGCTGGGGTGCCGGCTCAGGCGGTTCACGACTAGTTACAGGTAATTACGCACTGCACGAGGAAATTGAGAACGAAATTGCTCGTTTTAAAAGAACAGAAGGGGCAATAATCTTTAGTTCAGGTTACATGGCCAATTTGGGGGTAATCCCGGCGCTGGTCAACAAGGGTGACGTGGTGCTTAGTGATGAGTTGAATCACTCCAGCATTGTGGACGGTTGCCGTCTAAGCCGTGCGGAAGTTAAAGTTTACCGCCACAGAGACATGGAACATCTGGAAGAAATATTGAGGCAGGTAAAAGGGTATCGACGCCTTCTGATCGTGACTGACGGTGTGTTCAGCATGGACGGCGACCTGGCGCCGCTGCCGGACATAGTTGCGCTGGCCGCTCAGTACGGTGCTTTTGTTATGGTGGATGATGCCCACGGGACCGGAGTTCTAGGCAGGCGGGGCGCTGGTATAGCAGAGCATTTTGGCCTGGAGGGCAAAGTGCAAGTGCAAATAGGTACGCTGAGCAAGGCTCTGGGTAGTGCTGGAGCTTACGTGGCTGGTACGCGTGAACTTATTGATTATTTGAGGAACAAGACAAGGAGTTTTATCTATTCCACCGCGCCTGCTCCGGCGACCATAGGCGCTGCTCTGGCGGCCCTCCGCCTGGTAGAGCGGCAGCCGGAAATTAGGGAAAAGCTATGGGAAAATGCCCGTTATCTACGGGCAGGCCTAAAAGAAATCGGCTATCAAGTACCATCTGAAGACTTTCCCATTATCCCGGTTTTAATTGGGGACGGGGCCAAGACCATGCGTTTGGCGCAGGCTTTGCTTGAAGATGGCGTTTTTGCCCCCGGTATCCGGCCGCCGACTGTCCCGCAGGGGACAAGTAGAATTAGGGTAACGGTTATGGCTACCCATACCCAGGACGATCTGGATCATGCCTTGTTGGCCTTTGCCCGGTCTGGCAGGCGAGCGGGGATAATCTAATAATATGTTAAACCGTTAGGAACTCTAATATTTATTTTAGTAATGTAATTATTGAATCCAGGTATGTTCAGTCGGGTTTGTTAAGAAACACTTGGAGGTAGATTAATGTTTAATGAGTTGGTTAAAAAAATAAAATCCGGCGGAGAAATTACTTTTGACGAGGCGCTGGCCTTGGGTGAATTACAAGGTGAACAGTTAAACGAACTCTTTTTAGCAGCTTTGCTGGTAACACGCAGCCTGCACGGCAACAGGGTGGATCTCTGCTCCATCATGAATGTTAAGTCCGGCCGCTGCTCGGAGGACTGCGTTTTTTGNGCCCAATCGGGGCATTACCGTACAGACATANACATATACCCGCTTCTAACGAAGGAAGATATCCTGGAGCGGGCGTACCAGATGGAGTACCAGGGAGCCCGCCGTTTTTCCCTGGTTACCAGCGGCAAAGGTGTTCTGGACAGCGATTTTGAAAAAATCCTTGCAATATATGAAACCCTTAGGGAGAAAACCAGCTTGAGCTTGTGTGCTTCACTGGGAATTATTGACTATGATAAAGCGCTTCGTTTAAAAAAAGCTGGAGTAACTACGTATCACCATAATATTGAAACATCCCAAAGCTTCTATCCTGAAATATGTTCCACTCATTCCTTTAATGAAAGGGTTGAAACGATCCGTGCTGCGAGAAAGGCCGGCCTGGATATTTGCACCGGGGGAATTATCGGTTTAGGCGAAGGTTGGCAGCAGCGGGTGGAGATGGCCTTTCAGCTAAAAGAACTGCGTCCTGTTTCCGTGCCGGTAAACATTTTAAACCCCATTAAAGGGACCCCGCTGTGGGACAGTTTCGTTCCTGCACCTTTGGAAATACTCAAGACGCTGGCTATGTTCAGGCTGGTCCTGCCCGGTGTTATTCTCCGCCTCGCCGGTGGCAGGGAAGCCGCCCTGCGGGACCTGCAGTCCACCGCGCTCCTGTCCGGTATCAACGGATTGATGGTCGGTGATTACCTTACCACCAGCGGCAGGAGCGTTGGGGATGATCTGCAGATGCTGCGAGACCTGGAATGCGATATATTAAAATGATAACGGGATCACTTCATGAAGCCGAAAACTCCGAGAAACACCTCCAACAGGATCAGGATTACTATGGTGAGTTCAAGCAGTTCTGACCGCTGGTTGATGTTCCTGTTGCTTAACATAGTGTAACTTTGACTTATTATTGAGATCTTCCGGTTAATGCTTTCCTCCCAGGCTTTGGTGCGAAAGACCGAAAGAGCCGCTCCATAAATGCGGGCGTAAAAGACGTCCTCAGTTACTTTCAGGGAGTTATCAATTCGTTCCGTGATTTCAGTAACATCCACAATCAACTCCATAAGCTGGCTCATGATTCTCCGGTACTGGTTCAGGCGTCTGAAGCTTGCTAACTTCTCAGCTTCCTCGATAGCATCGTACATCTTTTCCATCTCGCCGGTTAAAAGGCTGTCGTAATACCGCAACTCGAGGAGCTGTGAGTTGGCAAATTCAAGCAGGTCGGGTATGTCGGTGCTGCCGGTAGAATCATAGACTAGTGCAGAATCCCAGGTAATAATAGTGAGATCCTCCAAACCATAAGAGAAGGAGTTGCGCAGAGTTTCGCGGCGCACCTCCGCGCTGACCGGATCGGCTTCTGCCAGGAGCAGGGGCACAGGATCCCAGCTTTTATCCCATTCCTGGAAGTAAAAGATAGTAAAGTCCTCCACAAATCCGCTCGGTTCTTCCTTTATTAAGGCGGGCGAAAGAATTCTCCGCGTTTTGTCCAGTTGCCCTTCGAATACCGGCTCGATTGTTTCAGAATTGCTGATCTCTATTGCAAGGTTTTTAACTTCATCATATTTAATGCCCGGTGGCAGAGGAAGCCGCATAATCACTACAATTACACCAAGGTCATAAATCTTGCCAGTAAACAGCGCATTGAAAGTCCGGCTTCCTATTGTAACCGGGTATTCACCCAGCTCCACGGCTACGGGTGGATTTTTAAACTGGATTGACTTGGGCCTGATCCGCGAGAGGCGCATCCTTGATGTCTGGTGTTCCTGTGAGAGAATTTCTTCTACCCGGTCGAGTCTGATCTCTTCTGCCACGTCGTACAGGCGGTATACCCATATAGAATTCTTCATGATTAAAAACAGAGGGCAACCTCGTCCCGGTCCAGCCGTCCACGAATGGCCCTTACCCTTTCAGCTAGAGTGGTATTATCGCCGGCAGCCCGTTCAATCTGGCGGAGAAGGTCAATCTCCCTTCTAAAGATTGAAAATATGTCTCCCGGCTGAAGCGTGGACATCTCCAAAAGCTCTTTGAAACTAGAACCGTTATACCAAGCATAAGCAAGGGCGCCTGGCAGATCAGACCAGATGCAAAATCGCTCCGGCACACCCATACTAAGCAGTTCCCACCTTATTTGAGATGCTTCGCGCAGGGCAGGCAGATCCAGCCAGATACCCTGATTATTTTTCCCGGGAACGAATTCTACACCTGCCAGCACAGCCGCTACTTCTGCCGGGTCAGCATCTTCAACAACTCCGGAAAATACCAGCTCTGTAACCAATATTTCCTGAACATGCAATTCAAGGGCAAATAAACCACGCGGGTAAAAATCCCTGCCTTTCACATATCCCAGCTTTTCAAGGAGGTCACGGACCTCGCCGTATTCAATAAAGATGGATTCAACCTGTTCTTTCGCTGTTATATACTTCTGGTAAAGCAGGTTTAATTGATTTCGAGCCTTCTTTAGTTGTTCCACCACTTTGCGGCAATTTTCTGTATTCCGGCATTTTTTTGGTCGTAAAGAAGCAAGCTGTTTCTTAAGCAGTTCTTTTTCCTTATTTTTTCCCCTCAATCGGGAGCGTTTTAAACGCCTGCGTGCTTTTGCCCGCTCGACAGGGCATCTTAAAGTAAAACTCTCCGGGCAAAGATTTGATGTTATTTCTGAAATAAGATTCTTACATATTCTTATCTGTTCTTCGGTTTCCCTTTTTCTTTTTTTATTCTGGTAGGTTTTTAAGTTTTCGTTTAAAAACCGGTCAATTTCTGCGTCAGTTTTATATCTGAGCAAACTTAAAACGGTATTTGGCGAGATAATCAGCCTGCCTGAAACCGGCTCAAGACAATTTTTGTTAAAAAAACCGGTTTGTTCCGGAAAACGGCTGTCAATGCAAATAAAAGCATGGCCGATTTTATCAAAGCCCCGCCGCCCTGCCCGGCCGGCCATCTGAAAGAATTCCCTGTTTTGCAGAATCCGGAAGTCATGCCCGTCCCATTTCCTGGTTGAGTCGAAGATAGCGCTGGCAGCTGGAAAATTAACTCCGGCTGCAAAAGTTTCCGTGCAGAATACAACCCATATCAGACGCCTGGAATAAAGTTTTTCTACCAGGTACTTAACCGGGGGCAAGAGACCGGCATGGTGGTAGGCAATACCCTGGTACAGAAGCCGCCGCAGGTTGTTCCAGCCCGGACCGCTGAAAGTACCGGGATATTCAGCCTCGGCCTCCAGTACATATTTTTCCACCGTCTTTTTTTCTTCATGGTTTAGAAAATCCCATTCACGTCCGAGATCCTGCGCCAGAACCTCGGCCCGTCCACGGCTGAAAACAAAAAACAGGGCCGGTAACTTGTCTTGAACCGATTCAATTATTTCACTGCATGATAATTCTTGAAGTTCCACCGGTACGTCACTCCTTGTACCATTGCTTCCTGTTCCGCAAGGCCTTATGGTATTCGGCCAGGTCATCGATTTCTCGCCTTGCTTCGCTTTCTTCAACAATCCGTCCGTCAGGCGTCACCCAGTGTATCTCCAGTGGAACGCATCTCTTTTTTTCCTCAATAACAATAACTTTTTCACCCCGTACAGAACTGATCCATTCGGCTATTTCCGCTATATTGGGTACTGTAGCGGATAAGCCTAAAATTTTTATATGTGAGGGAGCGAACAGGATACTCTCCTCCCAGGTGGTACCCCGTTCGGCGTCATCAAGATAATGGATCTCGTCAAAAACCACAAATGATATTTTCGCCAATTGTTCTGGCTCGCTCAAACACCAGTTTCTAAAGATTTCCGTTGTCATTATTAACAGTCTGGCACTGGGGTTGATGCTTATATCCCCGGTAACAAGGCCGACTGCATCAACACCAAATATCTCTTTGAAATCTCTGTATTTTTGGTTGGAAAGGGCTTTTAGTGGAGATGTGTACACCATGCCGCTGCCGGCTTCCATCAGATCCCCGGCCAGTATTTCTGCTACCAGTGTCTTCCCGTTACCGGTAGGTGCTGATAATAGAACAGAACAACCGGCGCGGAGCGCATCTACCGCTTCAGTTTGGAAACGGTCAAGGACCAGACGTTCTGGCTCTGCCTGAGGTGGTTCTTTGTGGCGTACGTTCCTTTTTTTTATTGAAAACTGGTTCCTGCTGTGGGATTCCGGACTATCTGGTGCCGATGGCCGTTCATTTTTTTCAGTCAAGTTCCGTAACTTAATGCTGATTCTTTTTGACTTCTCAATGCTAGAACGCCGCATTAAAACACCATAATCATAATTACGGCGTGAACGTACCGCGTCGCTCCCTTTAATTCCTTTAATTAAGGTTAAAAAAACCTCATTCGCCTTTTTTGTTCTGTTGTTTGCCAAATAAATAACACCTCTGGCAGCTTTAATAACATCATTAGTAGTCTAGCACATTCCGCACCGTTTTAACAATGATCCCGGCGGGATATTGATATAGCCCTTTTCTAAATCAATAATAAATAGTATCTTTAACAATACCTTATTTTAGTTGTATTGCTTATTTATTAACTCACTCAACTTTCGTCCTGAGAAAGTTGAGTTGTTAATAAAAAGAAAGATTTTTAAGGTTTGATATAAAAAAGTAGAAAGTGTTTTTTCTTAATGAAAGTCCTTATAGACAAATTTTCAAAATAGCATTAATATAATAAAAAGTTTCAGGTTATACAGGTTTTACAGGAATTCCCGGTTATGCAGGGGTTGATAAGGGAACCGGGTGCAAATCCCGGACGGTCCGGCCACTGTGAGTGGGGAGCGGCTCCCAGAATGCCACTGGGTTTCAGATACCCGGGAAGGCGGGAAGCGCGCTATGAGCCACGAGTCAGGATACCTTCAATAGTGTCGTGCTTGCGGTCTTCCAAGGAAAGGCCAGCGGCTGCAGGTGAGCTGTTTTGCGAGTTATTACAGCTCATCCATTTGTTGTCTGCCCTGGCTTTTAAAAAAGCCGGGGTTTTAATTTGCCCATAAGCGATGATGATTGATGCAGGCAGGGAGGAGATGCTAATGAAAAAAACAAAAAAACTAAAAACATTCCTGGCAGTGCTGGTGCTCCTGAACTTTATATGTGCCGCCGCTATAAGCCCAGGAATCCCTTTGCAACCATGTTACGGTGAAACGCTTTCAGCCTCCGGGATGGCTGCCAAAGCAGTTGATTTCATCAACACGAAATACAAAGACGGTGAAAATATAGACGGTTACGCCGCGTACGTCCTGGACCCGGCCGGCGAGGACCTGGCAGCAGACAGATGGACTGTTGACAAGAAATCCTTAAAAGATAAAATTAAAACCCTGGCCGGCCTCCTGGCAGACAGCAACAATTTAATCATATACATAACGTCTATCCAAAACGCCGACGGCAGCTTCGGGCCGAATAAAGACAAGTTCCGTACCACGGCGGCGACGCTGCAGGCTCTTGCGGCAGTTAAGGCGGATACCGTCGGCACCGCCGTATATGACCAGGTAAGAAATTCCATTGATTTTGCCGTATCTTATTTTAAAAAGGGTTACCTGAGTGGAAGCATGCCTTATGTCGCAACAGGCGGGGATTTTGACTACCGCTACGTAGAGGCGCTTGCCGCCGCCGGCGAAGACCTCTCGACGGAAAGCTGGACGTACGGGAGCACTTCTTTAAAAGAAGCGGTACTCACTTCGGCCGGTGCTGCGGCGGCAAACCCGTCAGAGATAGATGCTGTTTCTCTGGCCAGGTAACTCACCGTCCTTCGCGCTTTTTACCCTGCTTCAGCAGATATCAATATACTTGCTGACGCGATAATAAGACACCCCTACCCCGGTCAAATACACTTCGGCGCAAGCATTTACGATGATGTCCTTGTATTGACCGCCCTGGGCAAGGCAGGCAGGCTCGGCGATATTGATCAGAGCGAGGCTCTTGCCTACCTCAATACATTCAAAGTTATCCACAAAAAGAGCCAGGGATTGCCCGCCGGAGCAGCCTGGGGAGGTTTTTACCCCGAAGAACCCGAACTGACGGCGCAGATGCTCACAGCGCTCAGTTATTTTATCGGCGCAAACACCCAGGGGCATCCTGTTTACAAATTGATTCAGGATGGCCTGGACTACCTGTCCGATATCCAAGACCCGGATGCAGAAGCCATAACAGCCATGCAGGACAGTACGTTTGCCACTGCCGAAACTCTCATCACATTAAAATCACTTGGAAAAACCTATAACGAATATGCTAGTGCCTCTTCACCCTGGATGAAAAGGTCCAAAACCAGAACCATCGCCCAATGCTTGCTGGCATTCAGCAGGTGGGATGACAGCGCGGACCAACGCGACCGGCTGGCCGGCGCAGGCAAAAGCCCGGCGGCCCGGACAAAGGTTCCTTCGAAAACAGCGTCTTCAGCGACATGTGGGCCTTCATCGCCATGGGTGAGGCCGGCAAGTTAGACACCCTCGACACTGCCGGAGCAAAGGACTACATCCTGTCCAAACAAAGTGCAGAAGACTGCTCATGGGGAGAGAGTTTCGGAGACTACTACTACCCCGACGTGCTGTCCACCATCCAGGCCATCCGGGCACTCACCTGCCTGCCGGACGCATCTTGCCAGCAGGTCCAGAGCGCAATCAACAGAGGACTTACCTACTTGAAACAATTGCAGCAGTATCCGGTAAAGACAAAAAAGGTGAGCGCAGGAGACCGGGTTATCTGGTGGTACAGCAAAGACATCAATTCCAGCGGCCCCGACTGGAGCAGCCTGACCAGCGGAACTAATACCGCTTCCACCGGCACAAAAACCGCCGAAAACCTGCCGCCAGGACTGCAAACCACACAAAAAGCGCTGGAAATTCTAGAAAACCTGGGCCAGTTGCTGGACATTCACACAGAGACAGTTGCATTAGATGCACCAAGTAAAACGGCCTCAGTAGTTGTAGTCAATGCGGAAAAACTCCCGGGTAGGACTGAATTTTTGAACCTCCTCAAAATAATTACCCGAAATACCGTCGACCTGACCCGGGAAGTAGATGCAGTAAAAGGCGCTGTCATTGCCGACAATCTGGGCGAGGCAGGTCTGGTTATCCCTGGCGGTGCTTTAAAGCAAAATCTAACGGTCAGCGTTAAAAAGCAAGGCGCAGATTCTCCCAGCGGGCCGCCGCCTGCCGGCTACTGGCAGGTCGCACCCGTTTACAGCCTGGGGCCGGACAACACCCGTTTCGCCGTGCCGGTAACCCTGACCCTGAAAGTGGCCGTCCCGCCCCTGGTCAGGCCGGAAAATTTAGTCCTGGCCTGGCATGACAAAGAAAAAGGAGAGTGGGCCGTCATCCCGGCAGTATTCGATGCCGGCAGCGGGGTAATCATGGCAAAACTAAACCATTTTTTCGACTATACCGTCCTGGCCGGACAAGAGAGGAAATCATTTGACGACGTAAATCAGGCCGCCTGCGGCTGGGCTGCGGAACCCGTCGAGCTGCTGGCCGGTGCCGGCGTGGTGGAAGGAGTAGACGGAAAGCTTTTCGAGCCGGACCGCCCGATTACCAGGGCCGAGCTGACCAGTATACTGGTCAAGGCTCTGCGCCTGCCGCCGGCAGCCGTTGAAACCGCTTTCAAAGACGTAACGGGAACAGAATGGCATTCCGGCTTTATCTCCACTGCAGCTCAGGCAGGGCTGGTCAGGGGTTATGAAGACGGGTCCTTCCGTCCTGACAGAACAGTCACCAGAGAAGAAGCGGCAGCTGTCCTGGCGCGAATGCTGGACCACAGCACCCTGCCGGGCACCGGCCTACCATTTACAGACGCCAGCCAGGTATCCTTCTGGGTAACGGATAGCATGGCCACGGTGGTATCTGAAGGCCTGATCAAGGGCTACCCCGACGGTACCTGCAAACCTCAGGGCATGGTAACCAGGGCCGAATGTGCAATAATGGTTTACCGCGCGCTAACTGATTACTTAACACCTGCCGTGGACGGGCAGTTCGCCCGTCCACGGCACCATATCTCAAAAATCGCAGCTGTTCAGGAGCCAGAAGTTAGAATGAAAAAATAGTTTATCCCTGCAGGATTTACATTAACGGTGAGGAAATGGACATGAAAAAGAAACTATGGCTAATCGCCCCGCTGCTGATACTTATATTGTGCCTGCTGGGACCCGCCGTTTATACGGACAAAACAGTCAAAAGCCCTGTCCCGGCGGGCGAGGTCAGCAACGTTATAACCACACCCGAACCCGCTCCGGGCCCCCCGGAGGAAACCCGAAACGCAGATCAGCAGCGCCCTGAAACCAGCGAAATTAATCAGTCCGGAAAAGGGAGGGCGTCAGAAACAGGTCCTGCCGCTTCGCCGGTAGCCAGCAAATCCGACCTTTCTCCTCCGGCCGGAGCCACCGGAAGCGAGGCAGTGACAGTCAACATCGCGGTGGTGGGGAAAAACAGGGAACTACTCTACGGCCCCGGCCCGGTAAAACTCCTGAAAAATAATCCCTGGGGGGCTTACCGCGCTGGGAGTGCTGGACGCCACAGGACTCCCGTACGATATCTCCAAACGATTTCCCGATTTTGTCGAGGCAATCGCTGGCCTGCGCAATAAGGGGCAGTCCGGCTGGCTCTACAAAGTCAACGGCGAAGTTCCGCCGGTTGCCGCAGATAAAAAGCCGGTAGCGGCAAACGACCGGGTCATCTGGTGGTACAGCAGCAGTATAAATGAAACACCCCCTACATGGGAGGAACTGATAAACAAGGGCAACTGACAATGCACGTAAAAAACAGGAGGAAGCGGAAAAAATGCGGACTACAAAAAAAATCTGGCATATACCTGCACTTGTTATGATCTTCATATCTGTGCTCATTCACCCGGCGGCAGCGGGGCCTGAAACTGTATTAAACGTCAGGCCTGCCGTGGAAAAAACCACCGGTTACCTGCTGGCGAAGGAAAAAACACAGGGGCGGCCGCTGCAGCCGTGGAGTTATATAGCGCTGGCAGGAGCAGGGCAGGACCTGTCAAATTCCATGGTTCTGCAGTCTTGCGAGCAACAGTTCGACAGCCTGCAGACAGGCGGGTTAAATTGCTACAGCCTCCTGGTGCTTACCCTGCTGGCCGCCGGCAGCACCCCGTATGACTACAAGGGTCAAAACCTGGTTGAAAAGATCAGGGCGGCCCAACTCCCGGACGGTAAATTTGCCGACAATATCGACCGCACCGGTGCAGGAGAAAACGGTGAACAGGTCTTGCTCAACGCGCATGTGTGGGCCGTGCTGGCCCTGCACGCGGCCGGCGCCGGGATTCCCGATCCAGCCGGGGCAAAGCAGTGGTTGTGCGGCCGGCAGCACGCCGACGGCAGCTTTTACTGGTATGCGGGAGAAGAAAAGTCCGATGTCGACTCGACAGGCATGGCTCTGGCAACCCTTGGCATCCTCGGCGAAAAGAAAGATAGCCCAGCGGTACAGAAAGCAGTCTCTTACTTAAAAAGCGTCCAGGAAAACAACGGCGGGTTCGCTTCCTGGGGCGCAGAAAACTCCGAATCATGTTGCTCAGTCATTGAAGGGCTCACCGCTGTGGGCATCGATCCTGCCGGAACGGAATGGGCCAGGAACGGCGGCAACCCGGTAAGCGCCCTGATGAGCTACCAGCTGCCAGATGGCTCTTTCGAACACATTAAAGGCGCCGGTAGCAACGCGATGTCCACAGAACAGGCGCTGATAGGCATGTCAGACGCTTACTATGGGAATACACTGGTTGACCGCTTAAGAAATAAAAATACCTTTACTTCAGCAAGTTCCCATTCCAGGCGGACGATCCTGTTCAAACCAGGAGAAACCAGATATAAAGTGATTATAGACGGGCATGAGCATGTGCTGGACACGGACGCCGCCCCGTTCCTAGACAACGGCCGCACATTCGTACCGGTACGCTACCTGGCCCTGGCCCTGGGTATACCCTGGCAAAACATAGGCTGGTCACAGGCGGCTCAAACCGTAAACCTGCCCGGCAACGGCATTACCGTCACTATGTCCGTGGGGAACAACACCCTATACGTTAACAACCGGCCGCAAAAGATGAATGTGGCACCGCTGCTGGTGCCACCCGGTCGCGTCTTCCTGCCTGTCCGCTATGTGGCTGAAGCTTTCGGGTATATGGTTCAATGGGACGAAGTAAATCAGTCTGTCGTTATATCCGGGTAGTGAGGCATAAGCCGGTTTTTCTTCAAAACAGGAGACTAAACCATGTTGCAGAAATTCTTTTACCAGGAAAAAGGAGTTTTCCTGCAAAGCCTGCACCCCGCCGCGTCAATGACTTTCATAGCGGTTCTGCTTGTGCAGACTGTCATCTTCACTCATCCCTTATACCTGACAGGCATATTGATGGTGACTTTCCTGGCCCTCTGGGCGGCAGACGGTCTTGCAGCCTGGGAGGGTTATATGAAAGCCGCCCTCTGGATGGCCGTGCTGGTCACGGCAATTAACCCTCTGGTAAACCACAACGGGAATACAGTGCTCTGGCAGGGACCGGACCTGCCCCTCTTCGGGCGGCCTGTATTCACCATTGAGGCTGTTTCTTACGGCGCCGCCATGGGGGTCCGGCTTCTGGACATGGTGAGCGTGTTCTGCCTGTTTAACCTCATCGTACACCCGGACCGCTTCTTCAGCCTGTTTTCCGCTTTTGCCCGCAGGTCTGCACTGGCCGCCTCGCTGGCGACAAGGCTGTTCCCGGTGATGCTCGCTGCAATGGAAAATATCAGGGAGGCGCAGCAGCTGCGGGGAGTCGACTTCAGCAAGGGAACCCTGAAAGAGCGGGCCGTGAAAAACGCTTCCCTGTTCAACATCCTGCTCATCTCTTCTCTGGAAGACTCCCTGCAGGTAGCCGAGGCAATGCACGCGCGGGCCTTCGGCAGCGGATCGCGCTCCCGTTACAGGCGCTATATTTTCCGCCCAAGGGACGTCCTGTGCCTGGCCGGCAGTATCTTCTCCCTCGGTGTCTCAATTTTCAGCCTGGCGCGCGGTCTTGGGTCATACACTTATTTTCCGGAACTAAGCAGCTTTTTCAACAACAGCGCCTCCCTGCCGGCCCTTGCCGCTGTTTTGGGCGGGCTGTCCCTGCCGGCATTACTCAGTTGGGGGTGCAATCATTGCCATTATTTGAAATCAAAAATCTGACCTACTATTACCCGGAAACGGAACAGCCGGCGCTGCATAACATTAATATAGCCGTTGAGGAAGGAGAATTCCTGCTGGTAACAGGAGGTTCCGGTTCCGGCAAGTCCTCTCTGGCCAGGGCGCTCGCAGGGCTGATCCCCGGTTTCCACGGGGGCAGGATAGGGGGAACAGTTTATTATAAAAAAAAGGATATCCAGTCCATCAACAGGCGCGACCTGGCCAGAGAGGTAGGAATTGTCTTTCAGGACCCGGAGAAGCAACTGGTCATGACCGGCGTTGAGGCAGAAGTGGCCTTCGGCCTGGAAAACATAGGCCTGCCCCAGGCAGAGATGTTCCGCCGGGTGGCCGAGGTGATGAGCTTTCTCGGCTTGACCTCACTTAAAGAAGAATTTACCGCCACCCTGTCCGGCGGTCAGAAGCAAAAACTGGCCCTGGCCTCGGTGCTGGCCATGCAGCCGCAGGCGCTTATCCTGGATGAACCGACATCTCAACTGGATCCGGCCGCCGCTGAAGAATTCCTCAACCTGATCAAAAGGCTGAATGAGGAGATGCACCTTACCATCATCCTGGTTGAGCAGCGCCTGGACCGATGTTTTCACCTGGCCGACAGGGTGGTGGTAATGGAGAACGGAGAGATCTTACATGACGGCCCGCCGGGCGAAACAGCAGCCTGGCAGGTGAAAAACGGCCTGCCTTTCGTGCCGCCGGTTGCCGCCCTTTTTGCCCGTGCAGGTTATCCAGTCGTGCCACTGACAGTCAAAGAAGGGCGCAGGCTGCTCAAGGGAAACACCGGAAATAGCAATAAGGCGGCCATTGCAGCCGTTCAACAGGAACAGGCTGTACCGTCAAACGAGGAGAGACCGGCTATTGAAGTAAAAAACCTGTGGTTTGCCTACCCCAACGGCAGGGAAGCATTGCGCGGCATTAACCTTTCCGTCAACACAGGTGAACTGCTGGCTGTTCTGGGAGAAAACGCCGCCGGCAAAACCACCCTGTTAAAACACCTGGCGGGACTTTTAAAGCCGGACCGCGGGAAAGTGGCCGTTATGGGTTGCGACACCAGGCAGGCCACCCCCACACAGATGGCCCGTACCGTCGGCTACCTCTCCCAAAACCCTAATGATTACCTTTTTCAGGATACCGTAGCGGAGGAACTGCGCTTCACCCTGGATAAACCTGGGCCTGCCCGACGAGGGTAGAGCCGGCCGGCTGACTGGAAAGGCTGGGCCTGGCCCGCTGCCGGCAAACCAACCCGCGTGATTTGAGCAGCGGCGAAAGGCAGCGGGTGGCCCTGGCCTCGGTAATGGTGGCCGGCCCGCGGATTTTGCTGCTGGATGAGCCGACGCGGGGCCTCGATTATGGTTTAAAAGCTGCTTTAGGCAATCTGCTGAGGGAGGATTGCGGAAGGTGGAACGGCAGTGATCCTGGTGACTCACGATGTGGAATTTGCGGCTGAATACACCTGCCGCGTAGTGATGATGTTTGACGGCAGGATCGCCGGCGACGGGCCTAAGCACGCGGTGCTCGGCAACTCAATGTTTTACGCGCCGCAAATAAGCAGGTTGTTCCGGGGCATCGACAGTGGTGTGCTTACATTCCGGGAAGCCGTGGAAAGAATGCGCCACTTCCGTATTCTGGAATGGGCTTGCGGGAAAAATAGCTAAAAACATATGTTTTCGGGAGGAAGTGACCTGCTGTTAAACTGGAGCATGATTTCAGCCGACATATTATGCGATGCTATTCTTTTTTCATAGTTCCCAAAATAGATTATAATCCGATAGAAAAACACTTCGGCTATAAGGGGTTTCCATCGACCATTGAGGGAGGAGCCACAATGTCAGAGAAAACTAAGGACAGGAGAGGATTAATACACGTTTATACTGGCAACGGCAAGGGTAAAACCACCGCTGCCCTTGGCTTGGCCTTGCGGAGTATTGGTCACGGTTACAAGGTGTTTATGCTCCAGTTTATGAAAGGCAGTAAAAACTATGGCGAAATAATCGCCGCAGAGAAATATCTGCCCAACCTGACCATCGTTCAGTCCGGTCTACAGACCTTCGTCAGCAAGGAAAACCCGACAAAAGCTGATATCGATATGGCCTTGGACGGATTGAAACTGGCAAAAAAAGTCATATCAGAAAATAATTACGATATGGTCATCCTTGACGAAATCAACGTGGCGATAGGCTTTAATCTGATACCCCTGGAAGATGTGATGGAACTGATCAAATGTAAGCCACCCAGGATGGAGTTGGTTCTTACCGGTCGCTACGCGCCAATGGAAATTATGGATCTTGGCGATATAGTGAGCGACGTCACCCTGATAAAACATCCATATTACCAGGGTGTTGAGGAGAGAGAAGGTATCGAGTACTAATTAGTGTCCTCTAAGAAAATCTATTTTTTTTAAGAATCTATCGAAATCCGCCCAGAGGACTCCCGCCTCTACAGGCGGGTGGTGAATGGGCGGCCGGGCGAAAGCCCGGTAATTTTGTTGTGATTTGACAAAATTTGCTGTAAAATATATCAGTAACTAATTATCGAATCCCAGGGTGAAAAAAGTGATCATCGTCCACCGGTTCCACATTGAATCAACCAAAGAGCAGGAGAAAAAGCTGTTCCAAACTCTCGCCCTTTGCCGCCGGTTGTATAATGCCGCCCTCGAACAGAGGGAAATTTGTTACCGGCAAAAAGGTAAACCACCCACCTGTATTTCACAGAAGAACGATCTGCCGGCGCTAAAAAAGGGATTACCTGAGTACAGACAGGTCAACGCTCAGGCTTTACAGGACTGCCTCCAGAGGTTGGACAACGCGTTCAAGCGGTTTTTCAGCGGCCCGGCCGGGTACCCCCCCCCATTACAAGGACCGCGACCACTACCGCCCTTTCACCTACCCTCAGCGGACAAGCAGGATCACTTCAAAAAGCCCGGCTGTATTTACTTACCCAAAATAGGCTGCGTCAAAATGAAAGCTCACTTCGAGTTTGACCCCGCAAAAGTCAGCAGGATCAACGTCAAGTACCATAACGGCAAATGGTATGTCAACTTGACTTCGGAAATCCAAGAAGCCGGGGCAGTAGAAATTGTTAACGAGGTTGGTATTAACGTGTTATGTCATCTTTTATACCAGAGAAACCTTGATTTTCCAGGATACTTTATGGATCAGGCGTCAAACTTGAGTTAAAACTTTTAAGTGAACAGGTGAAAAAAATGGAAAAAAATGAATTGCTTATTAAGTTGCGCAAGAAAATAGACTTGATTGATTTTGAGATCCTGAAACTCATGAATCAAAGAATGGAACACACGCTGCGGACAAGAAAGCTTAAGCAAAACATTTCAGACCCGGGAAGGGAGCAGGAAATAATAGCTACAATTTGCCGTTATTCGCGCGGCTTAATCAAACCGGAATTTTCAAAAAAAATATTTTATGAAATTATAAGCGAAAGTAAAAGACTCCAGGAGCAAAAGCTAAAGCTTGCAGGTTTTCAGGGAGAGCATGGCGCATACGGGGAAGTTGCGATAAGAAGCGTGGATCCCTCGCTGGTTCCTATCCCATGTGTGGAGTTTGTTGATGTTTTTGATGAGGTGATCAATGGACAGCTCGACTTTGGCGTTGTTCCGGTAGAAAATTCCCTGGAAGGCGCAGTCACACAGGTTAACGATCTGTTGGTTGAAACAGATGTAACAAAAATAAAAATCGCCGGAGAAGTAAAGATTCCGATTCACCACTGCCTTCTTACTTTACCAGGGGTGGACTACAGCGAAATAAAAGTTGTTTATTCTCATCCCCAGGCACTGGCCCAATGCCGCAAGTTTCTTTCCAGATATAAGCTGGAACCGCGGCCTTACTATGATACCGCAGGAGCGGCTATGATGCTTTCGAACGAAAGGCCGAGAACAGTTGCAGTAATTGCCAGCAAACTTTGCGCTGAGCTTTATAATTTACAGGTTGCTTTTGAAAATATTGAAGATAATGGTTCCAATTCTACAAGGTTTTTGTTATTATCCAGAGAGGAAAGCAAAGAAGACGGCAATAAATGTTCAATAATATTTTCCACTGAACATAAAGCCGGGTCGTTATTCGCTGTATTGAAAATATTCTCGGATGCCGGCCTGAACCTGACCAGAATCGAATCAAGGCCTATCAAAAACGATCCCGGTAAATATGCTTTTCTGCTCGACTTCCAGGGTTCCAGCCGGGATCAAAAAGTAATCGACGTATTGGAAAAAGTAAAAAGGGAAACGGTTATTTTCAAATTTCTTGGGTGCTACAAAGAAGCATCATTGAAAAATACCTGAGTATGCACCAATTTGCCGTCTGTACCTGTTACCCTTTGAGCATCAATAACACCGGCCCCCTGCCATTCAGATTTGAAGTTCTTACGGTTTTCATTAACTGTAATACTTTAAACTGTGATTTTACTTTCTACAGTGTTAAAACTGCTGAGACATGCACGCCGCTGACGAGGCACCAGCAGAAGGATGAAAATAGCCGGGGGAAGGGTGGTTGTCCCGAGTGAACGACTTGCATAGCGCCGGTAACAGCACCTGGCGAAGCGAGGAAGCGAAATTGGGGGCGCGGACAGGACGTACGCGCCAGCCTTCAGCGAGCCAGGACGGCGAGTTGAAGGCGGACCAATTTCGTCCGAAGCGAGCTTTGGCGCTGTCGGCGCGGAGCACTGGAGTGAACAGGGACAATACCCTTGCCCGGGTAAATTTTATTTTCAGGTTAGGGTGGTCTTTGCCGCCATGCAGAAGCATAATGTTGAAGCCACGGGAGTCCCGGAAAGTAATGAACACCAGATGTCCTCCTGTAGCAGCAAGGGAGGTTTTTATTCTGAGCGGAAAAGATTCAGGTATATTTTTACAAGCTGGTTTACTTGAAGAGCAATTTTTGTTATTATATTAAACATTAAATTGTTTTTTTATTTTAAATATTATAAAAAATTACAAGAAAGTGTAATGAAAAGAGATGGACTTTTGACTTGAACTGTTATGAAAAAGTGACTATCTACTAGAAAAAAATCAAGAATATATGGAAAAACTTTTAAAGGGAGATGTTGGTAATGTTTTCGCTATTTTCTGTTGAAAAAAAAGGTGTTACGGAACAGTATAAGGCTCAGTCCAAGGCAGATTTCTTTTCTGCCATAGTGGATTATTCGCTTGCTTTCATAGAATTTCAAGCATTCTGCGTTTCACTTAAAGTCAAGGAGATTGCGGGGAACGCCGCTGATTTGGCAACTGCATGTCAGGAAACATCGGCTATGTCCGAAGAAACATCAGCTACTACGCAGCAAATCAGTGCTGCGATGCAACAGGTGAAAGACGGGGAACTTGAAAATTTTAACAGGATAAGTTCTTTGACTGAACTGGCAAAAGATGCAAATACAGTGTTGCATAACATGGTTATCAATGCAACTGAGCTTGTAGACCAGATAAAAAACATCGACAGCATCAGCCAAAGCGTTTCGGAGATAGCGGATAAAACAAATCTTTTGTCGTTAAATGCAGCTATAGAAGCTGCCCGTGCCGGAAAACACGGCAGAGGTTTCTCAGTTGTGGCGGAAGAAGTGAGAAAACTGGCTGATCAAACTAAAACTGCGGTTAAGGAAGTGAAAGACATATCCAACCAGGCAGATAAAAAAGCTACGAATACAAGTGACGCCGTGTTAAGTGTGAAAAATATTTTTGAGCAGTATATAACTGATACTGCAAAGATAGCAGAAGTAATGCGGGAAAACATGAGACAGGTTGAGCAATCTGCCGATGCAATTGAAAACATTGCACAAGGAGCTCAGCAGCAAGCAACTGCTATGGAAAATCTGGCAAAAGTTTCTGAAGATCTGGTAAAAACCATGGATTTTGGAGATATTTTTGCCGGAATAACAAAACGTGTATGCAGTGTTATTAAACCTTACTTGAAGAAACCCGAGGAAAAGCATATTTTAAGTATCATGGCTGCCAGGTTGATAGACCATGCGAATTTAATGCGAAATTCAATTGAAACCGCCGGGAAAGGCGTTAAGACAGTGGGGCATCGAGAGTGTGCTTTTGGCCGGTGGTATGAGAAAGAATATGATAAGTACAAAAGCATTAAGGAATTTTTGGCCATTGAGGAACTGCACAAACAGTTCCACGAAGCTGTAGCATCGTTTTCAAAAGAGTGTAACCTAAAAAACGCAAAAGGTATTCTGGATACTTCGAGAAGAATGGTAGATGCTTTCTTAAAATTATCAGAAGTAATCTACTGAACCAAACGATAAAAATATGGTATCTCCAAACTCACCAAATAAAAACTAGAGGGCTCTCTGAACTCTTTATATTTTGCTAGAGCAGGGTTTTGTTTGTAACATTCCCCGAATCAACATTAATTGATGCTTTTAGAGCGGGAGGGGGAGGAATGGGGCCCGCCCGAAACGAATTATTATCTGGTATAGCAAAGGGGGGAAGCAGATGCCTGATTTTCATATAAGAGATGAATATATGAGACTAATCAGGGTAATTTCAGAAAAGAACAACGTAAGCCAAGATGAGGTGGTTGAAACAGCTCTGGCCATGTTTTTCAAAATGTATTTTTCGCGTTTTGAAATGTATCCGGAACTGGAACTTGTTCAGCATGAGTTTAAAAGCCGGGAAATAGAACCTGAACAGGTTAGAAAGAAGATTACTGAGGAAAAAGCAATGGTTGATGCTGCTATAGCAGAAGCGGAGCGTCTGGGACTTATTTAAGTCCTTTCTGTGAAAAAATACGTTTTGGAGATAATTTTTTGCGCCTTTAGCCTGTGTCAGCTGCTTTCAGAACTAGACAGGCTATGATATAATAATTGTGTTGAGCTTGACCAGATAATAAAAGAATTTGAAAATTCGGGGAGGAATAGCTGTGAAACTTTTAATTATGGGGCCACCGGGTGCCGGTAAAGGGACACAGGCCGAAGTACTGGTAAAAGAACTGCAGATAACTCATGTATCTACAGGTGATATGTTCCGTGCCGCCATCAAAGAAGGCACTGAAATGGGTAAAAAGGCCAAAGAGTACATGGACAAGGGTGAGCTGGTTCCTGATTCAGTGGTTGTAGGTATGGTGAAGGACCGGATTTCTCAACCAGATTGTGCCAGGGGTTTTCTGCTGGACGGTTTTCCCCGCACGGTTGCCCAGGCCGAGGCCCTCGATGAAACTTTCAAAGAAATGGGTATAAAAGCTGACGGTGTAATCAATATTGACGTTCCCAGGGAGAGGTTGATGGCCCGCCTGACCGGGCGGCGCATTTGCCGTTCCTGTGGTGCCAGTTATCATATAATCTTTAATAAGCCTGAAGTGGAAGGAAAATGTAACAGCTGCGGCGGTGAACTTTACCAGCGCAGTGACGACAATGAAGTGGCAGTAGGCAACCGGCTCGACATCTACGAAGCTCAGACCCAGCCGTTAATTGACTACTACTCCAAACAAGGCCTGCTGAAAAATATTAACGGGGACCAGGATATCAAGAAGGTCCTGGCGGATATCCTGGCAAGTATACGCTAACTGAAATAAAAGCCTCCCGGCCGGTTCCGGGGGGCTTTGTCAATAACACACTGTTTTAAAGCAAAGGAGAGGTAAAATTGATTTTAAACAGGGTCCCTCGCGTTGATTTCGCCATTATCGGGGGATCGGGTACATTTTCAATTAACTTCCCGGAAGATTTGAAACGCAATGATATCCTGATCAGCGCTTCAGGACTCTTATTTAATACGCCTTACGGCGAAAGCCCGCCATTTACCTTGTTTACGTTAAATAAAAAGAAAGTTTTGACTCTCAAAATGCACGGGTGGCGGGCCGGTGTTACAAGAGCAGACGCGTCACGACAAATCTTCTGGGTACTCCGCGAGGCGGGAGTAAGAAAAATAATATCAGAAGGTGGAGTCGGGTCGATTAACCGACTTTTACGTCCCCGTGACATGATTGTTCCCACTGACTATCTTGATTTTTCCATGCGAAAGGATGTTGACCTGGGCGGTGGGTATTTACTGACCATGCGACGGCCGGTTTGTCCTCATATTAGAAGGGAGTTGGTGAAGTCCGCCGAGTCGGAAGCTTCTGGCCGGGTATTCGACAGGGGTGTTTATGCTGTAACAGACGGTAAGCATTTTGAAAGCCCGGCTGAAATAGAGATGCTTTACCGCCTGGGGGCGGACGTAGTCGGTCAGAGCATGTGCCCGGAGGTTTACCTTGCCCGTGAAATAGGTGCCTGCTACGGGCGGATTGATATGGTGGTAAATTATGCCGAAGGTATAATTAAAGAGTGGGATTATGAAGAGCTGGCCGGTATTTTTTACAATGAACCGGGCAGGATCGGAAATATCTTGCTGAATGCCCTGGAACGGATTGACCCGGAACAGTCCTGCGGCTGTCCTGAACTCAGAAAACCTACCCTGCTCAAGGAGAAAACATAATTTACCAGGAAAGTTTAAGTTATTGGGACATATAAATTAAAGTAGAGATACCCATGCCGCCGGCGCGGCACCAGCAGAAGGATGAAAATAGCTGGGGGAAGGGTAGTTGTCCCGAGTGAACGACTTGCGTAGCGCCGGTAACAGCACCTGGCAAAGCGAGGAAGCGGAATTGGGGGTGCGGACAGGACGTCCGCGTCAGCCTTCAGCGAGCCGGGACGGCGAGTTGAAGGCGGACCAATTTCGCCCGACGCGAGCTTAGGTGCGCATCTTACGCGGGGCACTGGAGTGAACAGGGACAATACCCTGCCCGGGTAAATTTTATTTTTAGGCTAACCTAAAAATTAGAAAGTTGAAAAAGGGGGGGATATGGGAAATACCGGGATAAAGCAGGAAAAATACACAGTTAACTGTTTATTCGCTAAAGTATATCCCGAAGCGTTGGAAGTGTTGGTCAGCGAAAATAAAGAAAGTACAAAGTGAAAGAGGCGGCGAACCGGGCTGCCTCTTTCCGATTTTTTTATAGTTTACGGGGAACAATACATTAATATGAACAAAACTTTAAAAAAGGGAGCTTGCCTGTGGATAACTGTGACAGTAAAATCCTTAATTCCCTGCAAGAAAAAATTACTGATTTGGCGGTAAAAATAGAAAAGATGAAACTGGCGGAGTACGTCCAGTTGCTCGATAATCCCCGGCGGTTGATGTATATAAATTTTATCGCAGGATTAGCCAGAGGGGTCGGAATAGCTGTCGGTTTTACCATTCTGGGCGCAATAGTTTTATATTTTTTAAGAATTCTGGTTATGCTTAACTTGCCTTTGATCGGTAGTTTTATTGCTGAAATAGTAAGGATGGTCCAGTTAAAGGTGGGCATGTAATATAATAGAAAGGGGCAGCAGTAAAATGCAGAAAAAAAATTATACAAAATATCAAAAAAAGTTATTGGGTTTAAAAAACAATTTAATTAAACAAATAGAATTTATTGACAGGCAGGGGCTTGGGGTATCTATGGAAGACTCTATAAGCGAGCTTTCCACTTACGACAATCACCCGGCGGATATCGGCTCTGAATTATTTGAACGCAGTAAAGATTTTTCTTTGCGTGAAAACGCTCAGATTATAATGGCGGCTGTTGACAAGGCCCTGGAAAAGATCAAGGATGGAACTTACGGCACCTGCAGCAGTTGTGGCAGAGAAATCGATCCTGAGCGGCTTGAAGCCGTTCCTTACACTGTTTTATGCCGGGAATGTAAAGAAGCTGAAGAAAAAATACCCGACCGGAACATACGTCCTATTGAAGAGGAAGTGCTGGGCAAACCTTTCACCATGACCTTTACTGACGATCCTGAAGCTGTTGGATATGACGGCGAAGACGCATGGCGGGAGGTGGCCCGCTACAGTGAAACCACAGATGAATGGTCCAGGGGGGGATCATATTACGGATACTCAGTATATGATCCCGATGAAGACAGGGATACGGTGGAAGATGTAGACAATATCCCATATGAAGTGGGAGACGACGGGGTATTTTATAAAAACTTCAGAGGAATGGATGACGAGAGTACCCCATCAGAGAAAATAGATGTGGGCAGGGAACATTAAAATAAAAAACCATAAAAAATAAAGACCGGGACAGAAAATTTGGAAATAATTTTCACCGGTTTTTTTGGTATAATGTAAATATATCAGTTAAATGTATAAAAAGAGGTATGGAAAAAGTAATGTCTAAAGTGCGTGCGCATGTAATAATAAGCGGAAAAGTCCAGGGCGTGTACTTCCGGGCCAAAGCACAGGAGCAGGCCGTTGGTCTGGAAGTGTCTGGCTGGATCAGAAACAGGCCCGGCGGTACGGTGGAAGGGGTTTTTGAAGGAAACCGGGAAAATGTAGAAAAGCTGATTGACTGGTGCAGGTTAGGGCCTCCAAGGGCAATCGTCTCAGATGTACAGGTGGAATGGGGAGATTACCGGGGCGAATTTTCTGGATTCGCAATCGCTTACAAGTGAACAACCATGCTTGTAATAAATAAAATACCTGTTCAAACACCTTACCCAATTGGGCCTGTCAATTCTTATCTGATCCAAAACCGTCCCTATACCCTGGTTGATCCGGGCCCCGATACTGAGGAAGCAAAAAGCGCCCTTATCAAGGGATTGGCTTCCCTGGGTGTTACCCTGTCTGATATTTCAAGAATTGTGCTAACCCACCACCATACTGATCACAGCGGGCTGGCCCAATGGCTAAAAGAAATAACCGGTGCACATGTTTACATTCATCAACATGAGGTTCGCAAGCTCACCTCAGGTTACGACTTCTATCAGGAGCGGCTTCCATTCCTCCGGGAGGCTGGTTTGCCTACTGAAGTTCTAAGAGAAATTCTGGGAGATTTTGACCCTGCCAGCAAACCTGTGCTCTCCCAGCCGGGATTAGAAATATTACACGGCGGCGAAGTATTGGAATTTGATGGCGGCTCACTCCTGACGGTTCACTTGCCCGGCCACTCTAACGGTCATATCTGCCTCTATGATGAGGCCAGCAAAAGTTTTCTGGCCGGCGATTTTATCCTCAAACATATTACACCAAATCCAAATATGGAACCGGACCCCAGTGACTTTAACAAAAGGTTGCCCACTCTCAGCCAGTATCTGGATGGGCTGGAGGCGCTGGAGAGTACTGACATAAGTCTAATTTTGCCTGGTCATGGGGAAAATATAAATAACAGCAGGGATGCGGTATTCAAGGTTAAAAAACACCATAAGGAGCGGATGGAAGTTATCACTTCCATTCTGGATGGTAACAGTCTCAGCGTCTACCAGCTTATGCGGGTTCTTTACCCGCATATCACTGGTTTTCATATCTACCTTGGTATTTCCGAAGTTTTTGCTCATGTGGATTACCTTTTAGCAAAAGGTAAAATAATGAAAAAAGACATTGGCGGAGTTTCGTTTTTCAAGAAAACAGCTTGATTATAAATCGCATTGGTAAATTAAAAAAGGAGTTGTTCGATTGAAACTAAGGCTGTCCGCTGCCATTCTGGCCGGAAAAATAGCTTTTTGGCTCAGCCGGTTCCTTGGTTATAAGGGTTCTTCATTACCAGGTTTGGTAGCACATAAGATTTATCCGGGTACTTTACGCAATCTAGCCAGTCAGGTGCGCAAGGGTATAATAATTATCAGCGGTACAAACGGCAAGACTACTACCAGCAACATGGTCGCAGAAATGCTGCTGGACGCAGGCTATAGCATCGTCGCAAACCGGGAAGGGGCGAACATGATCACCGGCGTCACTACCAGCTTTATCAGGAGTGCTGGTCCTGGAGGAAGGGTTAACTGCGATTACGCCGTCCTTGAGGTAGATGAGGCTTCAATGCCTGTGGTGCTGGCTGAAGTCACTCCCGGAATTGTAGTCCTGACCAACTTTTTCCGTGATCAACTTGACCGTTACTGGGAACTGGATAAAATCATCGAGGTCATCCGCGACTCTTTAATGACGCTAAATAATGCTACTCTTGTGCTAAATGCCGACGATCCTCTGGTGGCCCAGTTCCGCATAACCACCGGGCTTCCTTCAGTATTTTACGGGCTGGGTAAACATGAGCGCTCGAGCAGGGCAAGTTCTCAAACGAGAGAAGCAAAGTTCTGTCCTTTCTGCGGTAATGTGCTATCTTACATATATTTCCATTACAGCCAATTGGGCGATTACCGTTGCCCCGGCTGTAGTTTTGAAAGACCCCGTCCCCAGGTGGAGGCTATGGAGATGGTAGTCGCGCCTGCGGTCACCTGGTGCCGCCTTTCTTACGATCAGCAGGAAGTATCATTAACCATCCGGGCTCAGGGCGTTTATAATCTTTATAACGCCCTGGCGGCTTTTTTAGTCGGTTTGCAACTGGGCATAAATATCCAGACCATCCTGGATAGCCTGAGTAAGCACCGGCCAGTGACCGGCCGTATGGAAAGGTTTAACTATTTTGGGAAAACGGTTTTTTTAAGCCTTGTGAAAAATCCTACAGGTTTTAACGAAGGAATTGCTACTTTACGCACTGCAGGAGGAACAAAAGACATTTTTATCGCTATTAACGACAATGACGCAGATGGGCGTGACATTTCGTGGCTGTGGGACGTAGACTTTGAATCACTGGGTTTTGATCACCAGTCTTATTTATGCTTTGTTTGCTCCGGCCTGAGGGGCGAGGAAATGGCTCTCCGCTTAAAATATGCTGGTGTTCCCGTTGAAAAAATTATAGTAAACAGGGATACCAGATCCGCTATAAAAAGAGTGCTGGCCGGGCGTGCCGGCAGTGCGTATCTTTTTTCCACCTATACCGCTTTATGGCCTGTTCATAAAATCGTTAAGCGCCTGGCTTCTGAGGAGGGTGTTGATGATCCGCGTATGTCATCTGTATCCTGACCTGCTGAACCTGTATGGAGACCGTGGAAACATCATTGCTTTCAAGCGGCGCTGCCAGTGGCGGGGCGTCCCCGTGTCAGTGCGGGAAATAAGTTTAAACGATGCTGTAGATTTCAGAGAACAAGACTTCATTTTCCTCGGTGGAGGGTCAGACCGCGAGCAAAGTCTAATTGCGGAAGATTTGATGAAACGCAAGAGAGAACTTAAAGAAGCTATTGAAGACGGCCTGGTAATTCTCGCTATCTGCGGGGGATATCAATTACTGGGACAATACTACCTGACCAGGGATGGTGAAAGCATACCAGGTCTGGGTATCCTGGACTTTTTTACCCGGGCCGGGAACAAAAGACTGGTAGGCAATGTTGCTGTTGAGATAGATATAGACGGGCGGCCTGTAAANGTAGCTGGTTTTGAAAATCATTCCGGGCAAACNTACCTGGGTGATTGNAANCCGTTGGGCAGGGTCCTTTCCGGTAACGGTAATAACGGAACGGACGGTTTGGAAGGAGCGCGTTATAAAAATGTTTTTTGCTCTTACTTGCACGGACCTCTGCTGCCCAAGAACGCCAGGCTAACTGATCATCTAATCAGCCTTGCATTAAAAAAACGAGGAATAAGCTATAGATTGCAACCATTAGAAGACGAGATAGAAGACCGGGCCTGTATGGTCATTCTTGAAAGACTGGGCTTTAAGAATATAACATATTAAAAAAAGAGGGGGATGCAGCTTGACATTTAACAGAGGGGAAAAAACCAGGGGTACCTTGATTATCCTGACTTTGTCTTTATTTTTATCTGTAATTACCGCCTGCACGCCTATTGCCGGCAAGCAGGCTTCCAGGGAACAATCGCAGGGCACACCTCCTGCTCAAAGTGAAACTATACCTGAAACCATACTGCACGATCAAAAAACTAATGTGTCGGTATATTATGTTAAAATGACTCCCGACGATGCCTATCTGGTCCGGGAAGTGCATCAAGTGCCTTATACCAGGGAAGTGGTAAAAGCAGCGCTGGAAGAGTTGATTAACGCTGAACCGGTTACCCCCGGTGCTGCGCGGGTGTTGCCGCCGGCCACCAAAATCAGAGGTATCACCGTCCGGGATGGTTTAGCCACTATCGATTTTTCCCGGGATGTGCTTCGCGCAAACGTAGGGGCGTCAGGTGAGGCTCTGGGTATCCAGAGCATTGTTAATACAATCACAGAATTCCCAGGCATTCAGAAGGTGTCCTTCCTGGTGGAAGGTAAACTGGACCAGGAAGCCCAAAACTGGTGGGGGCACGTAGGATTGCATTCACAGCCTTTTACCAGAGATGTTTCAAAGGTTTACGAACCTGTCATCTGGGTGGCAACTCCAGCGTCCGGGCAGAAAATAAGCTCACCGCTGGAAATACGGGGTAGTGCCAGAGTGTTTGAGGCAATGGTTTGCGCCAGGCTATTGGATGATTCCGGGAAAGAGATAGCCGGTGGGTTCGCCATAGCTGCTCAAGGTGCTCCAGGGCGTAGAGAATTTACTCTTACCATGGATTATCAAGCTGTATCACCTGGGAATGGAAAATTAGAAGTGTTTTGGAGAAGCCCTAAAGATGGTAAAGAGCTGGATAAAGTAGTAATACCTGTTATCTGGTAGTAATTTTAGCGCCGCTCCAGCATAAGTATGAAAGTTACTTTCATAAAATAATAGAATATGTTAATAATTTGCCACAAATTTCAAGTGGCATTTTTTGTCTTTTTTTAATAATTTAATAAAGATAAATAAATAAAGATAAATAATTGAATTTTTTGACTTTTTATGTTTTTCCTTTTAGGTACTTTCATTCTTCTTTTTGCCAGCGCCGCATATAATGTAGTATTCATTTTGGCCTGAATCCAGCCTGGATGGTAACTGGAAAGCTAAAATAAATTAGGAAGGAGTGAAGACTATGGATTTCCTAAGACGTTTAGAAGAATACCGTTCCTTAGAAAGACGGCTTGCCTGGGAAGGGACATTTCAGGATTATCTTGAGATAATTAAAAAAAGGCCCTATGTATCACAGCTTGCCCACTCCAGAATTTATAAGATGATAATCTCCGCCGGAGTAGAAGAAAAAGACGGTGTGAAACATTACCGCTTCTTCTCTAACGAAATTTTTGGTCTTGATAAAACTCTGGAAAAGCTGGTGGAGGAATATTTCCACCCGGCTGCCCGCCGCCTTGATGTGCGCAAGCGTATCTTACTCCTGATGGGGCCTGTAAGCGGAGGTAAATCAACCCTGGTAGCCATGTTGAAAAGAGGTTTGGAAAGGTTCAGCCGGACTGAAGAAGGAGCGTTATTTGGTATCAAAGGGTGCCCGATGCATGAGGAACCATTGCACCTGATTCCCAAAGAGTTAAGAGACGATTTTCAAAAAGAGTACAATGTCTATATTGAAGGAGAGCTTTGCCCGTCTTGCCGGTTGATGGTGGAAACAGAATACTGCGGAAAGATTGAAAAAGTACCTGTCGAAAGGGTGTTTCTATCCGAAGATAACCGCGTGGGAATTGGTACGTTCACTCCCTCCGATCCCAAGTCACAGGATATTGCCGACCTGACCGGGAGCCTTGACTTTTCCACCATAGCCGAATACGGCTCGGAATCGGACCCGCGCGCTTACCGTTTTGACGGAGAATTGAATATAGCTAACAGGGGCATGATGGAGTTTCAGGAGATGTTGAAATGCGATGAAAAGTTCTTGTGGAATCTCCTGAGCCTTTCCCAGGAAGGTAACTTCAAGGCCGGCCGCTTTGCCTTGATTTACGCTGATGAAATGATTGTCGCCCATACAAACGAAAACGAATATAAAGCCTTCATCAGCAATAAAAAAAATGAGGCCCTGCAGTCCCGCATTATCGTTATGAAAATACCTTACAACCTGAAAGTTAGCGATGAAATAAAGATTTACGAGAAACTGATTAAGCAGAGCGACTTGCGCAATATTCATATCGCACCCCACGCCTTGCGGGTAGCCAGTATCTTTTCTGTCCTGTCCCGTCTTAAGGAATCCAAAAAGCAGGGTATGGACCTGGTAAAAAAGATGAAACTCTATGATGGTGAGGACGTGGAAGGATTCAAGCAAAAGGACCTGAATGAACTCCATGCTGAAGCTGTCGATGAAGGTATGAGCGGTGTTGATCCACGCTATGTAATAAACCGCCTTTCTTCCGCACTGATCCGCACTTCAACCCAATGCATCAACCCGCTGGACGTCCTGCGTGCTTTAAAAGAGGGTTTGGACCAGCATCCGTCCATCACCAAAGAAGAACGGGAGCGCCTGCTGAATTTTATATCGATAGCTCGAAAAGAATACGACGAAATAGCTAAAAAAGAAGTACAGAAGGCGTTTGTATATTCTTATGAAGAGTCCGCCAAAGTATTATTCAACAACTATCTGGACAATGTTGAAGCTTATTGCAATGGTGTAAAGCTTAAAGATCCTATTACAGACGAAGAACTGGAACCGGATGAAAAACTAATGCGCTCCATTGAAGAGCAGATCGGTGTCTCTGAAAGTGCCAAGAAAGCCTTTCGTGAGGAAATTTTGATCAGGTTGTCCAGTTATGCCCGTAAAAATAAGCGGTTTGAGTATAATTCCCACGAGCGCCTGCGGGAGGCTATAGAGAAAAAGCTTTTTGCAGATCTGAAAGACGTAGTCAAGATTACAACTTCTACCAAAACACCCGATGCCGAACAATTAAAACGGGTGAATGAAGTCAGCGCCAGGCTGATAACAGAGTATGGTTACTGCCCAACTTGCGCCAACGAACTGCTGAAATATGTGGGTAGCCTACTCAACCGTTAAAGAGACATTAGATACTTCTTAAATAAACGTAAGGGATAAGCTGAGCTGGTTTATTTATGTTTAAATTGTGTGGCACCGGTGAGGCGGGACAGCGATATTTTTAATGCTTTGAAAAAAACTTTATGTCTAAAAGCCGGGAGTCGTATGCTTTTCGGCTTTAATTTTACTTAATTGTTACACATTCATATAATGCATGAAGGAGGGGTTTGCCGTGTCCGGAAAAGGGTTTGTGATCTCACGGGAAGACTGGTCTCTTCACCGCAAAGGAGAGATCGACCGGGAGCGGCACATGGAAAAAGTACGGGAAGCAATTAAAAAGAACCTTGCTGATATCGTTAGTGAAGAAAGCATCATTATGCATGACGGACATAAGGTAGTTAAAGTACCTATTCGCTCACTTGATGAATTCCACTTCCGTTTCGACTACGGCAAGCAAAAGCATGTGGGACAGGGAGACGGCAAAAGTAAAAAAGGTGATGTAATTTTCACTGACCCTCAACAAGGCAAAGGCCAGGGCAAGGGCGCCGGCGAAGAGCCCGGTATCGATTACTATGAGGCCGAAGTGACCATTGATGAATTGGCGGACATGATCTTTGAAGATCTCGGACTGCCCAACCTGGAACAAAAAAAGAAACCAGAACTTGCTTCGGAATCAGTAGAGTTTAAGGATGTGCGGAAAAAAGGTATAACAAGCAACATCGACCGCAAGCGGACTATTATAGAAGCAATAAAGAGAAACGCTTTAAAGGGCAAACCAGGTTTACACGGGATTACCCCTGAAGATTTACGTTTTAAAACATGGGAAAAAACTTATAAATTTGAGTCAAATGCTGTGGTCCTCGCCATGATGGATACTTCAGGTTCAATGGGTGTTTTTGAAAAATATATCGCCCGTAGCTTTTTCTTTTGGATGGTCCGCTTTCTACGCACAAAATATAACAACGTCCAGATTGTTTTTCTGGCTCATCACACCGAGGCCCGTGAAACAACCGAAGAGGAATTCTTTACCAAGGGGACCAGCGGCGGCACCCGTTGTTCATCGGTTTACAAGCTGGCCCTGGATGTTATCGAGAAACGCTACAGCCCTCAAGATTATAATATTTATGCATTTCATTTTTCCGATGGTGATAACCTCGTTTCGGATAACGAGCTCTGTATTAAGCTGATTAATGAGCTTTTAAAAGTCTGCAACATGGTCGGATACGGCGAGATCGAAGGAGCGTACTACTACACCAGCACCTTGAAAACGGCTTATAAGCGGATAAATAGCCCTAAGTTTACCAGTGTCACTATCAAAGACAAAAGTGGGGTTTACCCAGCCTTGAAAAAATTCTTCAGCCAGGCGCCGGATCAGGCGGTAAATTAGCCGTTATTCTAAATCAAAAAAGTTCTGCTGATGATAATCTAATCGTTAATTGGAGGGGTGAATATATGAACCCAAAGGATGAATTAAAAATATTGGAAGAGTCGTTAGAGAAAATAACAGCAAAGGCAAGAGAATTCGGCCTGGATTTTTATGACATGTATTTTGAAATTTGCCCTGCCGATATCATATATACATTTGGTGCTTACGGTATGCCTACCCGATACTCACATTGGACTTTCGGAAAGTACTATCATAAAATGAAGACGCAGTATGACTACAACCTTGGCCGCATCTACGAAATGGTAATCAATTCTAACCCCTGCTACGCATTCTTGCTGGAAGGCAACAGCTTAATTCAGAACAAACTGGTTATGGCGCATGTCCTGGCACATAGTGATTTCTTTAAAAACAACGCTTATTTTAAAAACACACAGCGTGACATGGTAGAATCAATGGCTGCAGCAGCCGAGCGGTTCCGTAAATACGAATTTGAATACGGCAGGGACAGAGTTGAGTCGTTTATTGATGCTGCTATTTCCATTCAGGAACATATCGAACCCAGAACACTGGTTAAAAAAGGGGAGGAAACCCGAAAAAACAGGCTGAAAGGGAAAAAACAAGCCTGCCATTTTGAACGCCCGGAAACTCCTTATGATGACCTGTGGAATATTGAAAAGGCGCAAAAGTGTGTATGTAACAACTGTAAAGAAGCAAAAAAGTTCCCTCCGGAGCCCGAAAAGGACATTATGCTGTTTATTATCCAAAACAGCAAGGAATTAGAGGACTGGCAGCGGGACATTATGTCGGTGATCAGGCAGGAAATGCTTTATTTCTGGCCTCAAATGGAAACAAAGATCATGAACGAGGGGTGGGCTTCCTACTGGCACCTTCGAATTATGCGAGAAATAGATCTCGATGAATCCGAAACGATTGAATTTGCCAAAATGCATTCCGGTATCATCCAGACCTCACGCACCCGTATCAACCCGTACACCCTTGGCCTGAAAATATTTGAGGATATCGAAAAACGCTGGGATGACCCGACACCGGAGGAAAAGGAAAAATACGGGCGGCCTGGCGGGGAAGGAAGAGAAAAAATCTTTGAGGTACGGGCTACTGAAAATGACATTTCTTTTTTACGTAATTATTTAACCAAGGAATTAGTTGAAGAACTGGATTTATATCTTTACAAAAAAATCGGCCACGAGTGGAAAATAGTTGATAAAGACTGGGAAGCAGTACGGGACAGTCTTGTTTCAAGCCTGACTAATTGCGGTCACCCTTATATTACAGTACAGGATGGTGATTTTAACAAGCGCGGTGAGCTTTACCTCAAACATAACTATGAAGGGACAGAACTTGATGTTTACTATGTTGAAAAAACGATTCCCTACCTTTACACCCTCTGGGGACGCCCAGTACATTTGGAAACAGTCCTGGACAACAAATCAATATTATTTTCCTACAATGGCGAAAAGGGGAGCAAAAAATTTATATAAAGATTTACCAAAAGGGGCACCCTCAAAAAGAGAGTGTCTCTTTAATTTATTCATCATTGTCAGCTAATTTACCGGCAGCAGCACAGTTACTGTAGTTCCTTTCGCCGGCTCGCTTTTGACCTCGATGCGACCACCATGATTATCAATAATTTTCTTGCTTATCAACATTCCCAACCCGGTGCCGTTTTCCTTGGTAGTAAAAAAAGGGTAAAACATATTTGCTATGGTTTGTTTGTCCATACCCACCCCTGTATCTCTGATAATAACTTGTACATATTTTCCTTGCTTCTCCCATGAAGTTTGCAAGAAGATTTTCCCGCCACAAGAAAGGGCATCGAAAGCATTTTTTATAATATTAAGAAAGGCTTGCTTTAGTTGTTCAGGGTCTCCAATAACAGGTGGAATATCCGGTGCCGTCTCCAGTTTAATTTCCAGCTTGCGGAGCAGCGCTTCGCATTCCACCAGCATGAACATTTCATTCATCAAATTAGTTATGGAAAACTGAGTACGCCTGGAATATCCCGGCCTGGCCATTTGCAAAAATTCTGTCACCAGTTTGTTAACACGCTCCAGTTCGGTCAACATTATGTTGATATACTCTTCTCTGGGGGTTCCTTTTAAGTCCTTCTGGAGAAGCTGCAAAAAACCACTGATGGTTGTGAGCGGGTTTCTGATTTCATGTACCATTTCTGTAGAAAGTTGGCCTAAAATGGCCAACTTTTCCGCTTTTATAACTGCATTTTCCAGTTCGTGTTCACGTCCCAATGGTATAAACATAGCCATGGCACCAATTATTGCACCACTTTTGTCCCTCATGGGATAAGTATTTACCGTACAAGTGGCGGAACTGGCGGCAGGAATCACGGTCTCAGGCCTCAGGTTTTGAAATCCCTCGCCTGTAACAAGGGTTTGCAGCAGCTTATTTGATTCGGGTACCTGGCCATCCAAAAATTCTTGAAATGGACGTCCTAACACTTTTTCTTTCCCAAGCCCTGTCAATAGTGACATTGACCGGTTGAAGATCCGAACATGACTTTTCTTGTCGATAGTGAGTAATCCCAAAGGCAAGTGATCGACAGCCAGATTGGACCATTCTTCAGTTATTTTTAACATCTGACGGCCTCCCATCAGTTGGCACTACCTGCTGACTGCCGTAGGAATGAGCCGGTGGAGGTATTTTCGCCCTGCCCCTGAAAATAACTGCTTATCAGATCACCATTGCGCAAACGGTAGACAGCCACCTTCATATTACCGCCAACCTCCAGAATACCAAGGGCACTCAGGGCGTGAAGCGCCATCTCCACTTGGCGCCGGGGGCGGTGTAAACGCAGGGCCAGCCCGTCTACCGTATCCCGCGTGTGCGGATTGGCCTGAAAAAAAGCCAACAACTCGATCCGGATGACACTTTGTAAAATTGGATCCAACTCTTCATCTATTCTCCTGTTCGTTCTTCCAGCCATGGGGTTCCCACCTCCCTACCGGTTTTTTGCGGAAGGGATAGTGCGAAGAACTCGCAATAACTTCCTGTCACTGAACGGCAGCTCATTTCCTCACAAATAATTTCTTTTTCTAATAAAACGCTAAGGTAAGCGGCAAAGACTCCCCGCATCAGGTCACAGATCACCTGCTGACTGCGGTAAAGCTGCCCGTATTCATTGGTAACAGCCACCTGGAAAGAATCATAACACCGGATCCTGGCTGAGGTGTGGGTTAAATCAAGTGAAACCAGTTCTATTTTGCCAAACCCCGCATTTGTCATTTCTTCGAGAAGAAACAGCAGGCACTCTTCTACATCGGGATATAACACTTTTGCTTTGCGGGCAGTTTGAAGCCCCGATTTATGGCCGGCATCATAAAGCACATGTTTTAAGGCATGAGGGGCGTGCTCCCTGATTGACACCAGGAGAGAAGCATACATCTCTTGTGGGAAAAGAACCGCTCTCCGGCCCGCAATCTTTAGTGCGTTTCCTTCGCGGGTGACGATTTCCTCCTTCGGCTGCGCAGAATGGAATAGCTTGCCACAGCAAATTCCTTTCTCGTCTATCTCCACCGTATTAGAATAATTTTCACCAAGCACAATGCGCAAAACCGCCTGCAAAATACCGAGCCGTATACAGAAAAAGGGTAATCCTTCCACCTTGGTCTGCCGGCAGAAATTCCAGTAATCACAATTATCGCGATTTATATATACTAACAGGTTATCCCCCGACTCTTTCAACTGGTAATCTACCTTATTATGAACATTATATAATTGGTTTACGAAATCAAGGTAAGTCTTGCAAACATCCACAGGTTNCCTTGAAATGAAGTGATACTCATTTTTATGATCGTCAAGGATATTGCTGACTATCTCGAACATAAACTGCTCCAGCCAGTGGCGGCCGCTGAAAGGAAGCTGTCTTATTGTCTTATACATGCTAAAATATGTCCGGCAAATTATTTCTACATAAAAATCATCATGTTTCACTCGCTTACCTCCAGCTCTGTATTTATCAGGATGCCATATATCGGGCTAATGGTAAAAATATAACGTGATGATACAAATTGCTGGCTTTTAACTTTCCCAATCTGTATCACGCGTGCTTGATTATACCTTGGGCCGCTAAAAGTCATCTTGAGAATAAAATTATAAAGATGACCAGTTATATTTATTAACCTTGGTTCCAAGACTCCTTTCACGAATATATCCATCGCCAGCACTCCGTTTTTCCTGAGTTGCTTGCTCCGGGTCCGGTGAAACTCTAAAATATTATTAGTATCCATCATCGTGAAAAGCGTGCTTAAACTGTCTACTACCAGCCTTATCCTGCGCCCGGCATAGCTATGCAATACTTCCATTTCCAGGGCAAAATATTTTTCCAGGTTATAATGATCGGGAGGAAATACATATTTTTCTGTACTATCGCCTTCTTCATAGGCATCGATAAAAACCAGCCTGCCGGTTTCTTCATAAGCAGGAGTTCCCACCTTGAGGTTTAAAAGGTACTCGCGCATTATCTCAGGAGGCTCATCACAAGCCACATAGATGCAGGTGTCGCCGCAGCGCAACCCCTCCTTTATAAACTCTCCAGCCAGCACAGTTTTACCGATACCGGAATCGCCTTCTACCATAATCTGAGAACCGTACGATAACCCTTTTTCCAGGTTCCGATCCAGACCTTCTATTCCAAAATAGGCCCTGCGCATAGTTCTACCCTCCCAGCCGGGGGTATACCTGCACGCCTGAATTATTGATTTCAAGTAGATGGTTACCCATGACGTGGTTAACTCCCCGCATTTTGTATAACTCCAACTGTCTGACCCGGCGGTTTTGGATCAGGTTTGACTTGAGCAGTATGGTGCCTTGTACGATTGAATGAATTGCCTCCAATTTCCCGCCATTTGACAGTTCCCAACTGGGACAGAGCAATAAAGTAGTAAATCTGAGCCTGTTTAGATAGGTGACAAGTTGATAGAACTTTTCATATAAAACGGCAGCATTGTCTATACGGTTTAAAAAGCCGTAAATAGAATCTATCACTAAACGGCGGGCCCCAAATGATTTTGCGAGTTCGCCCAGCCAGATAATAGTCTCGTCAATTTCCATGTTAGATAAAGGCCTATACATAAATCTAACCATATCTTGTTTTTGAAGAGTGCGCAAGTTCCAGTTGAAACGGTCGGCATTGGCCAATAACTGTGACAGGGTTTCCTCCAGGGACAGGAAAATCCCTTTTTCTCCATAATCAAGGGCACCCTTTGCCAGGTACTGCAGGCCTAGTACTGTTTTACCAGTTCCGGAATTGCCGGCTACAGCTACGGTAACACCCCGGGGTAACCCGCCCCTCAACAAATCGTCCAGCCCAGGTATGCCGGTATGCAATAACTCACTTTCCTGCTGTACCTCATTTTGATAATTTATTACTCCTGACAATGCGGAAACTTTGATCCCGTCATCTGTAATGCTGAAAGTATGCTTTCCCGGAACATGCTCCTGTCCCCGTGTTTTGCTGATTTCCAGCATACGGTGGCGGTGCAGGCCCGGCCTCTCCTTGTTTTCCAGGTGAATTACCGCGTCTACCACATATTCTTCAAAGGTGTATTCCCGTTTTCCCTCACTTTCCCGTTCTTTAACCAGAAAGGCCGTCAGGCCCAAACGCCGCAACCCGTTGCAAAAACTGTATACCATCCTGCGCAGTGAAATAGGGTCATTAATAATGTTCCGGAAATGGCTGATACTGTCGACTACAATTCTCTTAGCGTCAACCTCACGAATAACCTCCTCTACGAGGTTAACATCTGTATCAGTCAGTAGTTCCGGAGAGGTGCATAAAACCCGCAGTTTATTAGCTTCTTCCAGTGCCCGGAGATCCCAACCAAAGTTCAGGGCATCGCGATATATCGACTCGGGCAGTTCCTCACAGGTAACAATTACTCCCGGTTCGTTGAACTCTGTAATTCCCCTGTATACAAACTCTATGCCAAAAGTGGTTTTACCCGCCCCGGGAACCCCTTCTACCAGGACCGGCGCGCCTCGCACAATACCGCCATATAACAGCTCATCGAGACCTTTTATGCCAGTAGGTACCTTATCCAGACCGCTCCCTCCTATAAAAACTATTCTGAATAATTTTTGTTTGAGTACCTTTCGACAAGGGCACAAAAAATCCTTCATAAACAAGTGGGAATAACTAATTATTTTTCAAATAACAGGTTATGGTATACATATTGCTTTTCACCTTTGGCGGGTATATCCTTATATCAAGTCCACCCGTTCGGGTATTTCCTTTGGAGGTTAACAGCAAATGCGTGAAATTTACAGGGTGATGGACGCCAATTTAAACCGGGCCAGAGAAGGTCTGAGAGTGCTGGAGGAAATCGCCCGTTTCATTCTCGAAGATTCAGAGATGTCTTCCAGGTTAAAAGAAACGCGACACCGGCTCACTGCCGTAACAAATGAGCTGCCCGGGGGAATGCTTGAACTAATCCAGGCAAGAGATGCGGCAGGCGACGTAGGAGCCGGTTCATGGACGACAGGTGAAAAAAACAGAAGTGACCTTTTTGCTCTTGCTGCGGCGAATTTAAAACGAGTTCAGGAGGCCGCGCGCGTGCTCGAAGAGTTTGGCAAACTTTTAACGCCGGAAGTAGAGAGTTTTAAGAAGATCCGTTTTGAAGCTTACGTCTTTGAAGAGGAGATACTTAAAAAAATAACCTTGAGGGGATCTTCATGAATTTATCCGAACTGGGCGAATTCGGCCTGATCAACATCTTGACCCGCGATTTGACCTATGGAAAAGGAGTAATTAAAGGAGTTGGCGATGACACCGCCGTGCTCGAAACAGGAGGTGATAAATGGCTCTTGTTTACCACCGACATGATGGTGGAAGGAGTTCATTTTTCCCTTGATTACAGCACAATGAGCCAGGTAGGCTGGAAGTTGCTCGCGGTTAATCTGAGCGATATTGCCGCAATGGGGGGCCGACCGACTCACGCTCTAATCTCTGTGGCTGTTCCGCCCCGTTTTGAGCCTTCTGAAATAATTGAGCTTTACAAAGGCTTGAAGAAGGCAGCAGAGGAGTACGGGGTCAACATAGTCGGTGGCGATACGGTGAGTAGCCCCGAGCGCCTAGTGCTGAATGTAGCTCTGCTCGGTGAGGTTGCGGCCGGGAATGGCTGTATACCGTAGCGGCGCTCGCCCCGGTGATCACGTTTATGTAACGGGCGCACTGGGCGCCCCCGCTGCCGGCCTTTACCTGTTTCAAAAACCAGCGTTACCCTGTTCCCCCCAATCTGCTGATTACTGCCGCCTGGCGCACACCGCCCCGAGGCCAAAGGTTGAGGCGGGCAGGTTTCTGGCCAGTTGCGGCGTAAGTTCTATGGATGACATCAGTGACGGTTTAGCCAGTGAAATGCATGAAATCTGTGAATCCAGCGGGGTAGGCTGCCTGATCCGGGCATCTGATATACCGGTTGACCCACGCGTCCGGGAAATAGCTGAACAGTCGGGGCTTGACCCGCTAAACTGGGCGCTTTTCGGCGGGGAAGATTTGGAACTGGTCTTTACAGCAGGCCTGGAGGCTGAGGAAAAAATAAAAAGGCACGCCGGCAAAGCAGGGATTCAAGTCTACCGGGTAGGGGTAATTACTGTCTCGCGTGATGTCTGCCTGGAAGATCCGGACGGTAAAATCGTGCCGCTGCCGCGTGGGGGATATGACCACTTTAATATATAAATTAAATCCGTTTTCCTTTTCCATTGACAAAAACCTGGTTATAAACTATAATCTACTAAACTTTAAAAATTAAATAGTTAGCTAGGGGTGCTTTAAGGCTGAGAGAGAATAAGTCTCAACCCTCTGAACCTGATGCGGGTAATGCCGCCGTAGGGAAGCAAAAGCTGTACGCTCTTATGTATTATTATTTGTCAGTACAGTTTAGTAAAATTAAGCTTACCCTCAGGGGTAAGCTTTTTTAATGCGAGGGAGGCGGGGCATGAAAATTATTCTAAATGGGAAAGAAGATTTTTTACCGGAAGGTATTACGCTGGCAGAGTTGATTTCTTTAAAAGGGCTTAGCCCAGGTACCGTCATTGTGGAATATAACTATGAGGTGGTAAAAGCAGAAGCATGGGCGGACATCATTCTCAAAGACAATGACAGGCTTGAAATTTTAAGATTTGTGGGGGGAGGCTGAGTCAAATGAATGACGTTTTAAAAATTGGAGGACAGGAGGTTACCAGCCGCCTGTTTCTCGGAACGGGTAAATTTTCACCTAACAGTTTGATCCCGGAGGCTGTTCGTTCATCTGGCGCGCATGTGGTTACCGTAGCGCTGAGGCGGGTTGATCCGGATTATGATGAGGAAAATATCGCCTCATTCGTTCCTAAAGAATGCATCCTGATGCCCAATACTTCCGGAGCCAGAAACGCCGGGGAAGCAGTGCGGATAGCCAGGCTGGCCCGGGCAGCGGGGTGCGGCAACTGGGTAAAAATAGAGGTTATTACCGACAACCGGTATCTATTGCCGGATAATTATGAAACTATTAAGGCTACCGAAGTCCTGTCTGCTGAAGGGTTTGTGGTCCTCCCCTACATAAATCCGGATCTGATCGTAGCTAAGAGACTGGTGGATGCAGGAGCGGCGGCGGTAATGCCCCTCGGAGCTCCCATCGGCAGCAACCGCGGGCTCAAAACAAGAGAACTGATAAGGATATTAATTGAAGAAATTCCCCTGCCCATTATTGTGGATGCCGGGATTGGCCGGCCGTCAGAGGCTGCGGAGGCAATGGAAATGGGAGCGGCGGCAGTACTGGTTAATACAGCCATTGCCACGGCAGGCAACCCTGTGGCCATGGCCCGCGCTTTCGCTTTGGCGGTTGAGGCAGGACGTACTGCTTATCTGGCAGGGCTGGCGGAAACTCAGGAGTATGCAAGGGCTTCTTCGCCTTTAACAGGGTTCCTTAGGGATTAAGAAAAGGGATGACTATATGAGTTTTTATGAGGAACGCAAAAAATATGACAATTTTAATTTTGAACTCTTTTTTGACCAGGTTACCGATGCCGGCATTAAAAAGATACTTTCCAAGAACCGCCTTACTGAAGTGGACTACCTGACCTTGCTTTCTCCCAGAGCAGAGAAATATCTTGAGGAAATGGCTCAAAAGGCCCATCGCTTAACCATTCAGCATTTTGGCAGAGTGATTTTCCTTTACACCCCGATGTACCTGTCAAACTATTGTGTCAACCAGTGTGTTTATTGTGGATTCAAGGTTCATAACAAGCTGGAAAGAAAAAAACTAACTCCGGCGGAGGTGGAGCAAGAGGCCCAAATTATAGCAGGTACAGGCTTAAAACATGTTCTTATTCTCACCGGAGAATCCAGGTTAAAGTCTCCTGTTTCTTATATCAAGGAATGCGTTGAAATTCTGAAGAAGTATTTTACTTCAATCAGTATTGAAATTTACCCGCTGGAAGAGAACGAGTATGCTGAGCTTGTTTCTGCCGGGGTGGATGGCATAACTATATACCAGGAGGTTTACAATGAGGAGGAATACGCCGAACTCCACCCGGCCGGGCCGAAAAGAAACTACCGTTTCCGGCTGGAGGCCCCGGAGCGGGCCTGCCGGGCAGGGATGAGGACAGTCAACGTTGGAGCCCTGCTTGGGCTGGGCCAGTGGCGGAGGGAGGCTTTTTTTACAGGATTGCATGCCGACTATCTCCAGAACATTTTCCCTGATGTGGAAGTCAGCATTTCACCACCGCGAATGCGCCCGCAACTGGGCGGCTTTCTCCCTAAGGTTGAGGTCAGCGATAAAAACCTGGTGCAGTACATACTGGCTTTCAGGCTTTTCATGCCCAGGGGCGGGATTACCATTTCTACCAGGGAGCGGGCGGAATTGCGGGACCGCCTGATCAGGCTGGGGATAACGAGAATGTCCGCCGGTTCCTGCACTGCGGTGGGCGGCCGGTCTAATCCTGAATCTGACTGCCAGTTTGAAATATCGGATGAACGCAGTGTGCGTGAAATGGCGGAGATGATCTACGCCCAGGGTTACCAGCCGGTCTATAAAGACTGGCAGATGATATAATGACATAATTTTTGTTACCTGATGCTACCGCACCGGTGTTATATTCAGTTTACACAACAGAGATATAGTGTTATTAGTAAACTGCGCAGCCCGCCGGTTACAGCTGATGGGCATATCAAGACAGGAGGGATGATGTGGCTGTTAAGCGCAATCTGGCCAATCTTTTAGAGGCAGACATTTATGGAATAACCGCTGAAGAATATTCCCTGGGCAGGAGTAATATAGAAGTGGTGGGCATGATGATCGCCTCCGGAATTAGGGTTATCCAATACCGGGAAAAGGAAAAGAGTCTCCGGCAAAAATACGAGGAGTGTTTAATAATAAGAAAAATGACCAGAGAAGCAGGGGTCACTTTCATTGTAAACGATCATGTCGACCTGGCCCTCCTGGTGGGTGCTGACGGTGTGCATATCGGGCAGGATGACTTACCCCCTGAAAAAGTACGGGAACTGGTCGGCGCAGACATGCTTATCGGCCTTTCCACCCACTCGCCTGCCCAGGCGGAGGCTGCAGTGAAATCAATGGTGGATTATATTGGAGTTGGCCCGATCTTTGCCACACAGACCAAGAAGGACGTTTGTGAGCCAGTGGGTCTCGAATACCTGGAATATGTCGTAAAAAATATTAAGTTACCATTTGTAGCCATCGGCGGGATTAAAGAGCACAACATTGCCGAAGTAAGCAGCAAAGGAGCCACTTGTATTGCTATGGTAACTGAAATAGTTGGAGCTGAGGATATTGCTGCCAAGGTGCGCGCGCTTAGGGCAGTACTCAGCCGGAAGGAGGTTTGAGCATTTGAATTTCACCACCCAGATGGATGCTGCCCGGAAAGGAATTATTACAAGAGAGATGGCGCTGGTTGCCGGCAAAGAGCGCGTGGAAGCTGCATCCTTACGCGAACTGGTTGCCGAGGGTAAAGTAGTAATCCCGGCCAATAAGAATCACCTTTCGCTGGACCCGTGTGGTATCGGACAGGGGCTCAAGACCAAGATTAACGTTAACCTCGGCGTATCCAAGGACTGCTGCAATATTGAAGCCGAACTGGAAAAAGTGAGACGGGCTATAGAACTGAAAGCTGATGCCATAATGGACCTGAGCTGTTACGGCAAAACCGCGGAATTCAGGCGCAAGCTGATTGACATCTCCCCGGCGGCCGTTGGTACTGTGCCGGTCTACGATGCAGTAAGCCTGTACGATAAAGAACTGGCGGAGATTACAGCCGAAGAATTTCTTGATGTTGTTGAGCAGCACGCAAAGGATGGCGTAGATTTTATGACTATTCATGCCGGGCTCAACAGGGAGACTGCCGCCAGATTCGAAAAAAACAAGAGGCTCACCAATATTGTCTCCAGAGGCGGCTCTATTCTTTATAGCTGGATGAAATTAAATGATCGTGAAAACCCGTTTTACGAGTATTACGACAGGCTGCTTGATATATTCAGAAAATATGATGTGACGATCAGCCTTGGTGATGCCTGCCGCCCAGGCAGTCTTAAGGATGCTACTGACGCATCTCAGGTTCAAGAATTAATCGTCCTCGGCGAACTGACCAGGGTGGCCTGGGAAAAAGACGTTCAGGTGATGATCGAGGGTCCGGGCCATATGGCGTTAAATGAAATTATACCAAACATGCTACTAGAAAAAAAATTATGTCACGGTGCGCCATTTTATGTGCTGGGACCGCTTGTCACCGACATTGCTCCCGGTTACGACCACATCACGAGCGCCATCGGCGGAGCGATCGCCGCTGCCGGCGGGGCCGACTTCCTCTGCTACGTCACTCCGGCGGAACACCTGCGTTTACCCACACTGGACGATATGAAGGAGGGCATTATTGCTTCCCGGATTGCCGCTCACGCCGCTGATATAGCAAAGGGCATACCAGGAGCACGGCAGTGGGACGACGCAATGAGCGAAGCCAGGCGTAACCTGGATTGGGAGCAAATGTTCGAGCTCGCCCTGGATCCGGAAAAGGCCAGGCGTTACCGGGCCGAGTCACAACCCGAAAACGAGGATACCTGTACTATGTGCGGCAAAATGTGTGCAGTACGTAATATGAATAAAATAATTAACACGATAAAATTTTAAAACGCTTATTTGAGCAACCTTGTCCGGCACATATTAGAACATATGTTCTAATATGTGCCGTTAGTCTTATAGTGAAGTCTCTCCCGCCTACATAGGGAGAGCTTTCTTATTCATAGACTTCTATTTACCTCACCATCAAAAAGATAAATAAATTAATCTCATAAATACCATGCACTGTACTATTTGTCCACTACTTTTCATAGAGTAACAGTAACATAGCCTTTCTGTGCGGAGGTGGCGGTGTGGTTAATCTTATCTGGCTCGGCATGATTGCTTTGGGAATTTTAGTGGCAGGGGCGAAGGGCAATATAGAAGTAGTTACCAGGGCAGCATTAGACAGCGCCAACGACGCGGTTAAAATTTCAATCAGCCTCATTGCCATTATGACTTTTTGGCTAGGGGTTATCAAGCTGGCCGAAGAGGCAGGCTTGATTCGCGCGCTGGCCTGGTTGGTACGGCCGGTAATGCGCTTTCTTTTCCCGAGCGTGCCTAAAGATCACCCTGCTATGGGTGCTATCGTTATGAATCTTAGCGCCAACATCCTGGGNCTCGGNAACGCGGCAACACCAATGGGCCTGATNGCCATGCGNGAGCTTCANAAANTGAACAGAGGCNGGGAGGATACTGCNTCAGACGCCATGTGCACNTTNCTNGCTTTNAACACTTCCTGTGTCACGCTTATTCCCACCACGATTATCGGCATCCGCCTTTTGTACGGCTCAGCCGACCCGACAGATATTGTAGGACCGACAATCATTGCCACTGGCATCAGTATGGCCGTTGCAATCGTAGCGGACCGGCTGCTGCGTTTTTTCTACTCGGGCAGGAGGAGCTAGACAAATGTATGAGGTTATTGCCGAGCTCTCCCGCTGGGCCATACCCGTAGTCCTCCTGGTTGTGCCCTTGGTTGCCGCCATACGCGGGGTCAAGGTGTATGAAACCTTTGTAGACGGGGCTGAAGCCGGATTTGCCACAGCGATAAAAACAATTCCTTATCTCGTAGCTATGCTGGTGGCAATAGGTATTTTTCGTGCATCGGGCGCCATGGACTTGCTGGTAAAAACATTGTCTCCTGTGCTTAACGTGATCGGATTGCCAACCGAGGTGCTGCCGCACGCCATCATGCGCCCTCTTTCGGGCGGTGCGGCACTGGGCATAGCTTCGGACATCATTAAAACTTACGGCCCGGACAGCTTTCTGGGACGGCTGGTATCTACCATGCAGGGAAGCTGTGACACAACTTTTTATGTGCTGACTCTTTACTTCGGATCGGTTGGTGTAAGGAAGTACCGTTACTCAGTCATTCTAGGTCTTATTTCCGATTTTACCACTCTGGTGGCATCAGTGCTTATCGTGCGTGCATTTTTTTAGATTATTAAATAACATATAATGTAAGTCATGTTATAATTTACATAATATTAACTTTACGATACCAACATAAAAGAAGTTGAATTGTTAAGTTTTGCGAGGTGAGTGCCCATCAATGAAATGCTGCTGTATTATATTTGTAGCGTGTTTCCTTTTGATTATTGCCCCCCTCAATATAACTTTGGCTTCCATGCCTAACCAGGCCATTTTTATAGTTGACAGTCAAAGTTACAGCGTAAATGGCATTGTATACCAAATGGACACAGCACCGTACATTGAGCGGGACAGGGTTTTTATACCACTGCGTTATCTATCTCACGCACTGGGGCTGAATGAAAAAAACGTCATCTGGGATGACTGCGGTAAAAGCGTTGAGCTGCATTCAGTTTATAAAAAAATAAAGCTTATTGTTAATAGCTATACTCTCTACATAAATGAAAAGGGCTTTCAAATGGATGTCGCCCCGGTGATTAAGGGCAATAATGTCTTTCTCCCTGCCAGACAGGTGGTAGAGGCGTTGGGTTACTCCGCCGGGTGGGATGAAGAAGCACGTGCTATACTGATTGGCTCACCAGGCAACTTGCCGGATATAAAATCACTGCCGCGCACATTTATACCAGTAAAAGTCAGGTCATGTCAGCTTTCGGGCCCCGATTTATGGTTAAGCCAAAAACTTTCTTCCAGTTCAATCCTGTTTAACGGCGAATACGCAAATGTTTATAATGCCGGCGTAGCGGCAAAATATATTAACGGCTTCATATTGGGACCCGGTATGGAGTTTTCATTCAATAAAGTAGTTGGTGAAAGAACAGAGCAAAGAGGTTTTATAACCGGATTCGACATTTTAGATAACTTGACTGTCGGCGGTGGTGTTTGCCGCACATCCACTGTTCTGTTCCAGGCAGCCCGGGAAGCCGGCCTTGATATACTAGAAAGACACCCTCACTACCGTCCCGTACACTATACCCCTCCCGGTACTGATGCCAGCGTCAGCTGGGGCTGGATGGATTTAAGGTTTAAAAATAACCGCCTTAACCCAATCGTTATTTATTCCGGGCTTGATGAAGAAAAAAATGGACGTCGCCTTTGGGCTAAACTATATGAGAGAAAACCTCTGACAAAGGTAGATATAGCTGTTTTAATAAAAGCACCTGGCTCAAATTTATGGGAAAATATTGAAAAAACACACCTTGTTGCCCTGGTGAAAGACAACGTTTCTTTTGTTTCACTTGAGCAGTTGGGCGATCTGTTTCTGTTTTCCCCGGAAATAAAAGAGCAGGAAGGAGCTGTTACTGCAACCATTGATATAAATAATCAATTAGTTAATTTTTATGAAGGAAACAAAAAAGCCACAATGAACAGCGTAGAATTTGCTCTCAAAGAAGCACCTTTTTGCTTGTCCGGCTGCAACTGCAAATTCTGGCTGCCGATCAGGGATTGGACCAAGCTTACAGGAGCAGAAGTCCTGTGGATTGACCGCTCACCGCCTCTGATCCTGTTGAATTTAAGCGGTGTTGACGTAGCTGGAAGAAAAGAAATGGAAAGACTGTTAAACAGTTAACGGTTAAAAGATTGCTAAAAGTTCTTATTTTCCCCCACAGCAGGATCTTTCTTAATAAAATCAATACCAGCCAGGTCCTTTTTACAGTAAGGGCAGATCCATGTATCACTCTTTTTGCTTTTGGCAGAGTAACTAATTTTATTGCAATACGGGCATAGTTTTTTATTTATGAAAATCACCCCTTTTACATGATGCCATCATCCCGGAGTTTATGTTGTTTGACAATACCTTATTAATTATATAAACTCTCTCTTAAGGACATGCCAATGTCCTTGTTTTTTTACTTCTACCTGAAAATAGAATTTACCCGGGCAGGGTATTGTCCCTGTTCACTCCGGTGCTCCGCGCCGATAGCACTACGGCTCGCGTCGGGCGAAATTGGTCCGCCTTCAACTCGCCGCCCTGGCTCGCTGAAGGCTGGCGTGAACGTCCTGTCCGCGCCCCCAATTTCGCTTCCTCGCTTCGCCAGATGCTGTTACCGGCGCTACGCAAGTCGTTCACTCGGGACAACCACCCTTCCCCCGGCTATTTTCATCCTTCTGCTGGTGCCGCGCCAGCGGCATGTATGTCTAAGCAATAAATAACAGTTGATGGGTGGTATACTGGACGGTGAACTTTATGGAGCGATTGCAAAAAGTAATGGCCCAGGCGGGAGTCGCTTCCCGTCGCCGCTGTGAAGAAATGATAATTGCTGGTATGGTTAAAGTAAACGGAAAAGTTATTTCTGAACTGGGCACTAAAGTTGATCCATCCAGGGACAGGATTACAGTCAACGGCAAGCCGCTTATCTTTTCCGACAAAAAATATTACCTGGCCCTGTACAAGCCACGGGGCTATGTCAGCACGCTACATGACGAGAAGGGCAGGAAAAAAGTAACTGATTTACTAAGAGGTTTCGCCGGACGCGTTTACCCGGTTGGAAGGTTGGATTACGACAGTGAAGGTTTACTCCTGCTTACTAATGACGGTGACCTGACTTACGCTTTGACCCATCCCAGGCACCAGGTACCTAAAACCTACCTTGTACGGGTGCGGGGAGTACCTGCGCCTGCAAAGTTGGAGCAAATGGCTGAAGGACTTGTCCTTGAAGACGGACCGACAGCGCCGGCCCGGGTACGGCTAATCAATGAAAGTAAAGGTAATGCGCTCCTGGAAATAACTCTTCATGAAGGCCGCAACCGCCAGGTCAGGCGTATGTGTGATCATATCGGCCATCCGGTATTAAGACTTCAGCGCACCCGTGTTGGGAACATCACTTTGGACGGCTTGCGTCCCGGACAATACCGCCACCTGACCAGAGGGGAACTGGAAAAGTTAAAAAAATTATTATGTCTGGATGAATAAGTATCCATGTTTTGTTTTAACTGGTTAAGATGCCAGATTAAGCAGGATTTTATTTGCTGGAGTCGAATTACCTATTCAGCGGCACCCAAAGACAGTAGGAGGAGATTTTTTTGTCAAATATCCAGAGCGGTGATGGTCTCAGTGACAGAAATGGAATTCTGGTCAAGATCCGCCTTGATTTTAAGGGCACCGGAAAACCCGGACGCTTTTTGTTCGGGGGTAAAACCATAGACAAAGCGGCCGAGGAGTCCAGAGAGCAACAGCTTGCTGTTTTTCGTAATGTGCCCATGCAGGGTATTCATGTAATTGACATTGATGCCAGTACAGAGATTTACACAGTTTATGATGACATTGCCAGTTCCGAAACAGCGTACGCTCCTCTTGTACTGACCGTTAAAGCTGATAGTCTGGAAAACATAATTAAGTTTATCGCCAGAGAGGATTTCAGGAAAATCGAAATTCTCGATCCGGCCTCCTTGACGCTGAGTCACAGTGAAATTGAAAGGCTTCTCTTTAGAATGCATGAAGAGATGAAAGAATTTCGACTGTGGCTGGAAAGAAAGTATAATTTAAAATAATATTGAGGGATGTTATGTAATTTTATCTTTTATATGACAGGAGGCAACACACCATGGTCATTCACGGTAGCCGCAAAATAGCGCGGGTAGCGATTGAAATGGCAATGACCGAAAGCAGGGAACAAGAGAAGGAATATAAGCTGCGTTTTTCCAGTGAAGGGATTAAAACTGCTGCCGTAGACTGCGGGGGGGATTTTGTTTTATCTATAAACAAGATGATTGAAAGGGCGGTAGTGGCCTCCAAGCGTGAGGGCGTAATAAAAGAATTGCACGCTGAGGAGGGCGCAATAGCAGGAGCGGCCAGAGAGGCACTGTCTCAATTGATACCTAAAGCAATGGGTTTGAATGTCGGCGGAAAGATTGGAATTGCCCGGAAGGACGACCACATCAGCGTTGCCGTGTTTTTTGGCATAGGTCTTTTGCACCTGGATGAGGTGGCAGTTGGTCTTGGTCACAGGGCAGTTCCAGGTGCAAAATAATAATTTTTGTGCCAACAAAAAAGGTCCGGCTGTAAATATATAAAAATATAAAGGTGAATTTTGTGGGAATTTTGGAATGGCTCCAAAACCATGACCAGGGTGTTTTTTTATTTATACTATCATTTGGGAATGCAATCTTTTTTCCGGTAGGTCCTGAAATTGCTTTTATCCCTATATTACTGGTTAACCACAATAAATTGATACCATACGCTTCCTATTGCGTAATCGGCAGCGTGCTGGGGCTGGGGGTAACTTACTATATTTCTTATTATTTTGGACAGACACTGGTTGAAAGATATGTTCCCCAGAATAAAATAGAAAAAGGGATGGATGTTTTCTCCAAATACGGGCCGCACGCCCTTGTAATAGCATCCATGTTTCCGGTTTTTCCTTTCAGGATTCTGGTGATTGTTTCTGGTTTTTTGAGGCAAAACCCGGTTATGGTTTTTTCTTATCTTACAATAGGGAAAACCCTGAGATTCTTTGGGTATGGCCTTATAATAGCGAAACTCGGCGAATCGGCTGTCAAGTATTTAAAATAACTCTGGGTTCCCGGGCAAAAAAGCGCTTGACACCGCTATACCTGTTATGCTAATTTAATTATAGTTTGATTGAGCAGAGTTAGTTGAGAAGAGGATAAGCTGAGCTGAGATGAGTCGCGGTTTTATATTTTTATATTCATTGAAGAAATTAACCGGTACTCATTTGAGTGCCGGTTTTTGTCATTCAGGGGGTAATGATATTGAACGTCCCAAGCAGGCAGGAATACCGTTTATTAAGTCGACAATATGACCTGATCCCGGTTTGCCGTGAAATTAATGTCGATATGGATACACCTATCAGCATTTTTAAAAAAATTTCCCCCAATGGGCCAGCTTACCTGCTGGAAAGCGTTGAGGGCGGCGAAAACCTTGCACGTTACTCATTTATCGGTTTTGATCCTTTTCTGAACTTTACTTCTAAAGGTTATGATTCACAGGTAACCAGCAATAGCGGCAGCAGGACAGTTTCCGGGGCACCTTTGGAAAATCTGGAACGGCTTGTTTCAAGTTTTCATGTTTATGAAGGAGGAGAGCTTCCCCGTTTTTCCGGTGGCGCGGTGGGTTATCTCGGTTATGGAGTAGTTCAATTTTTCGAAAAGGTCAATATTACCCGGAAAAACATCCCCTGACCTCCCGGATAGTAACTTCATCTTTGCCGGTACGGTACTAATCTTCGACCATGCAAGGTGTACTCTGAAAATTGTCATTAACAGCCTTCCAGGGGAAGATCCGGAAAGTTCATACGACAATGCCGAGTTCCGGCTTCAAAAAGTGATCGATGCTGTTAAAAGAAATATCGCGCCTGAGGACAACAGCCCGGGCTATTATCCTCCCGCTTCTTTTGAAGCAAACATGACCAGGGAAGATTTCATCAAAAAGGTAGAAAGAGCAAAGGAGTACATAAAAGCCGGGGATATCCTGCAGGTGGTTTTATCACAGCGTTTCCGGACATCATTCCAGGGAGAACCGTTTAATGTATACCGTAGATTAAGGGCGCTAAACCCATCACCCTATCTTTTTTATCTCGACTTCGGCGAAGTACAGGTCGTCGGTTCTTCACCTGAGATGCTGGTACGGGTTGAAGGCAATACTGTGGAAACCTGCCCCATAGCTGGTACCAGACCCCGCGGTAGAGACAGGGACACGGACAGGGTACTGGAGGCTGAGTTGTTAGATGACCCCAAGGAAAAGGCTGAACACCTGATGCTGGTTGATCTCGGTCGTAATGACCTGGGTAAAGTTTGTGAACCGGGAAGCATAAAAGTTCACCGTTTTATGGAAGTTGAGAGATTTTCTCATGTAATGCACCTGGTTTCAAATATTAGAGGCCTGATGTCCCCGGGAAAGAGCTATACCGATGCCCTGCGGGCTTGTTTTCCGGCAGGCACAGTTACGGGGGCGCCAAAGATACGCGCTATGGAAATTATTGACGAACTGGAGCCTGACGGGAGAGGCGTTTACGCCGGTGCTATCGGGTATCTGGGGTTTACGGGCAACCTGGATACCGCGATAGCAATCAGAACCGTGGTAATTCAAGGGGGAAACGCTTATGTTCAGGCCGGGGCCGGCATAGTGGCCGACTCCAACCCGGAAAGGGAATACGAGGAAACGATAAATAAAGCCCGGGCGCTTTTAAATACTATCGGGGAGGCCGAGTAAAATTGGTTTTAATAATCGATAATTATGATTCATTTACTTATAACCTGGTACAGTATCTGGGTGAACTGGGTGAGGAAGTACGGGTTTACCGCAACGATCAGATCACCTGTGATGAAATTGAAAAGATAAACCCGGAGCACATTATTATCTCCCCCGGACCCTGTTCACCCAATGAGGCGGGAATTTCTCTGGCTGTTATTAAGCGCTTTGCCGGCCTTATCCCTATTTTCGGGGTATGCCTGGGACACCAGGCCATCGGTCAGGCCTTTGGAGGCAAAGTGGTGAGGGCGGCCCGGCTGATGCACGGCAAGACTTCATCAATTCACCATCGCGGCGGTGGCTCGGTTTTCCATGAAATCCCTTCCCCGTTTACTGCCACCAGATACCATTCATTGATTGTTGAAAGAGAGAGTTTACCGGAATGCCTTGAGATTACCGCCTGGACCGAAGAAGGTGAAGTTATGGGACTCCGCCACCGGGAATACGCTGTAGAAGGAGTTCAGTTTCATCCCGAATCAATACTAACCGAACATGGTCACAAGATATTATACAATTTTTTGACCTATAACTGATACCAAAGCTAATTTAAAGGGTAGCAGAGCTACGGGGGCAGTTTGAGCGTTCCCGTTATTAATAATAAAAATTTAGCTGAGAGGAGCAGAGAAAATGATAAAAGAGGCAATAAAGAAGGTAGTTGCCGGCAAACACCTGAGTGAGGAAGAGGCCAGTTCGGTTATGCAACAGATTATGGAAGGGAAAGCCAGTCCGGCTCAAATTGCTTCGCTTCTTACCGCTTTACACCTGAAAGGTGAAACTGTTGACGAAATCACCGGCTTTGCCAGGGTCATGAGGCAGAAGTCTACTCCGATTAAATCAACCCACCCCCTGCTGGTAGATACCTGTGGTACAGGCGGAGACGGTGCAGGTACATTTAATATTTCAACTACTGCTGCATTTGTAGTAGCCGGTGCGGGAGTGCCGGTGGCTAAACACGGCAACCGCTCAGTTTCCAGCCGGTGCGGTAGCGCTGACGTTTTGGAAGAATTAGGCGTAGTGGTTGACCTTGACCGGGAAGCAGTTGAAGAATGCCTGAATCAGGTGGGAATAGCTTTCCTTTTCGCTCCACTGCTGCACCGTTCAACGGGGTATGCCGCGGCACCCCGGCGTGAAATCGGTATTCGTACTGTCTTCAACATCCTCGGCCCGCTGACCAACCCGGCCGGCGCTAAAGCCCAGGTAATGGGTGTCTACAGCCCTTCATTAACGGAAACTTTGGCCAAAGTGCTGGCCCGGCTGGGCTCTTCACGGGCCTTTGTTATCCATGGGGCGGGTGGCCTTGATGAAATATCCCTGGCCGGTATTTCTGTCCTGTGTGAAGTAAAAGACGGTTCAGTACGCAAGGAGACCCTGGACCCGGCTAAATTTGGTTTTACCCACGCTCCTGTTGCTGTTCTGGCAGGTGGTTCACCGAAGGAAAATGCTGCTACCACCCGTTCAATCCTGGAAGGAGAAAAAGGCCCGCGGCGCGACACAGTTATTTTGAACGCTGCTCTGGGGCTGGTTGCCGGCGGCAAAGCAGGTGGGATAACGGAAGGGCTGGAAATCGCTTCTGCAAGCATTGACTCCGGAGCCGCATTGCAAAAACTTCAAGAACTAGTGGAATTTACCCGGCGCAACGCGCCGCAAAAGGCGGCCGTCCAATGATTTTATCAAAGATTATCGCCAACAAAGCGCAGGAACTGGCTGTCCGGAAGAAAGAAATGCCGTGTGAGGCACTGGAGACGTTAATACCGGCACTTCCCCCGCCTCAACCGCTGGGTCCCTCTTTACGCCTGCCGGGGCAAGTCGCCATAATAGCAGAAGCTAAAAAAGCTTCACCATCAAAAGGTATTATCTGCCGCAAATATGAACCTGAACAACTGGCCCGTACCTACGAATTAAACGGAGCCGCTGCCATATCGGTGTTAACCGAAGAAAAGTTTTTTCTCGGACACCCGTCACACCTTAACCGGGTGAAGAAAGTGACTAAACTTCCTGTTTTGCGAAAAGATTTTATCATAGATCCCTATCAGATTTATGAATCCCGCGTACTGGGCGCAGATGCCGTTCTCCTGATCACAGCGGCTCTTACCAGAGAGCAGCTCGTTGAATTCCAGGAACTGGCCGCCAGGCTTGGCTTATCATGCCTGGTGGAGGTGCATACTGAAACAGAATTGATTTCTGCCCTGACGAGCGGTGCAGACATAATCGGCATCAATAATCGCAATCTACGGACTTTTGATACCGACCTTAATACTACTTTCAGCCTAAGAAACTTGATCAAGGACGACCGGGTCACGGTTGTTTCTGAAAGCGGAATCAAAAACCGCCAGGACATCGTAAGACTACAGGAATACGGGGTACATGCAGCGCTGGTGGGTGAGGCCCTGGTTGGCCGTACGGATCCCGGCGCCGGCCTGAATGAACTAAGGGGCGAGCAGTTGATGGATAGATTATGAAAAAGGAGGTATATTCCAAGGTGAGGGATCCGTCAGATATTTCAGGCATGAGTGCTGTTTTACCGGATAAACGGGGGTATTTCGGCGCTTACGGTGGGCGCTTTATCCCGGAGGTATTAATGCCGGCGCTGGAAGAGCTGGAGGAAGCTTACCAGCTTGCCAGGAAAGACCAGGAATTTCGCAGGGAACTGGATAACTATCTTAAACACTATGTGGGCCGGCCTTCCCCCTTATTTTTTGCAGAGGGCCTGACAAGGCACTGCGGCGGCGGGAGAATATACCTTAAAAGAGAAGATTTGAACCATACCGGCGCGCACAAAATAAATAATACTATAGGACAAATTCTCCTGGCCCGCCGGATGGGCAAAAAACGGGTAATCGCTGAAACAGGAGCCGGCCAGCACGGAGTAGCGACAGCCACGGCTGCAGCTTTATTTGGTTTTAATTGCACGGTTTATATGGGCGAAGAAGATATCGCAAGGCAAAGTCCCAATGTTTTTCGAATGCGCCTGCTGGGCGCGGAGGTTATTCCGGTAACAAGCGGAAGCAGAACACTGAAGGACGCGATGAATGAAGCTATCCGGGACTGGGTTACTAATGTGCGTGACACTTATTACCTCATTGGCTCAGTGGCTGGTCCGCACCCTTACCCGCAAATGGTCCGGGATTTCCAATCGGTGATTGGAGAGGAAGCAAAGCGTCAGGTAATTGAGCTAGCCGGGCGGTTACCTGATTATATCCTGGCCTGTGTCGGCGGCGGCAGCAACGCGATGGGCATATTTTATTCTTTTCTTGACAACCGAGAGATAAGGCTGGTCGGGGTGGAAGCTGCGGGCCGAGGTCTGGCCACCGGCGAGCACTCCGCCACTCTTGGGCAGGGAAGCCCCGGGGTGTTGCACGGGTCATTCAGCTACATTTTGCAAAATGAAGACGGTCAGATTAAAACAGCTCATTCAATTGCTGCCGGGCTTGATTATCCGGGTGTGGGCCCGGAGCACGCCTACCTCAAAGATACCGGCCGGGTAAAATATACTTCAGCTACCGACCAGGAAGCGCTGGAAGCTTTCCACCTGCTATGCCGTACTGACGGAATCATCCCGGCACTGGAGAGTTCACATGCCCTGGCCGAAGCGATCAAGCTGGCACCGGACCTCTCACCTGACAATGTTATACTGGTAAACCTCTCCGGGCGGGGAGATAAAGATATACCCGCAGTGGCGGGCAAAGCGGGGGTGAACATATGAATAGTGTCAGCCTGATTGAAGAATGCCTGAATAAGCTGCGGTCGGCCGGAAAAAAGGGGTTAATTACCTATATAACCGCCGGCGATCCTGACCTGTCCTTCACAGTTGACTTGGCGCTGCGGATGGACGCGGCCGGAGCGGATATAATTGAGCTGGGTGTTCCGTTTTCCGATCCCCTGGCAGACGGCCCGGAAATCCAGATGGCCTCCAGCCGGGCGCTGGCGGCTGGGACAACATTAACCAGGATTCTGGATACAGTAAAAGAAATCAAGAGTTGTTGCCGGGCACCCCTGGTTTTGATGGGTTATTGTAACCCCTTCTATAAGTTCGGGCTTGAACGGTTTACAGCTGCAGCGGCTTCGGCGGGGGTAAACGGACTGATTGTTCCTGACCTGCCGTTAGAAGAATCAGGACCATTGATGGAACTGGCCGCAAAGACTGGTATAGACCTTATCCCCCTTGTATCGCCTGTAACTACCGGGAGAAGGATTAAAGGTATTACTGAAAAAGCACGAGGGTTTGTTTATTGTGTATCCGTTACAGGGGTTACCGGTACCAGAAAGGAAATCGGAACAGATATAGAAAATTTCACCAGCAGGGTCCGCCATTATACCTCACTGCCTTTGGCCATTGGATTTGGCATTTCGGATCCGGAACAGGCGGCGCGCATATCAAAGCATTGCGACGCGGTCGTGGTGGGAAGCGCTATAGTAAAAGTAATTGCAGGTACTGGAAGTTCACCCGCCACCGGACCTGCTGTAGAGAGTCTGATAAGAAGATTTAAGGCTGCGCTGGCTTAAAGACTTATCCAAACAGGCAGAAAATACTGTTGCCATTATAGGGGCATTATGCTAATATAAAAAATATTTTGTAGCACAGTTGATAAGGCAGGTAGGTTTTCTGCCTGGAGGAAACTCCTCGCAGGCACTTTCAGGGGACAATGGAGTACGGCAGGACGGCAGGGAGGCGATAAGTAATATGTTTTTCTTATGGTCTGGTTAAGCATTCCTCGTGGGGGTGCTTTTGTATTTTAGTGTTCTACTTGTTTTTTACAGATTCCTTGAGGGGGGTGTAATAATGATTATTGTGATGGATCATCAAGCCAGCGATGATAATATAGAAGCAGTAATAACAAGGCTGGAAAAAGCAGGCTTTCAGATCCACCTTTCCCAGGGTGTTGAGCGTACTATCATCGGCGCTATCGGAGATAAAACACGTCTGGGAGATCTTGGTCTGGAGGCTATGCCGGGCGTGGAAAAAGTTGTACCCATTCTTCAACCGTATAAACTGGCCAGCAGGGCTTTTCACGAAGAAGGGACTGTCATTAAGGTGGGTGGTCTTGAAATAGGCGGCGATACCATTCATGTCATCGCTGGCCCTTGTGCGGTGGAGAGCCGCGAGCAACTCCTGGAGACAGCGAAAATTGTTAAAAAGGCCGGCGCGACATTGCTCAGGGGGGGCGCCTTTAAGCCGAGGACATCTCCCTATTCCTTTCAGGGGCTGGAAGAGGAGGGCTTGAAGTTTCTGGCCGAGGCCCGGGAGGTCACCGGCCTGCTGGTTGTAACAGAAGTGATGGACGTGCGTACTCTGCCAATGGTAGCCGAATACGCCGATATTTTACAGATTGGCGCCCGCAATATGCAAAACTTTTTCCTGCTGCGGGAGGCAGCAAAAGTTGACAAGCCAGTACTGTTAAAGAGGGGTCCTTCTGCCACCTATGAAGAGTGGCTGATGGCCGCTGAGTATATTATGTCCGGTGGTAACTATAATGTGATTTTATGCGAACGCGGCATCCGCAGTTTTGAGAATTATACCAGGAACACGCTGGACCTGTGCGCCGTTCCGGTGGTGAAGCATCTTTCCCACCTCCCAGTAATAGTAGATCCCAGCCATGCCATTGGCAGGTGGCGCTTTGTTCCCACAATGGCCAAAGCGGCTATTGCCGCCGGTGCTGACGGGTTACTGATTGAAGTACATCCCAACCCACCTGAGGCGTTGTGCGATGGGCCTCAATCACTCACCCCGGCAAACTTCACAGCGATGATGTCTGACTTGAAACAGTTGTCGGCGGCAATAGGGAGGAAAATGCCTTGAATCACGAGTTTAACCGGGTGGCAATTATCGGTGTCGGCTTGATTGGAGGCTCCCTGGGCATGGCGCTGTTGGCGCGGGGACTGGCGAAGGAGGTGGTCGGCGCAGGTTCACGCGCTGAAAACTTGCACCTGGCCGTCGAACTGGGTGCCATCCACCGTTTTGCCGGTTCAGCCAGCGAAGGGGTGGCCGGGGCGGACCTGGTAATTATCGCCACACCCGTAAGCGCTACGATTCCAGTACTAAGGGATATTGTACCTTACCTTTCCCCTGGTTCAGTAGTAACTGACGTGGGAAGTACGAAAGCTGCAATTGTCCGCGCTGCTGAAAAACTTATGCCGCCCGGGATAAGCTTCGTGGGCGGCCACCCGATGGCCGGTACGGAGCAGACCGGAGTACGGGAAGCTGACCCTTACCTGTTTGAAAACGCCTTTTATATAATAACTCCCTCCATGGAAACTCCGCCTGAGGCAATAAAATATATTAAGGAAACTGGCCGCCGGGGTGGGCGCGAAAGTGGTCGAGATGGAACCGGAACAGCACGACCTGGCGGTTGCTGCAGTTAGCCACCTGCCTCAGTTGATTGCAGCTTCTCTGGTTAATACCGTGGCGCGCATGCCCGGAAACGAGGGGATTTTACCCCTCGCTGCAAGCGGTTTCCGTGACACTACCCGGATCGCCGCAAGCAACCCGGTGATGTGGCGGGACATCTTCCGGACAAACCGGGAGCAGCTGCTTGCAATGATCCGGCGTTTCCGGTCAGAGATTGACCTTTTTGAAAATATAATTGTTCAGGGCGATGGGGAAGCCATTCAAAGGAATCTGGAAAGCGCAAGAGTGGTCCGCTCAGGCCTTCCAGCCAAAACCAGCAGGTACCTTTCCAGTCTTTATGAAATTGTGGTCACTGTACCTGACCGGCCCGGCGCTATCGCTGCTTTTACCACTCACCTGGCAGAAGAGGGCGTAAATATCTGCGACATTGAAATTATGCGTGTGCGTGAAGGTGAGGGTGGTACCATAAGAGTAGGTTTCGCGTCCAAAGAGGAACAAGACGGAGCTGTACAGGTTCTTAAGAATAATGGATATCCCGTCAGGAAAAGGTAAACACAAGAGGGGGGCAAAATGAACGAAGCGGTTGAATTGCATGTAGCGCCTGCCGGAGCTTTGCGGGGCATGGTGACGGTACCCGGTGACAAGTCCGTCTCCCACCGGGCGGTAATGCTGGGAGCCCTGGCCGAAGGTGATACAGTTATAGAGCACTTTCTGCCGGGAGAAGACTGTTTATCGACGATAGAATGCTTCAGGAGGCTTGGCGTAGAGATAGAAGGCCCGGATAACGGCGTGGTAAGGTTACGCGGCCGGGGCTTGTCCGGTCTGATCGAGCCGGATGATATTCTTAACGCTGGCAATTCCGGTACTACCATGCGGTTGCTCCTGGGCATTCTGGCCGGCCAGACATTTTTCAGCGTAATTACTGGAGATGACTCCCTGAAACGGCGCCCCATGGCCAGGGTCACCGGGCCGCTGGTACAGATGGGCGCACTGATTGATGGAAGGCAAGGCGGCAACCTAGCCCCCTTGGCTGTGCGGGGCGGCTGTTTAAAGCCGCTTGTTTTTAACAGTCCTGTCGCCAGCGCTCAAGTTAAATCGTCGGTGCTTCTGGCCGGTCTCTTTGCCGGTGGGGTGACTGCGGTAAGCGAGCCACACCGCTCCAGGGACCATACTGAGCGGATGCTGAAGCACTTTGGCGCAGAGGTGGAGGTATCCGGCAATACCGTCCGGGTTACCGGCCGGCCCTGTTTAAAGGGGCAAAGGGTAGTTGTGCCGGGAGATATTTCGTCAGCTGCTTTCTTAATGGTGGCAGCCTCTATAGTACCAGGTTCAGATATTACCCTGACGGGTGTCGGAGTAAACCCTACCAGGAGCGGTATTATTGATGTGCTGCTGGAGATGGGTGCCGGCATTGAATTGCTTAACCAGCGAGACGAAGGAGGGGAGCCGGTTGCGGATATCAGGGTGTATTATAACGGAAGGCTTTCCGGCATAACAGTGGGAGGCGAGACTATTCCCCGGCTGATCGATGAAGTACCTGCCCTGGCAGTAGCCGCGGCTACGGCTGAAGGCGTGACAAAGATCAGGGATGCCGCTGAATTAAGAGTGAAAGAGAGCGACCGGATTAAAACAATTGTCACGATGCTCAGCCGGTTCGGAACAGATATAAAGGAACTGCCAGACGGCCTGCTTATAAAAGGTGGGCTTCCACTAAAAGGTACCGCCTGTGAAAGCTACGGCGATCACCGCATTGCCATGGCAGCAGCCATAACCGGAATGGTTGCGAAAGGGGAAACCGTGATACGCGGAGCGGAATGTGTGGATGTATCCTTCCCGGGTTTTGCTCATGTATTAAAAAGTATTCAGGTAGAATAATAAATCTGGAAAGGTTTTTCCTCTCCAGATTTTATTTATTTTTGTTGCATTACTATAAATATACCTCATCAGCAAACCTAATAGCAATGTATTTTATTAATTTGAGAAAGGAAAAAAATTAATTGTGTCGAAATAACTAGGTCATGTATATTTACTAATAATATTTCTTGAAAAATTTCTTCAATAACCTGATATTCAGCTTTTGGAGGAAACTATGGATTTAAAACCCAACATTGCCATAGACGGGCCGGCGGGAGCCGGTAAGAGTACAGTTGCGAAACTGGTGGCAAAAGAACTCGGTTTTCTATACATAGATACGGGTGCGATGTACCGGGCGGTCACTTTAAAGGCGTTCCGTCAAGGAGTAAACCTGGATGACACGGTTGCCCTGCGTGAAGTAGCTGCGTCCGCTTCGGTTAATCTTGTTCCCGGAGATGAGCAAAGCTTGAAGGTATTTTTGGACGGTGAGGATGTTACTGAAGAAATCCGCAGCCCGTACATATCAAGAAGCGTTTCTCTAGTTGCCAGGGTCCCTGAAGTAAGAAACCGCCTGGTTGAGCTACAACGTGCCATGGCAAAGCAAGGCGGAGTAGTAATGGAAGGGCGGGATATTGGAACGGTAGTTCTGCCAGACGCGCGAATCAAGATTTTTCTTACAGCTTCACCGGAGGAAAGGGCACGAAGGCGCCTGAAAGAGCTGATAGAAAAGGGTTATCATATTGAACAGCACCAGATGGAAGCGGAAATTCTTGAGCGGGACAGGATCGATACTTCCAGGGAAACCGGTCCGCTGGTTCCTGCTCCCGATGCAGAAATCATTGACAGCTCTTCCCTTCCCATAGAAAAGGTAGTAAACATGATCATTGACAAGATTTTGGCGAGGGGATAAAAGCATATGTTCTACCGTCTTACCCGGTTTATTTGCAGGATAATATTGGTGTTGAGGCGCTGGGAGGTACGGGGGGCATCCAACCTTCCTATGGAAGGCGGATTGGTTCTGGTTGCAAATCACGTAAGTTATTGGGACCCTGTTGTGGTTGGCTGTGCCATTAACCGGAGGATTCATTTCATGGCTAAGTCAGAGCTTTTTGATATCCCGATTTTAAGCACAATAATTCGTGCACTGGGTACTTTCCCGGTCCGGCGGGATAAATCAGACCGGACAGCGATCCGGACTGCAATCAAGCTTCTGGAGGAAGGTAATGTCGTGGGTGTTTTCCCCGAAGGTACCAGGAGCCATAGCGGGGAACTGCTAAAGCCGCACCTGGGTGCGGCCATGCTAGCGTTAAAAGCGGGTGTACCCATGCTGCCGGTTGCTGTTAGCGGTACCAGGGGCTTTTGGGATAAAATCACAGTAAATATCGGCAAGCCACAATTATATAAGGCCGACGCAAAAACCTCACGGGCTGTTCTGGAAAATGTCAGTGATAGTGTCATGGCACAAATTGCTGTTTTACTTAAAGGTGCTACAGAGGAAATTACTTAAAATTTGAAAATTGGCCGGAAGGAAATTTAAGGTTATATAGCGAATTTATTTGAGGCAAATAAAACGCGGTGGTAATGATGGAAGTGCGAGTGGCCGCAAAAGCCGGGTTCTGTTTTGGTGTGAATAGAGCTATAAAGATGGCGCGGGCCGCTGTATTTGAAAAAGCGGGCCCGGTATACTCTTTGGGTCCTTTAATTCATAACCCGCAAGTAATGGCCTATCTAAATGAAATGGGTATCAAGGAGGTCCCGGACCTGAAAGAGGTGAATAGCGGCGGCACACTGGTGATCAGGTCGCACGGTGTTGAGCCGGCTGTTCTGGAAGCAGCACGGGCCCGCGGTTTAAATATTGTAGATGCCACCTGTCCCTTTGTCCGCAAGGCGCAGGTTCTTGCCAGGGATCTCTCTGAGGAAGGTTTTCAGGTGGTGGTGGTTGGTGATAAATACCATCCGGAAGTATGTGGAATAATAGGCTGGAGCAACAACAAGGCTCTGGTTGTGGGAGATCCCCAGGAAGCCGGCTTAATTGAGAAAAGCGATAAAATCGGGATAATAGCACAGACCACGCAATCTTTAGAAAATTTCAAATCTATTGTCAAGGTTATCAACAAAACTGGTGCGGAAGTCAGGGTTTATAACACGATTTGCAACGCTACAGTTGAGCGGCAGAAAGCAGCTCTGGACCTTGCCCGGCAGGTTGATCTCATGATCGTGGCAGGAGGCACAAACAGCGCCAACACCAGGAAACTGGCCAGCATCTGCCGCGAATCGGGAACGACTACTTATCATGTCGAAACAGCTGCCGAGCTTGATCCGGCCTGGTTTCGCGGCGTAAAAGTAGCAGGGTTAACAGCGGGTGCATCCACACCTGACTGGATTATAGAGGAGGTTAAGAGACGAATGAGCGACAATGAAGAAATGAACAGTGCTGAAGAAGGAATGAAAGACGCAGTGGAGGTCAAGGCACTCCGGCACGGCGAAATTGTCAAAGGAGTGGTTGTTCACGTTGGCCAGGATGAGGTAATGGTGGACGTGGGCGCGAAATCGGAAGGAGTTATTCCCATCAGGGAACTGTCCTGCTGTGAAGTTACTTCCCCCCAGGATATTGTCAAGGTGGGGGATGAAATAGAAGTATGCGTTTTAAAGGCAGAGGACAACGAGGGAAAACTAATCCTATCCAAAGAGAAGGCTGACGCTGAGAAAGCCTGGACAAAACTGGAAGAAGCATTAAATACCCAGGAACCTGTTGAAGGAACCGTCCGTGAAGTGGTAAAAGGCGGCCTGCTGGTAGATGTAGGAGTACGGGCATTTTTACCGGCCTCCCTGGTTGAAAGAGGCTACGTTGAAGACCTCTCTAAGTATCTCGGCCAGGTGATTTCTGCCCGTGTTATTGAAATAAACCGTGGCAGAAAGAAAGTAATCCTGTCGCGTAAAGCAGTGCTGGAGGAAGATTTTGCCCGTTTGCGCAAGGAGATGCTCGAAAACCTGCAGGAAGGCCAGATTGTTAAAGGTATTGTACGGCGGTTGACCCAATTTGGAGCTTTTGTTGATATCGGCGGAGTAGATGGCCTGCTTCATATATCTGAAATGTCCTGGCACCGGGATCAACCACCCGTCGGAGGTGGTTAAAGTGGGCGATGAACTAGAAGTTATGGTACTGAAAGTTGACCGGGAAAACGAAAAGATCTCCCTGGGCTTAAAGCAGGTGCTGCCGAACCCGTGGGATAATGTCGAAGAGAAATATCCTGTCGGCAGTATTGTCGTGGCAAAAGTGGTCCGCCTTGCTCCTTTCGGTGCCTTTGTTCAACTGGAACCAGGAGTGGAAGGATTGGTTCACATATCTCACCTGGCTGACCGGCACATAGCCAAGCCTGATGAAGTGGTAACAGAAGGTGAGGAGGTAAACGTCAAGGTTCTCAGTGTTGACAAGGACGAAAAGCGCATCCGCCTTTCAATTAGAGAAGTGGCCAAGGAAAAACAAGAGCGAGAAAGTGGGGATTTTTCCGGCAACCTGGGGCAGGATACCAGAAGTGAGGTTATTACCATCGGCGATATGGTAGGCAATGTGTTTGATAAGAAGGATTAAATGACAATTAAAAACAGTTTGATTTTTAAAAAATAGCTGCCTGTTATATAACAGGCAGCTGTTTTTTTAATTGTTACAGGTTATTTATTACAAAAATGATAAACACAAAAAGTATATTTTTAGGACAAACGGGTAGTCTAACATTTGTTATTCCCAAATCATTAAGGAGGCTGATTTATTTGGAGCGGTTTCCAATCGGTATTATCTTATTATTGTTAGCTTCAGTTGTTATTTATCTCGGGCTGGCCCAACGCGCTCTTGACCGGATGAGATTATCAGACAGGGGTGCGCTGGTTATTATCGCCGCAATCATTATCGGCAGTTTTATTAATATTCCCATACCTTTTATTCCTTTTAACACTTCTGTGAACGTGGGAGGCGCTTTGGTACCCGTTGGGCTGGCTATTTACCTTCTGTCTATGGCAGGTACTGAAAAGGAATGGGGCAGGGCGCTTGCCGGCACGGTGGCAACAGCAGTAACTGTTTATGTAATAGGATCACTACTGAACTCCGGCGCCACCGTTGAACCGGCAGGACGCTATGCCGTGCTGGATGCTATTTACCTTTACCCTTTGGTAGGTGGCGTCGTCGCCTATATTTTGGGCAGATCCCGCCGGGCAGCCTTTATCTCTGCAACTTTAGGCGTGCTTTTGGTGGATATTTTCCACTATATCTGGCTTCTCAGAAACGGCGCGCCTGGCAACTATACCGTGGCCATAGGAGGCGGCGGCGCTTTCGATACAATTGTTTTAGCAGGTATTGTAGCGATTCTCCTGTCTGAGCTGATCGGCGAGTCCTTCGAAAGGCTGTCCGGAGGACCAGGTGTTGAAGGACGTTCACCTGAACTGGTACAAAACCTGAAAGGACCGGAATTAAACACCTCCGGCGAAGGAGATGGAGATAAAAACAGAGGGGAAGGAACAGTTGCATCAAGTAATGACTGGAGAAAGGTGGATAGGGATAAAAATGAAAAACAAGAGTAAAATCATAATTTTATCAGGTATAATAGCAGTGCTGATAGGAATATCCCTCTTATATTACCGGGCGGAAAATCCCCACCTCAGGCCGGCTTTTACAGCAGCAGGGCTCTTTGACAAAGAAAATCCCGATCATCTTGCCGGCCAATATACCACTATCGTGGATGAGCAGGGAAATGTCATCAGCATGATGGCTAGAAAGGTTTCATCAGGAGATGAGATATATACTTCGGAAGGCAGGCATTACCGGATAGACCGGGTTGAGGGCGACCGTGCGGTGGCAAAATTTTTGGAAATGGACTCACAGATTGTAGCATATAATGAGTTTTACGCCAATCAGAGTGTTTCCGTGCTCAAAGACCTGGCCGAGAAGAACCCTGGAACTTTCGCAGTTTATCACTCTCATACCGACGAGTCTTATGTACCTTCGGACGGTACCGAGGCGATCCCTTTCAAGGGCGGCATATATCAGGTCGGCAAATCGATGGTAGACCGCCTTCAGGGAAAAGGTTTTCATGTCAACTATGACCAGACACCTCATGACCCGCACGATAACAACGCCTATACCCGCTCCCGCCGGACAGCGGTAAACCTGATGAAAACAAACCCGGCGGCCATGTTTGACGTACATCGCGACGGGGTACCCGACCCTAATTATTACCGGGCGACAATTGACGGCAAGAACGTGGCCAGGCTCCGGCTGGTGGTTGGCCAGGAGAACCCGAGGATGTCCGCCAATATGGATTTCGCCAAAAAGATGATGGCTGCGGCGAATAACATTCACCCGAAAATAGTTAAAGAAATCTTTGTTGGGAAAGGTGATTATAACCAGGATTTAATGCCGACAGCTCTCTTAATTGAGGCTGGTACTCATACTAATACCAGAGAGGAAGCTGCCTTAGGAGTTTCGCTGTTTTCAGAGGCTATCCCCGCTGTCCTTGGAGTTTCCCCGGCTGCGCCGGCGCCTGCGGCGCCTGTTGCCAAAAGGCCGGCCGGTACAACAACTGGAGCGTGGAAAGCGTTGGGTTGGATTGTTGGTCTGACAATTATCGGAGGACTTGGCTTCTTGCTGATCAGTTCCGGCAGCTTGGACAATGTGAAGAAAAGGCTGGGCGGTTTCGGAAGGGAATTTTATAGCTTCCTGGGTCCCCGCCGCCTGGCTGCGCGCAAACCCGGGGAACCGGAAATTAAAACTGATCATAGCAAAGAGGCTGATGAGGTTAACAACCCTGTGGCGAATAAGACCTTGAGAGAGCGTAAAGAAGAGTTGACAAAAGACTGATCGTATATATATTCAGTAAACCAGGTGGAGGTACGGCGTTATCGTTAGCGAACGACTTGCGGAGCGCCGGTTACAGCACTCGGCGAAGCTGAGGATGCGAAATTGGGGGCGCGGACATGGACGTCCGCGCCAGCCTTCACCGAACCAGGACGGTGAGTTGAAGGCGGCCCAATTTCGCCTGAAGCGAGCCGTAAGTGCTATCGGTGCGGAGCACTGGAGTGAGTGGTGATAACGCCGTGCCTCCACCGCCGGGTTCACTAAATAGTTACGACTGATCTATGCTCCCCAAATAGCGCGGCAAAAGAGGGTGATGGGATGCCTTACCTGCAACCTGATTATCTTGTAGTAATACTGGCCGGTGTTCTGGCCGGCACAGCAGCCCGGATCATCCTGCTTCGCATCGATTACCGGCAGTATCCTGGATATCCACACGGCTACCTCACCCACATCGCTCTCGGCTTCATCGCTTCAGCGCTGGGCGCTGTTGCTGTCCCCGCGATATTGAAGCCCGATTATGTGGCAGTGACTTTCCTGGCCCTGGCAGCACAGCAGTTCAGGGAAATCCGGAATATGGAGCGCCGGACACTGGAAAGCCTGGAAAAAACCGAACTGGTAAAAAGGGGACTGGACTATATAGAAGGTATAGCCAGGACTTTTGAGGCAAGGAATTATCTGGTAATGATGACGTCTTTTGTAACAGCTTTGGCTGTCCAGTTCGGCGGTTTGCCGGCCGCCGGCGTCACGGCTTTTCTCGCGATCCTGATCAGCTGTTATTTTATGTCGGGTGAAGTTATCGGCGACATCTGCGACGTGGTTCCAGCGCAGATAAATTTTGATGGCGCCGTCTTGAAAGTGGACGATATCGGGATAATAAACGTGGGTTTGAAATCTATACGGGAGAAAATATTACAGGACGGGCTGGCTGTTATGATTAAGCCCAGGGACGGCAACGCCAGAGCTACTATTCACGACATCGGCCAGCGCATGGCCATCGCCTTTACCGCAGCGGTAGTCATGGGGACCAAAAAAGACGTGGATTTGCCTGAGTTTACACCCCTGGCCAGAAAAAACCCGGATACCGGCGAGGTAGGGCTCTATATCGTACCGGTGGAAAAAGATATCGAACAATTGATCGCAGCGGTAAAGCTTACGCCGGTACTGGAAAGCGCCAGGAGCAAACCGCTGGACGCAGGTTCCAGCCTCAAGGCAGTCAAAAAGAAGGTGATTTAGCCTGGATACAACATCTTCAGGGACTATTTTAGCTGTAATCACCCTTGATATGAGGAAAGTAAGCGGAGGCGCGCCTATTTTTTTTGCCCGGGACGAAGAAGAACAAGAAAAAACCGACACGTTACATCTCTAAAATACTGAACGCAATGGTACATGATCTGGAAAATGGAACTTACATAGTTGTCCGGCACTAGAGGAGCGAGACTTGATGAAAGTTATCTACCACTGTTACGGCGGCGCTCATTCCTCAGTTACAGCAGCTTCCATTCACCTGGGCTTGTTGCCTGCGGACCATATTCCATGCCGGGAGGCATTCTGGAAGATACCGTTCTACGACCGGCAGGAAAACGATGAGCACGGGCACATTTTTTTCATGGGCCGGGATGAACGCGGAAATGAGGTGTATTTCATGGCACGGCGCGGCAGGCCCGTCGTTCTTGAAAGCGTTATAAATGGTCTGGCCGGGGTTTTTGATATTCCTCCGGGGGAATACCTGCTGGTTAACGTCATGCAGAATGTTAACTGGACAATGAAACTCGGAGGGTATCTTTCCCGACGGTGCGGGTTTATTAGAATAGGGCGGCCCGATAGTTACTTTAGGGTACNCAGGCAGCCTATTTCCAGCTTGTTGATTTAGTCCGGAAAATAAAAATTATAACCGGGGGTTGCGGTGAAGAGAATACTGTATTTCAGCGAGAGCAGGTTTCCTCTCGCCGGCCTGGCCGGCGCGATCCATACGGGACGCCTGCCGGCGTGGAAGGCGCCATCAGGCAGCGAATTGTGGAGCCTCCCGTTTTTGAATTTAAAAAAAAGCAGTGAAGGCGAAGTAATATCTCTGGGAGAGGACGGACAGGGAGATAAAATATATGCCCTTTCAGTTAAAGGCGACCGGGAGATGATCTACCGCCTGGTGAACAGCTTCCTGATCATGTTTAAACTTCCGGCGGACGAGCTTCACCTGGTGGACAGTTGCGCCAGGGACAATGTTTTCCTGCTGGCGGGAGAAAATTTATGCCGTTCCGACTTGTTTGCCCCGCTGGGAAGACTGTTGGTTCATACCGGAGTTAAGAAAATATACGGTCATTTATCTCAACTGGTAAGCGATCAAAAGGCCGGGAAGGGAAAACTCGCTTGACTATATTATGGAATTTATGGATAATGGTTTGAGAGCAGCGGCAGGGAGGTTTGCCCCGTGGAACAGCTGGGGCTGAAAATATTCCGTGTGGAGCCGGGAAGCATTGCCGGCGAACTGGGACTTGAGCCGGGCGACCGGATAATCAGGATCAACTGTGAACCGGTACGGGATATAATTGATTTTCGTTTTCACGAGGCCGGCGAAAACCTTAGTGTCATTGTAGAAAAGCAGAACGGTGATTACTGGGAGCTGGATATAGAGAAAGATTATGAAGAGTGTTTGGGTATCGATTTTGGCCGGCATGGTTTCGGGAAGATCATTCACTGTTCCAATAAATGCCTTTTTTGCTTTGTGGATCAAATGCCTCCCTCCATGCGGAAGACCCTTTACGTCAAAGACGATGATTACCGGCTCTCCTTCTGGAACGGTAACTTTATTACCCTTACCAACCTCGGGGAAAGCGAATTGAACCGGATCGCCCGGCAGCGGCTCAGCCCCCTGTACATATCGGTCCACACAACCAACGCGGAGCTACGGGAGCGGATGCTCGGAAATAAAAGGGCCGGGATGATCCTGGATCAGTTAAAATACCTGGCAGCCGCCGGTATTGAAATGCATACTCAAGTGGTGCTCTGCCCAGGATTAAATGATGGGAAAGAACTTGCGAGAACCGCATCAGACCTGGCCCGCCTATGGCCGGCGGTTGGTTCTATGGCCGTGGTGCCGGTAGGGCTTACCAGATTCAGACAAAATTGTTACCCGCTGCGGTTATTTAGCCGGGATGAGGCGGCACAACTGGTCCGGTGGGTTGGCTTAAAACAGGATGAATACCTGTCATGCCTGGGCAACCCGTTTATTTTTGCTTCAGATGAATTTTATCTGTTATCCGGAGAGCGGATACCTCCTGCTCAAAAATATGCCGGGTTCCCGCAGCTGGAAAACGGCGTGGGTCTTACCCGTCTTTTTATGGACGAGTGGGAGAAAGTCAAGTCCCGTCTGCCGCAAGAAGCGCCACCGCTCAAGGTTACTTTAGCAACCGGTATTTCAGGTGAAAAAGTCCTTAAGCCGGTGGTGGACAGGCTCAATGCTGTTAAAGGGCTGGATGTGTCCATAAAGGTTATTGAGAACCGTTATTTTGGCGAGCAGATTACAGTAGCCGGGTTAATTACCGGCAGAGATCTGATCGCCCAGCTCGAGCCGGGCAAAACAGGCGACCTGCTGGTCCTCCCGGCAGTAATGCTAAAAAAAGACGAAGCAGTTTTCCTGGACGATCTGACTTTAATTGATCTGGTCCGGCATTTAAAGATACCGGTTGCTGTGGCAGACGGGCCACGGCAGCTAGTTGAAGTAATAACTTCCAACACTCAATCAGCGGGAGGTGCGGGCCGGTGCCTAAACCGGTAGTGGCTATAGTAGGCAGGCCTAATGTGGGCAAATCAACTCTTTTTAACCGGATTGTCGGCAGCCGGGTGGCCATTGTTGAGGATGAACCGGGGGTTACCAGGGATCGTCTTTACCAGAATGCCGAGTGGGCAGGCCGCAATTTTACCTTGGTTGATACGGGAGGGCTGGATTTTCAAGAGAACGGAGAAATCACCCGGGGGGTCCGGCGCCAGATCGAACTGGCCTTACAGGAAGCCGATGTAGTATTGTTTGTGGTCGATGCCAGGGCGGGATTAAACCCAGGCGACGAGGAAGCTGCGCTTCTAATCCGCCGTTCTGAAAAACCGGTAGTGCTGGTTGCCAATAAAGTTGAAAAATTTAATTCCCAGGTACAGATATATGACTTTTACCGGCTTGGACTGGGAGATCCGGTTCCGGTATCCGCAGCGGAAGGGCTTAATACCGGCGACTTACTGGATCGTCTGGTTGAACTGCTGCCGCCGGAAAAAGATGAGGAGTACCCCGCGGATGTAATCAAGATCGCCGTAATCGGGCGCCCCAATGTCGGTAAATCTTCTCTGGTCAATGCCATTCTAGGCGAGGAGCGTGTAATCGTAAGCAAGATACCCGGCACCACCCGTGACGCTATCGACACTTCTTTTGAGCGGGAAGGCAAGCAATATGTTATTATAGATACGGCGGGAATGCGCCGGAAAAGCAAGATCGACGGGCCTACGGAAAAGTACAGCGCAATCAGGGCACTGCGGGCGGTAGACCGGAGCGACGTGGTTCTGATAGTGCTGGACGCGTTGGAAGTAGTTACCGAGCAGGACAAACGTATCGCCGGTTATGCCCACGAAGCAGGCAAAGCGTCAGTGATAGTGGTAAACAAGTGGGACCTGGTTAAAAAAGATGAACGCGCGGTAAACCGTTTTACCGAAGTAATCCGCCGGGAACTAGCCTATATACAATACGCGCCCATTGTTTTTGTCTCAGCGCTTACAGGGCAGCGTGTGCCAAAGGTATTAGAACTGGTTGATTTCGTTGCAGAACAACATTCTGCCAGGCTCAGCACCCCAAAGATAAACAGCCTGGTAAAAGAAGCTGTCATGCAAAATCCCCCGCCCGGTGATAAGTCAAGGCGGTTGAAGATTATATACGCCGCCCAGAGTGGCATTAAACCGCCCAAATTTATCTTGTTTGTGAATGACCCGGAGTTGATGCACTTTTCCTACCGCCGCTACCTGGAAAACCAGTTCAGAGCGGCTTATGGATTTGAAGGAACACCGATCTGGTTTAGCTTGCGCAGGCGTTCAAAAGAGGATCAGTAACTGGCTCACCGCCGCATGGTCATTAAATAAACGTAATAACACTGACGGTATATATTCAATAAACCCGGTGGAAGCACGGCGTTATCGTTAGCGAACGACTTGCGCAGCGCCGTGAACAGCACTCGGCGAAGCTGAGGTTGCGAAATTGGGGGCGCGGAGCAGTGGAGTGAGCGGTGATAACGCCGTGCCTCCACTACCTGGTTCACTGATCAGTTACCATTGACGTTTGTACTGAAGGGAAGAAGAACACCATGTCACTATGGGTTGTATTAGCTAGCTATTTAATTGGCTCTATTCCTGCCAGCTACCTTGTTGCCCGTTACTGGAAAGGAATTGACATCCGCCTGCTTGGAAGCGGTAATGTCGGCACTACCAATGTCTGGCGTAATGCCGGGCCGGCGGCAGGGATTATCGCCCTCGCAGGGGACCTCGGCAAAGGAGTGCTGGCAGTCATGCTGGCAAAACACTTCGGTGACCCGCTGCTGGTGGCCTTATCCGGTATGGCGGTATTGGCTGGGCACAGCTGGCCTGTTTTTTTAGGCTTCAAAGGCGGGAAGCTGGTTGCCACCGGTGTCGGGGTTATTGCTGCCATTTCTCTTCCGGTAGGCGCCCTGGCTGCTGCGATCTGGCTCGCCGCAGTAGGTGTTACAAGGTATGTATCTGCCGGTTCCATTTTGGCGGTGTCATCCATCCCGCTCCTGATGCTGGCTTTTCACCTGGAGCGGCCGTACCTTGCAATGGGTGTTTTTATCGCCGCACTGTCCATTTACAAGCATGTTCCCAACATCAAAAGGCTGCTGGCGGGAACTGAACCTAAAATCAGATATATAGCGCCTCCAAAGCGTTGACTAAACTGTTATTAAACTTACATAAAAATGAAAAGAGGAGCAAGCCAGTGAGCAAGTTAATCGGGATAATCGGCGCCGGGAGTTGGGCCACCGCTTTAGCAGTGCTTCTCGCTAAAAAAGGCTGCCTGATTAAAATGTGGGCACGCCGGTTTGAACTGGCTGAGGAAATAAACAAAACCAGGGAAAACAGCTGTTACCTGCCCGGCGTGGCGGTTCCTTCCAACATCGAAGTAACGGTGGATCTGGAACAGGCCTTGTGGAAAGCAGATGCCGTCGTTTACGGGGTGCCGTCCCACGCCTTCCGCGAAACCGTGCGCAAAACCCTGCCTTTCCTTGGCCGCGGCGCTGTTTGCATCAATGTCGCCAAGGGCATCGAAGAAACCAGCCTTTGCCGCCTGTCAGAGGCCTTTGCTGAAGAGGCCGGCCCGGAAATGCTCGAGCGGTACGTAATCTTGTCCGGCCCGAGCCACGCTGAAGAAGTCGGCAGGGAACTTCCTACTGCGGTGGTGGCGGCATCCTGCCGGATGGATAGCGCAGAATATGTTCAGGATTTGTTTATGGGCGAAACCTTCAGGGTTTATACCAACCCTGACGTGATCGGGGTGGAACTGGGCGGCGCGCTTAAGAATATTATTGCCCTGGGTACCGGTATCGCCGAGGGTCTCGGTTTTGGAGACAATACCAAAGCGGCCCTGATGACGCGGGGCATGGCTGAAATTACCCGTCTGGGTGTAGCAATGGGAGCCAGCCCCCTTACGTTTGCCGGGCTGGCTGGAGTTGGCGACATGATTGTCACCTGCACAAGCATGCACAGCCGCAACAGGCGGGCCGGGATCGCCATCGGAAAAGGAAGTTCTGTGGAAGAAGCTCTGGAGCAAGTTAAAATGGTGGTCGAGGGTATCCGCACCACCCGCGCCGCCCACCGGCTTTCTGCCCGCCATACCGTAGAGATGCCCATTACCGATCAGATTTACAAGGTGCTCTTCGAAGGGCTTCCCCCGGAAGCCGCCGTTAACAACCTGATGTCCAGAGGACGCACCCGGGAGATGGAAGAAGTGGCCCGGGTGACCGTCAAGCTGTTAGATAAGCAATAAACAAGACAATAAACCTCCGGCTAATCTTGAGCAACCCCGGAGGTTTTTTATTTGGGAAATGATGGATAATTTTTTTAGAATTTTCTTCAGACAGGTTATATTCGTCAATAATGCCCCATATATATATATTGTTATTGTATGCCACTGGAAAAAAATAGCCGTGGACTAGGTTTCACAACGGATTTTTAATATTTTAGCTTTTTCTTTTGTGGAGGAGGGATGC
>Ga0067045_1002545_pt1 | contig 80664 bp, 88 predicted proteins | sample TerdegcTABiofilm_FD_59184 | JGI IMG/M metagenome (GOLD analysis project Ga0067045, IMG submission 59184) | Combined Assembly of (Gp0054472, Gp0054536) Wastewater bioreactor microbial communities from Singapore -Terephthalate degrading... | reverse complement strand
GAAAAAAATGATGTCAATAAATCCGTCATAAAATTCTTTGACTGGGCATTTAAAAATGGTGATAACACTGCAAAAAAACTTGATTATGTCCCACTGCCTCAAAATGTAAAAGACAAAATAAGAGCATACTGGGGACTTTATATCAAATAAAAAAGAGAAAGCCCGAAGCAAAATACTGCTTTGGGCTTTCTCTTTTATTTCAGGAAATCTCCTGTTTATTTAATTTTTACTTCTTTCAAAACTTGTTCTTCGTAAAGCAGGATAATACTTTGTAATTATTCTGGTAGTTCCTCCAAGTTCAAAAATGGTGGTATTGTTGCAATAGCATTAACAATCAACTCTGCAAGTCCCGAGTAGTTTATTTTAAATCTATCAAATAATCTGTAAGTGTGTATCATGTCTCTTATAGCGCCTTTACAATTTGAGCAAGTAGCAACTACAAGCTTAGGAATATTCTTATCTAAAACATCATCAAATGTTTCTAAAATCTGTTTTGTCTTTAATCTTATTGAAACCTTATTTTTCCACACAGGGAAATTCAATGATCTTATTATTGCAAATCCACTTCCGCCACCACAGCAGTAGTTATATGAACAGTTAGGATTCATCTCTCTGAATGTCCCGGGTGTAAGAGCCTTAATAATCTGCCTCTGCGGATTCATAATTCCCATAAGTCTCACAATATTACAAGAATCGTGCATTGTAACTGGAAAATTATTTCTCATAGGATCAAACTTTATTCTTCCACTTTTTACGATTTCCCACATAAGTGGTAAACAGGATTCTCTCTGAATATTCCATAAAGGAGAACTCGCAGGCAAAATTCTATCAAAAATGATAGTGTAAACCTTATGAGAATGTCCGCATTCTCCTATTACAAGTTTTTTTACCCCAAGGTCATAAGCAATCTGGAGATGTCTTAATCCAACTCTCGCAAGTTCCACATCATCATACCATGCTCCATAATTTACGCCATCGTAACCAAGAGTTTCGCTACTTAAAGTATAGTTTATCCCAGCTAAATCAAATAATATAGAAAATGCTGCAATATGGTCTGGCCAGGCAAGATATTCACCTCCATTGTGAAGCAAAAGAATATCAGCTCCTTTTTTATCAACAGGAATAGTAATCTTTTTGCCTATTTTCTCATGTATTTCCTCTTCAATAAATTTAATTATATCCCTAAATGCCGTTGGTCCCATCCCTGTTGATGAGCCTGTCTTAAGATGCAATCTTGTCCCCTTTTTATAAACTTCTACAGGTGCCATTCCAAGTTCTTGACTGAACAACTTCCTTAGTTCTCTTGCAATCAATCCATTGTCTATTCCAACAGGGCAGTAAAGAACGCATCTTCTGCACAGTGTGCAACGATAAGCAAGCTCTAAAAGTCTTCTTATTGCTGTGTAAGTAGCTTCAATATCAGCTCCTACAAAAGATTTTAATAGTTTTCCGCTGGGAGTGAAATATCTCTTATAAATTCTTCTTAGAATTTCAGAACGAAAATTTGGTCTATATATTTCTTTCTTCCCGCTTCCTATATAAACATGGCAAGCCTCAGCACAAGTATTGCATTTAACACAATATTTTAAAGATAGGGAAAAAGGTTTAAGAAATGTCCAGTTTGATTCAGGATTTAGAAGTTTTTCTATACCATTGAGAAATTTTTCTATTATCTTTGTTTTTTCTTCCTCAGAAGGCTCGGGAAAAGGAAATCCAGAAAATCCATCTAAGGAAAGATTATATTTTTCTCTCCATTCATCTGGTGGATTATTAAAATCATTCTCTTCATCTATATATGGAGCTAAAGAAATTAAGTTCTCTTTTTCTATTTTTACTAAAGACTCTTTTGTTTCCTTTGCAAACTCTCTTAATGATTCCATCTTAATCCTCCTATTTTTCATGAAGATTTGTATTTCTGGCATTTTCAAGCCATGTTTGTTCTGGCAGAATATGAGGACCAGCCCAGTTAACCTTATAATTTAGCTGTTGCAATATTTTCTTTTCTTCAGGAGAATCTTTCTTTTGATAATAATCATCCCATAAAATCTTATGGAATGTAAAAAATTTTACAGGACCGTGAAAAAATTTTGAAAAGGGTATATAAATAAGAAAAATTTCAAAGAGCAAAAAATGAATTAATGTAAAAGGATGGAATTCTGATATGGAAAGATTAAAACTTAATACACTTTCTACATACAATAAAGCCTCCAATGTAGAATTTTCTCTATAAATCATCAATAATCCACTGATAAAAATAACAAATAAAAAGATTAAATTAAAGTATTCAATTCCAGAGGTATAGAGTTTTAATTCTTTATTGTTAATTCTTTTTAGAATAAGTCCGACAGTCCCCACAATACCAAGAAAGCATGATAAATAAGGTAAAAAAATAATTTTTGACAGATTCATACTATTAGACACAAAGGCTATTAAAATCAGAATGTTCCACAAAAACAACAACCAGACACCCCAATGAAGAGCAATTGACCAAGTCCATATTCCATAAAGATTGAATTTTTTTACTCTATGAAGAAAAAATATTTCTTTAAAAGGTTCAATAAACTCACCAAATAAACCTTTTTCATGCTTCTTTTTTATCCAGTCAACTTCTTCCATATAGGAACCTTGACATCTTTCCCTTTTTGCAGATGGAAGAGGATATATCTCCCATCTGATATTTAATGGCATTCTTGAGATCTTAAAAAACTTCATACCAATACCTATTACCAATACAAATGGGGACAACAATGCTATCAAATTGAGCAATGTAGCCATATTTCCCTCCATATAAAATTTTTATATAATTTTATTAATTAAATAAATAATATAATAAACTTTTTTTAAAAATCAATATAATTTTTAAGCAATAGTATAAGCGGCATAAATAAAACCTTAACTGTGTCCTTATTGACTAAAAAATACCTATGAATTCATTTTTAAAAGGGCAAAAGAAAGCTACAGCTATGTGATAAAATAAAAAAATATCAATATTTGAGGAGGATTTCATGATTAAAACAAAATTGGCTTTATTGGTTTTATTGTTTATTTTATTAAGCTTCTCTATCTCTTCTTCTGCTGAAATGATTAATGGCGCAGGTGCAACCTTCCCCTATCCTCTTTATTCAAGTTGGGCTGCCGCTTACAATAAAGCCACAGGAATTAAGGTTAACTATCAATCAATTGGTTCAGGTGGTGGAATAAGACAGATTACTGAAAGAACTGTTCATTTTGGTGCATCTGATATGGCATTGAAACCTGAGGAAATTGAAAAATCAAAACTTCTTCAGTTCCCTGCGGTAATAGGTGGAGTTGTACCAATTGTAAATATTCCAGGAGTCTCTTCTAATGCATTGGTTCTTGATGGAACTACAATGTGCGAAATATTTCTTGGTGAAATCAAGCAATGGAATGACCCTAAAATTAAAGCACTTAATCCCAAACTAAATCTACCAGCAAAGCCCATCACAGTTGTTCATCGCTCCGACGGTTCTGGAACAACTGCTATATTTACTCATTATCTTAGCAGTGCATGTAAAAAATGGGCAAATAATGTTGGATACGGAACTTCAGTAAGCTGGAAAACAGGACTTGGTGGTAAGGGTAATGAAGGAGTAGCTAACTATGTAAAAAGAACTCCCTATTCAATTGGTTATGTTGAGTTTGCTTATGCAAAACAGAATAAACTCTCTGTAGTAAGGCTTAAAAATTCTGCTGGACAGATTGTTGCTCCAGACTTTGAAAGTTTTGCAGAAGCAGCAGCTTCTGCTCATCTTGATGCAAAAAATCATTTCTATGCCTGGATGACAAATGCACCAGGCAAAAAAGCTTGGCCTATTACAGGTGCAACTTATATTCTGCTTGCAAGGGAAAAAAATGATGTCAATAAATCCGTCATAAAATTCTTTGACTGGGCATTTCAAAATGGTGACAACACTGCAAAAAAACTTGATTATGTCCCCTTGCCCAAGAATTTAAAAGATAAAATAAGAACATACTGGAAATCTTATATAAAATAAAGAATTTTCAACCTGAAGCGGAGTTTCGCTTCAGGTTACCCTCTTAATCCCATAACTTTAAAAATATGAACCATATCTTTTAAATGAATCTGCCCTGGAGCAGAAATTTCATTAAGACTTGCATATGTTATCATTGAGCCAAAGACAGGATTTATTATTCTTGATGGGATTCCTTTCTGCCCCATCCCCAGAACAATTATTCTATCCAGTTTATGTCTAAGAGTAAAATATAACAAAGTTTCCATATCTTTCTTGCCATTTACCATAGTAGCTATTTTTATGATGTCCATCCCTATGGTTTTGCCTCTATCAAAAACTTCTTCCAGCTGCTCCATAGATGGAGTATTTATAAAATTGTGATAAGAGCCGATTAAAGTTATATTGTTTTTAATACTCAATTGTCTTAAAAAAGGAGCTTCATTGGAAAAAATCTCAATATCAAAAAAATTGCAAAAGGGTATAACTGCCTGATATATTTCAACTCTATTCTTTATTTCTCTTTTGCCTCCTTCCTCTGGTAATCTTATTGTACAAAGCAGAGGTAGGTTATATTTTCTTTTTGCTGTCTCAAAAATATCGCTAATGTTTTCTGTCTTTTCAAACATATCAACCCTGAGTTCAATAAGATCAGCACCTTTTAACTCTTCCTTAGGAATAGACAAAACATCCTTGTCTTTGAGCACAACTGCTATGGCAGGTATATTTTGCAAAAGCATTTTAAAGTTTAACAGCTAAGAAAGCTATAATTCAAATTATTAAGCCCTGAGCATTATTTAAAGCCCAGGGCTTTCTGTAGGAGGGGTGGGGCTGCTAACCGCTTTTCAGTTAAACTGTTGTTTCTTTTTGATATAAAGCGATATCTTTTTGTAAAGCTGAAAAATATCACCTTTAATAATGTAATCTGTAACACCCTTCATAATTTTAAGTTTTTTAAGATGCGTCTCATCAATAGAAGAGTAAAATAAAACTGGAATTTTTTGTGCTTTGATATAGGTACTTATCAAATCATATAAACTATCACCTGATAATGCAGGCATGTTTACATCAAGAAGCACTAAATCAGGATTTAAAAATTTAATACCCTTTGTAACACCAAGCCAACCTTGATTTTCTAATACAGTATAACCGACTTTCTCAAGAAGAATTTTTGTTAAATGTAAATCAACTTCATTGTCATCAATTAAAAGAATCTTACCTCTTTTCATTTTTAAGCCTCCTTTATTTTCCTAATAGAAATTTTTGCCAAAGTATGGCTGAAAACCTGGAATCTCATGTTCAATCAGAAAATTAACTACTTCATTTACAAAAGGCGCATAATCTCTTAAATCACCAAGATGATAAATCCTTTCAACGCCTTCATTAATGGCTGTTTCATGAGCAACTTTTAATGCTTCAATGTTACGATGAATATCACTAAGAATAGCTATTTTCATATATTTACTCTACTAAACCTATGATATGTGAAGTCTAAGATGTCTTTCCCATTCCATATAACTTATAGCCTTAACATAGGCTATAGCATCTTGTCTGTCCATTTTTGGATTTAAGTAATTGAATGCTAAATAATTACACATTAAATTGTAAAGTTCAGTATTATCTATAAGGTTTTTTAACTCTCCTTCGTAAAATTTTTCTCCGTAAACAATAACAAGCTGGTCTTCGGCAGTATGATTTGTTGAAGTAAAACCCACATTACCTCTTCTTTTTTTAGCTGGTTTTATGAGTTTCTCGTTTTCATACTCATATATACTTTTTGCCAGAATTCTCCCCATTGTATATTCTGGCTCATACCATATGTCATTGATAACTACCATTCTTTTTTCATTTAATTTTTTATAAATTTCTTCTGCTTCCTCTGAAGCGATTTTTTGTTGAGTATAGTTCTCAAAAATTTCTTTCACAGCTTTCAGATCCTGATTTTTCATCGTCTTAATCATATATTCAAAAGAAGCCCTGTTTTTATAATTCATCAAAGCCTCTGTGGCATCATTGTATTCAGGACCTGTGCCGTTTATTCCATAACCTGAGTTACCATGATCTGAGGTAACTATCAATAAAACATCAGGATTTTTGTTAATAAAATCCACAACTACTCCGATAGTTTTATCCAGTTCATAACAGTCCATCATAGCAGCATAAGCATCATTTGCATGACAGGCATGGTCAATTCTTCCAGCCTCAATCTGAAGAACAAATCCTTTTTTATTTCTGGATAATTTTTGGAGTGCCACTGCGGTCATCTCAGGTAAAGATGGCTCTTTTTTGTTCAGTTTTTCATCATTTACTCTATCAACAAAGTAACTTATGTGAGATGAACTGAAAACGCCAAGAATAGGGCGTTCATCGGAAATGCTGCTAATCAATTCTTCCTTAGATTTAACTACTCTATACCCCTTTGAAGAAAACATCCCATAGAGATCTTTCTTGTCCTTTCTTTTATCTCTATTAAAGAATCTATCACCACCACCCATTGCTACTTCTAAATCCGCATTTAGTAAATCAATAGCGATACTATCCTCATCGTCTCTATTAGAATTATGACTATACCATGCAGCAGGCGTGGCATGAGTTACTCTTGTTGTGGTTACAAATCCACAGGAAAGCCCTTTTTCCTTCGCAAGCTCAAATATAGTTTTTAAATTTCTTCCATCGGGTAAAACTGACAAGCTTCTATTAACCGTCTTTGAACCTGTTGCCCAAGCAACAGATGCAGGAGCAGAATCAGTAACAACTGAAGATAAAGAAGAAGTATTCTGAAGTAAAATTCTTGTCTTAGGATTTTTAATAAGAGTTGAGAGGTTGCTTTTTTCTTTAAACTTCATCTCCATAAATTCATTCATAGCTTTCATCACTCCCAATGGCCAGCCATCTCCAACTACGAATATTACACCTTTTGCACCAGAATTGGTTGAATCAGTAACTTTTGCAAAAATTTCTTCTGATGAAGCCATAAGAGCTATAAAACTTGCTAAAGAGACTTTCAAGAAATCTCTTCTTTCCATTATTGCACCCCCTTTAATTTGTTATTGCTGTTCTGAGTTTATTAAAGATAAGTTTTAATAAAAAATTGCTCTCGTAGGGTATAATTTTCGTTTCCTTGCCAATTTTATAAGTGTTTCCTCTCCAGTTAAGTTTGCAACTTATCAAAGGAGTAAACCATATAAGTCCTGTTATAAAATCTTTCAATGGAATTAAAATCCCTGAAAGTCCAGTAGAAGACTTCATTAATCTATTTATATAAAGATCAAAGGCAATTTTGATTGTCACCACAGCAATAAATATTGTTATAGAATTTTTTGAAAAGCCATCTAAAATAAGCATTATTGAAGATATAAAAACAGGATTACTAAGAGGCTCAATAAAATATTTTGAACCAGCTATTTTCCATCTTATCTTTGCCCATCTGGTATGTCTATTTAAAAATCTTCTAAGTGACCAGTATTCATTAATATTTTTAATAATATAGCTACAAAGCGCAACTTTCTTACCCTTTTCGTGCATCAATTTTCCAATCATATAATCCTCTGCCAAAACATCCTTTACTGCATTAAATCCACCTATTTCTTCAAAATCGCTCTTTCTCATAAGCATTGACTTGCCTATGCTACAGGGCATCTTAAGAAATTTATCAAGAAAACAGACACTTATAATTACGAAAGAGTTTAGCTGAAGGTTTTCAAGTTTAGCTCCTAAGGTTTTCCCTCCCGCTCCCATAATAAGATTGGTAACAAGTCCTGTATCATGCGTCATAGCAGAAACAGTCCTCTTTAAATAGTCAGGTTCAACATAGACATTACTGTCACTTATGAGAAAATAATCATGTTTTGATTCCTTGTAAGCGGAAATCATATTTTTTACTTTTGGATTTAAAGCACTATATGAATTATTCAGAATAACTTTTACAAGCTCAGGATATTTATTTCTTATTTTTTCAGCAACTCTATAAGCAGGGTCATTGTAGTCTTGAAGTGAAAGAATTACTTCATATTCAGGATAGTCCTGTTTGCAGAAGCTTTCAAGATTGTCAAATAGATTATCATCAAGACCTTTAAGTGGCTTAATTATTGAAATGGGAGGGAAATTAATAAATGCATATTCTTCCCTGAGCTTTCTTCTTAATGCTATAACTTGCAAAGCGTAAACTGCTAAACTCATAAAAACTAAAAATAAAACTATCCATAGAATCATTTTTTTACCCCCTAAAAAGTGTTATTGCCACACCTTTATTGTGTTTTATACATTTTTTTACTGAAACTACATTTTTCTCGCAATTAAGCAGAGTTTTCCATGAATACAAATGTCTTGCTTTATGAAAATCGCTGTTTGCTATGTATGGATATTTCTTAAGACTTACTACATTGAAGACATCATCTCTATTTGCAATTTCCCAAGCATCAATATATTTTCCGTATTTGTTTCTGTTATTCCAGAGATAAAGCGTATTGCGTATCTCTCCCTTAATATGATGTGGATGACAGGCAACCACAACTGCATTTTGTTTTTTTGCCTCAAGAAATATTGCTTCATAAGATTCACAAGCAGGTATAAAATCTTTTATATCAATTATTAAAATATGGGATGATTTGTCAGAAGAAAGATAATTTTTACTTATCTCAACTCCCGGGATAACAAGCATCTCATATTTATTCCATGCTCTTTCTGATTCATATCTTACATTTTCCATATATTCATTGAAATTTTTTTCAGTAATTGTAAATCTGAATCTATATGCAAATTTTCCAATCATACTATCTCCATTTACCACATGGTCTGTTATGGCTATAACATCAAAGCCCGCTTGTCCGAAGAGATCAACTACCTTTCTAAGTTCCAGTGAACCATCTGAGTATTTGGTATGTATGTGAAAGTCACATAAAAGCATATTTTTAATTTAATGATAGCTCTGCAAGGTTACAGGAAAGTTAAAAGTTTTTTAAATTTCTGTTAAATTTTTACCTAAAATTTAACAATGCTTTAACAGTTCCTTAATTTTCTTGTAACAAAGTTATGCAATACTTTTTATTAAGAAAATTTAAATTGGAGGATGAACAGTGCTACAAACAGAGAATAATCTTAACCAAAGTAAATTAGGTCTATTATACTCAAAGCTTACAGTTCATTTTCAACCCATATTTTCTTCAAAAAGTGGAAAAATTTTTGGCTATGAATCTTTAACAAGACATATATCCATGAGTTTGAATATAAAAGATCTCTTTCTTGAGGCAAAGAAAAATGGCTCAATATTTATACTTGATATGATATGTAGAAGAAATGCAATTAAAAAAGCCTCAGAACAGAATATTAATAGTTATTTATTTATTAATATCTGCCCTGAAACTCTTTTTTATCCTCAACATGAGATTGGTATAACAGATAGATTTTCTGAAGAGTTTGGCTTTCCAAAAGACAAGATAGTACTTGAGATAACTGAACAGTCAGCAATAGAAAATTATGAAGTATTTATTAAATCTGTCTCATACTATAAAAAGAGAGGTTACAAGATCGCTATAGATGATTTTGGAGCAGGTTTTGGAGGACCTAAACTTCTAAGCATTCTTGAACCAGATATTGTAAAAATAGACAGACATTTTATAAATACTATGGAAGAAAATCATTTTTCAAAGTCCTTTATAGAATTTACTGTGTCAGTATGTCACAGATTGAATATAATGGTTGTGGCTGAAGGAATTGAAACAGCCATTCAACTCAAAGAAACTGTTAATGCTGGAGTAGACCTTCTTCAAGGATTTTATCTTGGAAAGCCTCAAGAAAAAATTCAATACAATTATGTTACCACATGATTTGAAATCATTTAAATGCGATATAGAACCATCAATTTTGGATTTATCAATAGGAGATATTGCAATTAGAGTAGAACCACTATATAAAACATCTAAAATCATGGATGCTTTCTTTAAATTTATGAAAGATGAAGAACTGAGCCTGATTCCTGTGTTAGATAATAATATTGTAATTGGACAGATTCATAGAAACAGGTTTTTGGAACATACAGTGCTTGGGAGATTCGGCTATGGCATCCATTTAAATGCCCAGAAATCCATCTTTGAAGTTATGGAAAAACCCAATCTTGTTATTGATTATCATATGACACTTGAAGATGCTTCTATGATAGTTCAGAAAAGAGAATTAAGAAATCTATATGACGATATAATTGTTAGCAGAAATAACGAGTATTATGGAATTGTTCCCATAAATGTTTTACTTGAAACAATAACCCAAAGATCACTGATAATAGCGAGGGATGCAAATCCCCTTACTGGATTGCCTGGAAACTGGGCTATTCAAAGAGAGATAGAAAGAAAAATTAGATGCAAATGTCCTTTTAATGTGTGCTACATAGACATAAATCATTTCAAGCCTTATAACGACTACTATGGATTTGAAAAGGGAGATAAAGTAATTTCAAGTATTGGTAATATACTTAATAAAATAAAAAAAGACTTTCCTGAAATCTTTATAGGACATATTGGAGGCGATGATTTTATAATCATCTGTAATAATGAAGTTTCTGAATTAGTATGTAAAAGAGTGATTAAAGAGTTTGAAGAGCTTTTGCCATATTTTCATGAAGGGGATTTCATAAAAGGATATTATGTCTCAAAAAATAGAAAAGATGAGCAAGAGGCTTTCAATCTTCTTTCGCTTACATGCGCAATTGTGAGTACAGAAACAAGAAATATAACCTCTTTTGCTCATCTTGCCTCAATTGCTTCTGAAGTTAAAGCTGAAGCTAAAAGACTTTCAAGAGTGAGTAAAACTTCTGTTATATTCAAGGACAGAAGAAATGAATAAAGCACAAATCCCCTATTTATCAATTTTTTTCCATGAGTTAAAATCGCCTCTTAGTGCTATAGCCAATACTGCTAAACTAATTGAATTAAGTCTTGATAAACCAGATGTAGAAAAAATTAGAAAATATACCTCTTTAATTATTTCACAGGCATTTTTTCTCAAAAATTACATCTCAAATACCATTCAACTTGGTAAACTTCAATCAGGCAAGGAAGAGTTAATAATTGAAGAATTTAATCTTGAAGAAATTCTTAATGAAATTGTAGAAATAACAAAAATTCTTATAGAAAATAAGCCTATAAAAGTAAAAACAGCCTTACACTCTGATAAATTTATAATACGCTCTGACCCTGTTAAAATAAAACAAATTCTTTTAAATATTGCATCAAACTCTGCAAAATTCACCCAAGAGGGTTACATTTTATTTGCGTTGCAAAAATTGAATAATAATGTTTTAGTCAAAATTAAGGATACAGGGAAAGGAATTCCTAAGGAAAAACAAAAAAAGATATTTAATCCTTATTGCTCAACAGAATCTTTTTATGAAAAACTATATGAAAGCTCAGGACTTGGGCTTTACATAACAAAGAAATTAATAAGTATACTCAACGGTAATATTTCAATAGAGAGCAAATATGGAAAAGGAACAACAGTTTACATATCAATCCCATTCAAAAATGAGGAATAAAGATTTTCTCTGGGGTGTAGCTACTTCTGCATTTCAGCTTGAAGGCTCTCCTTATGCAGACTGGTCTACCTGGGACAGTATTTTTAGTCTTAATCCTAAGATTACAAATCACTATGAACTTTACAGAGAAGATATAAGGCTAATAAAAAATCTTGGGGTCAATTCCTATAGATTTTCAATTGAGTGGAGCAGAATTCAACCCTCTGAGGATTACTGGAATAAAGAAGTTGTAAGACATTATCAAAAAATTATAAATCTTTTAAATGAAAACAATATAAAACCTATGATTACAATACATCATTTTACACACCCCGTATGGTTTATAACAAAATATCCCTGGCACAAGAAAAAATCCATAGATAAATTTATGGAATATGTTGAAAGACTGATTGAAAATATTAACAATGTTGACTACTGGCTCACTTTCAATGAGCCTTATTTATTAATACTCGGTGGATATATTGAAGGATGCATTCCACCAGGATATCATAATTTAAATTTAGCCTTGAAAGCAATGAAAAACATATTTATATGCCATAGACAAATTTATGACCTACTTCATTTAAAAAACAAAAATAGCATGGTAAGCATAGCCCATAACATGGCTGTATTTGCACCGTGGATAAAATGTAATCCTTTTGACAGACTTCTGGCAAAAATAGCAAAAAGATTTTATAATCACTCCATCATTGAAGGCTTTATGGATGGAAAAATCAGTCTTCCTATTCCTTTTAGAAAAACAATGGAAATTGAGGTTCCTATAAAGGGAAAGCTTGATTTTTTTGGAATTAACTATTATACAAGAGTTCATATGCGATTTAATCCTCTAAGGAAGCTTTTTATTGAATTCAGACACAGAGATATAGATGGACATGGGCTTACTGATATGGGATGGGAGATATATCCAAAGGGATTAAAGAAGGTTCTCAAATACGCTTCTAAATTAAATGTTCCGCTAATTATAACAGAAAATGGTATAGCTACAAAGGATGACAATAAAAAAATGAAATTTATCAAAGCTCACGTGGATGTTATTGAAAACGCTATCTCAGAAGGAATAGATGTAAGGGGATACTTTTATTGGTCATTGATAGACAACTATGAATGGCTTCATGGACTTGATGCAAGATTTGGACTTTACAGGGTTGACTTTAAAACATACAGAAGAATTCCAACAAAAGCAGCAGCTTTTTATTCATACATAATAAACTCAAGAAACTTTCGGAGTTAGATTTAATATTGCAATTAACATAAGGTATAATATGAAATAATGAAAAAACAAAAGGGTAAATTAACGGATATAGTATTTTTATCTATTACTGCCTTTACTGCTTTCAGTATAATCGCTATTTCATTTGGAATTTTTGTAGTGTTATTCAAAGAATCCCTCCCTGCAATGAATAAATTCGGGTTTGAAGGATTCATTTTTTCAACTGAATGGGATCCGGTTCAAGAAACATTTGGTGCTGCTCCTGCGTTAATAGGAACATTGATAACTTCCTTTTTTGCTTTGCTTTTAGCAGTCCCTATTGCCACAGGAATTGCAATTTTTATAACAGAAATTGCTCCTTCCTTTTTAAAAGGGATTATAGGAACTGCTATAGAACTACTTGCTGCTATTCCAAGCATAATTTATGGAATGTGGGGTCTTTTTACCCTTGCTCCCATAATGAGCCGATACATAGAACCTTTCTTACAATCAACAGTTGGCAAATTACCACTTTTAGGCAAGCTTTTTGAGGGAACTCCTCTTGGAGTTGATCTTTTTACAGCAAGTATTATTCTAAGCATAATGATAATTCCCTTCACAGCTTCAATAGCAAGAGATTCTTTTAATTTAACTCCTTCTGTACTTAAAGAATCTGCCTATGCAATTGGAGCAACAAAGTGGGAAGTTGTAAAAAATATTGTTTTGCCATATTCAAAACTTGGTGTTCTCGGTGGTGTAGGACTTTCATTGGGGAGATCTCTTGGCGAAACAATGGCAGTTGCCTTTGTTCTTGGCAATTTAAATCAAATTCCTACATCACTCTTTGATGCTGCAGCGACTGTTACAGTAAAACTTGCGAATGAGTTTACTGAAGCTGATAAAGATATATATCTTAGTTCTCTTTATTATCTTGCTTTCTTACTTTTTATAATGAGTTTTACTATTCTTGCACTTGCGAAGGTATTCCTATTGAAGGCTGAGAGAAAATGATATTAAAAAAGAGAAAAATAACCAGCGCTATCGCACTTTTTATATGCTTTCTGACTGCCTTATGGGGTATATTCTGGCTTTTTTTTATAATTATTGACGTTTTAAGACATGGGATTACATCCATAAATCCTTCTTTATTTTTAAATGATCCTGCTCCGCCAGGAGAAGAAGGCGGAGGATTAAGAAATGCCTTTGTAGGGCATCTACTCATTACAGTATTTGCTACTTTGATTGGAGTTCCAGTTGGTGTTCTCGGCGGGACATTTCTTGCTGAGTATGGAAGAAAATATCAAATATCAAAAATCATAAGCACTCTTGCAGATATTATGGTTAGTGTTCCTGCAATAATTGTTGGTGCTTTTGTCTACGCAATAATTGTTAAACCTCTCGGACACTTCAGTGGATGGGCAGGTGCTGTATCTCTCGGTATCATTATGATTCCTACAGTGTTAAGAACGACAGAAAATATGCTTTCTCTCATCCCCTGGACATTAAGAGAAGCTGCTTTTGCACTTGGAGCACCTTATTACAAGGTAATTATTCAGGTTGTCTACAGAGGTGCTGCCACAGGTATTCTTACAGGAATTATTCTTGCTATTGCAAGAGTAACTGGAGAAGCCGCTCCATTGTTATTTACATCATTTAACAATACATTCTTCTCTACAAACATGAATGCACCTATAGCATCCCTTACAGTAACCATATTTCAATATGCCATGGGACCATATGAAGACTGGCATACTCAGGCATGGGGTGCATCCTTAATGATAACTGTCTTTATTCTTTTTGCAACAATCATTGGAAGAATTCTTATAAAAAGGAGGTATAGAGATTGAATCCTGAAATTGAAGTAAGAAATCTTAATTTTTACTATACCGGTAACATTCACATTCTTAAAAATATAAATATGACTGTTTATAAATACAAAGTTACAGCACTAATTGGGCCAAGTGGATGCGGAAAAACCACGCTTTTAAGATGTTTTAATAGAATGCATGACCTATATGCAGGGAATAGATATGAGGGTGAGATAATTTTTCAGGGACAGAATATACTATCAAAAGATACAGACCTCATTGAACTGAGAAGCAAAATTGGAATGGTATTTCAGAAACCTACCCCTTTTCCAATGTCAATATTTGAAAACATTGCCTATGGATTAAAGCTTAAAGGTATAAGAAACAAAACAGAGTTAAAACAAAGAGTTGAAAAAGCCTTAAACAATGCTGCTCTTTGGGATGAAGTAAAGGATAAACTAAATACAAACGCATTTGGACTAAGTGGTGGACAACAGCAGCGACTTTGCATTGCACGAGCATTGGCAGTTGAACCTGAAATTATATTATTTGACGAACCTACATCTGCTCTTGATCCCATATCAACAGCAAAAATTGAAGAGTTAATTGTTTCATTAAAAGATAAGGTAACAATTATAATTGTCACTCATAATATGCAGCAGGCAGCAAGAATATCAGACTGGACAGGTTTTATGATGCTCGGAGAACTTATTGAGTATGATAAAACAGATAAAATATTCACAGTTCCCTCAAACAAACTTACAGAAGACTATATCACAGGAAGATTTGGTTAATCAGGGTATCTGAAAGGATTACCTCTAACGATTTTTTCAACACGTGGAGGATTTCCCTTTATTAAAAAAATTGCAAGTCCTCTCTCTTCTGTTTCATTTCCAAGATAACTCCACTTTCCATTCCATGAAACATACAGTCTATAACCGTCTTTTTCCATCTCAGCAAGCACAGGAGTGAATTCAACTTCTGCCTTATCAAAGGGTCTTATTGACGCAATTATCTCTCTGTATGCGGACTCTGAACAGTTTTTTCTTATCCCAGAGTTATCTTTATTTTGATAAGACTGCCTTATTTCATCAACAACTTTAAATGCTTGTGTTGTATAAGAGTATTCAGGAGATGGCTGTTTAACCTGTTTTTTACCTCCGCAACTAAAAAGTAGTAACACTATCATAACAATTATAATCTTCCTCATATCTGCCTCCAAAATAATATTATACTCTGTATTTTACAACCTCTTCTTCAAGGATTGCATCATAAATTTTCCTCTGTTCATCCGTTTCTGACTTAATTACTATTTCGGCATTTTTTCTTTTTGAATAGTAAACACATATTGATGCTGTTATATCAATCTCCTTTTCTGAATAATCTCCAGATAATAAAACAACAGGACCTTTCAAGTCAGAAGGATAAAGGAAAAGCCCTTTGTATTTGCTTAGTATGAGTTTGTTTTCTTTCTCATCCCTGCCTACAATTGCCTTACATTTTTCAGAAATTCTGAAATGCCTTCCCACTTTGAGCAATTCAACATTTTTTAATGTAAGTTCATTGTGAGCCATAAGGTCTTTAACTTTTTTACAAAAAGAAGGGTCTGTTAGAAGGCATCCACCTGCTGGCTGAGGAATTTTTTCTATGCCATACTTTTTTGCTAAGGCTATTTGAGGTTTTCTCGTTCTTCCACTGATGTCATATAACAAATTTCTGTTAATGACTCCTTCTATTTCAGACTTAGTAGGAGGGAAAAGTTTTGCAGACAATGGTCTTAAAATCATGCCTTGCAAAGATGATTCTTTTTCAATAACTGTGAGTAACTCTTTTTTCTGACTCATTGGCCTTTGAGATATAACCTCTCCTGTGATTATGAAAGATGCTTTGTAGGCTGACATCAACTCTTTTGCCTCTTTGAGCATAAGAATTTTGCAGTCAATGCACGGATTTAGATTTTTTCCATATCCATGTTTAGGCTTTTTTAGAATCTCAATAAATTTCTCACTAATATCTATTTCTCTTATTTCAAAATCAAATTGTTTGGCATAATTGAAATCATCTTCTTTTAAAGGACTTACAAATCCAGTTAAAAATTTTAAAGCGATCACATCAACTTTTTGTTCCTTTACAATAAGGACAGAGAGAAGACTATCAAGTCCACCAGAATACAAAGCTAAAGCTTTATGCATAGGGATGTGCTTTCAACACTTCCATTATCTCTTCCTTTGTAGCTGCGGCAGTTCCAATTTTACCAACCACTATGCCTGCTGCTACATTAGCTATTTTTGCAGCATCAACTAAGGATGCACCAGCTACATAAGCAAGTGTTATAGTCGCAATTACTGTATCTCCCGCGCCTGTTACATCAAATACTTTTTTAGCAACAGTAGGCAGATGAGTAACATTTACATCAGAATTCTGTTTTTCAAAAAGACTCATGCCTTCTTCACCTCTTGTTATTAAAACAGAATCACAGGCAAGCTTCTTTAAAAGATTAAAACCTGCTTTTATAAGCGTTTTTTCATCTTTAATCTCAACTTCTGCTCCATGAGAGGCTTCAACAATATTCGGAGTTATAAGGGAAACCTGCTTATAAAGTCTGAAATGACCCACTTTAGGATCAACTGCAACAAAACTGCCGTTTTTCTTTTTATGGTTTACTAAAATACGAAATAATTCTTCAGAAACAACACCTTTTTTATAATCAGATACAATTACTGCATCAAAATTATTTAATCCATTTTTTATCATAGAAATAAAAGTTTCCTTTGCTTTTCCTTCAAGTCTTTTACGGTCCTCTATATCAAATCTTACAATTTGCTGATTTCCTCCGATTATTCTTGTTTTCACTGTTGTTCTTCTTATATCATCAAAAATGAAATCCTGCTGTATTCCTCTTTCCGTAAGCAAATCCCTTACAATTCTACCAGCAGAACCCTTACCTATTATCCCACAAAGATATACTTTGCCTCCCAGAGCAATTATGTTATTTGCTACATTTGCTGCTCCACCAAGTCTGTATTGCTCTTCATAAACCTCTACAACAGGAACAGGTGCTTCTGGTGAGATTCTCATTACCTTTCCAAAAATATATCTATCAAGAATAATATCACCAATAACAAGAATTTTTTTATCTTTAAAGTTTCCAAAAATTTTCTCCACATTACTCAGTGTCATATTTCCTCCTGATTAATTCTAATAGTTCATTTAAAGAAGCTTCTCCCTGTGAACCATCCTTCATATTCTTCCATATATAAACTGATTTTTTGATTTCATCCTCGCCAATAATTATAACTATATTTGCTCCAACTCTATCAGCTTTCCTTAACTGACTTTTTAACGAGAGTTTCTCATAAGCAGTTTCTGTAGGTATATTATTATTTCTTAAAAAATTCACAACTTTTTTTGCTTCTTTTTCAACACTACTACCAATATATGCAACGTATACAAATGGTTTTTTAGGCTTTATTAACAATGAATTTGAACATATCTCTATCAATCTTTCCATGCCAATTGCAAACCCTGCCGCAGGAGTTGTTGGACCTCCAAATAACTCAACGAGGTCATCATATCTTCCTCCTGCTGCTACCGCATTCTGAGCACCGAGCATTGTGGTTGTCACCTCAAAAACTGTTCTTGTGTAATAGTCAAGTCCTCTTACAATTTTTGGATTAACAGCATAGGATATATTCATTTCATCAAGTTCTTTCTGTAAACTAAGAAAATGCTCTTTACAATCTTGACATAAAAAATCAACAATCAAAGGCGTGTTTTTTAAAGATTCTTTACAAGAAGGCACTTTACAGTCCAGTACTCTTAAAGGATTCTTCTCAAATCTTCTTTTACAATCAATGCATAGTTGGTTTACTTTGTCAGCTAAAAAACTAAAAAGAACTTTTCTATATTGAGGTCTGCATCTCTTACATCCCAGAGAATTTATCTCATAGGTTAAATTATTAATATTCAATTTTTCTAAAAATAGTTTAAGCATATAAATTAATTCAGCATCTATCCAAGAAGAACTTACTCCAAAGCACTCTACACCAATCTGATGAAACTGTCTGAATCTTCCTTTTTGGGGTCTCTCATATCTGAACATTGGTCCGATATAGTAGAATTTTTGAGGAGGCGGATTATTAAAAAAATTGTGTTGAATATAAGCTCTTACTACAGAAGCAGTTCCTTCAGGTCTTAAAGCAACCTTTCTTCCTTTTTTATCCTGAAAAACATACATCTCTTTTTCAACTATATCGGTATCCTCACCAATACTTCTTAAAAATAATTCAGCATTTTCTACAATAGGTGTACGAATTTCTTGAAAGTTGTAATTCTCAAGTATCTTTCGGGCATGTTCTTCAATGTGTTGCCACAGATATATCTGTTCAGAAAAGATATCCTGCATCCCTCTTAGTAAACTATACTTCACCTTCTTCCCCTTCTCTTTCTTTATCAAATTCAAGCATTCTCATATGTCCTTCTATAAGTCTCCTTATTTCTTCTTTAAAATGTCTCCTAATACCCTTTAAATCAACGATATCTTCATGAATTTTTACAACTTTTTCCTGTGCTTCCTTGATGATATTTTCTGCTTTTAATTCTGCTTCTTTTATTATTAGTTCAGCTTCTTTTCTGGCATTTGTTTGATAATCTTCAACAAGTTTCTGCGCGGTCATTAATGTATCTCTAATTGATTGCTCAATTTTTCTATATTCCTCTAATTGATTCTCAAGGATTGCAACCTTTTCTTTTAGCATAGAATTTTCCTTTAAAAGTTCCTCCAACTCTTCCCTTACAAGTTCAAGGAAAGAGTATACTTCCTCCATGTCAAAACCTCTTAATTTAACTTTGAACTGCTTTTGCTGAATATCCAGTGGTGTAATTCTCATAGTATTCCTCCTTTAATTCTATAGCCAAGCTCAACGAGGCTTGTAATCAAAAATTTCTGTAAAAAATATATTATAAGTAAAAGGATTAATGGTGAAATATCTACGGGCAATCTGAAAGGCAATAATTTTCTTATTGGACGAAGCAGGGGTTCTGTAACTCTATATAAAAATCTAACAATCGGATTGTAGGGGTCAGGATTTACCCAGCTAATTACTGCTGCGATAATCACAATAAAGGAGTAAATTGTTAAGATTATATCCAAAATATTTGCTATCGCAATTAAAAAATTCCCAATTATAAACATTTAGCCTCCTAATTTATTAGATTTCAACATTACACAACACTAAGTTGTTGAGCTCTTTTAGTTGCTTCTTGTAGTGTTTTAAAAAATATTCCCCTCAGAGCACCATCTGATAAAACCTTAAGACCTGCTTCTGTTGTACCTCCCGGTGATGTTACTTTTTGCCTAATTTTATCAGGAGGCAGTCCGCTATCAAGAAGCTTTGCTGTCCCAATAAATGTTTGGACTATGAGTTCCTTTGCTATATCTTCAGCAAAACCAAGCTCTGTTGCCACATCTATAAGCTGTTCAACTATATAACATAAAAATCCTGGTCCACTGCCTGATAGAGCAGTAACAAGATTCATATAATGTTCTGGAAGAGTTATTACCTTCCCAACGCTCATAAATATATCTCTAACTGGAGCTATAATTTTCATCTCAAGACATTCACACAAAGCTAAAACAGTCATTGCCTCTCCTACTATAGCTGCAAGATTAGGCATTGCCCTGATTAATTTATCTGTTTTAAGATATTTTTGAATAAATTCAAGAGGAATTCCAGCAGCTATGGAAACCACTGTATGTCTTTCAGAAACAGCATCTTTAATTTCTTCAAGAACCTCTTTTATATTTTGAGGCTTTACTGCCAATACAATAATTTCGGATAAATTAACCACGTCAGTGTTTGAAGGTGTTGTTTTTACTCCATAACAGTTCTCAAGATATCTTCTTCTTTCATCAATTGGCTCGGATACAATAATATTCTTTTTCCCCTCTTTGACAAGCCCCCTGATAAGGGCTTCCGCCATATTACCTCCTCCAATAAAACCTATCATTTTATATCCTCCTGTCAATTGGTCTCTGCCCAAAAAGGGCAGTACCTATTCTTACCATTGTTGCACCTTCTTCAATTGCTACTTCAAAATCATTTGACATTCCCATTGATAGTTCTTTGAGACAGTAGCCTTTTTGAGATAAAATCTCTTTTATTTGTCTGAGGTTTTTAAAATATGGTCTTGAATCTTCAGGATTTTCAAAATACGGTGGAATAGTCATAAGTCCTTCTACTTTAAGATTTGGAAGATTTGTGCAAAATTCCATTAATTCTTCTATCTTATCAATGTTCACTCCATATTTAGACTCTTCTTGTGAAAGTTTTACTTGAATTAAAACTCTTTGAATTTTACCAACTTTTTCTGCTTCTTTATTTATTAGTATCGCAAGTTTTTCTGAATCCATTGAATGAATTATTTCAAAAAGTCTAACAGCCTCCTTTACCTTATTACTTTGTAAATGCCCTATCATATGCCATTCAATGCTCATCTTCCACTGAGCTATAAACTCCTTTAAAGCCTCTATTTTAATTTTTGCTTCCTGAACTCTATTTTCTCCAAAAATCCTTAAACCAAGCTGAGATGCCTCTTTTATTTTATCAATGGGTTGAGATTTTGTTACAGCAATGAGTTTAATCTCCTCTGGATTCCTTCCTGTTCTTAAAGCAGCATAAGTTATTTTTTTAACAACAGATGATATTCTTTCTGAAAGCATACTATAATACATTATACATGATTATGAATATCCTTGATAGGCTCTCTCTGAAGTGGAAGCTGATAGTGCTTTTGCTTTTGCTTAATTTTACTTTAATGTCCACACTTTATGCATTTTATACTCAGACTGAAAAAAAACTATTAAAAGAAATAGAAAGTCAAACCGCAGACCTTACAAAGGCTATTCAAATAGGAGTTGAAGAGGTCACTCGTGGAGGGGCAAATAAACTTACAGATTACTTAAAAAAGCTTAATACAAAGGGAATAAAAGAAGTTTCTATAATTAGCAATACACAGGAAATTATTGCAAGCACTAATCCCCAAAACATAGGTAAACCAATAACACACAGAAAAAAAGAATTAATCATCAAGGCAGAACTCGGTGAACCGGTATTTGAAGAGGAAAATGTTTACAATGTAATAGTTCCTGTAATAGCAGGTAATGTGCAATATGGATATATTCACCTCAGAATTAATAAAGATGATTTTTCAAAAATTTTAAAAACCAATGCACTTAAAAGAATGCTAACAACCTTAATTATATTTTCCATAGGCATAATCGTAACTTATCTTATTTCTTTAAGATATACTAAGCCAATTGATACTTTAACTGAAGCTGCAATAAAGGTTGCTCAGGGAGATTTTCATCATAGACTAAATATCAATAGAAAAGATGAAATAGGTAAAATAGCAGAAAGTTTTAACTTCATGATTCAGAAACTTCAGGAAAATCAGATTCTGCAGGAAAGGCTTAGAGAAGCAGAACATCTTTCCGCAATCGGCCAACTTAGCAGAACAATCGCACATGAAATCAGAAATCCACTTAATTTTATAAATTTAAGCATTGATCACCTTATAGAAAAACTAAAGAAAGAAGAACAGAATGCTAACAATTATACAAAACTACTTGAAAGCATGAAACAGGAAATTTACAGGGTAAATAATCTTATTACAGAATATCTTGAATATACCAGACCGCTAAAACTTAATAGAAGATTTGCAAGTATTATAGAAATAATAGATGATGTTGTTTCAATCATTGAAGCCACAGCAGAAAAACAAGGAGTTAATATTTACAAAGATTACACAATTGATTTTACTCTTAATCTTGATGTAGATTTGATAAAAAGTTGTTTTCTAAATATAATTACTAATGCTTTACATGCAATGAAGGATTCTGAGACAAAAAATCTTTTTATCAAAACAGAACTCATAGAAGATAATCTCTTAATAAAAATAGCTGATACAGGTTCTGGAGTGCCCGAAGAATTTATAGATAAGATTTTTGAACCATTCTTTTCTACAAAAAAAGAGGGACTAGGACTGGGGCTTTCTTTAGCAAAGAAAGTTATAGAAGAACATGGTGGAAAAATAGAATTTTTAAGCAAAACAGGGCATGGCAGCGAAGTAAAAATCTATATACCGGTTTAATATGTGCCAATGACAACATTACTAATAATAGATGATGAACCATTACAAAGAGAAATTCTCTTAACTATCCTTTCAGAGGAAGGTTATAATGTTTACACTGCTTCTTCTTTAGAGGAGGCGTCAAAGATAATTAATGAGATTTTGCCAGAAATAATTCTTACTGACTTAAAATTAGGAAATCAAAATGGGATTGAAATTCTTAATAGTCTACCTGAAGAGCCCTTCAGACCTGCTGTAATTGTTATTACTGCTTTTGGAACTATATCTTCTGCAGTTAATGCTATTAAACAAGGAGCATTTGATTATCTAACAAAACCTCTTGATAAAGAAGTTCTTCTTGTTACTATTAGAAAAGCAGAAGAAAGAATGAATCTTATTAAAGAAAATTTGATGTTAAGAAAGGAACTATATGAAAAATTTAAAATGGATGGCATCATTGGAAAATCCAGAAAGATGCTTCAGGTCCTTGATATAGTTAAAAAAGCAACCCCAACAAACGCAACCGTGCTTATATACGGAGAAAGCGGAACAGGAAAAGAACTTATAGCAAGAGCAATTCATTATAATTCACCAAGAAAAGATAAACCATTCATAGCTATAAATTGCGCAGCCATACCAGATACTTTAATTGAAAGTGAACTTTTTGGATATGAACCTGGAGCATTCACAGGAGCGAATACAAGGAAAATAGGACTTATAGAATCTGCAGACAAAGGAACTCTTTTCCTTGATGAAATTGCTGAAATTCCCTTATCAACACAGTCTAAACTGCTCAGAGTGCTTCAGGACAAAGAAGTTAGAAAAATCGGCAGCAAAGATACAAATAAAGTTGATGTAAGAATTATCGCTGCAACAAACAAAAATCTCTCCGAACAAGTAGAAAAAAACAAATTTAGAGAAGACCTTTATTATAGGCTAAAGGTTATAACAGTTGAAATTCCTCCATTAAGAGAAAGGAAAGAAGATATTCCAGATCTCGTACATTTTTTTATAGAGAAATACTCTAAGGAATTTGGTAAAAGAGTTAATGGAATTGAAGAAAAGGCATTGGAAGCTCTTTTAAACTATTCCTGGCCAGGAAACATAAGAGAACTTGAAAGCGTTATTGAAAGAGCAATAATAATATGTGAAAAAGACAAAATAACATTCAATGACATTCAGGATGAATTAAGAGTAATAACACCAAAAAATCTATTTGATATAGATATTCCTGACGAAGGCATAAACTATGAAGAACTTGAAAAGGAACTAATTAAAAAGGCTTTAATTAAATCAAATTTTGTCATTGCAAAAGCTGCTCGTTTACTTGGCATGAGTTATGATACATTTTGGTACAGACTTAAAAAATTTGGACTTTCTGATAACATTCGTGAAATGACAAAAAATTTCGTGAAATGACGAAAAATCTTGAGCTTACATTTTAAAGTAACATTGAAAATACAATCTTTTTACAATGGCATGTAATTTGCTTCTTTATTTAGAGCTAAAAACTGAAATCCCTTGTAAAAAACATAAGAGAAAGGAGGTGAACAAAAAGGATGAAGAAAATTTTAGCAATAGTAATGGCTTTGGTATTTGCTCTCACAGTAACAGCAGCATTTGCTCAGCAGCCTGCTGCAAAACCAGCTGAACCTGCAAAGAAGGCTGAGCCAGCAAAACCAGCCGAGCCAGCAAAGAAAGCTGAGAAACCTGCTAAGAAAGAAAAAGTAAAACAGATTACTGGTGAGGTTACAGCTGTTGACACAGTTGGCAAAACCATCACAGTAAAAAGCAAAAAGCAGGAACTCACAGTTGCAGTAACAGATGAGCAGATTAAGGATGTAAAGGCTGGAGATAAGGTTGTAGTAAAATACACCGAGAAAGATGGCAAAGCAACAGCAAAGAGCGTAAAGAAAGTTGCAGCTAAAGCTGAGAAAAAGGAAGTAAAGAAAGAAGAAAAGAAAGCTGAAAAGAAAGAAGCAAAACCAGCTGAAAAGAAACAGTAATCTTCTTTCATTTTATAAGGTGGGGGAACATTCCTCCACCTTTTTTATTTTATACCTCTATTCCTCTTTTTCTTAGTTCTTCTAATTTTTTCTCTCTACAGGTTTTACACCTAAACTCTGGTTCTGGGTCATGAAGTCTATCATAGTTTTTGGTTTTAACAACTCTATATCCCTCACAAACAGTTCCGCAATCAGCGCATCTAACATTTTCCCTTATCTCCCAAAGGGGATAAAAAGCAGGAATCTTGAAGTGTGACTTAAATATTGCTTTGTCTACAAACCAGAATACATTGGCAAGTAAAAACTGATTAAGTAAAAATGCGGGTATGGTGTGAATTTTTAAGTAATCGCTCAGCACAAACTGAAGCAGTGCACCGGCAATTCCAGAAAGAACAATCCAACGGCCAAAAACATATACAAACCATGTTTTCATATTTAATCCTCCATAATTTCTTTATTCTTTCTGTGCTTCTTTATATACTCTCTTTGAAAATTCCTCAAAAACTCTTGTACATTTCTTAATTTTCTCAATAGCTTCCTTTTTAAGGGGGGCATTTACAAAATCTCTTTTTTCTACTTTTTTTAACCAAGCTTTAAGTTTTTCAAGCTCCTCTTCGTTTTCTTCAACTTCTGCAAATATAAAATTCTGCCGTTCTATCTCAAAGGATATCTCTTTAAAAAAATCCTCGCATTTTTCAATTACTTCCTGATACTCTTTATTTCTTGCTTCAACAAAGGCATTGAGAATTTTTTCTTCATCTTCCTTGTTCAATACCTTACCCTCTGCTAAAAGAACCTGTCCACCATAGTTTTCTATAGTTTTTTCAAGATTTTGAACCTTCTCTATGATTTCCTTTGAATATGGCAAAACCCAGACAGTCTGATAGTTTATTGCACCAAGTTTTTTCAATTCTCTCCATATAAAAACCCTTGCTCGTGAAGGATTTGAGGGCACAGTATATGATATAAAAAGCCATTTCATTTAATTTTTAGTGTAACATTTTTCTTACTCTCAGTAGAAAGGGTATTGCTGCAAGCTGTAAAATCACTGAGAAAACTATCAAAGCTGAGATTGAAAAATCATACAATACTCCCAAGATAACACTACCTAAAAACCAGAATAAACCATATCCTGTATTGAAAACTCCATATCCAATCCCTCTTTTTTCTCTTGGAACTAAGAGAGCAACCGCTGCTCTCATTATAGACTCCTGAGCACCCATGCCTATTCCCCAAAGAGTCATCCCTATCAAAGCAGAGTAAAATCCTCCGAGAAAACAAAGAGGTGCGAATCCCGCTGAAAGAACTACAGAAATAATAAGAACTGATAGCCCTTTTCTGTCAAAAAGATAGCCAAAAAGCAGAGCTGCCAATGCATCAATTCCCATTGCCACTGCATAAAAAACTGGTATCCACTGCTCAGAAACCGTTGCCACCTTTTTAAAATGATAGGCAATCAGAGGAAAATCAGCGTATCCAGCACCATTTAAAGCAACAGCAATGAGATAAATCCAGTAAACCTTACTTAGCTCCTTTGTTTCAATCTGAAGCTTGCTTATCTCTAAATCTCTTGGTGAAGGATAACGAATCCGAGCAAAAATGAGGATGGAAACAGCAATCACAGCAGGAATTAGAAGCACTCCGAAAGCTTCTCTGTATCCTCCATGAAAATAGAAAACTCCTGCAACTATCAATGGACCAATCATTGCACCAATCTGATCCATTGCCTCATGAAGTCCAAATCCCCATCCACGACCAATCTGTACTGTTGCATGGCTTAGCATGGCATCCCTGGAAGGATTTCGTATTGCCTTACCAATTCTTTCAGCCATAATTAGAAGTGCTGCCAGATGCCACTGCCCAACCAGAGCCAGAGCAGGCACACTAAAAAGATTTATTATATAACCAATAATAGCTACGGTCCAGTATTTACCTGTCTTGTCAGCAATCCAGCCTGAGATGAGTCTCAAAGCATATCCTAAAAACTCTCCAAGACCTGCGATTAGACCTACTAAGGCAGCAGAAGCACCCAAGACTTCAAGATATGGACCTGTGATACTTCTTGCAGCCTCATAGGTCATGTCAGAAAAAAGGCTTACAAAACCAAGTAAAACAATAAATATGGTAGCTGGTTTCAATTCTTTCCTCCTATATCAATTATAGACTCTGTCAAAAAATTGTAATTTATTGAGAATCAATAAACTACAAGTTCTGATATTTTCCAATTACCTCCATCTGTCATTCCTTTTCTTGTCATTCCGAGGAGCTTTAGCGACGAGGAATCTCATTCCTATTTTACAATGAGCACAGAACGATCACTGTATTCCAGAACTCTCTGAGAAACACTGCCTATAAGAATCCCTTTTATAAATCCCTTGCCATGACAGCCCATCAAAATAAGAGAAGCATCTTCTTGAGAGGCAAAATTAATAATCTCTCTGTATGGTTTACCATGAATTAAATGAGAGGTCACCTTAAAACCGATTTTTTCAAGTTCCTGTTTTAAAGCATTTAATTTTTTCTCATTTTCTTCCTTGCTTCCATCTTCCATCACATGAACAATTACTGCCTCCCTTGCGCCTGCATTATATAAAAGGGGTATGTATTTTTTTGCACGTTCTGAATGCTCTGACCAGTCAGTGGCATAAAGGATTTTTCTGAAAAGATTTGGGCAGAATTGCTCTGTGAGCTTACCTTCAATCATCCTAATTGTATGATATTTTACCACTAAAACAGGTAATGGAGATTTTTTAACAACCCCATCTGTAGTGGAACCAATAAATAACTCATCAATCATATGTCTTTTATGTCTCCCTGTTACAATAAGAGAAACATTTTCAATCTCTGCCTCTTTAACAATCTCGTTTACAACCTTACCTGAGGTTATTTTTGTCTTTACTGACAATTCATTTGATTTAAGATAATCTAAATATTCCATCATTTTCTCATTTGTGGTTTTTTTAATCTGTTCAATATCTACAGGAAGACCTGATTCCTTTGCATAATAAATAGCCTCTTCATCTATTACATAAAGCAATACAATCTCCCTAAGCCCTGCTGATTTTAAACATGTGAGGCTTTTTAAAATTGGAAAAGAAAACTCATCAAACTTTGTTGGATAAAGAATCTTTGAAAACATTTTAATCCCTCCTATTTTATTTGGCTCCTAATAGCCATGAAAAAATTTTGTATAGAAAATATGCAGTGAATCCTGAAACGATTAGAGAGACAAACCAGTTTATTACAATCTCCTTTACAACTTTAAGCTGAATGTATTTTACTCCTCTTGCAAGACCTGCACCACCAATTGCTCCCACAATTGCCTGATTCATTGATGTAGGATAACCAAGTAGCGCTGCAATATAAGCTGTTGTTGCCTGTCCAAACTGTGCTCCTATGGCACTGTTTATCTCAAGCTGAACAATATGAAGCCCTACTTTTTCAAGTAAGGGTCTACCCCAAGTTAAAGCACCTATTGCAACAACAACTCCTCCTATGAAACCAGCTAATAAAAGAGATTTCACAGTTCCGCTTCCATAAAGGACACTTACAGCCAATCCGCTGTTGTTAGCTCCCAATGTAAAAGAGGCATAACAGCAAGCAAGTATAAGAACAGCTCTTTTTATCTTTTCTGCTTTCTTAACTGCTCCTACTGTTTTAGTAAAAATAAAACCTAAGAGACATCCAACCAGTGGAGTTCCAACCCATGTAATAGCAAGAGGTAGCATTGTTTTACCCCATGCAATTGGAGCATCTATTGCAAGACCAACTCCAACAATTGAAAAACAGGCTAACTGAGCTGTTGATATAGGCAGCTTAAGCCATGTGTTAACAGCAGTAACGAGCGCTGCATTAAGCATCATGATCATTGCTCTGAAAGGCGTAAGATACTCAATAGGAATAATTCCTGCACCAACAGTTTTAATAACCTCATGGCTCTGAAGCGTGGCGCCCAACAAAGCACATACTGCCATTATTAGTGTGGCAGTTCTGATATCAAATATTTTTGCTCCATAAGCTGTTCCCATCACTGCACCAGTATAATGGGAACCAATGGTCCATCCAAAAAACAATCCAGCAATAATCATCCCTACAATGTAAAAAGTCTCCATATATTCACCTCCCATTTTAATGTAACTATTGTTACATATTATAAATAAAATGTCAAGTAAAATTTTAGTGACTATTGTTACATCAAAATATATTTGAAAATTTACATTTTTCTTTTATGCTATAATTTGATATGAAGGTGCTAAAAAGAAATAACAAACTTAGACATTTACACTATTTTGAAGAAAGGTTTTTAAATGAACTTATTGAAAAAATAAGGGTATCATATCCCCTAATAAAAAAAATCATTCTTTACGGTTCAAAGGCAAGAGGTGATTTTACTGAAGAATCAGACATTGACCTTCTTTTCATCACAGAAAAACCCCTTAATAAGCAAGAAAAATATGAAATTTTTGATTTCATTTCTGAACTTGAGCTTAAGTATAATGTTTTAGCATCTGCTTTATTTATAAATGAGAAAGAACTTAAAGAGAGAAGTTTATTCAGAGAAATAAAAAAAGACGGGATTACACTATGGTTGAGAGAATAAGTAAGAAAGAGGCTTTAATAAGAGCTAAGGATGAGCTCAAAAGAGCTGAAGAAGAATTAAAAGCAGCTAATATTTTACAAGAAAAAGAGTTTTACTATAAGAGTATTGTGTCAGCTTACTATACAGTTTATCATGCCGCAAAAGCACTTCTACTTATTAAATGTGTTGATCCAAAGACCCATGAAGGGGTTGAAAGAATGTTTGGATTATACTATATAAAAACTGGTGATTTTGACACAAAAATAGGGAAAGTAATTGGAAGACTTAGAAAAATGAGAGAGGAGGCTGATTACTATCCAGAAATTCCTTTTGATCGCGAAGATTCAAAAGAAGCAATAGTTTTAGCCAGAGAATTCTTAGAAAAAGCTAAGAATATCATAAAAATTTAATTATCATTGACAGATTAACTCAAAATTTTTTATTTTAAAAAAGGCGATGGAGTTCGCCTGTAAGTGCCTCTGATTTTCAGGGGCTGATAACTCCTACCTTAAAGGTAGAGTTATACCCTGAAAAGGAGGCGTATTATGTTGGAGATCCTTCTTCAAGCATCTTTTTGGTTTTTACTTGCTTTGATTTCTACAATCATTGCAACAAAGCTCCGTTTAGCCACAGCTTTAACTGAAATAGCAGTTGGAGCAATTGCAAGTCTTGCTATTGCTGGAACAGGAATATCAATTGGAGAAAATGACCTCTGGATTAAATTTATTGCCTCTGTTGGAGCTATAATGCTTACATTTTTAGCTGGAGCAGAGCTTGAGCCCGATGTATTAAAGGTTCGCTGGAAAGAGACAATGGGAATTGGTTTAATCGCCTTTATTGCTCCTTTTCTTGGATGCACAGCAGTTGCTCACTATATTCTTGGCTGGAGTGCAAAAGCAAGCTGGCTTACAGGAGTTGCTCTTTCTACAACTTCTGTAGCAGTAGTTTATGCAGTTATGCTTGAACTTGGACTTAATAAAACAGAATTTGGAAAAGTCATTCTTGCAGCTTGTTTTGTCAATGATCTTGGAACAGTAATAGCACTGGGACTAATTTTCTCTCCATTTACCACTAATTCTCTTATTTTTATGGCTGTGATGATAGTAGTTGCTATTTTAGTTCCCTTTATTACTCCGAAAATATTTAAAAAATTCGGAAATAAACCTTCAGAGTTTGAAACAAAGTACCTACTATTTATTCTCTTTGGTATCGGTGCTCTTGCACTGTGGTCTGGTAGTGAAGCAGTACTTCCAGCCTATATTATCGGTATGGTTTTAGCTGGAACTGTTGGTAAGGATAGCCAACTTATAAGAAGGCTTAGAACTCTTACAATAGGTTTTTTAACTCCAATTTATTTCTTAAGGGCAGGCTATTTTGTTTCAATTCCTTCAATTATTGCTGCACCTATAGCTCTTTTGGTATTATTAAGTGGAAAAATGATTACTAAAATTGCTGGAGTTTATCCTGTGACTAAACTATTTAAATTCAGACATAAAGAAGGAATGTATACAACTCTTCTTATGTCAACAGGTCTTACCTTTGGCTCAATTTCAGCACTCTTTGGCTTAACCCACGGAATAATTGACCAGAATCAGTATTCACTTTTAATTGCAGCGGTAATTGGTAGCGCTGTTATTCCAACAATTATAGCAAATGCCTTTTATCTACCAAAATATCTTTTACCTAAGACAAAAAAGGAGGGCTAAATATGCTTAAAAAAATTTTAGTTGCCTTTGACGGCTCTGAGGAATCTGTGAAAGCTTTTAATTTTGCTTTAAGCCTCGTAGATGAGTTTGCTTCAAAGGATAAAGAAATCCTTCTTCTTTCTGTAGCACAGCCGCCAGAACATGGCGAGATAGTAGAAACTAAAGCAGTTATTGATAGCGCCACTGAATACTACAAAAGAGAGTTTGAAAAAATATTGCCAATAGCAAAAGCACATTCAGTAGAAGTAAAAACTGATATTGCAGTAGGACATCCAGCTGACCAGATTGTAAGATACGCCTCAGAAAATGGCTTTGATATGATAATAATGGGGCAAAGAGGTATGTCAAAGATTGAAAGATGGTTGCTTGGTTCAGTATCCCGTAGAGTTGCTACATACGCTACATGTCCTGTGGTGATTGTGAAATAGCACAGTATTTTTAATTTTTAAGTTCAATATCAAAAAATATTGAAAACTTAAATATTAGTGTTGTATATTGTTAATTAGATTTAAATCTAAAGGGGGCATAAGATGCTTAGTTATCAAGATTTATTTCTTTTTTCAATAATTATAATTGTTCTTTTTGGTTCATCAAAGCTACCTGAAATTGGTAAAGGACTGGGAGAAGCTATAAGAGGATTCAAAAAAGCAGTATCAGACTCAGAGTCAAATTCAAATAAAGATATGGACGAAACTTTAAAAATTGAACATAAGAAACAAAGTTAAACATTACCTTGCTTTTGCTTTGAATAAAATTTAAGTAATACCAGCTTACCTATAATTATTCCTAAAACAGTTCCTGCTATCACATCAGAGGGGAAATGAGCAAAGTCCTCAACTCTTTCAAATCCAACCCAACCTGCCAGAATATAAAAAATGATACTCCATCTTGGATAGTAATTTGATAAGACCGTTGCAACCATAAATGCAAAAGTAGTATGCCCTGAGGGAAAAGAAGAGTAAGTATAGCCAAAAGAAGGTCCGTTAAAGAAACCATCAACTGAGGCTGAAGGTCTTGCCCTGCCAAAAATATGCTTAATCTGGATAAATATACCTGTAAGAACCATCCCTACTGCAAGAGATTTACCAAAATCCTTTTTAGTAATTAAACCATAAATTGTAAAAATCACTGTAGCCACAAATATGCCATAATAGAAGAATTTCATTCCTGCATCTAAAATCTCAAAGAAAGAATGAATAGCTGGGTAAGTTGATTGAAAATCTTTTATAAAAAACATAATTTTTTTATCAAAGAATAAGATAAACAATAAGATTAAAAAAATAACAAAAAAAATCTTTTTATAGTTTTTCAAGAACTGCATACCCTTCTCCCTCCCACAAAATCTTTAAGCCTCTGTCTTTTAAAAAACTTAAATCTTTAACAGAGGTAATAATCATTATTTTATCATTTTTTTGAATCCTATTAAGTAACTCTTCTTCGCTATCAATCTTGGGAATTTTTCTATCTGAATAGAAAACAATGCTTGGTTTGTTGATTTTATATGTAAAAACTATTCTATCTTTTAAATTTTCTTTTACATAAAGGCTGCATCTGTAAAGACTTTCTTGTAGAGTTTTATTTACATAGGGGATTATTTTTAAAGAGATTATCATAAGAAATACAAATGTCAAACAAGCCATAGATAAAAATATGTTTTTTCTTTTTAAAATGCCATAAAAGCTAACCACTGCAAATAAAAGCATTACAATAGTAATTACATACAACCATGTAATATCAAAATCGGGTAGATATAGTCTTATCTTATTGACTCCGATTAAAAATGCAGCAGCAAACAAAATAGATAAAAATCCGATGATAATCAACGGAACAGAGGAGGGTTTTTCTCTAAACTCAGCCATTCCAGAAGAGATTAAAATTGAGACTGCCGGGATAGCAGGTAAAATATAGTTTGGAAGCTTTGTTGTTGAAAAAGAGAAAAATATGAGGATAAATGAAAACCAGATTAATGAAAAAAACCTCAAATTATCCTTTCTAATATTTCTCAATCCCTGAGATAAAAAGGATATCCAAGGGAAAAGTCCTATTATCAAAACAGGGATAAAATAATAAAATGGTCCTTTATGCCCTGAAATAACTCCTGTATATCTCATAAAATGATGTTTTATAAAAAACTGCTGAATAAAATCCTGTCCATTTATTGCTATTTGGGTAACATACCACGGAAGGGAGATTAAAAGAAAAACTATAAAAGCCTTAAAATTAAAAATTCGCTTTATACCATTTATTCCTTCCATAAAAATAATGTAAATTCCAGCAATTGAAAAAGGAAAAACTATTCCAATTAATCCCTTGGTTAGGAAAGCAAGAGCAGAAAAAATATAAAAGCCGTAGATATATTTCTGGTTCTTGTATATTGCCAAATAAAAAGAAAAAAGAGATAAACTAATAAACAATGCAAGAGCCATATCTGTAACTGCTGCATGAGTGTAAACTAAATAATAAAGTGAAAAGGCAAAACATAAAACTACATATAGGGCTTCACGCTTTCGGTTTAAAATATTTAAGAATATAAAAATGCTTAAACAAAGAATAAATCCAGCCAAAGCAGAGGGAAATCTGGCTGAAAATTCGTTTATTCCAAAGATTTTATAAGAGAGCGACATTAACCAGTAAAAAAGTATTGGCTTATCATATCGTGGTTCATCATTATAAGTTGGCGTTATCCAATTACCACTTTGTAACATCTCCTTAGTTGCTTCTGCAAATACTGCTTCATCAACATCAAAAAGTGTTACAGAGCCAAGTCTAAAGAGAGCTATAAATAGAGCTATAAGAATAATAAGATTTCTTATCATATTTTCAAGTATAAAACTTCATATCGCCTTACTTCAATTTGTTCATTTTGCATACATTTCTACATTTCAACTCTTGTTAAAACTCCATGAAGCTTTCGTGAAGGGAGTCTAAAAAAGCTTATAAATGTAGGAGTTACTCTCTTTAAAAAAGCAAAAATCTTCCAATGACCTCTTGCAATAATCTCTTCAAGCCCATAAAATATCGCTCTCTCATCTATCCCGTTTTCTCTCAATATCTCTTCAATATTTACAACTTCCATATATCCCATCTGAATCTCAAAAACTCTAACGCCTTTACAGAGATTTTCTTTAAAGTATCCTGTTACTCCGAAAGGATCGGGTCTTATTACAATTGATAAAAATATATTATCTTCATAAATTATTCCATGATAAAACATTGTTTCAACTATATAGGGAGAGATTTTATTTTTATCTCTGATGAAAAAAATCGCTGTGCCTGGTATCTTTGGATTTGTTTCATAAACTCTCTCAAACTTAAGAATAAAATCATCTAAAGGCATAAACATCATAAATCTGTAAAGTCTTTTCTGCCCTCGCATATAAATGAACATCGTTAAAAAAGGAAATAATGCAAGAATAATTGACCAGTATCCACCATGTGGAATTTTATATAAACAGGAACTGAAATAAACAAAGTCAACAAAAATTATGAAAATACTTGCCAGCATAGCATAATAATTTCTTTTTAGAAAAAAGATTGAAACCAGAAGCAATCCTGTTATGCACATATTTCCTGTAACCGCGAGTCCGTAAGCTGCTGCAAGATTTGAAGAGCTACCAAAATCAATCATTATTAAAATAACCGCTAAAAGTAAAAACCAGTTGACACTTCCAATATATATCTGGGACTTAAGCTCCTTTGAAGTGTAGTCAATTTTTAACATTGGCATTATTCTTGTTGTTATAGCCTGATAGACAACTGAAAACATTCCACTTATCATTGCTTGGGACGCGATAACTGTAGCTAAGAGACTTAAAATTAAAAATGGCACATAAAGAAAAGATGAAAAATTAAAAGCCATCTCAAAGAGTATATTTTTAACCTGCGGATTTTTTAAAAGAAAAGCACCCTGCCCAAAATAGTTTATAAAAAGAGCAAAAAATACCATTGCCCATGCCTTTCTTATTGGTTTTGCACCGAGATGTCCCATATCAGCGTACATTGCCTCAGCGCCTGTTGCACAGAGAATAATCTCTCCAAGCACAAGATAGCCTTTCCATCCGTTGTGCATGAGAAACTCTACTGCATAATAGGGGTTTATTGCCTTTAAAACCTGAGGATTTAAAAAGATTGAATGAATTCCTATGACTAAAATAGATAAAAACCAGATACACATAATTGGACCAAAAGCTGAAGAGACCTTTTCCGTCCCTTTTTTCTGAAAGAGAAATAAAGTAAAGGCAATTATAATTGCAATGAACACCATGGAAGCCTGCGAAATTCCTTCAAGTCCTGGAATAAAAGCAGTTCCTTCAACAGCACTTAAGATGCTTATCGCAGGTGTTATAACCCCATCGCCTATTAAAAAAGAAACTCCAATAAGAGCTAAAAAGGTAACAAAGGCTTTTGTTTTATTTGATTTTGAAAGAGATTTAAATATCTCAGAGAGAACTATTGTGCCACCCTCACCCCTTATACTTAGATTCATGGCAAGGAAGTTATATTGTATTGTAGGAAGTATGATAAGGGTCCAAAATATGAGAGATAGAACGCCTAAAACATTTTCATAAGTTGGCTCAAGTATTAAGAAAGCAACTGTTAGAGTATAAATAGGGCTTGTACCAATGTCTCCGAAAACAAGTCCGAGTGCTTTAATCACTCCACTCATGAAGGTTTATTATATATCAGTAGTAATTTTTTAGCAAATCCTTGTATAATCTCTTATGCAAATTATAAAAGACAAAAAAATATTTGAAAAATTTGTCAAAAAATTGCAAAAAAGGTCATTTTCTGAACCTAAAATTGAAGATAGTGTAAGAAAAATTTTAAATGACATAAAAAAAAGTGGAGATAAAGCATTAGCCAGATATACAAAACTATTTGATAAGCATAGCCTTCCTCTTAAGATCGGTAAAAAAGAGATAGAAAAAAAAGCTAAAGATATATCAAAAGACGTCTTTAATGCTCTCATTTTTGCAGAGGAAAGAATCCGTAAATTTCATGAAAAACAGCTTGAAAAATCATGGCAGTATCAGGAAGGAGATATTATTCTTGGACAAATAATAAGACCATTAGAGAGAGTTGGGGCTTATGTTCCTGGAGGAAAGGCATCCTACCCTTCAACAGTGCTTATGAACATTATTCCTGCTCAAGTCGCAGGAGTAAAAGAAATAGCAGTATGCGTTCCAACTCCAAATGGAGAACTTAATCCAATAGTCTGCGCTGCTTTAAGTATTCTTGGAATAAAAGAGGTTTACAGAATAGGTGGTGCTCAAGCAATCGCAGCTATGGCTTATGGAACAGAAACAATAAAAAAAGTTGATAAAATTGTAGGACCTGGTAATATCTATGTGGCAACAGCAAAAAAGCTTGTCTTTGGAGAAGTTGATATAGATATGATAGCAGGTCCGAGTGAAATTCTCATTATCGCTGATAATTCAGCAAATCCTGCTTTCGTTGCTGCTGACATGCTTAGTCAGGCTGAGCATGATGAAATGGCATGTAGCATTCTTGTAACAAATTCTGAACAATTAGTTAACTCAGTAAAAAAAGAGATTACAAGACAACTTAAAAAACTTCCTAAAGCATCCATAGCAAAAGAATCACTCAAAAATTTCGGCGCGATAATTATTGTAAAATCCTTACAAGAAGCCTGCAATATTGCAAATACAATAGCACCAGAACATCTTGAAGTTATGACTGAAAATCCTGAAAAGCTTCTGCCGCTTCTTAAAAATGCAGGAGCAATATTTTTAGGGCAATTTACACCAGAGCCAATAGGAGACTATGTAGCTGGTCCAAATCACACACTACCTACTTCAGGAACTGCAAGATTTTTCTCACCTCTTGGTGTTTATGATTTTGTAAAGAAAAGTTCTTTAATTAAAGTGGGAGAAAACGGGTTCAATAAGCTTGCTCCTTATGTTGAAGTGCTTGCAACCCTTGAAGGGCTGCACGCACATGCTAATACAGTAAAAGTAAGAAAAACTACTTAACAGATGCGATAAATTCTTCAATTTTTACAGATGGAGCAATTTTTGACACTTTTTCAAAAATTTGTTTCTTTTCTTCCTCATTCTTTGCAACTTTGAATTTTTCTCTGAGCTTTCTTAATTTTTCTCTGCGAAGTCTTCTTTTTCTTAGTTCTCTGTCAACAAGTCTTCTTGACATAACAACCTCCTGCGTTTAGATATTTAGATAATCAAATAGTCTGCTGATTATTAAATATCCTCCACACGGAACCTCGCTTTTATTTATAAAAAAATCACATCCATCTTCTCTAAAATCGCATTTATCACATATAAAGGACAAACCGTGGTTTGCCAATTTTTCATTATTTAAATGAAATATTTTAATTATTCCATATAACTCACGAGATGTTATATATTTTCGGAGATAAAAATATCCTCCGCACAACTCTGTTTCTTTATTGGGCTTATAGTAATTACAGAATTTTTTGCAAATTAAAGAAGTGTAAGCCTCTTCTTTCATTTTGTAACTTCGCTAATCCAATTTAAATAGCTTTCAGAACCTTTTTTTATTTTTATTCCGATAATTTCTGGCACAGTATATGAATGAAGTGATTTTACCTTTTTTTCAAGTTCTTCAAAAAGCTCTGACTTTGTTTTTACAATCATCAACACTTCTTGTTCATCTTCAATTTTACCTTGCCAAAAATAAATTGAACGAATATCTTTTAGAATATTTACACAAGCTGCAAGTTTTTCTTCAACAAGAATTTTTGATATTTTTACCGCCTCATCTTCATTAGGTGCGGTTATCAATACTACTATGTAATCCATAATTTAATTATAAAAAATTTACAAAAAAATTGGTATAATTGAAAAAACTACAGGAGGTGTTGTATGCCTTACTATGTTATTTTAAGTACACTTACAGATGAAGGGAGAGAAACATTAAAAGAAAAGCCTGAAAGAATTCTTGAAGTCAACAAAGAAATTGAAAAAATGGGAGTTAAAATTATTCAACAATACGCTGTTCTTGGTCCATATGATTTTGTAAATATCGTAGAGGCTCCAGATAATATTACAGTGATGAAAATGTCTGTACAACTCGGTTCAAGAGGCACTGTTCAACTAATGACAATGCCTGCAATTGAGGTGGAGGAATTGATTAAAAATTTAAAACAATAAAAATTTTATAAATCAGAACCAATTGAGCGTTTTATTTATAAAGAAATAAAAGACACAATTTCAGGACAATAAAGAATTTTGACTAAGCCAGAAATAGGAATACGAACTTTTTTTTCTGAAAGAGTAATAAAATTATCAAAAGAAAAATAACAGCCTTTTTTAATTTTGAGCCATTTATCTTCTTCAATATAATCTCTTTTTAGTTTTTCAATATCAATAAGTTTTCCATCCCAACATCCCCACAGTCTGCTTTTGCCTTTTTCTTTAAGAAGGTGAGAAGTGTTTTTTATAACTATATCATCCTCAGGAAAAGTATCTTTTATATTCAATCCATCCTTTCTTAATATCACATAACTGAACTTAAGATAATTGATTTGTAATCCTATTGCACTTAAAAAAGATAGATATTCAGGTGGAATCCATTTTCTTTCTTCGTAGCACCAATTGTTAGCCTTAAGTGCTGGACATGGAAAGTTATTAATACAGGGACTGTATGGATAAAGGTGTAGTTCTCTAATCAAACTATCTCTTAGTCCGTGAAGCCTTAAGGCTGATTTTTTTGTTCCTGGCTCTATAATAATTAAACTAAATCTTTCGTTATGATAAGTAAAATATTTTATAAATTTTATAAAATCTTCCTGTCTAAGTCCTTTGTTATCAAATATTTCTCCCAAAGAATTTGAAAAAATCATTATGTCAGGTCTTAATTCTTTCAATTCAATATATGTTTTTACATCTGCTGCATCAGCTTTTAAAAACTCGTAATTAACAGACAAATTTTTAGGTTTAAATCTTTCAATAATTTCTCTTCCAAACTGTATAGCCCTTTCTTCTAATTCAACTCCTATATATCTAACATAGCTTAAGGAAATTATTCCTTCTTCAAAGAGCTTAAAAACTGGCAAAATTGCAGGAGAAGGACCACAGCCTATATCAACTATTTTGAGGTCTTTATTTGAGGAAATTAAGGGATGTCTGAAAAGCTCCTTTAAAAGGCTATATATTTTTGCCAAATTAACAGGCACAAAATATGCGAGATAACCTCTGAGAAAATCTTGATTTTTCATATAATCTTCAGGTCTTTTAGAATCTAAAAAAGTAAAAAGATCAGAAGCCTTTAAAATTAGATTTTTTAATTGTTGTTTTGTGGGAGTTTTGTCCTTAAAAATCAGTTTTAAAAGAAATTCAGGTAAATCTTGCACTTTTAAAAATATTTAGGGGGAGAAAACTCCCCCTAAAATAAATTTTCAAAAATTACTTTACTGCTTCTTTTAAAGATTTTCCTGCTGTAAACTTGGGAACTTTTGTTGCAGGGATTTTAATTTCCTGTCCAGTTCTTGGATTTCTTCCCTTTCTCGCCTTTCTCTTTGAAACATAAAAACTACCAAACCCTACAAGCGTAACCTTGTCACCTTTCTTGAGAGCTTCCTTAACAGCTTCAATTGTGGCATCCAGTGCCTTTGCTGCCTCTGCCTTTGTAAGCTCTGCTTTGCTTGCAATCTTGCTTACCAATTCTGCCTTTGTCATACCTAATACCTCCTTTTTTTATTGATAAATTAAGGATTTGATGTAAACAATACCAAATTTTTCGTATAATGTCAAGTATTTTTTTATAATAAAATAATGAAATTTAAATTTTTACATATCTCAGACCTTCATTTAGGTTTAAAAATCAAAGGTATAGATAGGCTTAAATACTGCAAAAAAGCACTATTAAAGACAATTAATATTATTAGAGACAACAATCTTGATGCTATGATAATTGCAGGAGATTTTTTTGAAAATGATAAAATTTACAGGGAAGACATAGAGTTCTTAAATGAGATTTTTGAATTAATTTATCCAAGACCTGTAATTATTTCACCTGGAAATCATGATTTTTTAGGTTTTAACTGTGCTTATGATGAAAGATTTCTTAACATACTAAAACTTAAAGCATGGAAAGAAAATGTAAAAATTTTTAAAAAACCAGAATTCTCTCTTTTTTCATTTGGCGATGTAAAAATTTATGGCAAACCATGTTTAAATAGAGAAACCCAAGCTTTTGATAAAATTCTCAATATTAATCCATTTAAAATTAATATAGCAGTTATTCATGCATCAAGAATTAAATTTTCTCCTCAAGGCAAAGAAATCTGGCATCACTTTGAAGATAATGACATCCTAAAATCTAATTTTGATTATGTTGCTCTTGGACATTATCATAATTATTCAGAAATTTCTGATGGTTCAATAATAAAATCAGCCTACCCAGGCAGTATGGTACCAGCTTCAATATCTGAATATGGTAAAAGAGGTGGGTTGATTGTTGAAGTTTCAAAAAAGGACAGCAAAGCGACTATTGAAATAGAATTCGTTGAATTAAGTGATTTTTCTATAAAAAAAATTGAGATTTCAACATCTCAAGGTATTGAAAAAATTAAAAACATAATATCTTCGGAAATCTCTGAGAGCAGTAATCCTGACGATACACTTTTTATTTTAAAGCTCAAAGGTATGGGTGATTTGAGCATAATTCATTTAAAAGAGCTTTTTTCTGAATATAAGATTCTGTTTGATACTTCTGAGTTTACAAAATTTGATATTGAAAAATTAAAAGAAACTTCACCAGAAACAACCGTTGGGGCATTTATTAATGAAATGCTCAAACTTATTGAGAATGCAGACAATAGAGAAAAACAAATTCTTGAAGATGCTTTAATTTATGGGCTTGATGCTTTTGCTGGTAAACAGATAATACCAAGATTTTATGATGAAAATTAAAAGAATATTAATAGAAAATATAGGACCTTATAAAAACAAAGAATTCATTTTTGAACATTCTTGCAGTCTGATAATTGACAAAAATGAGGCTGGTAAATCCGTTCTCGCAAAATCTATACTGGAAGCTCTTTATCCATCAAAACAGCCTTTAATACCTTTAAACAATGGAAAAATTACATTGGAAATTGAATCAGACAATGAATTTTTTCAGATTACAAGAAATTATAGGGGATACCAGATATTTAAAAATGGGAATCCTATAAAACATGAAACTAAAACTAAAGGAAGAATAATCAAAAAATTACCTGGAGAAATTATTTTTAACATTCCAAAAGAAATTTTTATTAACAGTTCTTATTTAGCTCAAAAAGCAGGAATAAATACCAAAGAACTCTATTCGGTCACTTCTTTTTTAGAACAGGCTATTGATACAGGTTTTCAGGATACATCAGCATCTTCAGCTTTAACGAAAATAAAAGAAGCACTTTATGATAACATTCACAGCGGTGCGATATTTCCTTTTAATACAAAAGGGAAGTTGGATACAGCAATAAAAATATGGAAAGAAAAACTTACTGAATATGAAGAGAAAAAAGCATATCTACAAAATTTAGTAGAGGAACAAACTGAAATTATTAAAAATTATATTGAATCACTTTCCGAATTTGAAAATATAAATCATGAAATTATAAAACTTGACAGTGATTATGCTACATGGAAAATTCAACAAAATAATTTTTACTTGAGAGAAATCCAAATTCTTGAAAAAAGAAATAATGAATTAAAAGAATTTGAAGGCATGGTTGAGTTTTACAAAAATTTTGAAAATCTAAAGCCTGAGGAACAACGATTTATAATTCTTTATGAAAATGAAATACAGTCCTTACAGGAAGATTTAATGTTAAAAGAAGAGAAAAAAAAGAAAATAAAAAAATTATTGAAAAAACTATCTTTGATAAATATTCTGACAGTTATTTCCAGTATTCTGGGAGGAATTTTTATAGATAACATATTCTATATTGGAGTTATTTTTTGCCTTTTTGCCTTTTTTTATCAACTTAAACTTAATAGTGAAAATAAAAAATTAAACCATGATATAAAAACTTTAAACTTAAAACATGACGAGATTTCTAAAAAAATAGACTACATAATTTCTAATTTTACTGCTCCTATAAATAGCAAAAATGAATTCTTCAGTCTTTTTAAAAAAGTGAGTACACATAAAAATGAAATTAAAGAATTTATTGAAAATTCCAGAAAAATTGAAGAGCTAAAAAAACTTCTCCTTTCAGAAAAGGAAATAGATTTCTATGAATCAAAAATTATTTCCAGAAATAAAGAATTTAATAATTTAAATATTGAAGACTATGAACAAAAAAAAGAAAAACTTCTCAACCTTAAAGAACAAATAAACGATAAAATCCATAAATTACAAGCAGATTATGACAAAATTATACAGCATAGAAAAGAAATAGAAAAAATAACTGACCATATACAAGTTGCTGCAAAAAACTTGGAAATTCTGGAAAAATTTAAAGAAGCTTTGCAAAAGTCTTTTGAAGTACTGGAAAACATTACAAAAAAACATCATGAACTTTGGTCTCAAAAATTAAATGAAAAAGCTTCAAAACTTTTAAGTAATATAACAGACAAAACAGTACATATCTCTTTTGGCAAAGACCTCTCTTTTAATATAAAAGTTCCAGAAATTGAATATCCCTTACCTGAAAAAGAAATTGAAAACAAGCTCAGCGGCGGTATAACAGAACAAATATACCTTACTGTAAGACTAATTCTTGCTGACATCCTGAGCAAAGGCATGAAAATTCCTTTTATACTGGATGAACCATTTGCACATTCAGATGATGAAAGATTTTTTAAAGGCATGAAATATTTAATACAGGAGATTGCAAATTCAAATCAGGTTATTATTCTAAGTTGTCATCAAAATAGATTAAAACTCATTGAAGAATTGAAAGGCTTTTTCTGCCTAATTTCAGTCAGTAATGAGGCTTAAAACTTTACTAAATTCTTAATTTTATGTTAATTTTTAAAATTAATCCTGTTAAGAAAGGTGGTGAAAATAATGGGAATATCTCCTGAAAGAAAAAAAGAGATTATTGAAAGTTTTAAAATGCATTCTTCTGATACAGGCTCTCCTGAAGTACAGATTGCTTTGATGACTGAAAGAATTAATTATTTAACCGAACATTTTAAAACTCACAAAAAAGATCATCATTCAAGAAGAGGACTCATTAAATTAGTCGCTCAAAGAAGAAAGCTTTTAAATTATCTTAAAAAAATTGATAAGGAACGATATGGCAAACTCATTGAAAGACTTAGTATCAGAAAATAAATCTGGAAAAGAGGTAGAATGTGGAAGTAGAACTTGAAATTAAAGGGAAAAAACTTGTTTTACAAACAGGCATTTTTGCAAAGCAAACAAATGGCTCTGTTTTAGCAAAATATGGAGACACATATGTATTATGCACTGTGGTTGCAGAAAAAACACCTAAAGAAGGATTAGATTTTGTTCCGCTGACAATTGATTATCAGGAAAAAGCTTACTCAGCAGGTAAAATACCTGGAGGTTTTTTTAAAAGAGAGGGTAAACCAACTGATAGAGAGATTCTGGTTTCCCGTTTAATTGATAGGCCTGTAAGACCTCTTTTCCCTGACGGATTCAACTATGAAACTCAAGGAATAGCATCTGTTCTTTCCTACGGAGATGAAAATATTGCTGATATTTTAAGTATAATCGGGATTTCATCTGCTTTAACCATATCTGATATTCCATTTAATGGACCTGTTGGAGCTGTAAGAGTTGGAATGGTTGAAGAAGAATTCATTTTAAATCCTGACAATGACGAAGCTGAAAAAAGCATCCTTAATTTAGTAGTTGCAGGTACAGAAGAAGCAGTAACCATGGTTGAAGGAGGAGCTGCAGAATGCTCTGAAGAGACTCTTGTAGAAGCCTTGAAATTTGCTCATACTCATATAAAAAAAATAATAGCCCTGCAAAAAAAACTTCAACAATTATCAGGCAAACCAAAAAGAGAAATTATTTCACTTAATGGAGACGAAGAGATTCAAAAAGCAATCTTAAATATCATTGGAGGAAAAATTGAAAATGCCTTGTTTCTTCCCAAAAAAGTTGAAAGGCAACAAGCCCTTGATGAACTCCTTAATGAATGTCTGCAGAACTTAAATACAGAAGAGTTTCGGCAGAAATTATATGGTAATTTTGACAAAGATATATCATTAGAAATCACTAATGCTTTTGATAAAGTAATCAAAAAATTTATGCGTGAGTCAATTGTAAAAAAAGGGATAAGAGCGGATGGTAGAAAGTCCGATGAAATAAGACCTATTACATGCATGATTGGAATCTTGCCAAGAGTTCATGGTTCTGCTTTATTCACAAGAGGAGAGACTCAAGCTCTTGTTGCAACTACTCTTGGTACATCAGAAGATGAACAAAAAGTTGATTCTCTTGAAGGAGAAATATTTAAAACCTTTATGCTACATTACAACTTTTTACCTTTTAGTGTTGGAGAAGTTAAACCTTTACGGGCACCAGGAAGAAGAGAAATTGGGCATGGTTATCTTGCAGAAAGAGCATTGAGCTATGTAATTCCTTCTAAGGATGAATTCCCGTATACAATAAGAGTTGTATCAGATATTCTTGAATCAAATGGTTCATCATCAATGGCAACTGTATGCGGAGCAACTCTTTCTCTCATGGACGCTGGAGTTCCTATAAAAGCACCTGTTGCAGGAGTTGCGATGGGGCTTATCAAAGAGGGAGACAAAACTGTTGTGCTTACTGATATTCTCGGAATGGAAGACCATTATGGTGACATGGATTTCAAAGTAGCAGGAACTGAAAAAGGTATAACAGCCTTTCAGATGGATGTAAAAATCTCTGGAATCAGTTATGAAATATTTAAAAAAGCTCTTAAACAAGCAAAACAGGCAAGATTATTCATACTTAAAAAAATGGCTGAAACTATTTCTGAACCTAAAAAAGAGCTTTCTTTATATGCTCCAAGAATATACAAAATACAGGTTAAACCTGAAAAAATTAGAGATATTATTGGGACAGGTGGTAAGGTAATTAAAGGAATTATAGAAGAAACAGGAGTTAAAATAGATATTGAAGACAAAGAAGGAATTGTTAAGATAGCTTCTTCTAATGAATCTGCTGCACAAAAAGCAATTGAAATTATCAAAGGAATCACTCAAGAAGCTGAACTCGGAAGAATCTATATGGGTAAGGTAACAAGAATAGTAGACTTCGGGGCATTTGTTGAAATCATGCCAGGAGTTGAAGGATTACTACATATATCCCAAATTGCTGATAAAAGGATTCAAAAAGTATCAGAGGTATTAAAAACAGGAGAACAAATTCCTGTTAAAGTAATTGAAATTGATGAACTCGGAAGAGTTCGTCTCAGTAGAAAAGAAGCACTCCGAGAAATAGAAAACAGAACTGCCACAAAAACATAATTCTGATGATAAAAAAAACTTATCTTTCCTCAAACCTCCCTGTAATAATGAATAAAATGAATTATTACAGGTCTTTTGTTCTTGGTATATGGATAAAGCATGGAGCCAGGCATGAAAGTTCTTCAAAAAATGGATTATCACATTTTATAGAACATCTTTTCTTTCAGGGAACTTCAAAGAGAAATGCTCGGGACATATCTTTTGAAATTGACAGCATGGGTGGAGATATAAATGCTTTTACATCAAGAGAATTTACAGCGCTATATATAAAAGTCCTTGATTCATCTATATGCAAAGCTATAGAACTAATTGGAGACATTTATTCAAACCCTCTATTTCCTGAACAGGAAATAGAAAAAGAACGTTCAGTTATACTTGATGAAATCAGAACAATAAATGATACTCCTGATGAATTGATTCATGATCTTTTTATGGAAAACTCATTTCCTGATGGCTTAGGACAACCAATTCTTGGTAAAGAGTCCACAGTATCAGAAATAACCAGAAAAGATATCATTGACTGTTATAACAATTTCTATGGAATAAACAACTGTATAATAAGCTGTGCTGGAAATTTTGAAGAAAAAAAATTAATTGAATGTCTTGAAAAAAATATTACAGCTAAAACTTCTAATAAATCTCCAGTAATTAATAATGCAAATTTCTCTTCTTGTCTTAAGGTACATGAGAAGGATTTAAATGAAATCCATCTGTGCATAGGATTTGATACTTTCCCCTTTAAAAGTCCTTACAGGCATGCTTTAACCCTACTTAACTGCATTATTGGCGGAAGTGTTAGTTCAAGACTATTTCAGGAAATAAGAGAAAAACAAGGATGGGTCTACAATATTTATTCTTTTACTTCATTCTATTATGATGCAGGTGTATTTGGTATTTATACAGCTTGTGACCGTAAGAAAATAAATAAAATAATTGAAACAATCTTTAAAATACTAAAACAGATTCCTGAAAACTTAAAAAAAGAAGAAATGGATAGAGCAAAAACTCAAGTTATATCTCAAATTCTTTTTTCTTCTGAATCACCAAGCTCTATTATGCATAATTTAGCATATCAGGAATTGTATCTTGAAGAGTCTTACAGCATTGAACAGCAAATAAAACAAATTGAAACAGTCTCATTTAAAGAACTGAAAAATATAGCTTCCATTTTAAAGGAGAAAAATTTCTCAATAACAATTCTTGGTCCTATAAGTGAAAAAGAAATTTACATTGAAAAATAAAAAGGGCGGATAACCCCGCCCCTACTTTAAATCAATTAAGCAGCTTCTTCTTGTTTAATAGCTTCTTCTCTTAAAGAAGCCTTTGCAAAAACCATTGCTGTAGCTCTGTAAACCATATGAGCCATCTTTGAATGAGGAGCATATGCAAAGAGAGCAAATACAAATACAAGATGAGCAATGTAGGATGCATATCCAAGAGTTTCCGCTTCAGCAAGTCTCAAAATTTCTGCAAGAAATCCTGTAACTCCTACTCCTGCAATTATAGTAATCAATAACCAGTCAAAATAGCTTCCCATACCCTGTTTTACAGCATTTTTACTTCTGTTGACGATAACCAGAAACATTCCAATAATAAGAGCTATTCCGCTAATATTGCCTATAATTTTTACAATATTTGTTTGTGGATATGGAGACTCCCATCTCAGAACCCATTCATAGAAAGCAGCTATACCTGTTGTTATCGCCAGTCCGATAAAAGCATAAAGAACAAGAATGTGAGCTGTATATCTACCTTTATTTACACCGCAGAGTTGAAATTTTTTGTGCAACAATACGTCTTTTATAGTTTCATATATACAGCCATATATATCCTTACGTTTAACCTCTGCTACAGATGCAAGATCAAGCCAGTATCGTTTAACTCCATTGTAGAAACAGATTATTGCAAATGCTGCTAATGCCATAAATGGAACATCTATCCATGGAACAGCAGGCAAAAATGCTACGTAAGAAATCTCACCATTCTCACCCCTGGGAATCTCAGTTCCACTAAAGTATCCAAGAATAGCCATCTCTCCAAGAAAAAGCAGAAGCGGAATCAGAAATATAAGAAGTAGATATTTTGGGTCTGATACCCATTTAGCAAGAAAGCTCGGTGGCGAATAGTTTTGTATCATCAATTTTCTAACAGCACCTAAAACTTCACCAGGTTTTGCTCCTCTGGGACAGTATGCAGTACAGTCTCCACAGTGGTGGCATAGCCATATATCAGGATTCTGGAAAAGCTTCTCTTTAATTCCCCATTGGGCATAAAGCATCTCTTTTCTGGGAAAAGGTGCTTTGTCAGGTGAAAGCGGGCATACGACAGTGCAAGTAGAGCATTGATAACATTTTTTCAATGACTCTCCGCCTGCTTTTATAATCTCTTTTGCAAAATTCAAATCTGGTTTTACTGGTTTGTCCATGTCTTCCCTCCTTAGAAGCCCTTAAATGGATTTGGACCGATTTGTCTGATTTTCTCCATAAACTCATCTATTATTGATGGAATTCTCCAGTACTCATCAATTGCCACTTCATACATCTGCACTCTGTCTGATTCAAGCTGAAGCCTATCAAGAGTTTCCTGAACCTTACCAAGTCTGTATTTTGCAAGCTCGCTTCCTTTAGCAAAATGACATTGATAATTTTCACCGAACTTACATCCAAGAAGGAGCATTCCATCAACTCCTTTTGATAAAGCGTCTGCGATCCAGACAAGATTCATAGAACCAAGACATCTAAGCTGGATAAATCTTAATGCAGGATCAAGCTTAAGTCTATGAAGCGCTGCTGTCTCTGTTGCTGGGAATGCGTCATTTTCGCAACAAAGCACTATAATACGAGGTCTATCATCCTCGCTTGGAACTGAAACATTCTTTAGCATTGTTCCAATCATGTCAACACTATAGTCTTTAAAGGAAACGATTCTCTCTGGGCATGCCCCCATACATGTTCCGCATCTACGGCATCTATTAGGCTTGTAAAATGGAACACCTTTTTCATCCTCATCAATTGCACCAAATGGGCACTCTTCTGTACAACGCTTACAGGCTGTGCACTTTGTAAGATTTGGCTCAGGGAATGAAGTATCCCACGCTCTTGGATGAACTGCTATTCCCTTTGCGACATGCTCCACACACTGAATTGCCTTCAATGCAGCACCCTTTGCATCTTCCTGTGCCTCAGTCATGTTCATAGGTTGACGAACTGGTCCAACTGCATATATACCTGTTCTGCGGGTTTCATATTGGAAACAGATAAAGTTGGAATCAACAAAGCCAAATCCTCCTTCCAAAAAAGGAAGTTCAGGACCTTGGCGATATCCCAAGTTAAGAATAAACTCTGGCTTTTTAGTTGTTTCAATGTATTTTGCCTTTGCTTCATCTCCTTTCGCAGCTGCCTCTGCAAGTCCTATGAGATAATCCTGTGGCTCTTTTGTTGTTGGAACCATTCCTGTTGCAAGAACAACCATCTCTGCTTCTATTTCTGCTTTATCTCCAAGAAGAGAATCCTCTACAGTAACCACTAATTTGTCGTATTCTTCTCTTATCCCTGTAACCTCTCCTTTTGCAAGCATGACTCCTGGGGTGTTCTGAGCTTCCTTATAGTAATATTCAAGTTTTCCAGGTGTTCTTATATCCTTGTAAATAACCATTGCTGTAGCATCTGAATTACCATCTGTTACATATCTTGCCTGCTTAAGAGTTGTTGCGCAACACATTCCTGAACAGTAAGGAATATGCTCAGGATCCCTCTGCCCAGCACACTGAACAAATAAAACTGTTTTAACCACTCTTTCATCAGAGGGTCTCTTAATTACTCCTTTATTCTTCTTTGCAAGTTCTTCAAACTCAAAGTTTGTTACCACATCCTTGAATTTACCATATCCATATTTCTTTGTAAGTTTCTTAGCATCGTATGGCTTCCATCCAGTTGCCTGAATTATTGCACCTATTTTTATAGTTTCAGTGGAGCCATTTTTAGATATTGTTACATCAAAATCTCCTGGTTGCCCATCAATCTTTTCAATCTTTGAGGAGGTATAAACCTTAATTTTTGGATTTGATGTAACTTCATTTATAAGCGGCTCAAGATTGACGTCACCAAGAACTCCTTTTGTATAATCATCAGTTGGCACTCTTTTGTAAAGTTTTCTTGCAAATCCGCCAAGTTCAGACTCCTTCTCAACAAGAACAACATCATATCCTGCTTTTGCTGCCTCTGTAGCAGCTGTCATCCCAGAAATTCCGCCGCCAACAACGAGTATTGATTTAACAGTCTCAATAATATAAGGCTCTGGAATTTCTCCTTTTTGAGCTTTAATAACTCCCATTTTGATATAATCTTCAGCGGCAAGCTGTTTTTCTTCTGGAGTTTCAATTGTCCATACAGCAAGCTCTCTTAATGGAACTCTCTCAACAAAACAACCGGGGAAACTAAATTCATAAGTTTTAACTCTTGGAGAACAGCCAGCAATTACTATGGAGTTTACACCCTGCTCAGCAATATCTTTTTTTATTAAATCAATACCTTCACGGCTACAAAAAACATCATGTACCTGTACAACAGGAACTCTCAAAGCATTTTTACCTATGTTTTGAATTTTTTCAACATCAACTGCTTCTCCTATACCACAGCCTTTGCAGATATATAGACCTATTTTCTTTTCCATAATTACCTCCTTACTCCAGTCTGAATTGCCTTGAGGGCAGCAGATGTTGCATCCTTTCCACAACCTGCCACATCCATTGGAGCTTTTGCACAACCTGCAGAGTATATACCTTCAGCATCAACCACAAAGCCATCTATTGCATATTTAAGCCCCGGAACTTTTATTTCAATGCCCTCTGGCTGCATCCCTGTGGCAAGAACTACCATATCTACTTTCTTTCTTATCTTTTCTCCATTCAGCATATCTTCTGCAGTTACAATAACATCATCTGAATCCTTATCCTGTTCAACTGCAGCCACCTTACCTTTAATCAAATTAACCCCAGATTGTTCTTTAACCTGATTGAAAAATTTCTCATATCTACCAGGTGTTCTTATGTCAATATAAAAGATATTCACCTCTGCGTCAGGATTCTGCTCTTTAATATAAAGAGTATGTTTTAAAGAGGCAAGACAACAGATATAGGAACAGAAAGGCAGATGATTTTCATCTCTACTACCAGCACACTGAACAAAGGCTATTTTTTCAACAGGTTTTCCATCAGAAGGTCTTAAAATTTGTCCTCCAGTAGGTCCATTTTTAGATGCAAGTCTTTCAAGCATCATATTTGTTATTACATTTTTAACCTTTCCAAAATTAAGATTATCTATCTTTGTAGCATCATAGGGTTTCCAGCCTGTAGCAACAACAATAGAATCAACCTTAACTTCTATTGTTTCAGGTTGCATATTTAAATCAATAGCATTATATTTGCAGGCTTCAACACATGGAGCAGGACAATCTTTTGGACAAGCTGTTCTGTCAACAACATATCTTAAAGGAAATGATTGTTCAAAAGGAAGATAGATAGCCTTTGTTTTGTTTAAACCAAAATTAAAATCACTATCTTTTTCAACAGGACAGACTTCTGCACATGCATTACATGCTGTACAGTTTTCATTCACATATCTTGGATTAAGTTTAATTTTTACAGTATAGTCACCAGGGTTACCAGAAATAGATTCTACTTCAGCCATTGTATAAAATTTAACTGAAGGATTTACTTTGATACGACGGAAATTAATCTCAAGTCCGCATAATGGTGGGCATATTTTCGGGAAATACTTATTTAACTGGGCAACTCTTCCGCCGAGATAAGGATTTTTTTCAACTATAATAACTTCAGCACCTGTCTCGGCAGCCTCTATGCCAGCAGTTAAACCACTGAACCCGCCACCAATTACCAAGATGCGATTTGTTTCAGCACTCATACTCAGCCTCCTTTATTTGATTCTTAAACATAAAAATTCGTAATACAGTTTTAACTGCATTACGAATTTTTATTATCATGTGTTTTCAATTGTTTAAAATTAAAGGGAGGGGAAATCCCCCTCCCTAACTCAACTGTATTAGTCTGGGAATATCTGAACGTATGGAACTTTCTTAAGAGTAAATGTATCTGTTGCTGGATCATAAACTGAATTGACAAATGCACGCCAGTTATTGTCATCAACAAAATCAAAATCACCTCTGTAGTAGTAGCCAGGATAACGGGATTCTTCTCTAAAGAGAATGTGTCTTGCATGAGCCTCAAGTGAGAGTGTTCTGTGAACATTCTCCCAACAACGGAGAAGTTCATGGAGATTTGCTGCTGCAAGTCTTGAAGCATCTTCTTTGAGAAGTTGCAGTTTACTAAGACCTTCCTCTATCATTGTTTTTGAGGTCATATACCATGTTCCACATCCACCGAAGTATTCGTCAGCAATTTTCTGAAGTCTTGCCTGATACATGTCAGGTTTGATGTAGTATGGATTGACCTTTGGATCAGTGGAATAGGTCTTGTATTTTTCATAAAGCTCAAATGGCAGATAAAGTTCTGCTGCAAGAGCATTAATATCTTCTGCTATTGTTGGTGTATATCCTGAGTTATCAAGAATAAATGCAATTGCTGCTTTTGCAGCAATTCTACCCTCTGCATGTGAACCAGAGGAGAATTTGTGTCCTGATGCTCCAACAATATCACCAGACATGAACAAGCCTTTTACTGTGCTCATTCTGTTGTAGCCCCAGAACCACTCAGCTGGTGTTCCAGGAATGTCTCCAGGTCCGCTTACCCAGAAGCCTGCGCAACCAGCATGTGAACCAAGAAGATAAGGCTCTGTTGGCATAATCTCAGATGGTACTTTATCAGGTTCTACATTTTGAGCTGCCCACAGGCCTGCCTGACCAATACACATATCAAGGAAGTCTTCCCATGCTTCTGCTTCAAGGTGTTTGAGTCTCTTGGCATCCATCTGTTTTGCAAGTTCCTGCATTGCAGTATGGGTATTCATAAGGATTGGTCCTTTACCCTGTTTCATGCTCTGCATCATAAGATGGTTCCTGATAGCTGTTCCAAGAGCCTCTGCCCATTTCCCATACTTCTGGACTGCTTCTTTAAATTCAGGGATATCTTTTGCACAATAATCCTCTCCAAGAGCATTTGTTGCTTTTGCTTTAAAGAAGAGGAACCATGCACCAACAGGACCATATCCATCCTTAAATCTTGCAGGAACAAATCTGTTCTCCATCATTGTCATCTCAGCACCAACGGTCATTCCGAGATAGTATCCAGAACCAGAGTTCCATACTGGATACCATGCTCTACCCTGACCTTCTCTGCTTGATCTTGGTCTGAATACATTAACTGCGCCTCCGCAGCCTGCAAGAATTGCTTTTGCCTTGAAGAGATATATTTTATTTTCTCTTACGCTAAAGCCAATAGCACCTGCTACTCTATTTGGCTCTTTTGCGTCTTTGAGAAGTTTTACTATAAATACTCTCTCATAAATATTCTGAGCCTGCCCTGTTGCCTTTCTGTTGAATTCAAGGGCAGCTTTTGCAGCCTCAGCAACTATTACTTTATAGGATTCACCATTAATCATTATCTGCCATTTTCCAGAACGGCATGGCACTCCACCATCTTTGAGTGCTGGTTTTCCAGCATCTCTTGCCTGGAATCCATCAAGAGAAAATCCATCATCTCCCTTTTTCCAAATTGGGAGACCCCATTCCTCAAAAAGATGAACAGAATTGTCAACATGTCTTCCAAGGTCATAAACAAGGTCTTCACGAATAATCCCCATTAAGTCTGCACGGACATATTTTACATAGTCAACAACTTTGTTCTCACCAATATAGGTGTTAATAGCACTAAGACCCATTGCAACTGCACCAGAACGGTCCATTGCTGCTTTGTCAACAAGTGTTACCTTAATTCCTTTTGGTGTTGCCCATCTTGCAGCTTCATATGCAGCACCGCAAGCAGACATTCCACCACCGATGATTAGAAAATCAGTTTCGACCTCAACAACATCAGGTCTCTGACAGTATGAAAATGTGCAAGTCTCTTTTTCCATGTTATCCCTCCTTATACTTTATTTTTACTCTTTTCTGGCTTCATAGTTAAAGTAGCCAGGTCCTTTAATCTTTCCATAATCAGGATCAGGAAGTCCTGCATAGATATTGTCTGCATTCCAATAACCTTCTGGGGTAAGTCTGATTGGGAATTTGAATCTCTTGATAGAGCCATTTCTGAATTTAATTGTCCACATGATTGCATCCTGACCTCTCATAGGAATAACGCTTGCACCGAGAGGGCAGAAATCTGCATAACCTCTTACCTCAATTGCCTGCTGGGGGCAAATTTTTACACAGTTATAGCACTCCCAGCACTGGTCTGGCTCCTGGTTGAAAGCCTTCATCTTTTCCCTGTCTAAGGTCATAAGGTCATTGGGACAGATGTACTGACATGCAGTCTTGTCCTGTGCTTTGCAGCCGTCACACTTTTCTTGAATTACAAAACTTGGCATAGCTTAACCTCCTTTTTTTGTTTTTATTATGCTGGTTTTTGCACTGGATTTTTTTGTAATTCCAGCACATCACTTATGTCAATATCAGGAACTGGAAGCTCTTTGTCTTCCTTTGCAACATCATCCTTAATTGATGGAATCTCTGCAACAGCTTTTTCCATAACTTCAGGTCCTAAAGACTTCAACTCAACTATTTTCTTAAAAACTAATCTTTTGAATGCTGCAGGTGTTTCTTCAATGAATCCTCTTGCATCAAATCTTGCTTTACCAAACTGCTCAATTACTTTCTGTCCAAGGTCATCAGGAACTTCAATAACCAAACGCTTTAATGCTCCACCAAAAATTGGTTCAACTTTTTCTTCAAGGGGGGTTCCCTTTATAGCTGCTAATCTTTTCTCATCAATTATTACGCCAAAAAATTTAGCCATTATTCACCTCCTTTATTTTTTTAAGTGAGCTGGAAGTTCCATATGAGGGAGATCAACTTCTAATCTCTCCTCTCTCTCTTTAAGATACTTCTCATTATTAAATGGATATCCAAACTTCTGCCACCATTTTACAACAACTTTATAAACCTCAGGTCTGTAAATCTGTGGTGGTGGTGTTACTCCTTCATTTATAAGTCCTCTGATGAAGCTTCCTGAATATCTTGAGTAAATACCTTTATGATTACAATTTGCAGAGTATGCGAATTCAAGGCACTTTGGACAATACCAGAATTCAGCAATATTCTGTGGTCTTAGATAGAATCCACCTTCAACTGCATAAGGTGGCGCATCAAATCCAAAACTTGGAATGCCCTTAGACCAGAGAATTTGAGTTGCATAAATATCATAATACTCACCCAATGCTGCATGGTCTCTTCCAAACATATGGAAGGAAATTCCCATGTTCTGTCTGATTACTGCATGAATGAGAGACTCTATTGGATTACCATATCTCATATCCCAGAGTGTGAAGGTTACAAGATGACGCTCTGGCTTAATGTAGCCAGCAAGATGAACCATTTCATGACCTTCTACAATTGCTTCATCTGGAAAATCACCAATTCTTTTCGCACCGACTATTGCATTAACAACAATACCATGAGAAGGCTCTATATCACCTATGTATGCAGCATTTTTCATTAATGCTTCATGCCCTGTATGAGGCACATTTCTTGTCTGGTGAGCAATAACTGTTGTCCATCCTCTTTTCTCAAACTCTTCTCTTGATCTCTTTGGTGGATACCAGAACCTATCAAATGGTGGTCTTATTTTAGGCTCATTAATTATCGTATATTTTCCAGCAAGAATAATTGGATTCAATGAGCAATAAATGTTATATCCTGTATGTTTCTGATCAAATGGAACTTTAACAACCTCAGGATTATGCTCAGGAGTTCCAAAAGTTCTGACTGCTACTTCACCAGGAGCAATCTCATAAACCTCTTCAATTTCAAGGATTGCAAAGGGTTCACCCTTAAGTCTGAGCAAGAGCCAGTCACCTGCTCCAACTCCAAGTTTTTTAAAGTCTTCCTCTGAAATGTCAAAAAGAATTGGATATGGGAATACCCATCCACTTGTGAGTCTTCTTTTTTCAAGAACACTCTCCAAATCAGCTTTTGTCATGGAACCTTCAACAGGACTGAAGAAACCATAACATACTGACATAATTTCCCTGTAAACATTTCTTACAGGATTGCCCTTAAAAAGAGTAGGCTTGATGTCGTAAACTGCAGAACATTTTTGCATTAACTTCCTTGCCATTTCAGGGTCACGGACAACCCTCTCAACAAGCTTCCCACCATGTGGCGGTGGCAGTGTTTTAATTCTTACATCTGGCATACCTTTCCCTCCTTTAATTTACTTTTTTTCTAAGATTGCACAGATACTGTTAAATATCTCATCTATACTACCTGTGCCCGAAACACTTTTAAGAATTCCTTTTTTTGAATAATAATCAATTAAAGGCTCTGTCTGAGCTCTGTAGACTTCAAGTCTTTTTCTAATTGTTTCTTCTTTATCATCATCTCTCTGGAAAAGTTCTCCACCACATTTATCACATTTACCCTCTACTTTGGAAGGTGAATAATATACATTATACATCTGTCCGCAGGACTTACAGGTTCTTCTTCCTGTAAGCCTCTTCATAAGATCATCAAAAGGAACATCCAGATTCAATGCTAAATCCAAAGGCATATTCATTTCAGAAAGCATTTTATCAAGAGCTTCTGCCTGTGCAACATTTCTTGGAAAACCATCAAGAATAAAACCTTTTTTGCAGTCATTCTGAGAAAGTCTCTCTTTAACCATTCCAAGAACAACTTTGTCAGGAACAAGTTCTCCTCTATCCATATAAGCTTTCGCTTCTTTACCAAGCGGAGTTCCTGCTGCAACTGCTGCCCTGAGAAGATCTCCTGTAGAAATCTGAGGTATACCATATTTTTCCACTAATCTTTTTGCCTGAGTACCTTTGCCTGCTCCTGGAGCACCCAAGAATACTAATCTCATTGAAGCCTCCTTTTTGGGTTAGAATTAAACTTTTGGTTTATAATTTAACCTATTATGAGTTAAAAAGCAACTTAATTTTTATAATTTTATAATAAGTTTTGCTTATAAATTGGGGCAAATTTTATCAAAAAATCTCTTAATTTGTCAAGTGCTTCTTTACGATGACTTATCTTATCTTTTTCATGGGGGGACATTTCAGCAAATGTTTTTTTAAATCCTTCGGGTATAAATACAGGATCATATCCAAAACCCTGAGTTCCTCTTGGAATCTCTGAGATTTTACCTCTAACATATCCCCAGAAGATATACTCTTTCCCGTCCGGAAAAACCAGCGCAATGCAACACACAAATTGCGCAGTTCTCTTTTCTGAAGGAACTCCTGCTAATTCTTCAAGAAGTTTTTTGATGTTATCATCATCACTTGCCTCATCTCCTGCATATCTTGCTGATCTGACACCTGGTCTGCCTCCTAATGCCTCAACTTCCAAGCCTGAATCATCAGAAAGAGCAGGCAATCCAGTTTGTTGACAAACATATCTTGCTTTTTTTAAAGCATTTTCATCAAAAGTTAATCCATCTTCCTTAACTTCTTCAAGTTCAGGAAAATCATTAACAGAAAGAATAGTAATTTCAAGTCCTTGCAAAATTCTTTTTAACTCTTCTATTTTTTTTCTGTTTCTTGAAGCAATAACTATTTTCATATAGATTTGACAATTCTCCGAAATTTGAGTTATATTAAAATTGTTCGCGGGGTGGAGCAGTCTGGTAGCTCGTCGGGCTCATAACCCGAAGGTCAGAGGTTCAAATCCTCTCCCCGCAATTTTCAATCAAACAAAGCTTCTACAAATTCTTGTGGAATAAATTCTTTTAAATCATCAATTCCTTCGCCTATTCCGATTAACTTAATAGGAATTCCTATCTCTTTTTTTATGGCAAAAATAACCCCACCTTTTGCTGTTCCATCAAGCTTTGTAACAACAACACCAGTTAGTCCTATAGCTTCATTAAACAAAGAGGCTTGTCTTATAGCATTCTGCCCTGTTGTAGCATCTACAATAAGTAAAGTCTCATGAGGTGCTTCAGGAATTGATTTTTTCAGTACCCTGTTAATTTTTCTCAGTTCTTCCATAAGAGGGGATTTTGTATGTAGTCTTCCTGCTGTATCTATAATCACTATGTCTTTGTTTTGTGCTTTAGCATGTTCCAATGCATCAAAAGCAATAGCTGCTGGATCAGCACCACTTTTATGCTTAATAATATCCGCTCCTACTTTTTTTGCCCAAATTTCAAGCTGCTCTATAGCCGCAGCCCTAAATGTGTCCGCGGCTGCAAAAACAACACTTTTACCTTCATTAACAAATTTATAACCCAGTTTTCCTATTGTTGTTGTTTTTCCAACTCCATTTACACCTACAACAAGAATAATTGAAGGAGTATTTTTCAAATTTAAAGAAGTATTGTTTTTAAGCAAATTTATAAGCTCTTCTTTAAGAACTATTTTGACATCTGAAGCGTCTTTAATGCCGCCTTCTTTGATTTTTCTTCTTAGTATACCTGTTATTTCTTCTGTTGCTTTAACTCCTACATCTGAAGAAATAAGAATTTCTTCAATCTCTTCTATGGTTGATTCATCTATTTTCCCTCCTATAGGGATTACTGCTTCTATTTTTTCAACAATATGTTGTTTTGTCTTGCTTAATTTTTCTTTGAGTTTATCAAGAAAACCCATTAACCTCTCCTGAACTCTACGATGAGTTCATCCTTCTTCTTTAAAAGACGATATTTGAGAGGTTTTTTGAGAGCTATATTTAATAAAATTTTATTTTGGTCCTCAGATACAGAGACCTCTTTTATAAACTCTGAGTCAATCTTTACAGGTGTTTCTAATTTATTTCTCACTGGATATACTTCCAGTATAACTGACATAGTACTGCCTACTTTTTTCGTCCTGGGATAATAGCCTCCTTGTTTCTCTATATTTGGAATAAATAAAGTCAATACACAACCATTCTTTGTTTCAACAAGGGAGATATTTTTAAGCTCTAAAACTTGACCTTTTAATGCAACAATCTTTTTTTTACCTTTGCTATCTTTTGTTTCCTTCTTTTTAACTACTTTTTTCTTCGGTTTTTCAACTTTTTTCTCTTCGCTAATTTTGATTTCTTTAGAAGGAATTTCCTTCTCTTCTAATGTTGCAAAGATTTCAAATTTTTCTGCTTTATCATACATTACCTCTACTGTTGCAACTCCATTTACAAATTCTGATGGCGGAACTTTGTTTGGAGTAAGTGTTCCTGAGCCTGATGATTTTAAAATAACTGTATTGCCATATAAATTATAGTTTGACATAACCTTATCAAGATGATTATAGGCTACAATTTTTATTTTAAATTTCTGCCCTGCAATAATTGTATTAGGAGAAATTACTTCAAATCTTTTTACTTTCGGCGGCACGATTTTTACAATATTGCTTTCTCCTCTAATTGAGTTATCATTGGCAACCTTAGCTACTATTTTTATGTCTTCAGGTCTATCATAACGAAGGCTCAATTTTGCTTTTCCATCTGAAAAAGCATAAGATGTTAATTCAGAGGGGAAAATATATCCCTTACCCTGTGCTTCTATAATTATTTTTTCTCTTTGAGCCGCAAAATCTTTAACAAAATTATTAAACTGGTCAATTGCTAATATTGTTATATCAAAAGGCTCATCCACCACAGCTTCTTCAGGTGCATTAATAATAAAAGCTCTTACTGTGCCATTTAAAATTTCTACTTTATCACTTTTACCTGTAACTTTTTTATTTAATAAATCTGCTTCAATATGAAAAATTCCAATTTTCTCTGAAAAAAGTTTAACCCTAACATAGCAACTATCAGGAAAGTACTGAATGTCTTTTATCTGTGGAGAAACATCGCCTTTAAGAAATAGATTCAACTCTTTTGGATTAAATTCTTTGCAAACAATATTACCAAATCTATCATTACCTGAAATCAATGCTTCAAAATCATTGCCGACTCTTACTGAAGGTGGAACTTTTATATTAAGTATGGATATTTCTGCTGGCAAAATCTTTATTCTTTTCTCAATTATAGGGAAAGGACTATTAACCTCATAAAGTGATATTACTGCCTCTTCTGCTTTCTCATCTTTAAATTTAATTACAAAACCTGTTTGAGTTATTTCATTTGATTTAACCTGAGAAGGAGATATTACTGCCGAACCTTTTATGGTTAGCTTATATTCTTTAATGCTATCCGAAGGCATGCTAACAGGATTACCAAAGGCATCAAGTGCATAAATAAGTATTTTATATTCATTACCAGCTATTAATACATCTGGAGCATCAATCTGGAAATGATCAAAAGTTCCTGGTTTAGCAACAATTTCTCCGTGAGCCAATGTTATACACCAAAAAAACAATAAAAAAATACTACAGCACAGCCAGCAACTTCCCCTTAAAATTTTATTGCCCATTTTACCCTCCTCTGTAATTTCTATTCATGCTTTTGCTTTATCAATAAATTTTATTGTATCCTATCATAATTGTTTATACAAAAAAGAGGCAAGTGCTAATATATTATAGAATATTTAAAATAATAATAGAATAATAAAAATGGTTAATAATCAGCCCAAAAATAGTATTATTTTTTTTAGAGGGATTGCCAAATTAATTGATTTAATTATTGTTATCGTCCTTTGGAAAACCTTTCGTGAAGCAGGAATATTTTTAGGAATTTTCTATTTATTGATAAGTGATGGTTTATTTAAAGGCTGTAGTGTTGGGAAAAAATTTCTACGCTTACGGGTTATTAATATTGAAAGACAGCGTAATGCTGATTTCAGAGATTCTATCGTCAGAAATTTAGTAATAGCTTTTTCGTTATTTTTCTTACTTATACCTATCATTGGTTGGTTAATTTGTATCATAATTTTCGCTTTTGAATTTATTATCATTATAGGTGACTCTGAAAATAAAAGATTGGGTGATTATCTGGCAAAGACTTCAGTAATAGAAGAATAACTCTAAAATATTTTAAAATAATCTAAAATTCATGTTCAGGAGGATGATGTGCTTCTTGAGAAATTAATTGGAAAATTTTCTAATGATTTAGCAATTGACCTTGGAACAGCAAATACATTGGTTTATGTAAAAGGCAAGGGAATTGTATGTGATGAACCATCAGTTGTGGTTGTAAGAAGAGATAATAAAAAAGTTATTGCTGTTGGTAGCGAAGCAAAAGAAATGATGGGAAAAACTCCAGCCAACATTATAACAATAAAGCCCCTTAAAGATGGTGTTATAGCTGATTTTGACGCCACTGGAGAAATGCTTAAATATTTCATTACAAAAGCCCATAATAGAAAATGTTTTATTTCCCCAAGGATTATAATTGGAGTACCTTCTGGAATAACTCAGGTTGAACAGAGAGCTGTTAAAGATGCTGCAATTGCGTCAGGTGCCAGGGAAGTATATCTTATAGAAGAACCTATGGCTGCAGCGATAGGAGTAGGACTTCCTGTAGGAGAGCCTTCTGGAAATATGATAGTTGATATAGGTGGTGGAACCACGGATGTGGCTGTAATTTCTCTTGACGGCATTGTATGTTCAAAAGCCGTAAAAGTTGGCGGAGACAAAATGGACGAAGCAATAATAGCTTATATCAAAAGAAAATATAATCTTATGATAGGAGAAAGGACTGCTGAACTAATAAAAATAAATATCGGCAGTGCTTATCCTATAAACTCTGACAAAACAATGGAAATTAAAGGTAGAGATTTAATAACTGGAATACCAAAAGCTATAAACATTACTGAAGAAGAAATCAGAGAAGCTTTGCAGGAACCTGTCTCAATTATTCTTGACACAATAAAAGTTACTTTGGAAAATACCCCCCCTGAGCTTGCTTCTGATATAGCAGATAAAGGAATAGTATTGGCTGGTGGAGGAGCTTTGTTAAGAGGTCTTGATATTCTCATAAGAGAACATACCGGAGTTCCTGTAATAATTCCTGATGACCCTCTTAGAGCAGTTGTTAAAGGATGTGGTGCAATGCTTGATAAGCTTGATTTACTCAGAAGAGTTTCCCTTAATGTTAACTGATGACAAAAAAAACAACTATTTTGATTATAGCTGTCATATGTTTAGCATCTTTTTTTCTTATAAGCTACCAAGCTAAAGGACTTATAAGTTTTGCTAAAATTGATTTTTCAAACTTAATATCCCCTTTTCAATATTTAAAAAATTTTTTCTCTGAAGTATTAGATTTAAAAGAAGAAAATAAAAAATTAAAAGAACAATTATATCAGATGATTCTTCAACAAAAATCTTATTATGAACTTATTGAAGAAAATAAAAGATTAAAGGGACTGCTAAATCTAAAAGAAAAGAAAAAGGAAGTAATAACTATAGCAAAGGTAACAAGAACAGGTTCAAATAAATTCCTTAAAACTTTCTGGATAGATAAAGGATATGATCAGGGAATAAAAGCAGGTATGCCTGTAATAACTTTAAATGGATTAGCAGGAAAAATCATATTTACATCATCAAATTTCTCTGAAGTGCTTTCATTAACTGATCCTAATTTTTCTGTGTCCGTAAGAGTTGAAAGAACCAGAGTAGAAGGTGTAGTAAGTGGAACTGGAACAAATCTTTGTGTTCTCAAATATATCCCGTTAGAAGAAGACATAGTAGTTGGAGATATATTAATCACTTCAGGCACAGATGGCATCTTTCCAGAAGGCATTAAAGTTGGTGTAATAAGAAAAGTTGAAAGGAAAAAAGGATTTTTTCAAAATATAGAAGTTATCCCATATCAATCAGACTCAAAAATTGAAGACGTTGCAATAATTAAAAGCTTGATATGAAATCTATACTTAAATGGAGCATATTCATATTTTTTACTTTTTTTGTTGAACAAATTTTTATAATTGATGGTATAAACTTTAATTTTTCATTTTTATTAATCTATCTTTTTGTTATACACTATTTTTTCCCTGATATAGAACAAAAAAAAATAGCCCCTTCAGAATTTTTACCTATCTTATTCTTTATTACAATTGGATTAATAGAAGATTTATTTCAAGGAGTAATCGGTCCAGCAATTATATCCAAAACTCTTACAGGTTATTTATTAATCTTATTGATTAAACAACTTTTTTTTCACTGGACAGAACTATTCAAAGCTATTATTATTTGCATTTTTACTATAATAGATGAAATCATCTACAGTTTTATCATGATATATTTTTTCAATATTAACATCGGATATTTTATGCTTTTAAAAGTATCTTTCATAAAAGGACTCCTAAATATCCCCTTTGGTTTGATTTTAAGCTGGAGAAAACCATGAAAATTAAAAATCGGATATTCATAGGCATAATTTTTCTAATATTTATCATTATTTTGTTAAGACTCTGGCAACTTCAGATACTTAATACAGAAAAATATAAAAAACTTGCTGAACAAAATAGAATTAGAATAATAAAAATTCCTGCTCCACGTGGAATTATTTATGACAGAAATGGTATACCATTAGTTGAAAATATTCCTTCCTTCGCTGCTTTAATTTCTCCTGAATATATAGATAAGGTGGATGTAAATCTTTTAGCCAAAATTCTAAATATATCCACAGAAGATTTACAAAAAAAATTTAAAAAGAAGTCTGAAAGCATTTACATGCCAATCCGAATAAAAGAAGACCTGACATTTAAAGAAATCGCCATGCTTGAAGCAAGGCGTTCAGAAATACCTGGATTAATAATAGAGACAGAAATAAAGAGATATTACCCCTTTGGTCCAGCAACAGCTCACTTATTAGGATATCTCGGCAAGATTACAGAACAACAAATAAAAAATAATCCTCAATATCAAAACTTACCTTCTTATTTCTTAGTTGGACAAACTGGATTAGAAAAAATATTTGATGACAAACTGATAGGCATACCTGGAGAAAAAATTATAGAAGTTGATGCTCTTGGCAGAGAACTAAGGCTTATAAAGGAAGCACCTCCTGTAAAAGGTGAAGACATTTACTTAACAATTGATGCACTTTTACAGGAAGCAGCTTATAAAGCTTTTGAAGGTCATGCTGGAGCTTTTGTTGCATTGAAACCTGATACAGGAGAAATATTATCATTATTAAGTTCTCCATCTTTTGATCCGAACATATTTGTTGAAGGGGTTTCAGGAACTTATTGGAATGAGTTGATAAATAATTCACAGAATCCTTTGCTTAATAGAGCAATTCAGGGATTGTATGCACCAGGGTCAACATTCAAAATAATTACCGCAATTGCAGGGCTTGAAGAAGGAGTCGTAACACCTGATAGAATTCTTGCTAACTGCACTGGAGGCATAAGCTTTGGGACTTGGACTTTCGGATGCTGGAAAAAAGAAGGACATGGTCCAGTAAATTTAATAAGAGCACTTATAGAATCTTGTGATGTTTATTTTTATGAACTTGGCAGAATTCTTGGCATAGGGAAAATATATAAATATGCTACTTTATTAGGGTTAGGTAATTCTACAGGTTTTAGTTCTGAAGAAAAGTCAGGACTTGTTCCTGATGAAGAATGGAAAAAAAAGATAAAAAAAACTTCATGGTTCCTAGGCGATACATTTAATACAGCCATAGGACAGGGATTTCTTAAAGTTACTCCATTACAGATGGCTAATGTTATGGCTACAATGGTAAATGGAGGAACAAAAATTACTCTCTATATAATTAGAGGCACAGAACCTTATAAAGAGAATCTGAATCTGAATCCTAAAAACCTTGAAATAATCAAAGATGCATTGTCAGGAGTTGTAAATGAGCCAAACGGAACAGCATCAAGTGCTCGCTCTTATATGATAAAATTTGGTGGGAAAACAGGAACAGTTCAAGTAGTTAGCAAAAAATTGAAAGAAAAGGTATCATATAAAAATATTGAACATCATGCTTGGTTTATTGGTTTTGCTCCTGTAGAAAAACCTGAGATAGCTTTCTCTGTTATTGTTGAACATGGAGGAAGCGGAGGAGCAGTTGCTGCACCGGTGGCAAAGAATATTCTTGAAGGATACATTCTTAAAAAAAGGCAATTAAATGTTAAAAATTGACAGAAGGCTGATTAGCTCTTTTGATTGGGTTACCTTAGGAGTAGTTCTTTTTATATGCATTATTGGCATACTCACAATTTATAGTGCTACAAGACCACCTCTTGATGAGGGGGAACAACCTCCTTTTTATGTAAAACAGTTAATATGGCTGATAATAGCTATAATAGCGTTATGTGTTTTTATAACATTTGATTATATAAAACTCAAGGATTTCTGGTTAATATTTTACATTACTGGAATTTTGCTTCTTATTATTGTTCTTTTTACAGGTAAAACAGCAATGGGAGCAAAAAGATGGATAAATCTTGGATTTTTTTCATTCCAGCCATCAGAGATATTTAAAATAATTTTTATAATTAGTATTTCAGCATTTCTTGAAGATAAACAATCTCCTTTATCAATAAAAGATACCCTAAAAACATTACTCATTTTTGGCATAATACCTTTTTTACTTATTGTTAAACAGCCTGATCTCGGAACTGCAATCTTAATCCTTACAATTACATTTATAATGATAATTTACAAAGGATTACGCACAAGATTGATGATACTAATTCTCGCTATATTGATTATTTCAGTATTTTTCTTATGGGAAATTCTATGGGAGGGGTTAAAGGAATACCAGAAAAATAGATTAATTGCTTTTATTGACCCTAATATAGACCCAAAAGGAATTGGTTATAATATTATGCAATCTGTAATTACTGTAGGCTCTGGCGGACTGTTTGGCAAAGGATTCCTTGAAGGCACACAGGGACCTTTAAAATTTCTTCCAGAGAGACATACGGATTTTATTTTTCCAATTTTTGCAGAAGAATGGGGATTTATAGGTTGTCTTATACTTTTATCACTTTATTTTACCTTTTTTATAAGATGCTTTCAGACATCTATAATTGCTAAAAATAACTTCGGCAAACTCCTTGCATTAGGTTTTACTTCAATTTTTATTTTATACTTTTTTATAAATATTGGAATGACTCTTGGAATTATGCCTGTAGTAGGAATTCCTTTACCATTTATGAGTTATGGTGGCACAACTCTTCTTGCTAACTTTATAGGAATTGCTCTTGTAATAAATGTTAGAATGAGAAGATTTGAATTATTTTATCCATAGGAGGAGGAAAAACATGAAAATTATTGAAGGAAAACTTGAAGCTCAAGGTTTAAAGTTCGGAATTATTGTAAGTAGATTTAATGAATTTATTACTTCACGTCTTCTTGAAGGTGCTATTGATGCTTTGATAAGACACGGAGCTATAGAAAAGGATATTGAAATTGTAAGAGTTCCGGGTTCATTTGAAATTCCTTTGATTGCGAAAAAATTAGCTCAATCTGGTAGATTCCATGCAATTATCTGTCTTGGCACCTTAATTAGAGGCGCAACTCCTCATTTTGACTACATAGCAGCTGAAGTATCAAAAGGAATAGCCCTTGTCAGCTTAGAAACCAGTATTCCTGTTTCTTTTGGAATAATTACAGCTGACACAATTGAACAAGCAATAGAAAGAGCAGGTTCAAAATCAGGTAATAAAGGCTGGGACGCAGCATTGGTAGCCATTGAAATGGCAAAGGTTATGGAACAATTAAAATAGTCGTAAAAATATAACGGTAATAAATAACCAATGAAAAGAAGAAAAGCAAGAGAATATGTTTTACAATTTTTATATGCTTGTGAAATGAATGAAAATACCCAAAAAATATGTAATTATAATTTTTTACAAGAAGAAATTGAAAAATTCTGGGAAAGAAATTATGAAGAACAAAACTCTGATATAAAATCATTTGCAAATCAGTTGATAGAAGGGACAATTGAGCATATTGATATTATTGATAAAATTATTCAAAAGTATGCTGATAAATGGAATATAGAAAGGATGATAACAATTGACAAAAATATTCTAAGATTTTCAATTTATGAAATACTATATCGTCAAGATATTCCTTATCAGGTAACAATAAATGAAGCAGTAGAAATAGCGAAAAAATACTCCACAAAAGAAAGTGCTGCCTTTATTAATGGGATTCTTGACAGAATTGCAAAAGAAGAAATTTGCCATAATAAGTCTGCTGAAAAATAACAAAATTTCTTAAAAGCTTATATTTTAAATATAGTTTGCCTTACTACAGTCCTAAAACTCATCTTTTGTATTTCAAACAGTTGTGAATATTTCATGCTTTGCTTAATTTGGTTTACTTTCTCATTCCGAACGAAGTGAGGAATCTTCTCCTTTCTATAGTCACCCTTTAAGTCCAGAGATTCCTCTCACCCATTGAGGGTGATCGGAATGACAAAGGAAAAAGATGCCCCTTCGGGTCAGATTCCTCTGGGTCATTGAAACTCCTATGGATGGACTTTACCTATTAAACAGCCTCAATAAAACGAAAACTTGACAAAAAAATTTAGTATTACTAAAATTTAATTCTAAGAGGCAACCGTTTACCGTGGAAAAACTATCTTCTGGCATAAGTGGATTAGATAATCTTATTGATTATATCTATTCTGGTGATAATGTTGTATGGGAAGTTGATGCAGGAACTTCCTATGAAATCTTTATTAAGAAGTTTATTGAAGCTGCTTGTGCGGAATCAAACGATATTGTATATATTAGTTTTAACAAATCAGTTCCCACTCTTTTAAAAGAATTTGGCAACTGTATAAATGAAAAATTCCATATAATAGACAGTTTTACCTCAGGAAAAGGGAAAAATGATGCTACTTTTTTAAGAAATTACGAAGAACTAAGCAAGAAAATTCATATTGTTAAACTTTCAAATCCATCCAATCTTGATGAGCTTACAAATGCAATAACTATGGTTGAAAGCAAGATATCCTCTCCTACAGCTTATATTTTTGATAGTCTTACAGGAATGCAGAATCTTATTAAAGATGAAAGTCTAACCTATAGCTTTTTTACCTATATGTGTCCAAGACTTTTTGATCTTGATAGCGTAGCTTATTGGATCGTAGAAAGAGATGCCCACAGTCAGAAATTTAAAGCAAATATCAGGCATATAACTCAAGTAGTTCTGGAACTATATAGACGTAAGGACAGTCTTTTCCTTAAAGCATTGAAACTATCAAGAAGAAAAAATCGTGAAGCCTTCAAACCTCATATGTATGAAGTAACTGACAACGACGAAATACATATTAAAGCAACTGAACAAACACTTGTCTTAGATATTGGTAACAAGTTAAGAGAAATAAGAATTTCAAGGAACATAAGTCAGAAGGAACTCGCAGAAAAAGTTAATCTCACGCCAGGATTCATCTCCCAGATGGAAAATAACCAAATTGCTCCATCTATTGTATCTTTCATGCAGATTTGTGATGCCCTTGGAGTAAAAGCAAGTGAGATATTAAATGAAACTAAAACTGAGGAGAAGTTTCTCATTAAGAAAAAAGATATATTGGCAAAACTTCCACAGAAGATATCCTCTGCAGATATTTATAGAGTTTTATCTGATGAAAATTTTCAAGCCTATTTTATTATGATACCTCCAAATTCTTCTATAAAAGGACACTTTTTAACAAAAAAAGAACCTGAGATTGTATTTTTAATAAAGGGAGAAGTCTCTGTGAAAATAAATAATTCTATTCACAGTCTCCAAGAAGGAGACTTTTTTTATATTAAAAAATCCATGCCAGAACAATGGCAGAATAAAGGAGGTGATAAGGCAGAACTTTTAGTTATAAGTAGATAATTATTCGTTTTCAAAATTTTTTAAAATGGGCAAAAATTATCGTGGATATTTTTTTGCCCAAATGAGTTAGTAATACTAAACTAATCTCATCAAAATTTACTATTACTTTAGGAGGTTTATTATGAGCGTAAATCCTGGTCAACCAAATGCAAGTTCTGCAACAGGAACTCGTAACAGGGTATCTGACCCTGCACCCTATTCAGGAATCTGTGCAGTATGTCTTGACGGATGTCCTGGCTTTTGTGAGATAGGAAAATCCTCTTTTAGAGGAAGAGAAGTAGTTTATCCCGGACCTTTTGGAAAAGTTACAGCAGGAGCAACCAAAAAGTATCCTGTTGATTATTCTCATCTCAATATTCAGGGAACATGTGTTGGTGCGGTTGGCGTTGAACCTAACCCTGACAAAGCAACATTTCCAGCTGTTAACATTGAAAGAGAAATTGGCAAAAACTATAAAATTAAGATGCGAATACCGATATTTACAGGCGCTCTTGGTTCAACAGATATTGCAAAAGACAATTGGGAAGGATTAGCAATAGGAGCTGCAATTTCAGGAATTATGGTTGTTATCGGTGAGAATGTTGTTGGAATGGATCCTAAAGCTGAATTTGACAAAAACGGTAAAGTAACAAAATCTCCTGAACTTGAAAGAAGAGTAAAATGCTTCAAAGAATGGTATGATGGTTATGGTGAAATAATTCTCCAGCAAAATGTTGAAGATACTCGTCTTGCCTCTGCTGAGTATGCTATTGACAAACTTGGCGTAACATGCATTGAGCTTAAATGGGGGCAGGGAGCAAAAGATATAGGCGGAGAAGTTAAACTTAAAAGCCTTGAAAGAGCTCTTGAACTTAAAAGAAGAGGCTATATAGTCTTGCCAGATCCTGAAGACCCGGTTGTGCAGAAAGCTTACAAAGCTGGTGAATTTAAAGAGTTTGAAAGACATTCAAGACTTGGCATGGTAGGCTACGAAAGTTTTGAAAAATCAGTAAAACATTACAGAAAAGCTGGTGCAAAGTTTGTTTCTTTAAAAACAGGTGCATACAGAATCACAGACCTTGCAAGAGCTCTTAGATTCGCCTCTGATGCAGGAATTGACCTTGTTACAATTGATGGTGCTGGCGGTGGAACAGGCATGAGTCCATGGAGAATGATGAATGAGTGGGGCATTCCAACCATTTATCTTCAGGCAATTGCCTACAATTTTGCAAAACAGCTTGCAGCAAAGAAAAAATATGTGCCAGACCTTGCAATTGCAGGTGGATTCTCTCTTGAAGACCACATTTTTAAAGCATTGGCACTCGGCGCACCTTACTTTAAAGCTGTCTGTATGGGAAGAGCTTTAATGATTCCAGCCTTTGTTGGCAAGAACATCCATAAATGGTATGAAGACGGCAAACTTCCGGCTGATATAGCAAAATATGGAAACTCTGTAGAAGAAATATTTATTACCACGGAAGTACTTAAAAATAAGTATGGTAAAGCCTTCAAGAAGCTTCCATGGGGTGCTATTGCAATGTATACATTCGTTGACAGACTCACTCTTGGACTCAAACAGCTTATGGCTGGTGCAAGAAAATTCTCCATTGAATATCTTGATAGAAATGATATTGTTGCACTTACAAAAGAAGCCTCTGAAGTAACAGGCATTCCTTATGTAATGGAAGCTGATATGGAAGAAGCCCAGAAAATTCTTTTAAGCTAATCTTCTTAAGGAGAGGTTCTGCCTCTCCTTCATTTCAAAATTAAAATTTTATACGGCAGTTTTTTGCCGTATATTGACAAAATATTTTTAAAAAAAGTATAATGCCATATCTTTTATTTTGAGACATTAATTTATGAAAATTGAACAATATAAAGTAATTGAAAAAGCAGAAATCAACGATTTCATAAATAGTCTTATCTCAATATCTAAAGTAGTTGCTCCTGTTCACAAAGGTTTTAAAAATTACGTATTTCAAGAAATAAAATCTGCTAACAGTGTAAGTCTTAAATATATACCAACAATAATTCCACCTAAAAAATATTTTATGCCACAGAAAGAAACGATATTGAAGTTTGATATAAATAAAGATTTACAAATTGAACCTGTTGTAGATTATGAAAACCTAATCCTTTTTGGTGTTCATACCTGTGATATAGCTGGAATAAAATGCCTTAATATGGTTCTTTCAGATAAACCCAAAGACACAGGCTATCTTATCAGAAAAAAACATATAACAATTATAGGAATTGAGTGTAATGATTACTGCGATGAATATGCAAGTTGTTCATTTGTAGGTGCTCACATACCTACCACAGGATATGATTTGATGTTCACAGAACTCAATGATTATTTTATAGTGCATATTCATTCCTCTAAAGGAATGGATGTTATTGAAAAAACAGGATTTTTTAAACAAGCTACTGAAAAACAGATTGAAGAACTAAAAAATATGAGAAATACAAAGTTAAAAAAATTTAATAATGAAATTCCAACAGAAAGAAGATATCTTCCAGACTTATTTGATCGTTCATTTAATGCATCAGTATGGAAAGAACTTGAACAGAAGTGTCTAAGTTGCGGCAACTGCACAGCTGTTTGTCCTACCTGTTACTGCTTTGATATTAAAGAAGATGTTGATTTAAGTTTAAAAGCAGGCGAAAGATACAGAATCTGGTTTTCCTGCCAACTTGACCCATTTGCAAAGGTTGCAGGTGGAATAGATTTTCGCAGAGAACGTTCAGCAAGACAGAGACATCGTTTTTATAGAAAATTCAGGTATCATATTGACCGCTATGGTATGGTTTTCTGCACAGGCTGTGGTAGATGTTCCCGCACATGCATGGCAAAAATTAATCTTAAAGAAGTTTTAACTTCACTAATCAGAGAATCAGAGGCAAAAATATGGCGCAAGTGGTTATAAAAGATTCCCCTTATAATCTAAAAAAAGCAAAGATTTTAGATATAAAACCTCTAACAGATAAAGAAAAGCTTTTCAAATTAGTCTTTGAAGACCACACATGGCTTGATTTTGAGCCAGGACAGTTTATAATGGTTTCTTTGATGGGAATAGGAGAAATTCCGGTTTCTATTTGTTCTTCTCCTTTAAATAGACATTATTTTGAAATATGTGTAAGAGCTGTAGGTAAAGTTACAAACTCACTACATAAATTAAATGTAGGAGACATTATTGGGGTTAGAGGACCTTATGGCAATGGATTCCCAATCAAAATTATAGAGGGGCATGATTTATTAATAATTGCTGGAGGATTAGGTCTTGCACCCTTGCGCTCATTAATACTTTATGCCATTGACAACCGCAGAGATTTCGGAGAAATCCATATACTTTTTGGATGCAAAACTCCCGGAGAACTTCTTTTTGAAGATGAAATTGAAGAATGGGGTAAAAGACTTGATATACACTTTGCCTGCACAGTTGACAGAGCAGACCCAGACTGGAAAGGAAATGTAGGATTAATTACCTCTCTTATTCCTGGCGTTGATATTGACCCCTTAAGAACCTATGCAGCAGTAGTAGGACCTCCTGTAATGTATAAATTTGTCATAAAAGAGCTTTTAGCAAAGGGTTTACCGGTAGACCAAATTCTTCTGTCCTTTGAAAGACATATGAAATGCGGTATGGGAAAATGCGGAAGATGTCAAATACAGAATCTTTATTGCTGCAAGGATGGTCCTGTATTTACCTTTAAAGAAATAATGGATATGGCAGAGGCACTATAATGAGTAAACCAAAGGTTGCTTTTTTTGATTTTGCCTGCTGTGAAGGATGCCAGCTTCAGGTCGCCAATATTGGTGAACCTCTGCTTGATGTTCTTGATATTGTTCAGGTTGTTGAGTTCAGAGAAGTAATGTCAGAGAAGTGGGATGGGGAGTTTGATGTTGCTTTTATAGAAGGGAGCATCACGGATGAGCATGCTGTTGAGAGAGTGAAAAAAATTAGAGAGCGCAGCAAAATCCTTGTTGCCCTGGGTTCCTGTGCCACAATTGGTGGAGTAAATGGAATGAAAAACTCCTTCCCCCTTGAAGAAGTCGGTAAATATGTCTACGGAGAGTCCTATAAATTCTTCCCAACACTGCAAACAAAAGCAGTTCATCAGGTTGTGCCTGTTGATTATTTTATAAATGGTTGCCCTATATATCAGCCAGAGTTTATTTCAGTGCTCAAATGCATTCTTCAGGGAATTCCTTATTATGTGCCTGAGTATCCTGTATGTGTTGAATGCAAACTCAATGAAAATGTATGCATGTATGATAGAGGACTTACCTGTATGGGACCTGTTACAAAGGCAGGATGTAACTCCTGGTGCATTAATAATGGAAATATATGCTATGGATGTAGAGGGCTTACAATAAATCCTAACACTGAAGGATTTAAAGAAGTATTAAAGAAATACAATATCCCTGAAGATTTCTTAATGAAAAAAATAGAAATGTATAATAAGTGCAAGGAGTTAGATAAACAGTGAGTCAAAACATTAGCATCAATGTTAACTATCTAACCAGAGTTGAAGGACACGGAAATATTGTAGTTGAAGTCAAAGATGGAAAGCTTGAGATTTGCAGACTTGAAATTGTTGAATCTCCCAGATTTTTTGAGGCTTTCTTAAGAGGTCGCTCCATCTATGAAGCACCGCATATAACATGCAGAATTTGCGGAATATGCTCATGCGGACACACACTTGCATCAATTCAGGCAGCAGAGGATGCTTTAGGAATAAAACCTACTGAGCAAACAGTGCTTTTAAGAAAGCTCTTATTACATTATGAACAACTTGACAGCCACATTCTTCACATATATCTTCTTGTTGCACCAGATCTTGTCGGAGTTCCAAGCTTTGTGCCTCTTATAAAGTCTCATCCTGATGTTGTAATACGGGCTCTGCGAATGAAGAGGCTCTGTAATGAACTCTGTGATATACTTGTTGGTAGACATGTTCATCCAATCTCAGCAGTTATAGGTGGATTTACAAAGCTTCCTTCTGAGATAGACCTTGAAGAAATGCACAAAAAACTCTTAGCACTTCAGAAAGATATAGAAGTAACTATTGAGCTATTCAAAGATTTAAAGTTTCCAGAGTTTGAAAGAGATACAGAATATATCGCACTTGTAAATGATGAAGATGAATATCCACTTCTTTATGGTGATATTGGCTCAACAGACGGATACAGGGTAAGCAAGTATGAGTATAAGAATGTGACAAATGAATTCATAGTTCCCTATGCCTCAGCAAAAAGGACAAAGTGGCATAGAGAATCCTATGCAGTAGGTGCTCTTGCAAGATTTAATCTAAATTATGAGAAACTTCATCCAAAAGCAAAAGAGGCTGCAGCAACTTTAGGACTTAAACCAAAATGCATAAATCCCTATCTAAACACCGTTGCCCAGATAGTTGAGTGTGTTCACTGTGTTAAAGATGCTATAAGAATTATTGAAACACTCTGGCAAAAAGGCATTAACTACGATGAAGTAGTTGTGCCAGATATCAATGAACATGGTTTTTTACCTCAAAGGGCTGGAGAAGGCGTTGGTGCAGTAGAAGTTCCAAGAGGATTGCTGATTCATCATTATGAGTGTGATGAAAGAGGTATATTCAGAAACGCAAACTGTATAATTCCAACAAATCAGAATACACACAACATAGAGCTTGACATGCTAAAACTTGTCCCTGAAATAATTAATCAGTCTCCTGAAGAAATAAGGCTTTCCCTTGAAATGCTTGTTCGTGCCTATGACCCCTGCATTTCCTGTTCAGTGCACATGGTGGAAGTTAAATTAGGGGATAGAGATTAAGGATTTACCCCCTCTCTTCTTATTACTTTTGCGATTAATTTTCTGTTGAGTATTCCTGTCAACTCTTTGAGAAAACTCTTCTTGCACCCTCTCGTTTTTCTCTCTCAGAGATACAACAAGCTCTAAATCTAAGACTTTTGCTATTTTTCTTAGGGTATTAAGGGAGTAATTATCATAAAAAGGGTCTTCAAGCCTTGCTATTGTAGACTGAGAAGTTCCAAGCATTTTGGCAAGTTGAACCTGAGTGATCCCCCTTTTTTCTCTATAATAGGCAATTTCAGTGGCAATCCTCGTCTTTTCAAGTCCTCTGTAAAAATCCTCTTTGAATTTTTTATCCTTAAATTGCTCTTTTAGAATATCCTTTAAATTTCTCACCTTATTTCCTCCTTTTTCATTCTTTCCAGAGCCAGTTCAATTTCTCTCTTTGGAATTTTCATAGTTTTCTTAATAAATCCATGCCAGATTTTCATCGTGTTACCCTCAATTGAATAAAATAATCTACAATTTCTTATCCTCAATTCCCAAAGATTCTCCGTTACTTTCTTTAACCATTCTGAAGAAACCTCTAAATTGCGTTCTCCTAATACACATAAAATCTGTAAAATTTTATTTCTGTCTCTTTCCTGCAAATTTAATATAAACTCTTCTACTTTTTCATGTAGAACTATTTCTATTTTCTTTTTCATAATTTTATCTCAATTTTGAGATATTGTCAACAAAAAATTTCAATACTTACTGAAAAGGATTGAAATATAATAGCAAAATGGGAATTTGATTTCAATGAATTGGCAATTTTTAAATAAATAGACCCTTTAAAGCATTCTTCGGTGTAGGGCAAAAATTTAAGAAAAACTTAGGAAAAAATATTTTGTATCAAACTTTCTATTTCCTTAGATAATTTCCCCTGCGAAAACTCAAGAAATGGAAACCCTTTTTTTACGGAATAAAGAATCTCCTCTGAAAAAGGTATTCTGCCTGCTAACTCAATTTCAAATTTATTTAATTCTTCCTCTATGTTTTCACTCATCTGAGGATTGAGGTCAAACTTGTTTATTATGACTTTTAAAGGTATTTTAAAATGTTTTGCAAGTTCAATAACCCTGCCTAAGTCATGCATTCCTGAAAGGGTTGGCTCGGTAACTGCAACAACAAGGTCAACTCCTGTCATTGAAGCCATAACTGGACAGCCTACTCCAGGTGGTCCATCAATTATTATGTATTGGCAACCCGTTATCTCAGCAGTCTCCTTAGCAATTTCTCTAAGCTTTGTAACAAGTTTTCCCGAGTTTTCCTGAGCAATCCCAAGCCTTGCGTGAATTAGTGTTCCATATTTTGTCTCTGAGATAAAATACCGCCCAGAAACTCTATCTCTAAGAATAATAGCCTCTTGAGGACATATATAACTACATATGGTGCAACCTTCACAGGAAAGTTCATCAACCTGAAAATTCTCGCCTATTGCATTAAATTTACAGTTTTCTCTGCATAGTCCACACTCTATGCATTTTGTCTTATCTATTTGAGCGAGCTTTCCACCTATGAATTCATAGGATTCTTTGATTTCCGGATGAAGCAGTAAATGAAGATTTGCAGCATCCACATCACAGTCAACCAACACCTTGTTTTTAACTGCTACGGCAAGGCATCCTGTAAAAAATGTCTTTCCTGTTCCACCTTTCCCACTGCTTACCAAAATTTGTTTCATCCTATGTTCCTCAACAATTCCCTAAAGGCTTCCCTATACTCAGGCATAGCTTTAATTAGTGGAATTCCCTTTGAGTAAGCCTCAGCTATCTGCCTTTGAAAAGGAATTTTCAATAGAATCGGGATATTGTTTTTACCGCAGAAATCTTCAATTAAATCATCCTCATCACTTTTATTGATAATCGCTCCTGCCCTGACTCCCAAAGCCTTTGTTACCTCATAGGCAATCTCAAGGTCATGAAGCCCAAAGGGAGTTGGTTCTGTAACAAGTATGCAATAGTCAGAACCTCTTATAGCTGTAACTGCTGGACATGAAGTACCTGGTGGAGCATCAATAACTGTTATTTTTTGCGGATTTGTAAAGGTCTTTGCCTTCTCAATGACCTTCAGAGCAAGCACCTCTGAAAGATTAAGCCTTCCTTCAATGAATTCAACTTCCTCTGCTACTCCTATTTTAACCCTGCCAATAGCCCTTTCAGCCTTCTTCATTGCCTTTTCGGAACACAGAAGTATGCAACCCTCACAACCATGACAGAGATGAGGGAAAAGGAGAACATCTCCGCTTCCATCAATTTTTATCACGCTTAAGGCATTATAGGCACAGACTTCACTACAGTATCCGCAGTAGTTACATTTTTCCTTGTCAACCTCAGGAACAACAGTTGTAACTTCTATCTCTTTCTGTATCTCTGGCTTTAAAAATATATGAACATTTGGTTCTTCCACATCGCAGTCAATTATTTGCGAATTTTCTAAACTTAATGCCAAAGATACAGCAACCGTTGTCTTTCCTGTTCCACCTTTCCCACTCGCAACTGAAATTATCATTTTGTAAGTTCCACACAGACAAAACCGTAAGAGCTTATGTCATCAGCTATTGCCTCAGACTCTTCAGGAGATGGCTCGTCAAAGGGAGATTTTTTAAGAGTTCCAAAAACTCTTTTTATTTTTAATCCTACTAAACTAACCATTTTTTTGAAATCTTCAAAGCTATAAAAGTTTGCAAGCTTGTAAAAGAGATGTCCTTCTTTCTTTTTTTGCGCATAAAGCTTTCCCCATTCTGAATCTAAAAATACATCTCCGATAATAACTTTACCCTCTTCTTTTAATACTCTTTTTGCCTCTTTCAAAGCAAGCAGAGGGTCTTTAACAAAACATAATGTTACAATAAGCATTACGCAGGAAAATACCTTGTCTCTGAATGGCAGCTCTTCAGCCTTTGCCTTAATGACTCTTATACCCCTTAATTTTGCTATCCTAAGAGGTGCTTCTGCCACATCAACTCCAAATGCCTCTTCAGCAAGCACAGCAAATCTACCAGTGCCAACTCCCACTTCAAGAACTTTACCATTGCAGTCGTTAATGAGTTTTTTAAGGCATTTCTTTTCATTTTCATAGAGTATCTTCCCTCTTTCAGAGTCATACCAAGCATCATACTGGGTAGCATAACTCTCAAAAGGCTCATCAATACTCACAACTTCCTCCGATGTAGATGCGACTGCCTGCTCCTGCTTCAATAAAACCTGAATGGAAAGACTTTTTAAAGAGCCTTCTTGCAAGGTTTCCTGTACAGTGGGATGGTGCTATGTATCTTACTCCTTCACTTTTTAGAAACTCTATTAACTCATGGATTTCTTCTTCTTTTTTATCTTTTAGATGAAGCCCTCCTACCAGCGCAAAAATTTTATCATTAATTATCTCTTTAGCTTTTTTAAAAATTTCTTTTAATCCTGCATGAGCACAGCCTGTTATTACAACCAGTCCTCCACCTGTATCCATAAGGAGAGATATTTCTTTAATGTTTTCACCGAGTTCACCTGTAAGATAAACGCCATTCATTATTTCTACACACTCTGAATTTACAAAGGTAAGATTGACATTTTTTAGTTCTTCCCTATTTAAAAGGGTTTCTGCACAAGATTTACCTGCATAAATGTTGAAATCTTTTTTAAGATTAACTATGCCTGTCAATCCTTGTGTATGATCTTTATGACAATGAGATAAAACCACTCTTGTAATCATCTGTGGCTTTATTTCTGCCTTATTGAGATTATGAATTAAAATCTCATTGTCAGCTCCTGTATCAAATAAAATGCCTCCATAACCCTTTTTTATAAAACAGCTATATCCAAACCCTGAACGAAAACCAGACTCACCTTCATAGTTATCAAAAAGTATTCTGATGTCAATAAGCATATTAAACCTTTAGCTTTTCAGTTATTTTTTCAACTACTTGAGCAAATGCTTGAGCAGGTTTAGCTTCAGGGAAATAAATCATCATCGGTTTTCCCTCATCTCCTGCTTTGACTATCTGAGGGTCAACGGGAATTTTACCAAGAAATGGAACTTTATATTCTTCAGCCAGTTTTTCTGCACCACCTGTTTTGAATATTTCAACGGTATTGCCACAATGAGGACATACAAAACCACTCATATTCTCAACAATGCCAATTATGGGAATAGAGGCTTCCTTACAGAATTTTATACTCCTACGAACATCAGCCAGAGCTACCTCTTGAGGAGTTGCAACAATAACTGCGCCATCAACATTGTCAAGCAACTGAACAATTGATATTATCTCATCTCCTGTTCCAGGAGGGGAGTCAACAACAAGATAGTCAAGTTCACCCCAGCGAACATCACTTAAAAACTGCTCAATCATTCTGTGTTTTAGGGGACCACGCCATACAACAGGTGTGTCTTTTTCTTCAAGGAAAAAGCCTATAGAAATTACCTGCAAATTGTCAAAAACTTTTAAAGGGAAAAGCCCCATATCAGTTACTAAAGGAGAATGTCCTTGTAGACCAAGCATATTCGGAATATTAGGACCGTGAATATCAATATCAAGAAGTCCTACATGGTATCCTTTCTTTGCAAGTCCTGTAGCAAGATTTGTTGATACTGTGCTTTTGCCAACTCCACCCTTGCCTGAAAGGACAAGAATCTTCTTCTTAATTGCTGATACATTTGCTTTAAGTGTTAATTCTCTTCTTCTCTGTTCTTTTTCTGTTTCACAGGAACAGGATTTTTCTTCTGCCATTACGTCTTCCTCCTTTTAAAAAATTGAGACTGTTCAAAAACTTGTAACCTATTGAAATTCAATAAATTACAAGCTCTAAAATTTTTCAATTACCTCCATCTGTCATTCCGAGCCGAGCGAAGCGAGCCCTGAGCCGTCGGCGAAGGGTCTGCGAGGAATCTCCTCTTTCTGATTTAAGGAGACGACCCTTCGGCTTCGCTTCAGGATGACCCTCCAGGTCAGATTCCTCGCACCCATTGAGGGTGCTTGGAATGACCTTTAATAATTGAACAGTCTTTAAAAAATTATGGATTCAATATTTTTTAATTATATCATCAACTTTACCGCTTGCTTCAACAATTTCAATGCCAGCTTTCCTCAAAACCATTTCGGCACTTGCTCCAACTCTGCCTGTAAAAACTTTTTTTACGCCTTTCTGAATAACAAATTGAGATGCCTGAATTCCTGCGCCTCCGCTTGCCTCTTTCCAGGAGTTTTCTACTGCCTCATATTGTTTTGTATCTGTATCGTAAAAAATAAAAAAATTGCAACGCCCAAATCTTGGGTCAATATCTGAATTCAAATTCTCACCCGATGATGTAATACATATCTTCATCTTAATTTTATTCTCCTTTCAATTCAGTGTCTGCAACCTTCATGCTCGTGTTGTCCATGCTCACAAAGGCTTTCACCACCTTTGAGAGAGCCGTTTAAAAATTGCTCAATTGTTTCATCAATGCTTCCAGTTATCCCTACAATAACTTTTATGCCTGAAGCCTGAAGGTTCATCACAGCATTTGGTCCCATTCCACCAGCTATAACACAATCAACATTCTGATTCCTTAAAAACATAGGAACAGCACCAGGCTGGTGTGCCTTGTGCCCTGGATTTTCAACAAAATCCTTACGGACAACCTTCCCATCATTAATCTCCACTACTGTAAAACCAGGGCATCTTCCAAAATGTTGAGCTACATGTCCATTTTCAGTTGCTATTGCTAATCTCATCTTTACCCTCCTAATTACCAAAAATTGTTGGTGGTGCGTATTTATGCGTTCCTTCTACTATTTCTATTCCTGCTTTTTCCTTTACTGCTGCAATAATATCATCTTTCCTTGGACAGAACTTCATCATACATGTGCCAATATGAAGTACATCAATGTTCTCTTTTAGTGCTGCCAGCTGGGTTTTAAAAAGAAGGAGACTACAAATAGCCCTTGTTTTATTACCTTCACAGCCTCCACAATCCATAATACCAACAATTGAAACATCATCATTTCTATACCGCTCAAACTCTCCTTCTCTACGCGACAGAGCAACTAAACATTTTGCATCTGCGGGGCACAAATTTTGCTCTCTAATCATCTTACAGGCTAAAATTGCTATCTTTTTCATAACTCATCCCTCCCTAAAATTAACCGGAGGAAAGCCTCCGGCTTACTCTGCCTTTTCCTTTTCAATCTCACTTAAACGCCTCTGTACAGCCTCAAGTTCTCTTTTAAGAATTTCTGCCTCTTCCTTGAGCCACTCCACCTCCTCTCTGGAAGAGGCTCCTCCGAAAAAAGGCATTCTCCATAACCACCTAAATCTTCTTCTAAATCCACCTAAGCATCTAAAGCCTCTGCCAAATCCGAACCTTCTACCTGATGCAGAATTCATATATCTTGATGCGCCACCACAATAGCCCATTCCTCTACCTGTCATTGGACCCTGCCCAAAAGGTCCTGTTCTGTCAAATCCTGGCATTTTATCACCCCCTAAATTTATTCTGAATTTATATTAATGAAAATCATTATCAATTGTCAATTAAATTTTTTCATTATTGTTATAAAATATCTCTTGACGAAGAGAGATATATTGTGGTATAAAATTACAATTTCGTGAGAGGTTAGAGGTTAAATTAGCTTTCGCTACAGTATCAACGATCTTTGACAAGTTTTAGACTTTAAAAAGTGGTAAAAATTTGAAAGTATTCACTTACATTTTAGCCC
>Ga0067045_1027618_pt1 | contig 80666 bp, 80 predicted proteins | sample TerdegcTABiofilm_FD_59184 | JGI IMG/M metagenome (GOLD analysis project Ga0067045, IMG submission 59184) | Combined Assembly of (Gp0054472, Gp0054536) Wastewater bioreactor microbial communities from Singapore -Terephthalate degrading... | reverse complement strand
CACTGAGATCGCCTTCGGCTATCTGCTCCGCCGCGGAAACCACCTTCTCCAGCGGCCGGGTCAGGCTGCGGGAAAAGAAATAGAAAAAGGCTGCAGCCAGAAGCAGGGAGATGAAACCGATAACGGCAATGAGATTCCCGGTGAAGACGGCGGGCTTCAGCAGCTCCTTACGGGAGATCGTTGTAAATGCCGTCCAGCCCGTGGTTTTTATGTTGGAAAAAGCAGCCACCTTTTTCTCTCCTTCGAATTCATAATTCGCCACGCCTCCCCCCTGCAGAGCAGCTTTCTCCGAAACACGTTCCATGCCTTTGAGCTTTTTGTAATTAAGCTTCAGGATGCTTTCCTTGTCGGGATGTGCCAGCACCGTACCCTCCTCATTTACAAGCAGGGAATACCCCGTCTGCCCGATCTTGATCTCATTAACCATATCGATCAGGTAGCCTACATTAATTGCGCAACCTACTACCCCGATGATTTTATTAGTTCTCCCCGAAAATATCGGGCAGGCGGTCATAGAAATCAGTTGGCCCGTCGCTTTGGACCTGAACACATCGCTGAAATTACAGTTCCCCTGCATCGCCTTCTTGAAATAATCCCGATCCGAGGCATCAATCCCGTGATCCTTGCCCTGAACAGCATCTGCGTAAACAATACCGTCCCGTCCGAACAGAACGATGGTTTCATATCGATTTCCAGCGGCTTCACGAATCCTGACGAGTTCTCGCTCCACAAGGGCGATTTCACTCCTGCTCTCTTCTCTGCCAACCTCCGCAACCTTCTCCGCGGCAGCCTTTACACTGTTGGAAAAGGAAATCGCCTGGGAAAGACGCAGTTCCTCCGACAGCCCCAGATCGATCGTACTGGCCAGACTGTTAGAAACATTTGTCATTTCTTCATAGGCAATGGATGAGATACTGTCCATCGACTTGTAAACCGACGCAATTCCAATCACAACCAAAGGAGCCAGAACAACCAGGAGGCCGCCTGTCAACAGTTTTGTGCCCAGTTTCATATTCATTAGTCTCGTCTACTACTCCTTTCCCTTTATTCCATGAGAACCTTATCCCTCGTCATTGACAAGTATCCGATCATCGGAGAGGATTTTTTCCACACGCAGAACAATCGTTCCCTCATCGGTCACCCCGGCAAGGTATTTTTCGCGAATGCCGGTCAGAGTCGGCAGGGATGGCTGCATTCGTTCTTGAGCGAGTGCCTGAATTCCCAGAAGGACATCGGCGACAATACCCACCTCCAGTTCCCGATAACGGACAATGATCAATTTATGGAGATCAGTCAATCCGCTCTCAGGCAGATCAAAAAATTTCTTGATATCCATGACGGTAAGAATCCGTCCTCGAACATTTACAATCCCCAGGATGAAGGAGGGCAAACCCGGAAAAGACGTCAATTCCCGAAGCGGCATCGTCTCAACGACAAAACGGGCTTCAATGGCGTACCGCTCCCCTGCCAGCATAAAGGACAGAACCTCCATGAAAAAGGATGATTCTCTCGAAGTTTCCGGCTTTTTTGCCAACATCTCCGCACGTTCCTTCAGAATCCGTTCTTTCTCTTCCTCTCCGGGTACCCACAAGGCATCTGTGGGATTTCTGAATTCAGCCAAACTGTTTTTTCCTCGCATCAACGAAATTTATGCCCCCGGGGCGTTTGATCTCCCCAGATCCGCCATTAAAATAATATCTTTTAATCTTCCTGCCGTTACCCCATCGGATTCCGGCAGAATTTCCTCCGGCTGATAGTTTTGCAGCAACAGGAGGGCGTGTTCAAAGTGCTTTGACGAAAGGGTTTTCCGGCCTTCCTCCCGGACGAGATTGCCCAGAGTAAAATGAGCCAGGACAAAATCAGGGTCCAGGTAAAGGGCATGATGCAGTGACTGTTCCGCATCGCCGAAACGTCGCTGTTCAATAAAAATAACCGCCAGCAGGTAATGGCATCCCGCGTCAAGTTTATTGTTTGAAATGGCCTTTTCACACCACTCCTGCGCTTCGGGAAGACGCCCCTGATCCGCATGAAGACGGGCCATCAGCGCCTGACCGTGGAAACTCTCCGGATACTGCTCAAGCAATGAAGTGAGAATTTGTTCACATTCACTATATCGCCCCTCTTTGAAAAGCCGCAGGGCACTTTCATGGAGAGCTTCTTCCCCGATTTCTTTCATTGCTGCAGACGGTGGAAATTCAGAAACGGACGGCGCCATTCTGGAGGGCTCAGTCTTCCGCTCCGGGATGGAATCGGACGGCAAGGGCTCCGCAGTTGACAGGGAGGCCCATTCCCCCAGTTCGGTCTGTCCTTTCACTGCTGCGTCGTTTTTCGAATTTCTCCGGCTATGGTGGTATATTTCCAGTGTCCCCCGCTGATCCATCCTTTTCTGATACAGGGTGACACCGGGAAAAGTCACTGCTACAAATCTTGTAAAGAGCAGGTGGAATCCTTCCGTTACGCTGGGAAGGACCCACCCTTCGTCGATCAGCGCGCGATAGAAACGCCCGACAACCCTTTTCGCCAGCGAGGGTTCCAGATACATCAGAACGTTCCGGCAGAAGATGATGTCCATGGCATTCGTGTTATTGTACAGTGAAGGATAAGTATCCGTTGCCAGGTTCAGGTAATTGAAGGTTACCATCTTCCTTATTTTTTCTGAAATCCGGTACCGTCCATCGAGCGTCCGCGTAAAATACTGATCCTTAAGCCATTGGAAATCGCCGCGGAATGACCATTCCCGATATATTCCCTGTGAAGCCCGCTCCAGAGAACGTGCGTTTATATCTGTCGCGAGAAGGGTAACCTGCCACTTGCTGATATCCGGAATCAGCCGGGAAAGCATGATCGCAATCGTGTAAGGTTCCTCGCCTGTCGCGCAGCCGGCACTCCAGACCCTGAGAGAACGCGTGCTGCGCCGCGATTCGATCAATTCCGGCAGAATATATTTTTCCAAGGCCTCCAGGCTTGCCGTTTCCCGGAAAAAATAGGTTTCTCCTACGGTCAGATGACTGGCCAGCGTTTCAATCTGCCGCTGCGTCAGCTTTGTGGAGAGCAGCCAGGACACAAACGGTTCGATGGAATCGAAATGAAATTCCCGGGCGGCCGACAACAGGCGCCGCTTCAAATCAGGCAGGCGTTCCCGTGGCATGTGCAACCCCATATGAAAGGTTATCCATTCCGCCAACCGCCGCCATTGCTCATCGGAAATAAACCGATCCATGCACTCCTTATCTATGACGGTGGAAGCTCCTGATCGAGGATATCGTGATCCTCAGGAGAAAGATATCCTTCCGGGTTCTGAAGAATCACGAGTTCATCTCCGCTTTTGACAATCCCTTCGACATACGTCAGTTTATTCAGAACTTCCTCGGCGGGGATCCATTGAGTCTCATTCCTGTCCTGTAATTCAACAACGTCATCCACCCAGAGGGCCACTTTTCGCCTCTCCAGAGTCACAAAAATCAAACGGTCACTCAGCTCACCCCGCCGCTCGGGAAGAGCACAGCACCGGCGCAGGGAAATGACGGGGACAACATCCCCCTCGATATTGACGACCCCTGCCACGATCGAAGGCAATCCCGAAAACGGCGTGATTTCAACCATCCGAACCACCCTCTGCACCCGGGATAGTTCAAGGGCATACCGCTGCCCCCCAACGGCAAAGACTAAAAGCTGGCTAAGGCAATTCACAAAAACCTCGTCCTTACAAAAAGAAACGATTCACGCAAGAGTCTGTTCATATGGTTGATCAAAGACCTCCAGCTTAAAATGACCCGCAATAATCTCGGCGATTCCTTCCCGAATGCCTTTCACGGGCTGTTGTTGCCCAAATACCCCTTTTACTGGTGAAAACTCCAACTTTTTCTTTATAGAGGTGATATGGGGGTTTGTCGTGGAACGGCTGAAAAGGCCGAGTTACGAATAATGGCGGTAACTCTAATATGATTTATCCGTTGAATTCAAGATATTTCTAATAAAGCCTGCTGATATTCCCTGATCAGCATGGATTTGTCGATTCCCTGATCGATGAAATCCCATGGAAGGATTTCACGAATATCCTTGCTGCGATAAACGTAGAAATCAGGATTGAGATTAACTTTTTTCAGTGCCTGCGACCAGTTGCCGCCCGACTGGTGAACTTCAAGAAGAATTTGCCCTACCCGCCGGTCGCCCAGGGACAACAGGGTCTGAATGTAATTCCATTTCGGCAGATCGTGAAGGACCTTTACAGACCCTTCTCGATGCAGGACCCTTTCGATCCGCTGAAGTTTCTTTCTGACGATCCGGATATCCTCCAGGGGGTGCCACTGGAAAGGCGTTGAGGACTTGGGAATAAACTGGTTGATGCTCAGAATGATTCGCTTGAAAGGCTGTTTTCCTTTTGAAATCTGCAGGGCATGATGGCGGATCCGCCGGGTCAGAACGATTATGCCTTCAATATCCGCTTCAGTCTCTGTCGGCAGACCGATCATGAAGTAAAGGCGGATCTGGCGAATGCGCTCTTTAACCAGGCATTCCACGGCATGAAAGATATGAGCCTCGGAAATCCCTTTGTGCAGGACATCCCGCAGACGCTGTGTCCCGGCTTCCGGGGCCAGAGCCACCGTTTCCACCCCGGATTCCCGGAGCAGAGCAGCCATTTCCCTGTTCACCCGGTCCGTTCGGAGCGAACCGAGGGAAAAGCTCCCTCCTCTACCCAGGACGTGACGACACAGATCAGCCAGTTGCGGATGATCGGAAACCGCTGTACCCAGCAGTCCGATCTTTTTACCCAGGGCAATACCTCGAATAAAGGAAGTTTCCAGGGCCTCCATCCGGCGGAACCGGAGGGGTCGATAAACAAAACCGGCGGCGCAGAAGCGGCAACCCCGCTGGCACCCCCGGCTTACTTCCGTGAGGAAAAGCTCGCCGAATTCCGTTTCCGGCGTCGTGATGACCTGCTCCGTCACAAAAGTGGAGATATCCCGGACCCACCGTCTTCGGATCTTTCCGGGAAGGGCCTCATCCGCCGGCTTCATTTCCTGTATCGTCCCGTCGGACTGGTAAGACACAGAATAAAGCGCCGGCACATAAACACCCGTCACATCACGTTGAACGGCAAATAAACGGTCCCCGCGCTTCTTTCCCTGCCTCAGAACGTTATCATACCGTTCTACGAATTCCGGGAGCAATTCTTCCGCTTCACCCAGAAGAAACAGATCCACAAAAGAACTCAGCGGTTCAGGGTTCAGGGTTACAGCAATCCCTCCCGCCATGATCAATGGGTCTGAATCGTCCCGCGATCCTGCCTCCATCGGGATGCCTGCCTGTTCCAGCATTCTCAGGACATAAGGATAGTCATTTTCAAAGGGGAGAGCAAAGGCAAGAATATCAAATTCTTTCAACGGCCTCTGCGACTCCATGCTGACCAGTGCCTCTTGCCGGCTGGCATCGCCTTCCGTGGGATCGGGAAGAAATATCCGCTCACAAAGACAGCCCGGCAGCCTGTTCAGGAGGCCGTAAACCGTCTGAAAGCCGAGATTGGACATTCCGATTCGATAGACATTCGGATAGGCCAAACAAACCGTCAGTTGGTCATTCCAGATCTTCCGCCGGGTTCCTCTCTCTCCGGCAAGAAGCTTTTCATACCGTTTCTGCTGCATCCATGACATGACATCCCCGTATCCAGCTTGCCCCGTGCGACGATTTTCACCTCCCCACCTTCCCGAGGCTGACGACGTCGGACTTCATCACCGGCTCGACGACGCCTGATCGATGCAACTGCGTCGACTTCGTCCTGCCGCTTTTTTATTCTTCCGAATGCAACGTGAACTTAATCCGCCTGTCGACGCAGAAAAGTCGGGATTTCGAGATCGGGATTTTCATCGTCATCAATGAGCCCCATCCTTATGACATTAAGATCGCCGTTTCCGGACTGGCTTTTGCGGATGAAAGCCGGAACGGCAATATCTCTGCTGCGATTCGTGCTGAAGGAAGCCAGGTTGGACAGACCATGCTTCTTCTTTCCCGCCTCTTCAAAGCCCGTGGCGATGACGGTGATCCGGATCTCATCCCCCATGGTCTCATCAACAACCGTCCCGAAAATGATGTTGGCCTCTTCGTGAGCCTCCGCCTGAATCAGCGAGGAAGCTTCGTTGATTTCAAAAAGAGTCATATCCGGTCCGCCGGTAATGTTGAGCAGCACGCCCCGTGCACCCTGGATCGAATTATCCTCAAGGAGCGGGGACGAAATGGCCTTCTGTGCGGCCTCCACTGCCCGGTTTTCCCCGTTGGCCGAACCCGTACCCATCAAGGCCAGTCCCATCTCAGACATGACGCTTTTCACATCGGCAAAATCCAGGTTGATCAGTCCGGGAATTGTGATCAGATCGGAAATCCCTTTAACAGCCTGATAAAGGATATCATCTGCTTTTTTGAAGGTTTCAAGAAGGGAAAGATTTCTACCGCCAAGGCTGAGCAGCCGTTGATTGGGAACCACGATAAGGGTGTCCACAATTTTTCTCAATTCATCGATGCCTTCATCCGCCTGGACATTGCGCTTCTTGCCTTCAAACTGGAACGGTTTGGTCACCACGGCGACGGTCAGGGCGCCCAGTTCCTTAGCAACTTCAGCAACGACGGGCGCACCCCCTGTTCCCGTACCTCCACCCTGACCAGCGGTAACAAAAACCATATCCGCCCCTTCGATATGCTGACGAATCAAATCTTTTGTTTCCAGGGCTGCCTGTTTTCCGACATCCGGATTGGATCCCGCTCCGAGACCTCTGGTAATTTCCGCACCAAGCTGAATTTTCACAGGCGCAAGAGACTGCCCGAGGGCCTGGGAGTCCGTGTTGGCAACAATAAAATCAACACCCTTGAGATTGGAGGATATCATAGTGTTAATTGCGTTCCCTCCACCACCACCGATTCCAATAACCTTGATTTTTGCGGAACTGAAATTTTCCGACTCAGACAATTCAAACATGACACCCCCCTAGAAGAATTCTAATATCCATTTTTTGAATTTCGCGATCACATCATCCCCCGCCTTTCCCTTCTCGCCCTTCCTCACGACAACCTTGGCCAGGTTTTTACTCCCGTAAAGGACAAGACCGACGCCTGTCGCATACATGGGGCTGTTAACCACATCTGTCAATCCTCCGATACCTGAGGGATACCCCCTCCGGACCGGCATATTGAAAATCTGCTCCGTCAGTTCCGTAATGCCGTCCAGGAGAGCCGTCCCACCTGCAAGCACAACTCCCGCAGCCAGAACGTCTTCATAGCCGGAGCGAACGATTTCCTTATATGCCATGTTCAGAATTTCTTCCATGCGCGCCTCAATGATCCGCCCCAGGATCTGGCGCGACACGACACGAGGCTCCCGGCCGCCTACGCTTGGCACCTCAATGGTTTCCTCCTTGGGAATCATCGGCGCATAGGCGCACCCAAAGCCGATTTTGATTTTTTCCGCCTCGTTAAGGGGCGTTCTCAAGCCGGTGGCGATATCACTGGTCACGTAATTACCACCGACGGGAATAACAGCCGTATGACGGATGCTTCCCTCCCAGAAAACCGCAATATTCGTGGTTCCGCCCCCGATGTCCAGCAGAGCCACTCCCAGATCGCGTTCATCATCGCTCAGCACGGCCTGACTGGCTGCAAGCTGTTCCAGAACAATATCATTGATGTCCAGCCCAACACGGGTAACGGATTTTTCAATATTCTGGATGGAGGTCACCACACCGGTTACGACATGGACCTTCGCTTCCAGCCTGACACCAGACATGCCTACCGGATCCTTAATCCCATCCTGTTCGTCCACAACATAACTCTGGGGCAGTGTATGCAGGATCTGCCGGTCCAGGGGAATGGCGATCGCTTTGGCGGCTTCGATAGCACGTTCCACATCCTCGCTGCCTACTTCACGCCCCTTCACGGCCACGATGCCCAGGCTGTTCTGCGCTTTAATATGGCCGCCGGCAATCCCCGTAAAGACAGAACCGATTTCACAGCCGGACATACGTTCCGCCTCTTCCACTGCTGCTTTGATCGCCTCTACGGTGCTGTCGATGTTCACTACGACGCCTTTCCTCAATCCGTCCGAGGGATGAGAACCGATGCCGATGATATCAATGCCTGTATCGGTTACTTCACCAACAATGGCACAGGTTTTTGTCGTGCCTATATCCAATCCGACGATGACATTGCCCTGCATACCCATTTGCTCTGTCCACCTTTCTCTGATAATGGGAGGATGTGAAACAAGAACTTGTGCATCCTCTCCTGTCTTGAAATGAACGAAGTTGTCGGCATAGCCACCGACTCTTCCCTTATTGTCACACTAATCCCCGGAATCTTTCCTTCCAAGCCTCGCTGACCTGCTCTCTTCCGCCTGTCAGGGTCATGTCTTATATTCCTGCCGTGAATCAGAAAGTCCTCTGGGAGCAGGAATATTTCTTTTTGAAACGGTTACTTTCAATGGATTTCTCAAATCAATGCGAAGAAACCCCTCTTTCAATTGGCGTCTTTCCAAATCCTCGAGAATCGGAGACAGGCGCTGCAATTTTGTGCCGTAATCATCAATTCCCAGGACAAGACACAGCCCGTTGTCGGTAAAGACTGAAATACCCAAAACTTCATTACCCTGAATTTCTGAAACAGAGTCAATAGTCGGAAAGTACTTGGAACTTGACAGATCATTTATTAAAGTCCTTGCGTTTTTCAGAAGAAGCTCATTCAATTTGCCCTCCTGATAAAACCCTGTCAATACAGGAAGATCACTTTCGTCATTTTTATCCAGTTTCTTGAAAATAACGCCTTCCTGATCCATCAGATAAAGGTTGGAACCTTGCCTGATCGCGGCTATTACCGAGCGCTCCTGAATCTGAACCACCAGACGGCCAGGCAGCTCCCGGCCGATGGACACCGATTTTATCCAGGGATTGGCACTGATGCGCCGTTCCAGAGCTTTCTCATTCAATGCCAGCAGGTTCTGCGAAGAGCTCACCAGACCGAGAAGAAGAACTTCTTTTTCCGTCAACTCCCGGCACCCGCGGACAACCGTTTCGCGAACACGGAAACAGGGAGCACTGATTGTAAAATTAAATGCAAAAATCAGCACAGCACCTGTAAGCAGAATTACAACAATGAGGAGAATTGATCGGAAGATATCGACGAATATCGTCCTGCTGCGACGCTTCAATCGATATTTTTTTGCCTCCAGCTTTCTTGTGAAAGCTCTTTTCATCCATCTTCTCCGACAATATGAACCTCAGCTTCCAGTTGTATGGCCCGGCAATTCTCAACCCGACCTTTAATCTCCTCAATCAGATCAACCACATCCGCGGCCCGGGCATGCCCCAGATTGACGATGAAATTGCCATGCTTCTCTGAAATCATGGCATCCCCTCGACGGGTCCCCTTGAGGCCGGTTTCCTCGATCAACTGACCCGCGGGCAGATTGCGAGGATTTTTAAAGATGGAGCCCGCGTTTCGAAAGTTAAGAGGATGCTTACTTTTCCGCAAGGCCAGAATTTCACTGATTTCAGCGGATATCGATTCCCGCTCTCCTGGACACAGAGCAAACTCGGCACAGACAATCACCGCTTCATCGGAAAGATTCAAACGACGGTATTCAAAGGAAAGCTCCCGGCGGGAAAGCGTCTCCAACTCCAAATGCTCATTCAGCACGGTAATCGCTGTTACCACGTCTTTCATTTCTCTCCCGAATGCTCCGGCGTTCATCCGAACCGCCCCGCCTACACTGCCGGGGATGCCAGTGCAGAATTCCAGACCAGCCAGAGATTCTTTGATGCAGAGCTGGACGATCGAAGCCAGAGGGACACCCGCTTCCGCCTGCACCCGGATCTTTCCTTCCGGGTCTGAAGCCCAGGACAGTTTTTGCAGCCCCCGCAGAGCGACAACCACTCCCCGGCAGCCTCCGTCTCTGACAATCAGATTGGTTCCGTTTCCCAGAGTCAGGAAGGGGATGTTCTCTTTCCGCAGAAAACGAACCAGCTGCACCAGTTCCTCCATACTCTGCGGAACCACCAGTGCATCGGCCGGACCGCCCACACCCATGGAGGTATAACGATCCAGAGGTTCATCGAAAAGCACAGCCCCCGAAACACAGGACTTCAATTGTTCTTTGATAAAAAAATCATGCAGCACGGGAATCCTCAACCTCCTTCAGTCGGCTCAAGAGAGAAACGCCCACCGAATTGACACTTCCCGCCCCCTGTGTGATCACTGTATCTCCCGGCTGCACCACGGTCATCAAATAGTCGGTGATGTCGCTGAAATTCGGAATATAGCGAACCTCCCGGCGCGTGAGGGAGCGGATGCCGTCGCAAAGCGCCTCCGCCGTGACACCTTCAATGGGATCCTCACTGGCAGGGTAAATGTCTGTCACAATCAGAAGATCCGCTTCGGTAAAGGCTCCGAGAAATTCCCGGAAAAGGGCCTGGGTCCGCGTATAACGGTGCGGCTGAAATACCACGATCATCCGATTTTTCCAGACCTGTCGAGCTGCCGCCAGCGTCGCGCTGATTTCCGTGGGATGATGGCCATAGTCATCCACCACTGTGACCCCGGCGATTTTTCCCTTGACTTCCAATCGACGCCCCACACCAACATAGCTTTTCAAACCCTGCTGTATGTCAGGGAAAGTCATGTCCAGTTCCCGCGCAACAGCGACAGTCGCCAGGGAATTGTATACATTAAACATCCCCGGAACAGAAAGCGTCACGGATCCCAGACATTCCGTTCGATAATAGAGTTCATACTCCGTAACGGCTCCATTAAAACGGAGCTCTTGCGCCCGATAGTCCGCCGCCGGCTCCATCCCGTAAGTGATTGTTTTTCGCTTGATATCCGAAAGAATCGTTTTGATGTGAGGATCATCGAGACAAAGGACGGCGGAGCCATAAAAAGGAACGATGTTGGCAAACTGCAGAAAAGCGTCCTTTATGTCTTCAATGCCCCGGTAAAAATCCAGATGTTCCCGGTCGATGTTGGTAATGACGGCCAGGGATGGCGAAAGCTTAAGAAAAGAGCCATCGCTTTCGTCTGCCTCGGCCACGATAAACTCCCCATGCCCCATCCGGGCGTTGCTCCCGATACTGCCCAGCTTGCCCCCGATGACCATGGTAGGATCCAGCCCGCCGCTGGCCATAACCGTTGCAATCATGGAAGTTGTCGTGGTCTTGCCGTGACTTCCCGATACGGCAATGGATACCTTCATTTTCAGCAGTTCCGCCAGCATTTCCGCGCGGGGAATGACGGGAACAGAGCGTCTGTGCGCCTCCAGGACTTCGGGATTATCCTTCCTCACGGCCGTTGAGGTGACCACCACGTCGACATCGGTCAGGTTGGAAGCCTTGTGCCCCTGAAATACCGTGGCTCCCAGGGATGACAGATGCTCGGTGGTATCCGAAGTTCTCAGGTCCGACCCGCTGACCGTATACCCCAGATTAAGAAGCACCTCGGCAATCCCGCTCATACCGATGCCGCCTATGCCGACAAAATGAATATGGCGCACCTTTCTGCGCATGACGTCTGTTATTCTGAAAAGCTTCATGGAGTTCAATGGCATTCCCCTCATGTGTGAAACATATCACACTTTATGTGGTATAAATTGCAGATACATACACTATATATTGTATCATGTCTATACAAAATAGTTTTCTACAGCCTGATCATGGCCATACAGGAATCGACAATATCCGAAGCTGCATAAATGTTTCCCAGACTGGCTGCTTTTGCTTCCATATCCTTAAGCAGGGAGGGATGAGAATAAAAATTCTGAATCTCATCCGCGAGTTTTTTCCCGGTAAGATCCTTTTCCGGGATCATTACGGCCGCCCCGGCCTTGAGGAGAACTTTGGCGTTTTCCGTCTGGTGATCCCCAATCGCATAGGGAAAGGGGATGAGGATCGCCGCCTTGCCGATGGCGGTGATCTCGGCAATTGAGGTGGCTCCCGCCCGGCAGATGAGGAGATCGGCAGCCTCGTATGCCGCTGCCATATCTCGAATGAAGGGAACAACACGGGCGGAAAACCCCTGTGCGCTATACGCGGCAGCCATGCTTTCACAATCCCGTTCCCCGGTTTGATGAACAATACGGAGACACCCCTTCAAAAGCTGCAGAAAAGGAAGGGCATCCTGAAACGCCGAATTGATTGCATGAGCTCCCTGACTTCCTCCGAAAACCAGCAGGGAAAATTGATCCCCGGTCTTTTCAAGAACCGGTTTCCCATTGAAGAAGGCGGCCCGGATCGGATTTCCTGAAACTGCAGCTTTTTTAGCGGAGAACCATTTCCCCCCGTCGGAAAAGCTGAGGAAAACACGATCAACAAACCGGCCCAGAATGCGATTGGTAAGTCCCGGGATGGAATTCTGTTCAGCAATAGCGGTCTTGATTCCCATCAGATGGGCTGCCATGACGGCTGGACCCGAAGCATAGCCTCCGACGCCGATAACGACATCCGGTCGGAAATCACGAATTATTTTCATCGACTGCATCAGGCTTCCCGGAAGTTTTAAAAGGGCCAGACTGGACCGCATCACTCCACGCCCTTTGATGCCTTCCACATTCAGCAGTTTCAGGCGGAAACCAAGGTCCTTCAGCACTTTTTTTTCAATCCCCCGCTTCGTTCCGACAAAAAGAACTCTGTTCTCCCTGTCTCGTCGTAGCAACTCCTCGGCAATTGCCACACCGGGAAACAGATGCCCGCCGGTCCCTCCACCGGCAATGATCACTCGAACAGTCATCAGGACTCTTCCTTTATTTCCGTATAAGTGGAGATGTTCAGAAGGATGCCCACAGCCGTCAGGCTCATCAGCAGCGACGTCCCGCCGTAACTGAGAAAGGGCAGCGCCAGACCTTTCAGGGGAATCAGCCCCATCACCCCTGCGATATTTATGACGGCTTCGAGGGCGATAATCATGGTCAGGCCGGCGGCAACGAGCGTTCCGAAAAGATCCGGAGCCCTGAAAGCGATAAAGAACCCCCGTACGATCAAAATCACGAACAAGGCAATGACCACCACCACCCCGACAAAGCCCGCTTCTTCGGCAATAATGGACAGGATGAAATCTGTATGAGGTTCAGGCAGATAGAAGAGCTTCTGCATACTGTCACCGACGCCGACGCCGAAAGCTCCGCCGGAACCGAAGGAAATGAGTGACTGGATAATCTGAAACCCGGTCTTCTGGGGATCCTTCCATGGATCGAGAAAGGCTGTCAACCTGTCCACGCGGTACCTTTCATGGATCAGGAACCAGATCCCTACGGGGATGAGTGCCGCCATTAAAGCGCCCAGATGAACCACCCTTGCGCCGGCCATATAGAGCATCAACAGCATGATGACCGAAATAATGGCGCAGGTGCCGAAGTCCGGTTCCAGAATGATCAGAGAGAGAACGACCCCCGTTACAGCCAGCGGCACGGCCACCCCGCGCTGAAAATTCTTCCGGTATTCGATCTTGCGGGTCATGAACTGAGCCATAAAGAGAATCATACAGATTTTCGCCAGCTCTGAAACCTGGAATGAAAAAAAACCCATCCGGAGCCACCTCGTTGCCCCTCCGGCACGAACCCCCAAATGAGGAACAAGAACAAGTGAAAGAAGGACGATACAGACCAGAATGCTTGGATAGGCTACCTGCCTCAGATAGGAATAAGGAATCCGGGACATCAGGATCATCATCCCGAATCCCAGAATGACAAAAACGATCTGCTTTTTGAGAAAATACCAGCCATCATGATGACTGGCTTTACTGGCCGCTGCCATGATGGAGCTTGAACTGTAGATCATGACGGTTCCGATGCTCACCAGAATCAGGACCACGAGCAGGAGAACAAGATCCGGTCGTTTATCGCCCTCCGGGAGATTGCGAAATGGCAGTTCCGGCAGCGAAAATCTTTTCAGAAAGCCGATCATGCAAAAGCCCTCACTTCTTCCTTAAAGAATCTCCCTCTTGCCTTATAATCTGCAAACTCATCAAAACTGGCACACCCGGGAGACAACAGGACGACATCCCCGGCACAAGCCTGCCGACGGGCGGCTGCAATGGCCTCCTTCAGGGAGGGCGTTAAAACGGTAGGAACGATCCCGCCGATCCGCTCCTGAATCCGTTCTCTCGCTTCGCCGAAAATCACCAGAGCCTTGACCCGGTCCTGTAAAAGGGCGCTCAGCGTTTCAAAATCTCCATCCTTGTCCCTTCCGCCCATCAGGAGAATGATCGGGTCCGAAAAGGTTTCTATGGCCCGTTTGACGGCCCCGACGTTGGTTCCCTTGGAATCGTCGTAAAACTTCACACCGCCAATCTCCCTTGTAAATTCAATGCGGTGGGCGATACCTGAAAAGCCGGATATCGCATTGATCACGTTTTCCGGACTGCAGCCGCAGGCCCGGGAGGCTAAAATGGCAGCCATGACATTCTCGACGTTGTGAGCCCCCGGCAAACGGATCATACTCAAAGGATAGAACTCCTGCTTTCCCTCTCCGTCGAGACAGATCAATCGATCCTTTTCCTGATAGAGACCGCGTTCAACCATCTTTGTGGTGCTGAAAAAAAAGACCGGTGATGACAGAGATTCTGCCAGCACAGCCGAATCCGGTTCGTCGGCATTCAGGATGGCCACATCCTGTTTTCCCTGATTGTTGAAAATTCTTTCCTTGACGGCCCGGTATGCCTCGAACGAACCGTGATAATTTACATGATCGCAGGTCGTATTCAGTAGAATGGACACAAAGGCGTGAAACTGATCCACCCATTGGAGCTGGAAGCTGCTGATCTCGACGACCGCGCAGTCGGCTGTCTGCGGCCCGGTCACGTACTCCACCAGCGGCGTCCCGATATTTCCACCCACGAAGACCTTTCTGCCGCTTCCGCTCAGTATTTCTCCGATAAGGCTCGTCGTGGTCGTCTTTCCATTCGTTCCGGTAATGGCGATCATGGGCGTCTGGAGATAACGGCAGGCCAGTTCGAGTTCGCTGATAACGGGGATACATCTCTTGACGGCTTCCTTCAGAACGGGATGAAACGGCGGCACGCCCGGCGAAGGCACAACGGCATCGACCTGGGCCAGCGCCGATATTCCATAATCCGCCAGTTCCACGCTTTGACCATGATCTTCGCCAAGTTTGGACAGTACGTCATTTTCCAGGGAAAGATTTTTTTCATCCGCCACGACGACCCGGGCGCCACGAGAAATCAGAAACCGCGCGGAGGCGACACCCGTTTTTCCCCAGCCGATTACCAGCATTCTCTGTCCTGATATATCCATGAAGAACATCCTATCGAAGTTTTAGTGTACTGATGGCCAGCAGGGCCAGCAGGATGGAAATGATCCAGAAGCGGACAATCACCTTCGGCTCCGCCCATCCCTTCAATTCAAAATGATGATGGATCGGAGCCATACGGAAGATGCGCTTCCCGTGGGAAAGCTTGAACCACCCGACCTGAAAGATAACCGAGAAGGTTTCCAGCACGAAAATCCCCCCTACGATGGCCAGCAGAATCTCCTGCTTGGTCACAATGGCCAGACAGCCAAGGGCGCCGCCGAGAGAGAGGGACCCGGTATCTCCCATGAAAACCTGGGCCGGATAGGTATTGTACCAGAGGAAACCGATACCCGCGCCCACGATTGCACCGCAGAAAATGCTCAATTCTCCGACGCCGGCCACACCGGGAATCTGCAGGTAGGAGGCAATCTTGAAATTGCCCGCGAAATAGGCAAAGAGCAGATAAGTCATGAAGCAGGTAATGGCCGGTCCGATGGCCAGACCATCCAGTCCGTCCGTTAAATTCACGGCATTCGCGGCCCCGACGATGATGAACGTGGAAAGAAAAATGTATCCCCACCCCAGATCCGGAAGCACGGTCTTGAAAAAAGGAATGGCGATGGTGGAATTGAACCCCGGCTTTGCGTAAAGGACAACGCTGACGAGAAGAGCGATGCACACTTCACAGGCCAGCCGAACCTTTCCGGAGACTCCCCGGGAACTCTGACGCGTCAGCTTACGGTAATCGTCGGCAAAGCCGATCAGTCCGTATCCCAGAGTTACCATCAGCACAAGCCAGACATAATCGATCGTGAGATTGGCCCAAAGCAATGTCGAAACGACGACGGCGAAAATAATCAGGACCCCCCCCATCGTCGGCGTCCCCTGTTTGGAAAGATGCGCTTCAGGGCCGTCATCCCGGATGACCTGTCCCATCTTCAATTCCCGAAGCTTCCGGATCAGCCAGGGGCCCAGCAGGAAACAGATGATCAGGGCGGTAATGGCTGCATATATCGTCCGGAACGTGATGTAGCGGAAGACATTAAAATAGGAATAGGTTGTATGCAGTGGATAGAGAAGGTGATAAAGCATTCTGTTTCAATCCGTTTATGCCGGAGTCCGATCAAGAATTTTCTTGACGATTTCTTCCATTTTCATCAGCCGCGATCCTTTGACAAGGATCCAGTCCCCCGCTTCGACGAAGGAGAGGACGTCATCGAGAATCTCTTCAGGGTCTTCAAAAAAAAGAATCCGCTCTTCCGTCATGCCGCCTTTGATCGCCCCGGCAGCCGTCGACCGGGAAAGGGAGCCTTTCAGAAAAAGGCGGTCCACATCAGTTGCGGCGGCCTCGCTCCCAACGGTTTCATGAAGCCGCTCCGCCTGGTCGCCAAGCTCCAGCATATCGGCGAGAACAACCACACTGCGATGGTTTCCCTTCAAAGTCTGGATCGTTTTCAGAGCTTCACGAACGGATGCCGGATTGGCATTATAGGTATCGTCAACGAGAAAAGCGCCATTCGGCAGGAAGTGGACTTCAAAACGAGCAGCTACAGGATGGAAGTTCCGGAGACCTTGGGAAATTTCATTAATGCCGATACCGGCAGCCCTGGACAGCGCAGCCGCGGCCAGGGCATTGTAAATGTTATGCATGCCGAATGCAGACAGGTGGACCACAGTGGACTCGGAGCCGGCATTCAAAGTAAAAGACTGCCCCGATTCACCCCACTTCGCAATATCAGATGCAGTCATATCCGCCCGGGATGTTATCCCGTATGTCAACATTTTACCCTGCCAAGACCGCCTCAAAGGGGCCATGGCCTCATCGTCCGCATTAAATACGGCCAGACCGGACTTTGGCATGGTGCCGTAGAGATCCCCTTTTTCCTCCCTGATGATCTCCAGGGTCTTCAGTCCTTCCAGATGGGCCGGGCCGATATTGGTAACGAGCCCGATATCAGGTTCCGCGATTTCTGTCAACCGTTTGATTTCACCCCTGGCATTGGTGCCCAACTCCACAAGGGCCAGATCGTGCCCTCGATGCATACGCAGCAGGGTCAACGGCAATCCGATCAGATTGTTCAGATTTCCCTCCGTTTTGAGCACGGAAAAAGTCTGTTCAAGGATCGCGGCGGTCATTTCTTTCGTCGTTGTCTTGCCTGAACTCCCGGTGATGGCTATCACCGGCCGCCCAACCGCTCTCCGCCAGAAACGGGCCAGATCCCCCAGAGCCTTCAGAGTATCGTCCACGAGAATCTTAAGGCAGCCGTCGGTCTTTTTTGAACCCGTCTCCAGAATAAAGGCATGATGGACATCCACAAGCACTCCACCAGCACCTTTCTTGACAGCGACATCCAGAAAATCATGCCCGTCAAAATTCGCTCCCTTCAGGGGAATATAGAGATTGCCTGCAACAAGCTGTCGGGTATCGGTTGATACACCACGGATGATGGAATCCGTGCTCCCCTGCAAAAGCGTTCCCCCCATAGCCTCAAGCAGCTCGTCAACAGAAAATTGTGGTGTTGAATTATGGTCCAAAAAAACCTCCCCGCCCCGGATCGACGATTTTTCTCTTTGGCTTTTTGAAGACTTTACATGCCCAAGCAGGCAATTCTTTTAATTCCAGATCAGCGATGATATCAAGACGGCAAGAATAGAAGAACTGGCGGACATCAGAAAAACATCACGGAAACGATAGCAAAGCCGGCAAAGAATGCGCTGTGATATGGAATTGGAATAAGGCCGATCACCTGGAAATCGGTTTGCCCCTTTCAGCCTGTTTTTTTTATGTATTCTGAAGGAATTCTTTTGCAACTGCGCGGTCATCAAAGAAAAGACGCTTCTCTCCAATGATCTGATAGTCTTCATGTCCTTTTCCCGCAATGAGAACAATATCGGAGGGACGTGCCGACCGGATTGCCGCTCCGATGGCCTCCCTCCGGTCCGGAATGACCACATATCCTCTGCCGGTCATTCCCCGGGACAGATCCTCCGAAGAGCCTTCAGGAATGGATTGGCTGTTAATGCCCACTTCAATATCCCGAATAATGGACAAGGGATCTTCCGATCTCGGATTATCAGAGGTCAGAATTGTCAGATCACTGTAATTTGTCGCCACCTTACCCATAAGGGGTCTCTTTCCCCGGTCGCGATCGCCACCGCAGCCAAACACCGTAATGATCCTTCCCCTCTTGAAAGGCGAAAGACTCTGAAGAACCCTGCGCAGGGCGTCGTCAGTGTGGGCGTAATCAACAAATACATCCGGCTGTGTCGAGCCGCTGACCTTCTCGAGACGTCCGGGAACGGCATTCATTGCACGCACTCCCCGGCGAATGGCCTCAATCGGTACGCGCAGGGCCACCGATGCCGAAACCGCGGCCAGCACATTGTACAGATTGAACTTGCCAATCAGCGCGGTGTCGACATCGAAGCTCATAGAGCCGACCACAATCTCCGCCCGAATGCCATCCAGAGAGAGATCAAAGGATGACGCCCGGACGTCGGCTTTCTCTTCAATTCCAAATGTCAGAGGCCGGGAAATCTCCCCCGTTTCTCGAATCAGGCGTTTTCCCCATGGATCGTCGGCATTCACGGCCATGGCGTAACGATGCTGTTTTCTACCGCCCGGAAGCACTTCCGAAAAAAACCTCTTTTTCGCCTGGAAATAATTCTCCATGGTTTTGTGATAATCCAGGTGATCCTGGGTAAGATTAGTGAAAATTCCCAGATCAAAATCACAATCATCGATGCGTCGGAGGTCGACGGCATGGGACGATACCTCGGCAACGAGATGCGTTACCCCATGGTCGACCATTTCCCGAAGAATCCGCTGTAAATCCAGCGATTCCGGTGTTGTATTGGGTGCCTCCATGACGAGGCCGGGATAACGGTAATTAACAGTACCAAGGACGCCGCACGAAAAGCCGGCCGCCTGAAAAATTGACTCCAGGATATAGGTGACCGTGGTTTTCCCGTTCGTTCCCATCACCGCAACGGCAACCAGGCATCTGGAAGGATCCGCATAGAAATTTCTCGCCAGAAGCCCCAGGGTTCTCCGTCCGTTTTCCACTCTGACCACTGTAATTTCAGGAGGCATTGTCACTTCTTTTTCACAGACAATCACTTTTGCACCACAACGGACCGCATCATCGATATATTCATGTCCGTCGGATTTAAGACCCCTTATCGCCACGAACAGGGAATCGGGAGTACACTGCCGGGAATTGTAGCATACGGAACTCACGTTCACTTCACTGCCTGAAGGTCCGGAAATTCCCAGAATGTTGATTCCCTTCAACAAGATCGAAAGGTTCATTTCATAAAGGCCTTTTTAATTCCCGTGATCGAAGATCACGGAACAATGGGTTGAATGCGCTATCGGTGTGCCGGGTACCGGATGCTGTTTAACAGCCCATCCATTGCCCTCGATCCTGACTTCAATACCTCGTTTCCTCGCTGTTCTGAGAACATCCCGGATGCTCAGTCCGAGAAAATCAGGAATTAATGATTCATCTGCTTCCAAACTCGCTGCCGCATCAGCATTGATTATCCGGGAAGAAGAAACCAGACTGAGGCTGATGTCCGAGTTGTTGATGTTCTTTTCCTGCTCCATTCCGGGAAGAGGATTGGGACGGATATGGGTTTTAAAACACATCAGGATCTGTTCGCCGATAGCCTTGAAAACAGGGGCTGAAGCGACACCGCCCCACCGGTCCTTCTGTGGCTCGTCAAGAATGACCAGCATGGCAATCTGGGGATCCTCGGCCGGGAAAAATCCCATAAAAGAAGTTTTGACGCGTTCCGATGAATAAACACGCCGGGAAAAATCAAACTTCTGTGCGGTTCCCGTTTTTCCAGCAACAGAGACATTTTCAATCCGGGCGTTTTTTCCAGTGCCATCTTCCTGTCCGACCACATCCGTCATAATCGCGGTAAGACGCCTGGCTGTGTCCGGGGAAATGACCTGCCTTACAGCAGTTGGGGAATAATTGTGGACAATCTGCCCTTTTTTGTCCACAAGGGCTTTGACAACATACGGTTTCATCATCGTCCCCTGATTGGCAATCGTGGAAAGAGCAGTAATCATTTGAATGGCTGTAACCGAAACCCCCTGCCCGAAAGCGATGGTTGCCGCATCCACCCGCGTCCAGTTATCCACGGGACGCAGCAAGCCAGGAATTTCCCCGGGCAGATCGATTCCTGTCTTAGCTCCGAAGCCGAAAGCCCGGATATACTCATAAAATTTTTCTTTGCCCAGCTTTTCGGCTATTTTAACTGAGCCGATATTACTGGAATATTTAAGAATGTCATGAACCGTCAAAGCGCCGTGACGCTTACGGTTGGCTTCATGAATAACCCGGTTGGCAATGGTATAAGATCCATTTTCGCAATAGAAGCGATCATTTTCCCGGACAGTTCCCTCTTCAAGGGCGGCGGCAACGAGGAAAGGCTTGAACGTGGATCCGGGATCAAAACAATCGGTAATTACTTTATTTTTCTTATTATTGGAAGATACGCTCAGTAATACATTGGGGTCAAAACTTGGAGAATTGGCCAATGCGAGAATTTCACCGGTTTTGGGATCCATCACAATCGCCAGTCCGCCTTTGGCCCCTTTTTCCTGAACGGCGGCTTTGAGTTGGGATTCAACAAGATACTGGATTCGACTGTCTATTGTAAGAATCATATTGATACTTTCATCGGAAGACACAGAAGCTTTTTCAGCCCGGTGATATAGGATTCTTCCCTTCGCATCCCTAGTCCAGATCAATTTTTCCGGAGTGCCCTTAAGGTACTGATCATACTTGATCTCCAACCCCTCCAGCCCGACGGAATCCAACCCTACAAGACCAACCAACTGGCCAGCAAGATCTCCATTCGGGTAAAATCTCTTCGGCTCCTTGACAAGAAAAACTCCTTCGATTTTCGCTTCCTCAACTTTCTGAGCAAGCTCCGGCGGAATTCTGCGGGCAATCCAGCAGAAATTTTTTGAATGCAGAAGTTTTTTCATCACTACCTGCCGATCAATGTTAAGAAGCGATGTAATTCTTTCCGCTGCGTCAGCGGGACGGGCCATTTTTGAGGGATCGGCACAGACTGAATCAACCTGCAGGCTCGCCGCAATTTTTTCCCCATTCCGATCAAAGATGATCCCGCGCTCAGGCGGAAGGAGCAGGGTTTTGGTATGCTGCTTTTCTGCGAGAATCTTTAACGTTTCCCCGGACAGAATCTGAAGATGAAGAGCCCGTGAAAAAAGAGCGACAAATAAAATCACAAAAAAGACCAATAACGTCATCAGTCGAAATTTCAGCCATTTTTTCGATTCCGTGCTCATTGTTTGTCCCCGATTTCCCCAAGATGAATCACCTGTTCTCTTTGAGGGTACACCATCTGCAATTTCTCTTTCGCAATGGATTCGATACGATTCGGCGCCTTAAGTGTAGCGACCTCAACCTTTAATTTCCGCTGTTCTTCCAGAAGCTGTTCCTTACGGTTCATTTCCGCGGCAACCTTATACTCCAGATCCGTCATTCGCAGGTGCGACCAAACATACACAAGAGCTACTCCCATAAGAACAAAAGCGCCGATCATCAGGGATGAATATCTCAACCCCGTCGACTTTTTCTGTTCCTGATGTTCAATCTGGGATGTCCTGGCTGGGATTTCGTCAACCGGCAAGCTCTAAATCCTTTCCGCAGTTCGAAGCCGCGCGCTCCGCGACCGGGGATTAGCTTCAACCTCATCCCGGCAGGGAGATATCGGTTTCCGGGTGATGACCTTTAACCGGGGACTTTGTCCGCAGGCACAAACCGGCATATCAGCCGGACAGATGCACCCTTTTTCCAGGGAACGAAAGCCATTCTTTACCAAGCTGTCTTCCAGCGAGTGAAAAGAAATGATGGAAAACCGTCCACCCGGTTTGAGACAGTCGGTACTGTCGAAAATGGCTCGATGTAGATTCGAAAGTTCGTTATTAATGTAAATTCTGAGAGCCTGGAAGGTCCGGGTTGCGGGATGAATTTTTTTGTGCCGAAAGCCCCCGGGCAATGCGCCCGCCACAATGGCTGCCAGTTGAGTCGTTGACTTGATCGGAGTATCTTTCCGCTTCTCGGCAATCGCCCGGGCGATTCGACCTGCCATGATTTCTTCTCCGTATTTTCGGATGATATCCTTCAATTCTCGCTCAGAACAGGTATTGACAACATCATACGCGCTTCGGCCGGCTTCGGAATCCATGCGCATATCCAGCGGGGCATCCTTCAGCAGGCTGAACCCTCGTTCCGCCGCATCCAACTGGTGGGAAGAGACTCCAAGGTCAAGCAGAATACCGTCAACCTGCAGGATTTTCAGGTCTGCAAGCACTTTTCGCATGTCGGCATAATTTGCCTTGACAAGCGTTTTCCGTCGGCCAAAAGGCATCAAGCGCTTCTCTGCAGCCTGCAGGGCGTCGCCATCGACATCCATTCCCAGAAGGAAGCCATCCGGTGCCGATCTCTCCAGAATCAAGGCGGCATGTCCTCCGCCACCCACCGTTCCGTCAACGTAAATCCCGCCACTGCGGCAGTTAAGGGAGGCAATGGCCTCTTCAAGCAACACGGGCTCATGATAGGAATACTTCCCTTCCTGCATTTTCAGAGACCGAGCTCCGTCATGTAATCCCCGAAATTACTGAGACTTCCTGAGGTATTCAGACGATCCGCTTCATAGAGATCCCTGTCCCATATTTCAATGACCCTGAGCATACCGGCAAGGACAATATCTTTTTCAAGTTTTGCGTAGATGCGAAGATTGGGGGGAATCAGGACCCGGCCCTGATTGTCGATGGTACAGCTCACTGCGCCGGCCATGAAAAAGCGCTGAAAGGCCCGGGATTCCTTTTTCAGCAGGGGGTACCGCCGGACTTTTTCTTCGATGATCGACCATTCCTTATCCGGGAAGACCATCAGATAGCCGTCCCATTTGGTGATAATCAGGCGACTGTCATAGTCCGCTGCAAGAACCTCGCGCAGTTTCGCAGGAAAGATAACCCGTCCTTTTTCATCAATGGTGTGGTAATACTCTCCCCGGAAACCGCCCATCCCCGCCTATTCCTCCACATCACGCCACTTCACTCCACCGGGGTATGAATATAAAGAGGGGCTTGCGGTTTGTCAAGAAAAAATCACTCGACTTTTCCCTTTGCAAGTCGATATCTTACAACAGCCTGATTGTGTTCTTTCAATGTGGAGGAAAACTGGTGGGAACCGTTGCAATTGGAAACAAAATAAAGGTAATCCACTTTGGCCGGAGTGACCGCGGCCAGCAGGGAATCTCTACCTGGATTGGCGATCGGGCCAGGCGGCAAACCTTCGATATGATAAGTATTGTAAGGCGTCATCAGCAGCAGATGCCGACGTTTGATCTCTCCGTCAAAGGGCGCCATATGGTAGACTGCTGTGGGATCACTTTGAAGGCGCATGCCTTTCTTCAAACGGTTGTGAAAAACCGCTGCGATAAGGGGTTTCTCATCACTGAAGCCTGTCTCCTTGCCGATCAGGGAAGCCAGAGTAACAAACTCGTTCATGGTCATGCCCATCTGCTGAACCTTTTCTCTCATCTCCGGGGTAACCACTTTCCAGAATTGTTCCACCATGCGGCGAATAATCTGTCCCGGACTTATGGCCGAGTCAAAGAAATAGGTATCCGGATAAAGGTAACCCTCCGCAGTGTCCCCTTCAATCCCCAGACTCCGCAGAAAGGTCCGGTCCGTTGTCAGGGCCAGGAATTTTTTTTCATCCACCAGATGCAGAGCGGCCAGATGGGCTGCTATTTCCTTTAAATTCAGATCTTCCCGGATCGTAATCCGGCGTATTTTTATATCTCCCTGTGACAGCCTGTTTACCATCTCCAGGGGAGTCATCCTGCCGGAAAATTCATACTCACCGGCCCGTAAATTTCTTGCGGCGCCCTTTGTTAAAATCAGGATGTAAAAAAAGGGAGGATTGCGGACAAGCCCCGCCTGCTGAAGTTTATCCACGACCTGTAAGAATCCGGTCCCCGGCAGAATTCGCACGGCGGTCACGGGAAGATCCGGATTTACGGGCCGGTCGACATAGAAGAGAAACCACGCCGCCAGAAGATAAAGCAGTGCCAGCAGAAGACCCGTAAAAAGCTTTTTTTTCTTCTTCCTTTTTTTTCTCATTTCACGACTCATTTGCATCGTAGGCATCCGAAGGAATTTTTTCTTGCGATATGGCATCCAGATAGGATTGAAGGATCAGACTGGCAGCCAGGCGATCAACGACTCCCCTTCTTTTTCTTGGGGGAACCCCGGAGCGGGACAGGATCTCTTCCGCCTCCTTCGTCGTCAGGGTTTCATCCCACCGAATGACAGGAATACCGAGGGCGGCTTCCAGACGGCGGGCAAAGCGGACAACCTTTTCGCACTGAATTCCTTCCGTGCCATCAAGTCGCAGGGGATAGCCGATAACGATTTTCTCCACATCGTAGGTCCGGACCAGAGACGCAATGATCCCGACATCATTTCGCCAGGATTTCCTGATTACGGTGGTCAAAGCCTGAGCCGTCAGCCCCAGTTCATCACAGAGGGCAACTCCGATCCGCTTCTCACCGTAATCAAGTCCCAAGATGCGCATGACCGCAGCTCCTTTTTGGCGAACTGATTAACAATACCCTCTGTTCTTTGCAACAGAAAAATAGATTGCGCCGGAATAAACCGTGCTGAATACGGGGATTCCCGACGCCTCCTTACTCAAAATGTGAATTTAAGGATTATAACATCCTTGAAAATTATGTCTTTTTAGTATAATCCGACACTTATCCAATTATTATAAGTTCCAAAATTCAGGAGGATACATGACTGAAATCATTGAAGTTCATGCAAGAGAAATACTGGATTCAAGAGGAAACCCCACAGTGGAAGCTGAAGTCACCCTGCTTTCGGGCATATCCGGCCGGGCATCGGTACCGTCCGGAGCTTCAACGGGGGAACACGAAATGCTCGAATTAAGAGACGGAGATCCGAAGAGATATCTGGGGAAAGGCGTTACTCAGGCAGTCAATAACGTCATCGAAAAAATCGCTCCGGAAATCGTCGGGATGGATTGCCTGAACCAGAGGGATATTGATTATACAATGATCGCCCTGGATGGTACGGAAAATAAAGGAGCCCTTGGCGCCAACGCCATTCTCAGCGTGTCCATTGCCTGTGCCAAGGCAGCGGCGGCGGCGGTGGAACTGCCCCTCTATCGATACCTCGGCGGCGTCCAGGCCAAGGATATCCCCGTCCCCATGATGAACATCATCAATGGCGGTCAGCATGCCGACAACAACGTCGATATTCAGGAATTCATGATCATGCCCGTGGGGGCTCCGACCTTCAGGGAAGGTCTGCGCATGAGCGCCGAAATCTTCCATAATCTCAAGGCCGTTCTGAAAGGCAAGGGATATAACACGGCCGTCGGTGATGAAGGGGGTTTTGCTCCCAACCTGGCATCCAATGAAGAGGCACTGGCTGTGATCATGGCGGCCATTACCCGGGCAGGCTATGAGCCGGGAAAAGATATCGCCATCGCCCTGGACGCCGCCGCCAGTTCTTTTTATGAAAAGGGGAAATACATTCTTGCTGCGGAGAAAAAACCGGAAAAGACCGCTGATGAAATGATCCGCTTTTACGAAGATCTGGCCAACCGCTACCCCATCATCTCTCTGGAAGACGGCCTTGCGGAAGACGACTGGGAGGGCTGGAAGGCTCTCACGCAGGCCATGGGGTCACGGATTCAGATTGTTGGAGATGATCTTTTCGTTACAAACAAGAAACGTCTTGAACAAGGAATTTCCAAAGGTATCGCCAATTCCATTCTGATCAAGCTGAATCAGATCGGTTCCCTGACGGAAACCCTGGAAACCATTCAGACCGCAAAAGAGGCTGGATATACGAATGTTGTCTCCCATCGCTCCGGGGAAACGGAAGACAGTTTCATGGCTGATGTCGCCGTCGCAGCCAACTGTGGTCAGATCAAGAGCGGTTCACTCTCTCGAAGTGAACGTCTGGCCAAATACAATCAACTGCTGCGGATCGAAGAGGAGCTTGGCGACCGCGCTGTTTATCGAGGCAGGTCCGCACTCTATTCAGTCCGTTAGGCTTTGGCAAAAGGAACTGAACAGTAACGGAAGACAACCCCAAAACCCTGATTTTTTACAATCCCTGAAGGTGGGAACAGAATCTCCCTGTCTTCAGGGATTGTAATTTTTAGTTCATGCCCCTTTTTCTTCATCCGACTGACTGATGGTGTCGGCTTCTCCTCCCATTATCCTCATACCTGTGATCTTAGCTCGTTTCCTCATTGTCACCATTTTGAATACAAACGGACAGGGGCAACTGCTCCGGGTCCATTCTGATTGTTTGATCATCATGAACCCCCGCTGCAGATTTCGCGCAACCGTATTGCATTCCGAACCGCATTGCCTTCAAAGTCATTATCGAAGAAAACCCAGGTCTCGCGGGACCAGTTCCGTATCATCTCAGCCCATCCCCGTAATTCTTCTTCCGTATATAAGGACGCATACAATCTCCGTGATCCATGAAGCCGGAGATAGACATAATCCGCAGTCACGGCTGTTCGCATCGGATAGCGCCCCGCGGTATCGGAAATGCAGAAGGCCACATTGTGCTGTCGGAGCAGTTCCATAAACTCATCCTGCACCCAGGAACCATGGCGGACTTCAATGGCATGTTTCCGCGAGAGATCAAGAAGACCAAGAAAATGACGGACCAGCGAATTTTCGTAAATGAGACTCGGTGGAAGCTGAATGACAATCGGGCCCAATTTATCGCCAAGGGACGAAACTGCATCATAAAAACGGGACATCGCCTCTTCCACATTTTTTAACCGAAGGATGTGTGTGATATAATGATTCATTTTGACGGTCCAGATAAATCCTGCCGGCGTTCGCGCACTCCACCTCCGGAAGGTCTCCGCATCAGGCAGTCGATAGAAGCTGACATTCAGCTCCAGAACGTCAAAATGACGGGCATAGTATTCCAACCATTTTGCTTTGGGACACTCCAGAGGGTAAAAGCGACCCTGCCAATGGGGATAAATCCAGCCGGAAGTCCCAATGCGCACAGACGGAAACAATGAACTTTTTCCCATTCCTGATCAATGCCTCAAAAAACCGCAGTCATCGCGCTGAAAATTCCTTGACGGAATCAGGACTTTCCCATAGGGTTGCCTTCCGTCGCCGGGAAGTTATTCTAAAATTACAGTTTTTCAACTTCAGCAGGAATCCGCGGAAACGATTAAACGAAAATAAAAAAATGAGAGGGAAATATTTGTGAACAATTTTGTCGAAAAGCCGCTGAATGAAATTCAGTTCAGTCAGGACAACCTCTATCGGGAAGATTCCTTCACCGATCTGCGTTTGGGTTCGATCCGCATGCTGACTCCTGTAAAACCTGATGGCACAGTCGATACCTCCCGCACTCCACTGTTCATCGGACAGGCCCAGTTCATGTCCCCGGGCGGCCCCCTCCCTGTTCAGGGCCCCATTGAGGCGAAATCGCTGACGGAAGCTATGGAAAAATTTTCCGAGGCCATGGAACAGGCGTTAAATGTCATGATCTCAGAATCCAGGGAGATGCAGCGACGGGAAGAATCGGGACTTATTCTCCCAGGCAGATAACACATACTTTTCAGAATATTAGAATATTAATTACAGGCAGGCAGATGAAAACAGTCCTCTTCCTTGCAGGACCGGTTACTATCTGTTCAATTTAAAACAAGCCGATATTCCCGGACAAGCATGCTGGTTCTATGGTCCATTCTCAGGAAACTCATCCGGAAATCGCTGCCTCATATAATGTTCCACGTAGTCGCGGATCTCCGTCGCGGAGTGCAATATCAGGACTTTATCCAGCAGTTCGCGGGATTCCTTCAACGTGGAATTCTGGATGATCTTTTTCATTCGAGGAATCGCCAGGGGATTCATACTCAGTTCATCCAGTTCAAGACCGAGAAGAATCAGTGCATAGAGGGGTTCTCCAGCCATCTCGCCGCACATCTCTACCCGGATGCCATTTCGGTGACCAGCGCTGACAATTTGCTGGATCAATCTCAATACGGCGGGATGGAGGGGCTCGTATAGATAACCGACACGTTCATTGATCCGGTCGATCGCCAGAACATACTGAATGAGATCGTTGGTGCCAATGCTGAAGAAATCCACTTCTTTCGCCAACTCATCCGCAACAATGCCTGCGGACGGCACTTCAATCATGACCCCGATTTCAATATCACGGCCTACGGGGATGTCTTCTTCAATCAGATCGCGCATGACATCGTTGAAAATTCGTTTGGCTTCGCGGATTTCTTCGATACCTGAAATCATGGGAAACATGATGCGGGTTTTACCATAAGCGCTTGCGCGTATGATCGCGCGCAATTGAACCTTGAACTGCTCCACTTCCTTCAGGCAGAAACGAATCGCCCGCAATCCCAACTGAGGGTTCATTTCTTTTGCCAGCTTCGGATCGGAGGTAAACTTGTCGCCTCCCAGATCGAAGGTTCGAATCGTCGACCATCTTAACCCCTCGACTCCGACCACCTGATGGTAATGTGCAAAATGTTCCTCCTCCGTCGGCAACTGATCTCGATTGATATAAATGAATTCCGTCCGATAAAGACCGATGCCTTCAGCGCCGTGAAGAACCGCCGACGGAATTTCTTCGATAAATTCGATATTGCTGCCGATATCAACCCGGTAGTGATCTTTCGTCATGGCAGGAAGATGGGCATATTTCAGAAAATCCTCCTGTATGGTTTCATATTGTCTCTTTTTCTCCTGATACCGTCGAGCAACTTCCGGGTCGGGATTGACGATAATCAAACCGGAGGCTCCGTCAATGATCAAATCGTCATTGGTTTTAACGACGCGGGTAATGTTTTTCAAACCCACAACGGCAGGAATTGCAATCGAGCGGGCTACGATGGCGGTATGCGATGTTTTACCGCCCATATCCGTAGCAAAACCCAGGACCTTGTGAACCATCATCTGGGCCGTATCCGCGGGAGAAAGATCAGAAGATACCACAATGACCTCTTCGCTGATTTCCGAGAAGGGCCCCCTTTTTTTTCCGGCAAGATTGCGGAGAATCATTTTCCCCACATACTGGATATCACTAAAGCGACTCCGGATATATTCATCCTCCACGCGGTCAAACAATTCACGGTATTTTTCCGTGGTCATTTGAACCGCCCATTCGGCATTGACGCACGATTGCCGGATATGCTCAACTGTGTGCCTGATAAAGGCCTTATCCCGTAAAAGCATAATATGGACATCAATGATATACAGAGGTTCCGGACCGATAACTCCATGAATTCCATTTTTTATTTCAAGAAGCTGCCGCTCCGATTCCTTCAGGGCATCCTTGAAACGTCTGATCTCCTTGGTAATGAGACTCTTATCACTCAACTTGTAAAACGAGACCTCACTCCCCAGAGGATCGAAAAGAAAAGCCTTGCCAGAGGCGATACCCGGCGAAACACCAACACCCTTCAATACGAAAGTTTTTTTGATTTCATCCGTTGTATTCATGTTTCACCAAATTTACTCTCGAAAAGCTGCTCCAGATTATCCATAGCCTGAAGAGCATCGGCACCCTCCACCCGTACAGTTACCCGGCTCCCCTGAGGGCAGGCCAGTGTAAGGATGCCCAAAAGGCTTTTACCATTGACTTCCTGTCCATCTCTTTCCAGAAAGATTCTTGATTTGAACCCTCTGGCAACAGTGACAAGTTTTGCCGCAACACGGGCATGAAGGCCCAGTTTATTTTTTAGTTCAAACGTCCTGATTACGATCATTTCATTGTAAAGATAGAAAAATAATAATCACCATTCCATAAAGAATGTGCAGAGGAGATATTCCTTTCCTGATGCCCCAGAAGCATAAAAGGATACAGAGAAGAGCCCCGATTTTCATCACAATCCCCCCCCAGGGAAGCATAAAAGGAACAGTCTCCCCGGAGGAAAACAGGACAGACAGAAGAGAGAGAACAGACAAAGATACCCATCGGATTCTGCCTGATTTTTTTGGCAGATCGAGACGCCGTACAAAATCGATCCCCTGCCTTCCTAATCGATAGCCTTCGGCAAATCCTTTCCACCGAATCCATAAATGAACGGTATTATACAAAAAAAAAGCTACCAAGGGCGCGGTCAGATAACCCTGAACAGCAAAAAACACACCGGTCAGAGCTGACATGGGACGATATGCCCCCCAGAAAAATGAATCCCCGATGGCTGCGTAAGGGCCACTCAGGGTGCTTTTCAAGGTCAGGGCGTCTTCGTTGGTGACTGTTTTTTCATCCTTGAGATTTTCTTCTTCAATATGAATAACCGATCCCAGAATGGGCCCGGTCATATAAGGATGGCTGTTAAACAATTGCATGTGACGGGAGAGCAGAATCTGCATGCGCTTCTGATCTTTGCCAAACAACCTGCCGATTGGAATTAAGGCATAGGTAAACCCGAGATTCTGCATCCGCCAGAAATTAAAGGACGCCTGAATCAGGAGGGAACGCAAAAATATTGAAATCAAAAGAGAAGATCTCATAAAAGATCCCTTATCCGCTGCGACGCTGTTGGGTAACATGAAAATAACGCAAAGTCAATTCATTCAGCACAGACTGAAGTGAACATCCATTTTCATGAGGGGCAACTTATAAGTTTCTCTTGACATGATCCGATTGTTCTGTTAGTAACCCGCGTTTTAAATAAATAAAAATAACGAGGTAACTTTCATGCTTTGTCAAACGATCAAAAAGGGAACCGATTGCGGGTTCATGACTAAAAAAGGATGCACTTATGAAGGGGGCGCCTGCAATCCCATCGTCGACAGTTGTGTGGGATGCAACAAAATCGCTGAATTTGAAAGCGGACAGTATTGCAAACTTTATCCTGAACCAGCCTTAAAATGGCTCAAAGGCAAATGCCCCAGCGCTTCTCACGTCAAACTGGAGATTAAAGAGGCGCAGCAGATCAATCCGTTGAAGGCATCAAAGCGGTCTTCCAAGAAAAAATAGCCTCGGCACATCGGAAAAATATCATGAAAACCAGCAATAAATCCATTTAAAGTCAGCCAGGATCTTACTCGGCTTTATTGCTGGTTTTCAATAACGCCTGAATCTGCAATAAACCTTTCCTAACTGCATTCAGTTTTTCTCTTAAATTTGTTTCGCGGATTGAGGAGTTACGAGCCGCCTTTCGAAGAAGAAGCTGTCTCTTCGCTCCTTTGATGGTGAAAAATTCCTCATGAAGAAGAACTTTGATCGTCAGCAGTTCCTGAACATCCGTCCTTCTGTATAACCTCTGGTCCGACTTGGTTCGTATCGGCCTTACAGACTTAAACTCCGATTCCCAGAAACGAATGACATAAGGCTCGACCCCCAGAATTTTACTGACCTCACTAATGCGAAAATACGCCTTCTCTGGGGGGATTACCGCATCCATAACCCATCTTTCTTTCTGATCCCTGTAGAAAAATCAGATTATGAATTTAAACTTTTACAATTTTCGAATCCGTTGTCTGGCCATGACTTTGATAAAGCGGTCAGGGTTTTGAAAACGTTATGGTTCGAAACCAGCCGACTTCAATCATTCAGTGCTTTCCTGAGAACCTGGCTCGATTTAAAGGTAAGTACCCTGCGTGCCGATATGGAAATCTCATCCCCGGTCTGAGGGTTTCGCCCTCTTCGGGATTTCTTTTCCTTAACGACAAAATTTCCGAAACCTGATATTTTTATTTTTTCACCCCGTCCGAGACTTTCCTTGATAATATCAAAAACAGATTCCACAATCCGGGCAGAATCCTTCTTTGAAAAACCCAATTTCTCGTATACGTCCTGAATAATATCTATTTTTGTCATTTTAGTCCTCCTGAAAATCGAGCTGTTGCCCTGACCTGCTTATCTGACACGCGCCCCTGTCTGGTCGATAATGCGCTGAACGATTTTTGAATGCACCCGACTAACCTCGTCATCCGTCAATGTCGCCGAATATGACCGGTATGTAAATCTCAACCCCAGGCTTTTCTTTCCTTCAGGAACGCCGGCGCCGGCATATACATCGAAAATACAGACATTTTCAAGCAATTCTTCTCTGGCGTTAAGAGCAATATTCAGCATGCCGTCTGCTTCCACATCCTGATCGATGACAAAAGCGACATCCCGTGAACTTTCAGGATATCTTGAAAACTCCTTATAGGTGACGCTGCCTGAAAAGAGTTCAGAAATTGCATCCACGTCCATCTCAAAAATCAGAGCGCGATTCTTCATATCCAGGCGGGAAAGAACATCAGGGTGCGCCTCCCCCATGTACCCTATTGATTTTTCATCGATAAAAATTCCACAGGATCGACCCGGATGAAGAAATGCCTGCAGAGCATCTGAGCAATATCGAATTCCAGTCAAGTTCAAGCTGGCAAAAAGACTCTCGACAACGCCTTTCAAATCATAAAAATCGAGCCTTGATTCGCCGGAAGACCACAACTCCTTATCACTCATACCGGTCATCAGGCAGGCCAAGCGCTTCTTCTCCGTCGGCAATCCTCCTGTGTTTCCCTGTAAGAATATCTTGCCGATCTCGAAAATCTTTAAATCGTAGTCTCCGGCATTGGCATTTTCCTGCATCACCTTGAGCAGACTGTAAATCAGGGTGGTTCGCATCACCGACTGATCTTCTGTCAGCGGGTTTTTGATCCGAACGACTTTCCTTCGCTCGTCACCGGCATCCAGCGCCAGAATATCCGCTGCCGTCGGAGAAACAAAGCTGTAGGTGATGACTTCCGAAAATCCTGTACCTGCCAGGTGACGGCGCAGCCTTTCTTCAAGAATTTTTCTGCGATCCCTCGGCACAGGCTCCATTGCACCCACGGGGAGTGAAACCGGGATATTGTCGTAACCATGTATTCGGGCAATCTCTTCCACAAGATCGATCTCACGGCCGATATCGACCCGGAAGGATGGCGGCTTTATCCGATATTCTTCCACAGTGCCTTCCTTCGCCGTAACTTCCATCCCCAGGCCTCTGAGAATATCTGCCATCTCCGCGGCAGGGATGTTCGTCCCCAGCAGAGAATTGACTTTCCTGCAACGCAGGTGAATTTCTCCGACCGTCTCCACCGGTTTCGGATGCTCGTCGATTCGTCCCTTGCAGATTTTCCCCCCCGATAATTCGGCAATCAATTGAGCGGCCCTGTCCAGTGCTCGAAGGACCCCTTCGGGATCGATTCCGCGCTCAAACCGGAACGCAGCATCCGTACTCATCCCTAAATCCCGAGCGGACCGCCGTATTGAAGAAGGAGCAAAGTAAGCACTCTCGAGAAGAATATCCCTCGTATCCGGCTTGATTTCGGAATTGAATCCCCCCATGATTCCGGCGATGGCCACGGGTTTGACGCCATCACAGATCATCAGGGTGTTCGCATTAAGAACGCGTTCCTTTTCATCGAGAGAAATAAACTTCTCCCCCTCCGTAGAACGCCTCACTACAATCCGGCCTTCTTCCAGGAAACGGTAATCGAAGGCATGAAGTGGCTGTCCCAGTTCCATCATGACAAAATTGGTGACATCGACCACGTTACTGATGGAACGCAGTCCTACGGCCTCAAGACGCAATCGCATCCATTGCGGTGAAGGCCCCACGACTACGTCTCGAATCATGCGAGCCGTATAGTGGGGGCAGAGGTCCGGATCAAGGATTTGAACCGAGGCACTCACCTGAATATCTTCAGCATTTTCCGTAACATAGATTTCAGGCAGTTTCAGCGGCTTACCTGTAATAGCCGCAATCTCCCGGGCCACACCGATGATGGAAAGACAATCGGAACGGTTTGGTGTAATCCCGATATCGAAGACCGTATCTTTCAAGTCCAGAACGTCCGCGAGGTCTTCACCCAGGGGGAGATTGGGAGGAAGGATCATGACTCCCGTCGTATCTTCCCCAATACCCAGTTCTTCCTCGGAACAGAGCATACCCTCTGAAAGCTCGCCCCGGATTTTTGAACGCTTGATCGTATATCCCCCGGGAATCTCTGCGCCTATCCTGGCCAAGGGAACGACATCCCCGACGTGAATATTCGGCGCCCCGCAAACGATGGGAAGTGTTTCGTCCCCCGTTGTTACTTCGCAAAGAGACAGTTTGTCCGCATTGGGATGTCGACGAAGAGCTATAATTCTGGCAACGACGACATTCGAAAAAGAAGGACCGACTTCCCTTACGGCGTCGACTTCAAGACCCGCCATAGTCAAACGATCCGAAACCTCAGCGGGTGTCAGATCAATATCTACATAATCTTTAAGCCATCTCAAACTAACTTGCATAGTAATCTATTCCACCACGGATTTCCCAATGATCCTGAATTGTTCTGCTCAACGGAGCAATTCTTTACATGGCCGCAAGATCACAAAAGAAAGCTCAGTTTGATCCTGCACAGAGAATCCTCCATTCAATGCATTTTCATAGGAGAAAGGGTATGGACAGAATCCTGACCCGACGCTCCTGTTTTTTTGTCTTCGCGATTCAGGAAATTCAACGACATCGGCTTTTACATTAGAACTGCTGTAAAAACCTTCTTTCATTCTCAAAGAAAAGTCGAATGTCAGTAATTCCATACTTGAGCATGGCGATGCGTTCTACGCCCAAGCCAAAGGCAAAGCCCGAATATTCATCAGGATCGTAACCGACATTTTCAAAAACTGCCGGGTCCACCATGCCCGATCCGAGGATTTCCAGCCAGCCGTTCTGCCCGCAAACTCGACAACCTTTTCCCCGACAGATGACACAACGGATATCCACTTCCGCACTGGGCTCCGTAAAGGGAAAATAACTGGGCCTGAAACGAAGAACCGTTTCTTCCCCAAAAATCTGTTTAAGGAAAGCGTTCAGAAGCCCTTTCAGGTCGCCGAAGGTAATTCCCCTGTCAACCAGCAGGCCTTCAACCTGATGAAACATCGGCGTATGAGAAACATCAGAATCCGGACGATATACACGCCCCGGCGAAATGATTTTCACCGGTGGCGACTGCTTTTCCATGGTTCTGATTTGTACGGGAGAGGTATGGGTGCGCAGAACGATCGCTTCTTCCACATAAAATGTATCCTGCATATCTCTGGCGGGATGGTCCTTGGGGATGTTTAAGGCCTCAAAATTATAATAATCACTCTCTATTTCAGGACCTTCAGCAATGGAGAATCCGATTTCGGAGAATATCGCACAGATCTCCTCAAGGACCTGAGTGACTGGATGAGCCCGGCCGTAGCCGCTGCGCCTTCCGGGCAGGGTCACATCAAGAGCTTCCGCCCGAAGGACGCTTTCTTTTTTGAGGGCGGCTATAACTGTCTGCGCTTCGTCAAATCTCGAAGACAGGATCGTTTTGATTTCGTTGGCGCGCTTTCCAAAAATCTGCTTTTCCTCGATGCTCAACTGACCCAGATTGCGCAAAAACTGAGTCAGCAACCCCTTTCTCCCCAGATATCGAACCCGAACAGCAGCCAGATCCGTTTCCGTTTTCGCTGCTTTTATCTCCGCTTCCGCCTTATTTTGCAGCTCCTCGAGATCTTCAATCATGAAACAGTCTCACCCTTCGCAAGAAGAACAATTTCTGAGAATCCCCTGGGGTCGTTAACGGCGATATCCGCCAACACTTTCCGGTCAATTTCCACGTGCGACTTTCGCAAACCGTCAATGAGCCGACTGTAAGTCAATCCCTGCGCGCGCGAAGCAGCATTGATCCTGGCAATCCACAGTTTCCTGAATTCCCGCTTCCGCACCCTCCTGTCGCGGAACGCATAATTCAGAGCCCGGTTCACGGCTTCCGTTGCGGTCCGAAGCAGCCGACTTCTCGCTCCGAAAAATCCCTTCGCTAATTTGAAAATTTTTCTTCTTTTTTTCTTGGCAGTAACACTTCTTTTAACTCTGGACATTGTCTTGAGCCTCCTATCCGTAACTCCAAAAACCTGACTGACGAATCATGGCAACTCGCATTCATCCCAATGACCTGGCCAGCTCCGTCTTGTTTCTGTCAACTCGATACCCTTCTGAACGCTAGCCGGAATCCAATGGAACGACGCTTCCTACAGATATGGAATCAGCCGTTTAATCCCTTTTTCATCCCGTTTGTCAAGGATCGTGGATTTTCTGAGATTTCTTTTCCGTTTCGTTGTCTTGGTCGTCATAATGTGACTGGCGTTGGCGTGGTGTCTTCTGACCTTTCCGCTGCCTGTAAGTTTGAATCGCTTCGCCGCGCCGCGGTGTGTTTTTAATTTCGGCATTATTTCACTCCCGTTCCAAAATTTCTGCTTCGCACTAACCGTTTATTTTACAATTAACAATCAGCATAACGATTTCTCCTGTTCCATCATCAGGAAGAACATCGATAAGTATCTTCCTGCCGCCTACTTTTTGGGCGACAAAACCATGACCATATTCCGCCCTTCCAGTTTCGGCTGTTGATCTATGTTACAGCTGTCACCCAGGTTGTTTTTTATATCTTCAAGAAGCTTTCGCCCTATATCGGTGAACGCGATTTCCCTCCCCCGAAACAGGACACTGACCTTGACCTTGTCATGCTGTTCGAGAAACTTCCGGATATGCTTGATCTTGACTTGAAGATCGTGTTCCTCTACCTTCGGCCTCAGTCGAATCTCCTTGACCTGAATGGTACTCTGACTTTTTCTGGCAACCTGAAGTTTTTTACTTTGTTGATACCTGAACTTGCCGTAATCCATGATCCGGCAGACAGGAGGCGTGGAAGTGGAGGCGACTTCCACGAGGTCCAAGCCTTCTTTTCTGGCCTCTGCAAGCGCGTCCGCAAGGGTCAATACACCCAACTGCTCGCCCTGATAACTGATAACTCTTACAGTGGCCGCCTTAATCTCATTGTTGATCTTCAGATCTTTAACTATTGGACACCTCCTGCAAATGTAAGATGAATCCCACATCCCCGCTTCACAGGGTCTGATGATGGATTCAAGCGCCGATTACAGATACTGACTGCTCTTTTCCTTTACCAGTTCAATAAAGGCAGAAACCGGCAGGGTCCCCAGATTGTCTCCGCCCCGCTGCCGGACAGCAACCTCTCCCGAAGCCATTTCCTTATCGCCGATAACCAGCATATAGGGTATTTTCTGAGTTTGCGCCTCTCGAATTTTATACCCCAGCTTTTCGTTTCTGAAATCTCCTTCCACCCTGATTCCCGCATCCATCAATTGCTGATAAACGGTCTTTCCATACGGGATATGCCTGTCGGTCACCGACAGAAGAATAGCCTGCACTGGTGCAAGCCAGACAGGGAAAGCTCCTCCGTAATGCTCGATCAGCACACCCATGAACCGCTCGATCGCACCCAGGATAACCCGGTGCAGCATCACCGGCCGATGCTTCTCTCCATCCGCCCCAACGTATGTGAGATCAAACCGCTCCGGCAGCGTAAAGTCGCACTGGATGGTGGCGCACTGCCATTTTCGTTTGAGCGCATCCTTCAGTTTGAAGTCAATCTTGGGACCATAGAATGCGCCATCGCCCTCATTGATATCATAAGTCATCTGATTGTCTTTCAGGGCATTCTCCAGGGCGCTGGTTGCCAGTTCCCAATCCTGATCGGAACCGATGGAATTATCAGGCCTTGTGCTTAATTCAACTTCATATTCAAATCCAAAGATCTTCATGGCATAGCCGACAAAATCAGCAATAGCCCGAATTTCTGAATTCAACTGCTCCGGCGTGCAGAGAATGTGGGCATCATCCTGGGTAAACTGCCGGGCCCGCAGCAGACCATGCAGAACCCCCGTTTTTTCATGACGATGAACTGTACCGAGTTCAAAGTACCGTATTGGCAGATCCCGATAACTCCTGATTTTGGTTTTATAGATGAGCATATGGGAAAGGCAGTTCATCGGCTTGATCCCATAAGATTGCCCCTCTACTTCCGTGAAATACATGTTTTCGCGATAGTGATCGAAATGTCCTGATTTTTTCCACAGATCAACCTTCAGGATCTGCGGACCCATGACCATGTCATACCCGCGTCGCAGATGTTCCTTCTTTTCCCAATCTTCAATGATCGTGCGCAGGATCGTTCCTTTGGGATGAAAGATGATCAAACCGGCACCCGCTTCTTCACTGACCTGGAATAGATCAAGATCCTTACCCAGTTTCCGGTGATCCCGCTTTTTCGCCTCTTCGAGGATTTTCAGGTATTCATCCAGCTCTTCCCGGGACGCGAAACCCGTTCCATAGATGCGTTGCAGCATCTTGTTGCGTTCATCGCCGCGCCAGTATGCGCCGGCAACATTGAGAAGCTTGAAGGCACGGATCATCGAGGTCGATGGGACATGAGGCCCCCGGCAAAGATCAGTATAATGGCCCTGCCGGTAAAGACTGACTGTTTTTATATTGCCAGGCAGATCATTTAAAAGTTCGACTTTATAAGACTCACCTTTACTCTGAAAGAAAGCTACAGCCTCTTCACGGGAAACCTCCTCTCGAACAAAAGGATGATCCTCCTTCACAATTTCCTGCATCCGGGCCTCTATCTTTTCAAGCTCCTCCGGGGTAAATGTGTTCCCATATTCAAAGTCATAATAGAAACCATCTTCAATCGCCGGTCCTATGCTGACCAGCACGCCGGGGAAAATATCCTGAACGGCCTGGGCCATGATGTGGGATATGCTGTGCCTGAGGATTTCAAGACCTTCCCGGGAATGAATATCGATCGGTTCCAGAACACCGTCGTCATGCAGCGAGCGGCTCAAGTCAAGAAGATTCTGATTATATCTGGCAGCGGCGGTCGTAGCCAGCAGGGCGGGATTCCAGGAAGAAAGAACGTCCCGTACAGTAACGCCTTCATTGTGTGATCTTTCCGACCCATCAGGTAAAACAATTTTAATTTCTTTCATAACTAAAAAGCCCAGATCCAATACCGTGTCTAAAACAGCAACGACGGATATCTGTATTCCTTCTTTGATATCCTCTCATTAAAGAAAGGGCATCATCGCGTTACAATTGCGGATGCCCTTTTCAAAACCCGTCATATTTGACTAATGGGACGAATTACTCTACAGGCTTGCATGATATATAATGGTAGGCACGCAGGGATTTGAACCCTGGACATCCACCGCGTCAGGATGGCGCTCTCCCCCTGAGCTACGTGCCTGCATACTCGCCTTCTCTCCCAACAGGGCGTAATAACTAACAACAATTTGTCCCCTTGTCAAGGCAAAATCTGTACTCGTTTATTTTTTCTCCCGCCAGGGAAACTTTCTTAAAATGGTTGAAACACAAGCTGATTATAATCCTTTCCATCTGTTCCTCACAATCCACGGCAACGGTTCAATCAATAGAAAGCGGTCCTTACCCCTGAGTATTAATCAAGCGGATACCTCTGACCAGATATCCCAATCCGGATAGAATGGTAAACAAAGCCGTTACCCAATACAGCAGATGCATCCAGTTGTAATCCATTGCGTTTCCCAGTCCTTGCAATACCAGCACGGTCAGTACCGTCATAAGTTGAAGCATGGTGGTCACCTTACTGATGAAGGCGGGGCGGATTTCAAAAGATATGGACATGATGGATAAAATCGCTATGCCAAGCAGAATAATACAGTCCCGGCTGATAACAATGACCGTCAGCCACCCGGGGATAATCCCCATAATAGCCAGTGTCAGAAAACTGCTGGTTAAAAGGGCTTTGTCTGCAATGGGATCGAGATAAGCTCCCAGTTTGGTCTGCTGCTTCAGGACGCGGGCCAGAAAGCCGTCCAGACCGTCGGTCAGACCGGAAATGCTGAAAACTATAAGGGCCTTGAAATAGGAACCCTCCATCAGAAAAATGACAACGGCAGGCGTGAGGACAATACGCAGAAGGGTTAAAATATTAGGAATATTCATCGGCGAACCATCAATGCATGCGGGTCTTCTCTGTGTTCAGCATCCGATCGAAAAAACAACTGGCACTCTGTCCTCCCGCAGCCATCACTCGGAATCATCTATCTCATCCCGCGACCGGTTCCAGTCCACCCAATCGTCCCGATCTTCTTCCATGACGAAATCGCTGGGCATGCCCGCCGTACCGTCTGCATTGATGCTGATCTGCTGCATGGCTCTCACTATGACGGTCCATTCTTCCATCGCAACTTTCCGGGGACCGGAAACGGATCGGGGGCCGGCTATCTTACTCGGAGGACTCATAACTGCCGGCGTGGTACTTTTGGTTTTTCCTCCTCCGGAAACATGGACCTGGCCTTCATAAACCTTTACGAGTGTGGACTGATCATTCTCCACATTCATACGATATACGGTGCCCCGCACCCCGGCAATCGCATTTTCACTTTGCAGTTCAAAGATGCCTTGCTTTCCCACCGCCCTGCTCACATTTGCCCATGCCTTACCCATGCTCACATTGATACGGATGCATCTGGAATCGTTGTGCTCCCCATATTTTATTTCCTGTATTCGGAAACGGGTATTTCCACTGAAGCGAACCCGGGAAGAATCGGGAAGAAGCAATTCCAGTCTCGATCCGGACCCCGTTGCAACCTCATCACCCACGTAAAGCCGATCGTTTCTGTTCAATGACCGTGCTGAACTTTTTTCTGCAGAAATAACCTGGGCGTTCCCGATAAGAACACCGACTCTCGCATCCCCCCTGGCCATCTTGACGGTCATGACCCGCACTGCCGCAATGGCCGGCGTAAGGTACAAAAAAAAGATCAGCAGGCCTATTCCCGCAATCACCGCACCCGGCTTTTTCATGCTCTTCTCCTTGTCAACCCGAATATCCACTCACAATGTGCAAGCCTGTTCCATGACGTACATAATTATTCATGTGGGTGCGCAATGCCAGTCTCACTGAACCGGCTCAGAGCACGGTCAGACCCTTTTCCCGGAATAGAGCACAACCTGCGGATCAGCCCAGAACGTCCGGGCTCTCGGGAAGAGACTGCATCGCTTTATCAACCAGTTCCTGAATCGCAGGTTCATAGTCCTGCGAAGTCTTCAGTCGCAGAGAAGTTTTTGATATGCCAACATTTCTCCTGACGGTGCTGTGGGAATTCCGCCAAAGAAGCTGTCCGGTTCTCGCGCTCCGCAATTCAAAATCCGCTGCGACAGATATGGGAGAATAGAGTGGATAATAAACCGTTCGATTTTCCTTCAGATCACAGTAGAGAATCGCGTCGATCTTCATCTTTTCTCCCAGCACTCTGGAATACTCCACCTTGTCCTGCAGGCTTTTCTCTTCATGCTGAAGGTCGTTTTGCTTCTCATCGACAAGCTGAAACGGAATTCTGGGATACCCCTTGAAATAAAGGGCATTGAGAACCTTATCCCGCAGCATCAGCGCGGCCTGCTGATCCGAAGCGCCGTTCAGAACAGGAATCACGGCGATCAGACGAACGTCCTTCCTGTTGCTGTTGCTGTTGCTTTCTTTCATTACCGCCGCCTGTTTTCCCACACTGCATCCGGCAAGGATCATCAACACCAGAAGGGCTGAATACGACAGCAAATTAATCTTTCTGAACATCGTTTAACGGACCTCCTCTTCTGTTTCCTGTTTCAATTTTTCGATCTCTTCACGAATAATTTTTTCCGCGATACCGGGAATCATCTCGCGGCACATCCTCTCCACGGTTTCCATGATCTTTTTCTTCGTCTCATCATCGAGAAGGTCGCCCGGCTGTACCGCCAACTGTTCTTCTTCTGCAGTTACAACAAGATCATGGATTTTTCCCCCGGATTGAGGCTCTCTTTGATAACCCCGCCCATCGACAATCAGGACTTCCGGGCTGCCTTCTTTCAGCAAGGAGCCCGGTTCTTCCACGACATCGGTCAGTTCATAGATTTTGTCCGGTGATTCATAAACGATATCAATGAGATCATAAACCTGATCATGATTCCCCGGCAGATTTCCTCCAGCGTTACTTCCGCTGAATTCACCCCTTCCTGACTGTTCAATCATTTTTTTGCTCTCCGGTTTCTGCTATCCGGGATGCTCCACTTCCAGACGATCATCCTGATTAAGCTCTGAATTTCGGGGAAATTATCATAGATGATCAGATACATCAATAAATTATCGTTGGCATCTGCGACCGCCCTGTCCGATAAACTGAATAGATAACTCATGTCAATCAGCGTTTAGATCCGAGGAAGCGGCAGCCACGACAATCGTGTAAACCCGCTTTCTGGAAACGCCCGTTTCCTCGACAATCCGATCCACAATATCCCGGTCGGAGCGATTTCCTGCCCTGGCCAGCCTGAAATAGAGGCTTCGGACGTCCTCATCGGACACCACTCTGACAGTCGGCTCCTGCCCCGCAACAATCAGTGTAATTTCTCCCTTGATCCGCCTGTCCCGAAGAACCGGCAGAAGATCCTGCAAACGGCCCCTCAGGATTTCCTCATGGAGTTTAGTCAGCTCGCGGGCGATGGCGATCTCCCGGTTACCGAGAATCGAGTGGATGTCTTCCAGGGCAGCCTCCAGGCGATGAGGCGCCTCAAAGAAGATCAAGGTTTTTTGTTCATCCTTCAAAGAAACAAGCAGGTCTCTGCGCTTTCCCGCCTTCGCAGGCAAAAATCCCATAAAAACGAAAGACTCCATCGGTATGCCCGAAACACTCAAAGCCGCTATCCCCGCCGACACTCCCGGAACAGGAATTACCGGGATGCGATTTTCCAATGCCTGTCGGATCAGCAAAAATCCGGGATCGGAAATGCCGGGCGTTCCCGCATCCGAAACATAAGCCACATCGGAACCTTCCCGAAGCCGGTCAATCAACACTCGACTTTTTCTGAATTCATTATGCTCATAGAGACTGATCAGAGGGGTGCTGATCGAATAAGCGTCAAAAAGCTTCCGCGTTCTCCGGGTGTCCTCCGCTGCCACCAGTGCGACTTCTTTAAGCACCCGGATCGCGCGAAAGGTGATATCTTCCAGATTTCCAATGGGCGTTGCCACAACGTAAAGTTTCCCCGATTCCCGCATCGCATATGTCCCTTCTCAATTTTTCCCGAACTCAATTATTTGTCCCTCCCCCAGTTCCGGATGACAGAGGGCAAACCAATATCGGTCTTTTCCCCAGAGGAAAAAGATTTACATTTCTTCCATAATGCTATAAGGATGTTGCTGTAAAATCAAGACTTCCGGATAACTGTCCCAAAATGATATCAATAACGGGTCTGAATTATTCCTGCAGGCATTCATCATGCGTATATTGATTACCGGCGGTGCCGGTTTTCTGGGTTCTCATCTCTGCGAGCGGCTTCTTGCCGATAAGCATGATATCCTCTGCCTCGACAATTTTTTTACCGGCAGTAAGGACAATATCCTTCATATGGTCGGCAATCCCCGGTTTGAGCTGATCCGTCACGATATGACGATGCCCATCTACCTGGAGGTTGATCAGATCTACAATCTGGCATGCCCAGCCTCTCCCGTCCATTATCAGTACAACCCCATTAAAACGATTAAGACCAGCGTCATGGGCGCCATCAATACCCTCGGGCTGGCCAAGCGCGTCAAGGCCCGGATTCTGCAGGCATCGACTTCGGAAGTGTACGGCGATCCGGAAGTTCATCCTCAAAATGAAGCCTACTGGGGAAGGGTCAACCCGATCGGCATCCGCAGTTGTTACGATGAAGGCAAAAGGGCTGCGGAATGCCTCATGATGGATTACCGCCGCCAGAATGGCGTAGATACAAAAATCGTCAGGATCTTCAACACCTATGGCTCCCGGATGGCCATGAGCGACGGCCGGGTCGTCAGCAATTTCATTGTTCAGGCTCTGACCGGCAAAGACATCACCGTTTATGGTGACGGTTCACAGACAAGGTCCTTCTGCTTTGTCGATGACATGATCGAGGGTCTCATCCGTATTATGAATACCCCGAAGGAAATCTCAGGGCCAATCAATCTGGGAAATCCGGCGGAATTTACGATTCTCGAACTGGCAGAAAAAGTCATCGCCCTGACCGACTCTTCCTCCCGGATTCTGTTTCAACCCCTGCCCCAAGACGATCCGGCTCAGCGGCAGCCCGATATCGCCCTGGCAGCAGAGATCCTGAACTGGAAGCCAAAAACATCGCTGGAAGAAGGTCTGAAACGAACGATCGCCTATTTCAGGGAAAAACTGACCTGAAGGGCGATGATCAGGACATTACCTTAAATCTTTTAAATCCAAAAACTGGAGGAGATATGGAATTCGAAAAAAACATCCTCTGTATCGGCGCCGGCTATGTCGGCGGCCCGACAATGGCCATGATTGCACGCCAATGCCCGCAGTACAAAGTGACGATCGTGGACATCAACCCCGAGCGCATCGCCCAGTGGAATTCCAATGATCTGCCGATCTATGAACCGGGCCTGGACGAACTCGTCAAGGCCACCCGCAATCGAAACCTCTTTTTCAGTACGGACGTCGAACGGGGTATCCGGGAAAACGATATCATTTTCGTCAGCGTCAACACTCCGACGAAGACGTTCGGGACGGGAGCCGGTATGGCCGCAGACCTTCAATACTGGGAAAAAACAGCCCGCCAGATTCTCCAGAATTCTACGTCGCCGAAAATCGTTATCGAGAAAAGCACCCTTCCCGTCCGTACCGCCCAGGCCATGGAAAGAATCCTGAACACGAGCAGAAACGGCGTGCGGTTCGACGTCCTTTCGAATCCGGAATTTCTTGCTGAAGGCACGGCAGTCAACGATTTAAAAGACCCGGATCGAGTTCTCATCGGGTCACGGGAAACCGAGGATGGTTTGAAGGCGAGGGATACCCTGGTTGAGATTTTTGCCAACTGGGTCCCGCGGGAAAAGATCATCACCTCCAACATCTGGAGCAGTGAACTTTCCAAACTGGTATCCAATGCTTTTCTGGCCCAGCGCGTCTCCTCAATCAACGCCATTTCCGCCCTTTGTGAAAAGACCGAGGCCGATGTAACCGAGGTGGCCAGGGCTGTGGGTGCCGACAGCCGCATCGGATCCCGTTTTCTGAACGCCAGCATCGGTTTCGGCGGATCCTGTTTCAAGAAGGACATCCTCAATCTGGTCTATCTCTGCCGCCACTATGGCCTGAACGACGTGGCCGACTACTGGGAAAGCGTCATCAAAATCAATAATTATCAGCAGGAACGTTTTGTTCGGAATATGCTGGCAGCCATGTTCAACACCCTTGCGGGCAAACGGATCTGTCTGTTTGGTTTCGCCTTCAAGGCCAATACGGGCGACACGCGGGAAAGCCCGGCCATTTACGTCACCCGCAGGCTGCTGGAAGAACACGCCGAAGTCGTCATTACGGACCCCAAGGCGCTTAACAACGCCCGAATCGATCTGGCCAATGTCCAGGGCAAGGTCCTGTTTGTGGACGACCCCTACGAGGCCGCTATGGGATGCCATGCCATAGCGGTTATGACCGAATGGCCGCTCTACGCTGACCTCGATTACGAACGACTTTACCGGGATGCGGAAAAGCCGGCCTTTATTTTTGACGGCCGGAACATTCTGGATTCCCGACGTTGCTTTGAGGTGGGGTTCAATGTGTTTCCCATAGGCAAGCCCGCGCTTACCCATTTTTGATAGAGATTGAGGGATTGGCGGTCATCCTTATTGTTATGCGAGCAGGCATGAAACCGATTCGGGAAACAGAAATGTCACGATTGGCGCAGGCCTCTCAGGAAGGTTCGGGCATAGTCCATGGCGCCTGCAAAGTCCCGGATCTCTCCGTTTAATCCCTGGTCGCGGATTTCCCTTAAACAGCGGCCCAGCTCCGGATTCTGTGAAAATCCAATAACAAGAAGATCCTTGCCGCTGACCGGAGGCCGATAGTTCCGCCAGGAGGTCACATAAGTGGAAAAGATCTTTTTGAAGGTTGCCGACCGTGACCGGGACATGGCGTAAAGCATCTCCTCAAGGGCCGCGTCTTCCAGGATTCCAAACGCCTTGGACGGCAGGATTTCAGACAGGGATGCCAGCCGCTTCATGAGTTCCCGGACTCTTTCCCGTGAGGCAAGGAGCATTTCCGCATCTTCCCGCCTCAGCCCAAGAGCTTCTGCAATTGACATGACCGTCTCGGGATTCATCGGTTCCGTCAGAGCCAGACAATAGAGAAACCAGGGCCGGACTTTTTCATGGGTGTATAGCAGGCGAAACCAGAAAAGGGTTTCTCGAACGGAAACAAATGATTCTCGAATCCGTTCATCGAAAACCAGATCCGGATGGATGGCTTCCAGGACCTTGAGTTCATGAAGCCGGTCCATGCAGCGGACCGGATTTTCTTCCTGCAGTATCTGCCGCATTTCGTGAAAGATCCGCCTTCCTGGTATATTACGGAGAAAACCGGCCTGAACGGCCGAGGAAATCAGCGAGACTGTCTGTTTACCCAGACAAAAGTTAAAGCGTTTTTCAAACCGGACAGCCCGGAGGATGCGTGAAGGATCCTCCACAAAGCTCAGGGAATGGAGCACCCGGATCTTTTTTTCCCGGATGTCCCGCTGCGCCCCGAAAAAATCGATTAATTCCCCGAAACGATGGGGATTCAGGGCAACAGCCATTGTGTTGATCGTAAAGTCTCTCCGGTAGAGATCAAGTTTCAGTGTCGATTCCTCTACCTCCGGGAAGGCCCCCGGCATCCGGTAGTACTCCAGTCTTGCCGTGGCCAGATCGATCCTCCGCCCTCCCGGAAGCCGGACAACCGCAGTTTTGTACTTTTCGTGAGGCGAAACCTTCCCGCCGAAGGCTTCGGCGAGGGCCTTTGCAAAGATAATCCCGTCACCTTCGACAACAAGGTCGACATCCAGATTTTCAATCCGCATAACCATATCCCGGACAATCCCTCCTACGAGAAAGAGATTGAATCCCATGGACTCTGCCAGTTCTCCGGATTTCTTGAGCGTGTCGTATAAATCCGGGGGCATCCTCTCCATAAGAAGGTGCCTGATTGATTTTCCTGGAGCTTCTGCGGACACCCCCTTTTCGATCTTAGTCATTCTTTCATGAAGCATCCTCATCAGGTCCGTACGGGTGATCACCCCCACGGCCCTGCGGTCTTCAACCACGGGGATAAGCCGCTGATTTCCGTCAATCACCAGACTCCGGATTTCTCCCACGGGAGCATCCGGTCGAACGGTGCGCACATCCTGGATCATGTAATCCCTGATTCTGGCCTCTCCCAGATCGTGCCCCTGAGCGCGACTGACCACCTGACGGGTGATCATGCCCCGGACCCGTTCATCGGCGGATTTCACAATCAGGGCATTGATGTGATATTTGTTGAGAAGTTCGCTGGCTTTGTTAATGCTGTCTTCCAGATAAATCCCCTTGACTGGAAACGTCATGATGTCCCGGGCGGTAATAAGGGGCCTCGTTTCCTGCCGGATATATTTGATCAGCAGGGATTCCGCCTGATTGAGATTGAGTTCCTTAAGAGAAGCCGCCGCGGCCGAGGCATGACCACCGCCGCCGAAGAAAGCGGCAATCTGCGCCGCATTGAGCTGCGGTTGCGTACTCCGGGCAACCAGATAGATCCGTTCCCCCATCTGTCCAAGCGCAAAAAAGGCATCTGCGACATACATGCCCCTTAATTTGTGAACCAATATGGCAAAATCCTCCACGTAAGCCGTTGAGGCGGACTTAGAAACCGCGACATGCAAGCCGTTGACCTCGAGCATCCGAAGGTTTTTGATCAGCTGATCCAGCACATTCACCTGCTCCGCGCTGAGTTCCCGGGAAATGGTCCTCGATATCGAATCCATGTCCGCACCCCAGGTCATCAGAGCGGCCAGAGCCATGCAGTCGTCCGGCGTCGCAGAGGGGAAAAGCAGGGAACCGGTATCTTCATAGAGTCCCATGGCCATGACTGTGGCAATCTCAGGAGATGGCATTATTCCCTCTTGGTTCAGTATCTTCACCATGAGGGCTACCGTGGAACCCAGTTCCTCGCAGTACTCTGAATCCCCCTGGATATCGTCAGGAGAGGAACCATGATGATCATAAAGGACAACCGTCACGCCTTCCCGACCGAGAAGATCCGCAAAAGCCCCGATGCGGGATGCCTGACGCGTGTCCACAATGATCAGTCTCTTGACATCGTCCAGATCAACCTGGCGGAGTTTCACCATGTCTTCCCGGATTGCCGCAGGAGCGTTCATCAGGTAATCACGGACGCTCTTCTCCTGCGCCCCGGGAAAAACGATCAGGGCTTCCGGGTACAGCAGCTTCGCCGCCAGCATGGAACCCAGGGAATCGAAATCAGTCTGTATATGCGATGTAATAATATCCATGATCAGTGATCAGTCCTTCCCGCTGGAGAAGTGTACTCTGCTGCCGTCCAAGGATTCCCTCGGCAGAACACCGGCCGGGACAAGATCAATCACGGTGACTTCAGGGGGCGCGAAAAAGCGGATCGGAGGCCCCCAGGTTCCAGTCCCCCGGCTCACATGAAGGCAGGAAGAATCAGAAAGCCGGAAGAAACCCGTATGGAGGGGAAAATAAAATCGGGTAATCAGACTGAAGGGAAAAATCTGGCCCTTATGGGTATGGCCGGAAAGCTGCAAATCAAAAAGGCCGAGTGCATTCCTGTTCACGATTGGCTGATGCTTCAAAAGAATGGTAAAATGCTGTTCCGGCAGGTTTTTCAGCAATTCCGCCTCCACGACGGGGCGGTGCTGACCGATAGCCCGTCCTGCCGGATCATCGATTCCCGCGATATTGATCAAACCGGCAACCGTCACCCCCTCACCCCGAAGCAGGACAAACCCGGCCTTGCGGGCAAATTTCTGAGCCTCGGAAATTCCAGCATAAAATTCATGATTCCCGGTAATGGCATACTTTCCCATACGCGGTCGGATGTCCTGCAGGAGGGGAAGAACCTTCTCCAGACTGTTGATCTGTCCGTCCACCAGATCCCCCGTCGATACAAGAAGATCAGGCTTTGCGTCCCGCACGACCCGGAGCATCCGGGAAACGAAATCGGAACCGATCATCAGCCCGACATGGACATCGGAAATCTGAACGAGCCGAAGCGGTCCTGCTTCCGGCAACAGTTTCTCCGTCTTGATTGTCAGAGCTTGCACCCGGATGTTCCGGGCCTCAAACCAGCCGTAAACATAAATTCCCAGAGCCAGAGTCAGGGGAATAAGCAGAGCCTGACGGGGCGAGGGCATCAAGGAGGCAAAAATCTCTTTATTCCAGATCCATTCGGCCAGAAAAAGAATCAGGCGGGAGAAATCGAGCAGGAGAGAAGCGGAAAGGAAGAGAAACAGCCCCCCCATCCAGGTATATCCAACAAGAGAAAGCGTCCGGGCAGTCGCTTCCAGACCGTTCTGTTCCGCTATCCTGACTCCTGCCGGGGCAAGAATCATGATCGCCATGATCACGATCATCAGGATCGAGAGTGTCGGCCCCGGAGAAAAAGCCGACTTGATCTTCCAGAAGGCATATCCGTGAATGCCGCCATAAAGCAGAAAAAAAATCAGCAGAAAACGAAACATGCCTTTTAAAACTTGACCTTCGGCGCTGCCTTGGCCACCGCGGGCACTTCATAAAAGGACGCCGGCTGAAAGCCGAAAATCGCGGCGATCAGATTGTTGGGAAAGCGTCGAATCGCGACGTTGTAACGACGGACCTCTTCGTTATACCGTCGTCTTTCCACGGCGATCCGATTTTCCGTACCGGCCAGTTCATCCTGAAGGCGAAGAAAATTCTGATTGGACTTGAGATCGGGGTATTGCTCCACCACAACAAGAAGCCTGCTCAAAGCCCCGGACAGATCATTGTTGGCCTGAATCTTTTCCGGCACGGTTCCGGCTCCACCGACACGGGCTCGCGCATTGGTCACCTCGATCAGGACATCCTTTTCCTGCCGGGCATATCCTTTCACGGTTTCAACGAGATTCGGAATCAGGTCGTATCGGCGCTGGAGCTGATTTTCCACCTGAGCCCAGGAACTTTTGACGGTCTCATCCAAAGTGACAAACGTATTGTATTGTCCCCTGAAAAAGGAATAAAGCGAAGCCAGAACAATCAATGCGACTGCCGCCACGATCAGAATATTTTTCCTGCCTGATGTCATCTCTTTACCTCCCGGAAAATCCAGTTATTCATCTCAATGTCTTCTTGAGCCTGAATGACAGAGTCCCCATGCAGAATCCCCTGGTTCTATTTTAAATCATTTGCGGCGCGAAACCGTTCCCTTTGGGTTCCCGGTCCATGGGATGCCGCAATCACAGCCGATCGACAGAATCGCACAATTTGCCGATCTCCTTCATGCAGGACTTCACCAGACGGTCCAACTCCGATGCGCTGCAGTGGTCTTCCCCCTCCCGAATGTCGGCGCAGCGCAGAAATACTTCCGGATCAATAATAGGAAACGCCCAGGCCATCGCCTTGATCACTCCCCGCCTTGAAGAAGGAATCTCACGACCCCTGAGGTACAGCAGTGCCTCGAACAGGGCCGTAAATGCAGTCAGCGATTTCGCGACCAGACGCCGCAGAGTTCCTTCCTTTCCTTCCGTATCCAGATAGCTTTTCCGGAGAAGAAACAGTTTTCCTTTGAGTTCCCGTTCAATCTGCAGACGGAGCGCCTCGAGATCGAAGGACAGCGATTGCAGGACATCCTCACCATAAACCAGAAGGTAGGAATTCTTCATGTTCAGGAATTCAACGGGATAGGAATCCAGCGAAGAATTCATGTCGGATTGGGTCATAATCAGCGGCGCGTCGACCTTGCGGGACTTCCACTTTTTAGCAGGAGAAATCGCCCGTTCCAGGTTTTCCAGGCCCGCGTCGTCCAGAATCAGCAGGAAGTTGAGATCGGAGATGCCGGGGCGGTAATCATCACTGGCGCCGCTTCCATAAAGGATGATCGACACCAGGCTGTCCCCGAAAATCTGCCTGTAATCCTCCGTTATTTCAGGAAAGATCTCTTCAGGATTTTTTGGTATTCTCGCCACTTGGCCTTTGCCTCCTAAAACCCGCGGCTGGCACCGCCACCTCCACTGCTGCCTCCCCCGAAACCGCCAAAGCCGCCTCCAAAGCTCCCGAATCCATCGAAATCTCCGCCACCGCCCCTTCGACCGCTGCCGCTGAGCAGCATCATCAGAATCAGAGGCAGGGACTCGCGCCCTCTGCGGCTCCCCATAACGAAAAGAAAGATCAGCAGAAGGAAAAGCCAGGGGCCATATCCGCCGCCCTGATTGGCCGGCCTGTTTACCGGCTGCGGAACGGTCGGGGTGCCCGTCAGGGTCACTCCTGCCTCTTGAGCGAGGATGAGGGAAACGGCCGTGGCGGCACGAACAAGTCCAAGACTGTATTCCCCTTTTTTCAGGTAAGGAACCACATTCTGATCGAGAATTGCACCAACCCGCCCGTCAGGAAGGATACCCTCCACACCATAACCGGTCTCGATCCGGATCTTTCTTTCCTGAAAGGTAAGGAAAATCAGGACTCCCCGGTCTTCTCCCTTTCCTCCTATCCCCCAGGCCTGATAGAGGCGGTTGACATAGTCATTAAGATCGTTATCACCAATGGACTTTACCGTTGCCACGACAACCGATGTCCCCGTTTTATCGAGCACTTCCCGGGCAAGATCTTCCATCCGCACGGCATCGGCAGCGGAGATCACACCGGCAAAATCATTGACCGCACCCTGTGGTGATGGGAAGGTGTCCTGAGCCAGTGACGGTCGGGAGTTCAACAACACGGCCAGTATTGTCAAAAAGATGAAAACAACAGCCCGCAGGGGCCATATAAAGCATGGATCCCGATTGATCATGTTGCTTTCACAGGGCCTTTCTGTCCGAAAAACAGAATTTTTTTCAGTGCATCATATGTCAGTGCGTAACAAAATAGCAAATGTTAATTCCAGAACTTATGAAGGTTACACGGTGTCAATGCCGTAAGGACAGACATTTGGGAATTTCTTAACTTGTCGAGACCACAAATTGTTTCTTCAGAATATGGACATGCCCGGAGACATGACAAAAAATGGGGCATGATTGGAGGTAAACACGGGCGGGTCGTGTCCGAGAATTTCTCTTACGGCCGGATGACGTTTGAATTTTCGATTCAGAAAATGGCGCACCCGAAGGCGGTCCCACCCCAAGGGATGGACAAAATCTCGATAGAGGGAAAGATCGCCTGGATAAAAGAGTCTCGTTTCCAGACCGGACATCTCGGGCCCCCAGGCCGGGAGGTTGAAAATCGCCACATTGAGAAAATCGATGCAGGAAGCATGTTCAACGACAAAGGAAAGGGTCTTCTCCGCCGCAGCTGGCGATTCCGGTGGCGTTCCGAAAAGCAGGTACACATACGTGGCAACTCCCGCTTCTTTCAGAGTCTTCAAAACCCGGGAGGCTGTGGTCAATTCGATTCCCTTCTGAAGGGCATCCAGCACCGCTTGATCACCGGATTCCAACCCCAGTTTGAGCAGAACACATCCGGACCGTTTCAGGGACCGGCAGAATTCCAGATCCGCCAGATGTTCCGTAATCCGCGCAAAGCCATACCAGGGCGCTCCCGGCGGAAATTCGGTCAGAGCACTCAACAGCGCGGGGCTGAGAGCGTTATCCAGAAGATGGATCAGTACAGGTCGATTTCTCTGCACCAGTTCCTGAAGTTCAGCGATGGCCCTGGTCACGGGAATCGCCGAATAGGGCTGTCCTTCAGCCTTTTCAGGGCAGAAGGCGCACCGGCGCCAGTAACAGCCCCGGGATGCACTGTAGGGCAGAATGAATCCGGGAGCCAGGTAGGCATGTTCATGAAAATCTTCGTAATCGGGAGGGAAGTCCCGATCACCCGGGTGTCGGCCCAGAAGGTTCAGAAGCGGCTTCTCTCCCGCCCCGGCAATCAGGTCATCTACCAGTCCGGAAAAGGGATTGCGCCAGTCGGAACGGCTCATCCAGGAGGTGACCAGTCCCCCGCCCAGGACAAGCTTCACCCCCGGATACTCCCGCCGGAGGAAGCCCATCATGGCGAAGGTGCATAACGCCTGACTGAGAAAATTCAGCGAAAAACCGATCCGCGAAGGGGACAGGGATTCCAGCAGACCGTGCAATCGGCTCCGGAAATAGGGATAAAACGGATTGGCCTCCGGACAGTCCGCGGAGGCAAGAAGATCCTCGCTGCGAACAGGAGTCAGGTCTTTCTCTTCGTAGTTGGCAAGGCTTAAATGGACATGGGATCTCTTCGGCGACACTTGCTCCAGCACGCGATTCAGATCGCGAATCGCCCTCTGGTAGCGATCCCGGTTCCTGTATCCCCTCCAGCCCCGGAGTGCCTGAAGATGGTCCGGCAGGTGGTTCAATGCTCGGCGGCTCCAGGTGTCGGAAGCAATGTTCTCGCCGCCCTTCCCCGACAAAAGGCTCAACAGCCCCTCCAGATTGGCATCCAGAAGTGTAAAGGGCACCCCCTGTCCTCTCAGGGTGCCGGCCAGTTTAGCTATACCAGCCGGAGGCTCACAGGGCTTGACAACGGGGGGATAGATCAACAGCATAATGCTTTTTCTTTATGATGAAACGGGAAATTTCATTTTCCCTGTTGCAGGTATTCCATATAAAATCGATAAAAGGCCGCAATCACAAGGGCATGGCTGATATCGCCCTCCTGGATCAGTTTGGGGATCTCATCCAAAGGCTTCAGAATGACTTCAATATCCTCGTTTTTATCCAGGTTCTGCTCTCCGGCAAGATAAACGTCCTTAGCCAGGAAAGTATAGCAGAGATTATTCTGGATCGCTGGATTGGGGTATACCGTCCCCAGGGAAATCAGGGAAGTATCCACATATCCGGTTTCCTCCTGAAGTTCTCGCCGAGCAGCCCCCGCCGGCGAATCGTAATCCTCAACAAGCCCACCTGGAATTTCAAGAGTCACCGTCCGGGTGCCGTGACGGTACTGATGGACCAGCACGACTTCATTTTGAGAGGTCAGAGGAATGACATTGACCCAGGGAGACGACTCGAAAACAACGAAGTCCGAAGACAGGCCGGTCCGGGGAGAAAGGGCTCGATCAGTCCGGAGGGTAAGGAACCGATTGGAACGATCAGATCTGCTTGACAAAACGGTCCAGTCTTTTGGTGGCATAACAGAACCAGCTCCTTTTCATAAACATCAATATGATAAACGCTTCCCAATTTTTCAGAGTCGTTTAACATGCATAACGAATTATTTCAATTCATTGATACATCAGCATTCTATCTAATGGAAGTCAGGAATCGCTTCAAGGAAAATGCTTGCTTTTCCTTGAAGCTGCACATAGCCTCTTAAAGGGTTGTTGCCACAGGATAAAGCCAAACAATCACTTCAGCATGAAGCAGCGCGATTTACAGGACGCGTTCATTTTTGTAAAAAATAAAAGATAATATCATGGCCAAAACGATATATGCGCCCTAAAGGTAAAAAAGAAGGGCTTGGGTAAAGAAATGATCCATGATGAGAAATGGCGGGTTGTTTGTGTTGCATCGGGAATGATCAACGCTCATATCATTGAAGGAAGATTGAAAGCAGAGGGAATTGCTACACGCCTGAGCTATGAAATAGCCGGGGTCCTTTATGCGACCACTGTCGACGGGCTCGGGGAAGTGAAAATTTTGGTACCTGAAACAGATCTGGAGAGAGCCCAAAAAGCTCTCGAACAATCCTACAAAGACGATGATCTATCTTGACTGGTTTATAAAGATATTCGCCAGCGGGATGAGGCATCAGCGAAAGTTTTCTTCTTTTTATATCTTCTTGCTCATTGTGCGCCAAGCATCCCTTGCATATACCGTGGACTAAAAAATTGCTGCACGATCTAGAATGATTCAGTCCGGGAATGACGCTCCATCGGCTGCTCTGATCGTCTGAATTACTTTATCTTTTCAGTTCCCTTGCAACACCCCGCAGAGCCTGACTGCTTTTGGCGTTAACGCCCAAAGGTTCACGGATAACATCCTGTATTGTCCGGTAGGATGCTTGAACTGAAAAAGAAAGTCCCAGAAAAGCCCCGAAGGGATTTCGATTCGCAGGTATACGCAATTCAAAATCCGCCATGAATGTATACCACTGCAACGGAAAATATATGACGCTCCCCCACTGAATGGAAACACCCGGCAACAGGTCTCTGATCCAGCGGACAAGTTCCAGCAACCCTAGAAGGCGAACAGGTCTTTCATCTCTTCCGGCACACAGAAAGTGATCAAATCCCCCATAAAAATTCAAGACGGCGTATTTGTTCCAAACCCCCATAAAAACTCTGTCGCGGGATACGCGAATCGCTTCCCGGATTGCTTTCTGCGGGTCACCAGCTAGTTCAAGGGAGGCGATCAGGGTGACTATGTCAAATTCATTATCAGAAAAGGGAAGATCTTCCGCCTCTCCTGCATAAATATCCGCTCGATGGCCCAGTTTATTTCTTGCACTCTCAATTTTGTCAAGAGACCGTTCAACCCCTGTAACGCTGCATCCCTGATTTCTGAACAAAAGAAGATGTTCGCCGGTACCACATCCAACGTCAAGAAGCCTTTCTCCTGTGCGCGGCAGAGACAAATCCAGAATCAATTTCTCACCGCGAGATTCAATGAAACGTCTTACCGGAGAATTCCTGCAAACAGCGCGGGAAGAATCCAACTCTTCATGAAACAGCATTTTACCTATCCTTTTAAACCTTCGGTATTCAAGAATGTCAGATTCAATCTTATTTTAAAGTCTTTCCCTAAGGCAGCCGCCATCAGGCAACATTCTGATGCACAGTCCCTTCACGCAGGTTGTTTTCTGTATCATTTGTATGTAAATACTCTGGAATTCGGGATGATAGTTTTTAACACACATGCATCCCCTGAGCAAGGAAAGATAGACGTGTCGAGAATAGCTTAAATCTCCCTTGACAGGCTCTTGTATCTTTAATAGATAATACTTCAGCTATTTTGAAGTAGGTTATTTTTAGAATAATTTTTCGATTTAAATTCAAATCATCGTTATGTCTGAATACTTCACCCGGGCTTTGCTTCCAGGCTTTGCTACACAATCTCCAGATCCTGATAATCCAAGGGATATTATAACGTGTCGTAGTTCCAGCCTTTTTATAAATGTGAAGTGACTGTGAAGCTTTCATGTCATTACTGAATTTTTGACATTTTTCACAAATAAGCGTTAAGAATCATAGTTTTTAATAAACTGCACGGAGAAGGTATTATGGAAAAAATGCCCATTACGAAGTCTGGATTTGAAAATCTCAAGAAAGAGCTGGAGCACCTCAAATGTGTTTTGATTCCAGCTAATATAAAGGATATTGAAATTGCACGCGCCCATGGAGATTTATCAGAAAATGCCGAATACACTGCTGCAAAGGAAAAGCAGTCCTTTCTTCATGGAAAGCTGCAGGAACTGGAAAACAATCTCGCTTTATCCAACGTCATCGATCTCAAAATGCTGAGTGACGACAGGATCGTTTTCGGGGCGACAGTTATCATTGAAGAAGCTAGCACAGGTAAGCAAACCAACTATCAATTGGTCGGTCCTTTTGAATCAAATATTTCTGAAAACAAGATTTCCGTCACTTCGCCCATCGGAAAAGCATTAATCGGCAAATCAATCGGAGACGAAGTAAAGGTCCATACACCCGGTGGGATTCGAAATTTCGAAGTGGTAGATATTTATATCAATCCGTCGGAGTTATAGTCTTTTATCGTTTCTATAAGATTTAATTCTTATTCTCTCAAAAAGATAAAAAAGCCGGCATTGGATTTGTCATGATCACTCCAATGCCGACTCCCTGGTATTATCCAATTGTATAAGTTGTTATTTCTCTATATTCTTCCTGCCACACCAATCCTGTTAATTGCTCTTGCTAATGAAGCTCTTAGCTTCTCATATTCCAAGTCTTCTTTTGATAATTTAGCCATCTCCTGTTCGGCTCTTGCCTGGGCTCTCATCGCTCTTTCTTTATCGATCAGTTCCGCTTCTTCAGCCGTCTCAACAAGAACTGTTACTTTCTCTGACGTCACTTCTGCAAAGCCCGTGTTAACCGCATAATAATGCTTCTTATTTTTCACTGTAAAGCTTAACTCACCGATATCTACGGAACTTAGCAACGATTCATGACCCTTATAAACACCAAACTCTCCTTCGCTCCCAGGAATGGTCACTTCCTCAACCACACTACTGAAAGCCATCTTCTCCGGAGTGACAATTTCTAATATCAGTTCTTCAGCCATTGATTTCCCCTGCTCTTATTGCTCCTGATATTTTTTGGCTTTTTCAACCGCTTCCTCGATCCCCCCAACCATATAAAAGGCCTGCTCGGGTAAATCGTCATATTTTCCTTCCAATATTTCCTTAAATCCTCTGACTGTGTCCGGCACAGACACAAATTTCCCGTCGACACCTGTGAACTGGGCTGCGACAAAGAATGGCTGAGAAAGGAATCTCTGAATTTTTCTTGCCCTGTTAACGGTCAACTTATCTTCTTCAGATAGTTCGTCCATTCCGAGGATGGCGATGATGTCCTGCAGGTCTTTGTATTTCTGCAGAGTTACCTGAACTGCTCTGGCCACTTTATAATGCTCTTCACCCAGAACAATTGGATCAAGAATGCGCGATGTCGAATCCAATGGATCGACCGCCGGATAGATTCCCAGTTCTGCAATCGGTCTTGACAAAACGACTGTTCCGTCAAGGTGGGCAAATGTCGTTGCAGGCGCCGGGTCTGTCAAGTCGTCTGCGGGAACGTACACGCATTGGACAGCTGTAATGGAGCCTTTGTCTGTTGATGTAATTCTCTCCTGCAACTCACCAAGGTCTGTCGCCAGTGTCGGCTGATAACCCACCGCTGACGGCATGCGTCCGAGAAGGGCGGATACTTCTGAACCCGCCTGTGTAAACCGGAAAATATTATCAACGAAGAGTAGCACGTCCTGCCCTTCAACATCACGGAAATATTCCGCTGCTGCCAATGCGGTAAGAGATACTCTCGCTCTTGCTCCCGGAGGTTCGGTCATCTGTCCGTAAATCAGAGCGGCTTGTTTGATAACGCCTGATTCCAGCATCTCTCTGTAAAGGTCGTTACCTTCACGCGTTCTTTCACCCACACCGGCAAAAACTGAAATACCGCCATGATGCATTGCAATATTGTGAATCATTTCCATCATGACAACCGTTTTGCCGCATCCTGCTCCACCGAACAGCCCCATCTTGCCGCCCCGGGGGAAAGGTACCAGCAAATCGATAACTTTCACACCCGTCTCGAGAACGTGCACTGATGTATCCTGCTCCAGGAAGGATGGTGCTTCTCTATGAATCGGCATGGTATTTTTTGCCTCAATGGGACCCAGTCCATCAACTGGCTTCCCAACGACATTCAGAATTCTGCCGAGACATTCTTTACCGACTGGAACTGTGATTGGCGCACCCGTATCTTTTGCCGGCATCCCTCTGACCAAACCATCAGTAACATCCATTGCAATGCAGCGAACATTGTTGTCTCCCAAGTGCTGCGCCACCTCAACAATCAGATTGTCCTCTTCATCATTGATGACGGGATTAGTAATGGTAATGGCGTTCAAGATTGCCGGAAGCTGGCCCTCTTCGAATACAACGTCAATGACCGGCCCGATCACCTGTACAATCCTTCCTATATTCATCTTAGTCTCCTTTTCGCTACGGAAATCATGATCCTTTTATCTATAAATCAGAAGTAACATTCCCGATTTATATTCTTGCAAGCTTTTATTTCTAACCCTTCGCCAACGCTTCGGTGCCACCAACGATATCCATAAGCTCAGCTGTAATCGCCGACTGCCGGACTTTATTGTACTGAAGCGTCAGCGTGCTGATCATTTCATCACAGTTTCTTGTGGCATTATCCATAGCGGCCATTCTGGCGCCATTTTCTCCTGCGGAAGTCTCAAGAAGAGCTCTGAAGATCAACACATGTATATACATTGGAAGCAGCTTGCCGATTAATTCTTCATCTGAAGGCTCGTAATTGTAATCGATTCTCTTCTCAGCCTCAATCTCTGCATCCTGTCCTACGGAGGGCAAAGGAAGCAGTCTCACAACGGCCGGTCGCTGCATTGATACATTGATGAATTCGTTATAAATCAGATACAATTCATCATACTCCTCATTTACAAATGGATCGATAACATCCTCTGCAATTTCTACTGCAAGGGTCATATCAAATTTGCTCATTACATCAGCACGGTCGCTGACAAGAGCATATTTTCTTTTGAAGTATTCTCTAACTTTCCTTCCAATTGGCGTCAAATCTACCTCTAGCCCCTCAGCTATCTTCTCTCTTACAAACCTTTCTGTCGATTTTATGAGGCTCGAATTAAATCCGCCACAAAGTCCCCTGTCTGAGCTCATGGAGACCACTCTTATTCTTTTTGCTTCTCTGGCTGCAAGGAGCGGGTGCGCATCCGGGCTCACCCTGACGGCGAGACTGCTCAATACTTCCATAAACTTCATGGCATAGGGACGGAAACTCTCCATTCTTGTCTGCGACGTTCTGAACTTCGATGCCGCAACCATGTTCATGGCCCGAGTGATCTGCTTTGTTTTCTCTACCGCTGCTACTTTCCTTTTAATGTCCTTTAATGCGGCCATTAAAACTTACTCCCTTTCCTCAACTTGACTGTGTTGTTTGGTGTTCGACTTTTCCCTCTTAATTTCACTACCAGCTCACAGGTTATTATAGTCTCCTACCCTGCAACAAACACTGAATCAAACGCCGTCAGCGCTTCCTTAATCTTCTGTTCCAATTCTGGCGAAATGACCTTCTTATCATCTATTTCCTGCATAATATCCTGGTGTTTACTTTTCATATATGCCAGAACCTGCGGTTCATACTCCTTTATTTTTTCAACTTCATACTTATCAAGAAATCCTCGCGTTCCTGCGAATAAAACAATGACTTCTTCCGCCAGACTCATCGGCTGGAACTGAGGTTGCTTCAAAATTTCTACCAACCGCACACCACGATCAAGCTGAGCCTGTGTCGCTTTATCCAAGTCGCTTCCGAACTGAGCAAATGATGCAAGTTCACGATACTGAGCCAAATCCAGTTTCAGCGTGCCAGCAACCTGCTTCATAGCCTTGACCTGGGCCGCGCCACCGACGCGGGATACGGAAAGGCCCACATTAATTGCCGGGCGAATACCTGAGAAGAAAAGGCTCGGCTCCAAATAAACCTGGCCATCCGTAATCGAAATAACATTTGTCGGAATATACGCTGAAACATCACCGGCCTGTGTTTCGATAATCGGCAATGCCGTCAGCGAGCCACCACCCAGATCTGCACTGACACGCGCTGATCTTTCCAGCAGCCTGGAGTGATTATAGAAAATGTCCCCCGGATATGCCTCCCGTCCCGGCGGTCGTCTTAAAAGCAGTGAAATCTGTCTGTAAGCGACGGCCTGTTTGGACAGATCGTCATAGATGATCAGGGCATCCTGGCCCCGGTCTCTGAAATATTCACCGATACTGCATCCGGCATATGCAGCGATGTACTGCAATGTCGCTGGGTCACTGGCGCATCCGGCCACAACACAGGTATAGGACATTGCGTCATGTTTCCTGAGATTTTCAACAATCTGAGAAACGGTGGATTTCTTTTGACCAATTGCCACATAAATGCACTTCACACCGGTATCCTTCTGCCGAATAATTGCGTCAATACCTATGGCCGTTTTTCCGATCTGGCGGTCTCCAATAATGAGTTCACGCTGACCTCTGCCGATCGGTGTCATGGCATCGATAGCTTTGAGGCCGGTGTACATGGGCTCATTAACGGGCTGACGTTTGATAACACCGGGAGCAATCATCTCTATTCGGCTGAACTCCGTAGCTCCAAGGGGCCCCTTTCCATCAATAGGTTCTCCCGTCGCATCGATAACTCTGCCCAGCAGCGCCTCTCCAACTGGAATCTGTGCGATTTTACCCGTCCTCTTAACTATGTCACCTTCCTTAATGTGGGTTACATCCCCAAGGACGGCAACACCAACGTTGTCCGCTTCTAGGTTCAACACCATGCCCATGATACCGCCAGGAAACTCCAGCAGCTCCATGGCCATTGCATTTTCAACGCCATATATTCTGGCAATGCCGTCACCGACGGAAAGGACGGTACCGGTTTCACTGACATCAAGCTTCTTCTCATAATCCCGAATTTGCTTGGATATTATTTGACTTATTTCCTCTGCCTTGATTGTATCCATGGTCTATACTGCCTCCCCTAAGAGATTCCTTATATTACTCAACTGAGTCTTTATGCTTCCATCATAAAGCGTATCCCCTACTCTGATGACAATACCACCCAGCAGAGAACGATCTTCCTCAACAACGATTTCTGTCTGCTTGCCGGTCATCTGTTCCAGACCCTGCTTAATGTCCGAGGTCACATCAGCCGGCAACGGAAAAGCCGTTTTCACACTCACCCGGACTCTCTTCAATACTTCATCCATCAATACGCGATAGTAATCCGCAATTTCGGCAAGCATTCCTATTCTTTTCTTATCCACCAGCAATTTCAAAAAGTTCGTCGTCATATCCGACATTCTGATCTTCTGAATAATTGCTTCCACTACAGCTTTCTTTTCAGCCTGATTGAAGACAGGATTCGCAAGAAATTCCTTAAGATTTCTGTCTCCCTGAACGATCCGTGCGAATCCACTCAACTCTTCATAATACTTTTCGTAGAGTTTGTCTTCGCCGGCAATATCAAAGAACGCTCTGGCATACCGCTTTGCAATACCGCTGTTGATCAATGTTTTCTCACCACCTTATCCAAGTAATCTTTAACCATACTCTGATGATCTTCCGGGGTTATATTCCTCTTTAAAATATCTTCAGCCACATGGACGGACAACTGGACAGCTTCCATCCTCAGCTGCTGACTCGCTTTCTTGAGTTCCTGTTCAATCCTTGCCTGGGTATCTTCCTTCATCTTGGCAGCAGCCTTTCGAGCATCCTCAAGGATTTTCTCCTTTTCAGCCTGCCCCTGAGCCCTGATCATTTCATAAACGCCCTCAATCTCTTTCGAAGCCTTGTCCAGCTTTTCGGAATATTCCTTAAACTTGTGTTCAGCCGCCTCTTTTGCCAAGCGAGCCTCTTCTAGAGTCGTCTTGATCTCTTCCCGCCTGCCACTGAAAAAGCTTTTAACCTTACTTGCGAGCAGCCAGTAAAAAAGGCCGACCAAGATAATGAAATCGAGAACTCGCCATCCAAAGTTAACCCAGTCCGTACCTTCCTCTCCGTGCCCTCCACCTTCGGCCGCCATCGCGACCAACGGCACCAGAACCGAGAAACAGAGGACAGCCGCAATGCGTCCACAATATCCTTTCAGGGAGTGATGCCACACAGACTTTTTCATCGGATACTCCTTCCCATCACTTTTTCAGCAATCTCCATTGCCAACTTTTCCGACTGCTCATGCAGCACGCGCTTCGCTTCAGCGACGTCTTTGGCGACTTTCTCCTGAAACTGTTCTACCATCCGAGGCGCTTCCTGACGTGCCGTATCAAGAATGGCCTTTGCAGCATCCGCACCTTCCTGAACGATTTCCTTCTTCTGCTCAAGAGCACTGCTTTTGGCAAGCCTCAGCTCCTCCTCATACCGAGCTTCCTTCTGCGCTATGGTCAGGTTCAGCTCTTTGATTTCCTGCTCCGATGCTTCAATCTGCGCCTTCCGCTTCTGAAGCATTCCCATAACGGGTTTGTAAAGGAGCACATTCAGAACAAAAATCAAGAAAAGGAAATTAACGACCTGTATCCAAAAAGTATAATCAAGACCGATTGTCATGACCCATCCCTCTCCGTTTGATAATTCAACTCTCTTCAGCTTTACTGCCTTAACAGGCACTTAAAAACAAAACAGCCGGATGGATATTAAACCATACCCACCCGGCTGTGACTTATAAGCTCAACCGTCCCCTTGCAAATCTCATCAGCACTGTCCACAAACCGCCCAACATAGCAAAACACGGGATTCACGTCCTTTATTAAGCTCCAAATATTATCAACCAACAGGCGAGCTTGCATTAATCATAACTCAAAGTGATTGTCAAGAACTTTTGGATGGAAATTACGTTCTTCATGTCAGCTTCATTCTTTTCCGTTTGCATATCTCAGGGCTGCAGAATATACCTTCTCATACTGACATTTAAAAGCAATCCTACACAGATCAGCAATGAAACAATGGCTGAGCCGCCGTAACTCAAGAAAGGCAGGGGAATGCCTACAACGGGCATCATCCCAAGAACCATTCCGATATTGATTAAGACTTCCCAAAAAAACAGGACCGCCAGTCCGTACGCAATCAATGTTCCCAGAAAATCCCGTGAATGGAGAGCGATTTTCAGACTCCAGAGAATCAGAGACATAAAAAGGACGATCACCATCCCCCCTCCCAGGAATCCCCACTCTTCGGCAAATACAGAAAAAACAAAATCCGTCTGTTGTTCCGGAAGAAACTGCAGCTGCGTCTGAGTTCCTTTCAGGTATCCTTTGCCAAGAATCCCCCCCGAGCCAACTGCGATCATGGACTGGATGATATGATATCCGGATCCCAGGGGATCGCGTTCGGGATTCAAAAAAGTTAGAACTCTTTCTCTTTGATATTCTTTCAGAAAATACCAGCTGACAGGCATCATGGAAACAACCAGCGAAATTACGCAGGCCAGCGATTTCCACCGGATTCCCACAAACAGGATCATGGAGGCGAAAACAATAAGAAGGACCAGTGCGGTTCCCAGATCAGGCTGCTTCAGAATCAGGATAAAGGGAACCAGAAGAAACAGGAAGGGAATCAGCAGCTCCCTCAGGCGATAACCTGAGGTAAGCTTATGATCATCGAAATATTTTGCAAGCGCCAGTATAATAGTTAATTTGACCAGTTCAGAAGGCTGAAAAGAAAAATTCCCCAGGGAAATCCAACGTTGCGACCCATGTGTTGCATACCCGTGAAAAAAGACGATGATCAGAAATAAAACCGCCACGCCATGCAGAATGTAAGCATATTGACTGATCAATCGGTAATCAAGGCAAAACACGATACTCATGCAGAAAAGACCAATCAGTATCCACTGTAACTGCTTGATATAGAAGGGATTTGCCTTTGTGCCGGAAAAGCTGTAACCGGCACTGTAGATGTTTAAAACCCCTACCGCACAGATCGTCAGTACAAGGATAAGCAGGGTCCAGTCAAAATTAAAGATCAGTCGACGGTCAAACCTCATGCCGCGCCCACTGAAAAATTCAATTTGCCGATATTTTTATTATTTCGCGATTTCATCTTTTTCAATCCTGCCCTCATCCCTTTTTTACGGTTGTTTTGCGGGATGCCCCCCATTGTCCGTTTTCTTTTCAGGAATGCTGCCGCCATATTTCTTGCTGTCAAAGTAAGCATCCAATATCTTCCGGGCAACGGGCGCCGCTGCCGAACCTCCATGACCGCCATGTTCGACAATCACCGCCACGACGATCTCCGGATTCCGGCATGGAGCAAAACAGGTAAACAGGGCATGATCCTGATACTTTCGGATCGATTGCAGGGAACGCCGCGATTTCTCGCCGGCAGGCAGACCGATGACCTGGGAAGTCCCCGTCTTGCCGCAGACATCCTGCTCCGGACGCCGTAAAGCACCTCCGGTGCCGTTTTTCTCATTGACAACCCCCCATAATCCACCTTTAAGCGACTCCAGGGTTTGCAGGCTGACCGGCAGAGAGCCTTTCTTTTCCGGTTTCATTACCTTTACTATCCGACCATCGGGCGATTCGATTCTCTTGACAATGTGTGGACGATAGAGGGTTCCACCATTGGCCATGGCACTGTATGCGCTGGCCAATTGCAGGGGAGTGACCGTATTGAACCCCTGGCCGATCGACGCTGAGATGGTTTCTCCCATCATCCAGGGTTTTTTGAATTTTGTCATTTTCCATTCTTTGGTGGGGATCATCCCTGCCTTTTCCCGGGGCAGATCAACACCTGTCAAGGCGCCGAAACCGAATTTTTTCGCATACCAGGCAATTGTATCCACTCCGAGCATTTTCCCGATCCTGTAAAAATAAACATCGCAGGATTCAACGATAGCCCGATGGAGATTGACCATACCATGTCCATGTTTCTGCCAGCAGCGATAAGACCGGTTTCCCAGTTCAAAAGAACCGGTGCACAGAAAAGATGTAGAAGGCGATATCAGCCCCTCTTCCAGAGCCGCGGCGGCCACCATTAATTTGTAAGTCGAACCGGGCGGATACTGTCCTGAAATCGCCCGCTGTTCCATCGGGTGATTCGGATCTCGAGCAAGAGCGTTCCAATTAGCTGTTGAAATCCCCCCATTAAACAGATTGGGATCAAATCCGGGGGAGCTGACCATTGCGTAAATGGAACCGTCCCGGGGGTCCATGGCCACTACCGCACCCGATTTACCTTTCATGGCCTCCCAGGCAACCTTCTGGAGGTTGGCGTCAATCGTCAAAACAAGATTATAACCTGGAGTGGGATCAATTTTTCCGAGAACCCGGACAGCTTTTCCAAGAGCGTTCACTTCAACCTGCTCTGCCCCATTTTTTCCCCGGAGATAGGCATCGTAATATTTTTCAATGCCGTACTTGCCAACCATATCGCCGGGGCTGTACATTCCATTTGATTTTTCCAGTTCCTCCTGACTGACCTCATTGACATATCCCACAATATGGGCAATCATCTCACCGGCCAGATATTTACGAATCGGTACAACCTCAACCGCCACACCTGGTAGTTCAAGAGTGTGGGTTTCTATCATCGCCAGTTTTTCCCGACTGATATTTTTATCAATTTTCGAAGGGATGAAAGGATGGGCCTTTTCTATCATGGATAGCCCTTCCGGCAGCTCCCAGGATCTTGACGCATAAAGGGCGGACAATGCCGGACCCGCATATTTTTTATCTTCCGGACGATTGGGAATAAAAACCAGATCAAAGGAGGTCTGGTTGTCCACAAGGATATTCCCGGAGGTGTCCAGAATCATACCCCGTAAAGAATTGATCTTCCGGAGACGAACACTGTTGTTTTCAGAACGCTGCCGGAGCTCAGGTCCCTTGATCACCTGAAGGTACCACAGTCTCACAAGAAGCAGGGACAGAGCAACCAGAACGATTGCAAAAGCAATCTTGAACCGCTGCCGGTAATCAGCGGTTTCGTGCCCTTTTATCCGACCTTTCAGCCCCAACATTCAATAAGTCTCCAAAGCGTCTGAAGGTGTTAAAACATGCCGGACTTATAAGGCTGACCACCAACACCTGCGGAAGAAAAACGCTGATAAATTTATGAAATAAATCAAGATCCCTAATATATTTATAAAACATCAGAACAATCCAGCATTCTAAAAGAGCGCAGACAAATACGTAAGACATGATGAAAAACGTTTTTTCGGCATACACCCTGAGTGAAACCAGCATCGAGAGAAAAAAAACAGACAGGTAGAGTACGACATAAAGCCCCATCACGGTCCCCATGATTATGTCCAGGAAAAACCCCAAGGAAAAACTCAACAGTCCTCCTTTCAGAACATCCATATGAAATCCTGCATATATTACCAGAATAAGAGTAATCTCAACACAGACCCTGTTGAAGAAAAGAAGTTCGAAAACTGTTGTTTGGAAAACGACAAAGAGGAACGAAAAGATGGGCAAAAGAAGGAAGTAGATCACTCTCTCGCACCTTTTTCCTGTGGCATCAAAACGAGCACTTCCTCCAGTTTCGAAAAATCAACTGAAGGAACCACCTCAACTTTCTGGAACAGACCGTCTCCTCCCCTGGTTACCCTGGAAACCGTTCCCAACAGCCATGATTTCGGAAATACGCCGCAAATTCCGGAGGTAATGACAGCATCGCCCACATGGACTTCCTCCATTTTAGGGACGTATTTAAGCACGCAGCATCCCTGCGAATTTCCCTGAAGAATCCCCTGAACTCGACCTCCCTGAACGAGCGAATCCACATTACTGTTTTCATCAATCAGCAACAGAACCCGCGATACATGCCAGGAGGTCTCTATGATCCGCCCCACCACGCCACTGTCGGCAACGACGGGCATTCCCGCTTTGATACCCTGAGCGCTTCCTTTGTTGATCATGACCGTCTGGTGGAGAGATTTCCTGTTTCGGCCGGTCACCGAAGCCGCAACCGCCTTATATGAGACCTGGTTTTTCAGAGAAAGCAGTTTTTTAAGCCGGAGCCCTTCAAGATATCCTTCCTGATGCTGAATCAACTGCTGCGTCAGCAAGGCGTTCTGCCTGAGAAGACGTCTGTTTTCATTTTCCAGTCCAACGAGAAACAGATATCGCTTCCATATGTTGTTAAGAGCCCTGACGGGGGCATTGACGATGTTTTCAATCGGCACAGCCAGCTCCAGGACGAGCTTTCGTATGAAACCGTTTTCCGCGGAAGGATTGACTATATTGTAAGAAAGCATGATCAGAGAAATAACAACCATGATCGTTGCTAAAATCGCGGATCGATGTTTCTTGAGAAACAGCATGCTATGTTCCGTCTCTTTGGGATGGAAAGAGATGATTGAAGCTCTTGATAAACGAAAGAAAGCTTTTTCCGCTGTCCATCTGCCGTGACACGAATTATGAAATCCGGATCTACCCGGCCGCAGCGAAAGCAGAACATCCCATTTAAGCAGTGATATTCAGATTGAAGCCCATCTCAGACTCAGGCCTGAATCGCGACTTCCTTCAATACGTCCAGTTGATCGAGTGCCATCCCCGCACCGATGGCCACCGTCGTCAGTGGATCGTCGGCAATGGTGATTGGCAGGCCCGTCTCTTCCCGAATCAGGACATCAAGCTTCCGCAGAAGGGCGCCGCCTCCCGTCAACACGATTCCCCGGTCCACAATATCTCCCGCCAGTTCCGGCGGAGCATTTTCCAGAGCATCCTTGATTGTATCCACGATGATCTTGATGGGTTCCATAATAGCATCCCGGATTTCCTCGGAATTAATTTCCACCGTCTTGGGAATGCCGGAAATCAGATCCCTTCCCTTGACATCGACAGTGCGGATTTCGTCTTCCGGATAGGCGCAGCCTATGGTCGTCTTGATGATCTCTCCCGTACGTTCGCCGATGAGAAGACTGTACTTTCTCTTTATAAAATTGACGATCTCCGCGTCAATCTTGTCTCCCGCCACCCTGACAGACTGGGAATACACGATGCCGGCCAGTGAAATGACCGCAACTTCCGTTGTCCCTCCACCGATGTCAACAATCATGGAACTGATCGGCTCCGATACGGGCAGTCCCGCACCTATGGCGGCCGCCATGGGCTCCTCGATCAGATAGATTTCACGGGCGCCTGCCGACTCCACGGTTTCCCGCACGGCTCGTCTCTCCACCTGCGTGATCCCGGAGGGAATGGACACGATGATTCTGGGTCTGACCAGGGCCCGGCGATTGTGCACACTGAGAATGAAATGCCGCAGCATGGCTTCCGTAATATCGAAGTCAGCGATAACACCATCTCTCATGGGCCTTATCGCGACAATATTGCCCGGTGTTCTTCCAAGCATCTTTTTCGCCTCGGCGCCCACAGCCAACACCTTTTTAACGCCTCGGGAATCCTTATGAACCGCTACAACGGAAGGTTCACTCAGAACAATCCCCTTGTTCTTGACATAGACAAGAGTATTGGCTGTTCCCAGATCTATGGCCAGATCATTTGAAAACTTCCCTAAAATGAAATCGAACAGCAATGTCCTTCCCCCTTGATTTTGTTATGAAATACCTGACTGCCGGAACTTGCGCCCCTAGTCGCAGGTTGTTCCCTATATCCTATTTAATGACCCTAATCAATCCATTTTTCCAAAATATCATTGCTTTTTACAGGTGACTATAATATCAACAAGCGTCACAGATTAACGCAAACCATGGGAGTAAGCGATGCTTGAGCTGATGCGGAAACACGCCAAAAACTGGCTGATGAAATTCCTGCTGGGAATGATCATCGTTGTGTTCATCTTCTATTTCGGAACGCGGACCGGAAAAGAGAAGTCCGAAACCGTCGCCATTGTCGACGGAAAGGAAATAGCGCTGGCCGAGGTGCAGAAGGAATACAGCAACCTCGCTGAATTCTACCGCCGGCAGTATGGCGGTTCTTTGACGGATGAAATGCTCAAAGGGCTTGAACTCAAGCAGAACGCTCTGGACAGTCTCATTGCTCAGGCAATCATCATGCAGAAGGCCGGAGAACTGAACCTCACCGCCACGGATGACGAGGTCCGGAATTTCATCATGGCATACCCCGCATTTCAACGGGACGGAACGTTCAATGAGAAGGTCTATCAGCAGATGCTCCGCCTGAACAGAATGACTCCTGAGGAATTTGAAGCCTCGCAGCAGAGGATGTTGTCCGCCGCCAAACTGGAACAGCTGATTCAGGAGGCGGTCAAAGTTTCAGACCAGGAAGTCTTTGATTTTTTCAGTTTCCAGAACGAACAGATCAAAATCAGCTACCTGATGTTTAAACCCGCTGATTTCAAAGGCGCAATATCGCCTTCCAGGAAGGATCTGGAGACTTATCTTAAGGAACATGGCAACGAATTCCGCGTACCGGAACAGATACAGATCAAGGCGCTTTTCTTCCCTGGACGGGACTTTGCAGGCAAGGCCGACATCCCCGAGTCGGACATCGTCGATTATTATGAGCGCCACCGATCAGAATTCGCCCAAAAAGGAGGGAAAGCCCCTTCTCTGAAAGAAGTAAAACCGCGGATTATAAACGAACTTGCAAAGATTTCCGGTATGGCTGCCGCAGCGGAACAGGCTAAAAAAGCGCATGACACAATTTATCAGGAAGAAAATTTTGATTCATATGCAGCGCAAAACAATCTGAAAACAGTCACGACCGATTTCTTTACCTTGAATAACATCCCTCAGCCGTTCAGTAAAGTTTCCGACTTTTCGAAAATCGTCGCGGATCTGAAAAAGGATGAAATCAGCAAGGTGCTGTCCGACGAAGAGGGATACTTCTTTATTAAGGTCGGATCCAGAAAATCCTCTTATATCCCGGAACTGAAAGATATTGAGCAGGAAGTGGCAAAGCGCTACACGGAGATGGAAGCCCGGAATCGATGCAGAAAAGCGGCGGATGCAGCGCTCGGTCGTCTCAAAAAAGGGGAATCCCTGGTAAGAATAGCTCAGGAGAATAAACTTGCGCCCGCTGAAAGCGGATTCTTCAAGCCGGGCGCCGCAATTCCCGGATTGGATGCCAACCAGCAGCTTTCCATGGCCCTTTATCAGCTTTCGGAAAGCAATCCCTTCCCCGATCAGACATTCGAGATCAATAACGGCTTTGCCATTATTCAATTCAAAGAACGGAGTAAAATCGATACGACGGATTATGAAGCCAAGAAGGAAAATCTGAAGCAGCTATTGCTCATGATGAAGCGCAATGAATATTTCATGACTTGGCTTGAAAACACCAAGGCAGCTATGATCAAGGAAGGCAGGCTGAAAATCAGGAAGGACATTAAAGACCTGTAGGACGATTGAAGTCAAGAAACCGATACGATTTTTTTCATTGAGCTTCGTGAGGATTCTTAAAATACAGAGGGGTTATGATTGTGATCATAACCCCTTAATTTTTCTGGTGGAGCTGAGGGGAGTCGAACCCCTGACCTCTTGAATGCCATTCTATAAACATCACCTTCACCACCCTTCCCCATAAATCATTTATACCTTGACATTACAATTAGTTAATCATATTATCCCTTCACTGTGAAACTTGGTGAAATACCCACTGTCACAGAAAAAATGGGTAAAGAATGGGTAAAAGACCGCTTATCTGATAAAGAGGAAAATTATGGCAATCAAGTGGATACAATCAGAACAAAAAGGGGTTCGGTATTATGTTCATCCCACTAAGAAATATAGAGAGGGGGAGAGCGGGCCATACAAAAAGGATCGCTGCTATGTGATCCGTTATCAGGCTCACGGGAAAAGGTATGAACATGTTGTCGGGTGGGCTTCAGAGCTAGACCCAAAAGACGGCAAACATTGGAATGAATTAAAGGCAGCAACCTTACGGGCTGAACTGATGGGAAACGCGAAGGGTCATCAGGAAGTGAAAACAATTTCTGACATGCGCGAAAAGGCAAGGAAGCAGGAAGAAGCGAAGCAAGCCGAGGTAGAGAAAAAGGAAAAAGAATCCATCACCTTTGGAAAATACTTCAAAGACACCTATTTCCCAGACATGGCCCACAAGAAAAGCAAGGATGTTGAACAATTCATCTACGACAAATGGATTTGCCCTCTCATAGGCAAGTTAAGAATCAATGACCTTACAGATTTCCATCTTAAGAAGATCAAGAAGAACATGGAAGATAGCGGGAAGGCCGTTCGAACTATCCATTACGCCTTCGCCATTGTCTCTCAAGTATGGAACCGAGCCCGAAAGGATAAGATTGTTCAGCGGGATTGCCCGACCAGAGACGTTAAACTCCCACGCATCGATAACCAGAAGAAACGCTTTCTATCCCCACAGGAAGCAAATGACCTGCTTGCCTACCTAAAGAACAAGAGCCAACAGCTTTATGAACTGGCATATCTCAGCCTCTATACTGGCGCACGGTTCGGTGAACTGGCCGGGTTGACATGGCGGAGAATAAATCTGAAGGATGGAAGCATTATCTTCAGGAACACGAAATCCGGAAAAGATCGAACGGTATTTATGACTGAAGGAGTCAAGGCGCTATTTGAGGCCATGCCTGAAGGTAAAGCCGATGATCTTATTTTTCCAGACAGAAAAGGAAAGCGGCTTTTTTCGGTATCAGCTACCTTTGACCGGGCTATTGCTGACCTGGGATTAAACAAAGGGGTTGTCGATCCCCGCGACAAAATAACCTTCCACAGTTTACGCCATACCCATGCATCATGGTTGGTGAACAACGGAACAAATCTCTTTCTGGTCAAAGAAATACTGGGCCATGCTGATTTCAAAATGACAACCAGATATTCACATCCTGCTGCCGACAGCATTAGGCAGGCGATGGTTGGCCTTGAGAAGAAAATCCCTGGAATGGCCGAAAGTCAGACCGGGCAGGTTGTGAATTTTTCAAAAGAGACTTGATCATGTATAGCAAATGAAATACAATTATAAAAAATGAATTGAGGTTTGCAAAATGGCACGGTCAGCAATGATAAACGCCCGGACAGAACGGGAATTGAAGACGGAAGTAGAAGAAATTTTCAAAACCCTGGGGCTATCAACTACGGAGGCGATCAATCTCTTTTTTCGCCAGGTGAAGCTGCGCCGTGGGCTGCCCTTCTCTGTCGAAATCCCGAACGAGGCAACCCTGAAGGAATTCAAGGACAGTGAAGAGAGCAAAGGGCTTGTTGAGTGCGAAGATGCCGATGATATGTTCAGGAAACTGGGCATCTGATGCGGACGCCCGTTTATACCAATCGCTTCGCAAAAGACCTGAAGCTGATGCTGAAGCGAGGGCGTGACCCTGAATCCCTCAAGGCCGTCATGCGGGATCTGATCGAAGAAAGACCTCTTGACCAGAAATACCGGGACCATCTCTTAATAGGCAATTTCAAGGATCGTCGAGAATGTCATATCAACCCGGATTGGTTATTGATATACCGGATCGACGGCAACCGGATCATATTTGAACGAACGGGAACCCATTCCGACTTGTTCAGGTAGGCATAGCCTACAGGCCCGGGAGATAGGCCGATGGGCCGAACACGGGAACCTCACAAAGTAAAACCCGATAAAAGGCTATGGGCATGGAAATCATGAGCCGTGCTGGACAGCGGCAAATCCTGGCCGCCTTCCTCTGTTTAAATAAAAGGGACCATAAAAGATGGTAGATATAATTCAAAACAATTTAGATTTTTTCCCGCTCAGTTTTGACTTCTTGAAAGTCTATGCGCACCGGTGGGTTAGTGAAATCCCAGAAACGCGAGTAAAGAGGGTGACACTTTACCGTTATTCAAGTTACTATGCGAAATTCTTACACAAGCAACATCCGGTTAAATACTGCATAGTCTTTGACGTGGAAGATGAGGTTTTGCCTGAACACGATCCGGAAACTCCTCATGTTCGTAAAGATAATGACAGATCAATTTATTCATATATAGAATACTTTCACACCATTCGGGATCAAGATTCATATCTATCTCTAATGGATGCAGGTTTTTCTGATGTCTATAAACACAAACCTGATGAAAATTTTAAAGATGAATGGATGTTTCTTACCAGGTTGTTGGCAAAGGACGATAAAGGCGTCAAAATTAACGAACCTTGTTGGGTGCTGTATAATTCGGAAAACACTGAATACGAGGCTGCCAACTGTTCAATCCCAATGACCAGCCCAAAACCATCAATGACTCCTAAAAAAATAGGATATAGCGATTTTGTCCAGATTTTTAAAATAGGGTCAGAAGAACTTGATAACTGGAATAATTTTGAGACACGATCTAACGGCGTATATGTAAAAAACCCTGAATCATATAAAGATTGTTTTCTCACCCCTGGAGAACTGGCCGCACTTACAGCACACCCTACCGGCAACCTATCCGAACCGGCGTTAGCTTTTCCTTGCTCAAAAAAAGAACTTATCAGATTTATAGATTTTTATGGACTTGCAGGCTTTTTAAATACGGAAGCCCTTAAAATGGTGGCTGATGGTCCAGAAGCAGTCGAAACAGAACAGGAAACCGTCACACAATTTGCTGTGTCACTGCCACCGGTCCACCAAACGGTCAACTTTTTTACTAAGGGCAATGGCGGTATTTGGCATATCGGATATGAAGGGAAAACTGAAATTTTCAGAAACCTTGTAGGCTTTTTATATCTCGCTTATCTTTTAGAAAGGCCCGGACAAGCTGTTCCCTGCACTGAAATCTATCAGACAGAAAAACCTGCCAATTCCATAACAAGCGACAAAGCGATAGCGGAAGGCCTCTGTCTGGGTTCAACATCCCGAATAATCGTACATGGTGTTGACCAAGAAGAACCTCCGACGCGAGAATCTCTTAAAAAACATTTAGATCAATTGTGGGCAGATTATTATGATGCTGAATCTGACCTTGAACGCAAAGAGATTCTCGCTGAAGTTACGCTGGTTAAACAATCATTAAATGCGGAAAGAACACAGCACGATCTTCATAGCGCTAAAGTCCAAACTTACATCAAGAAAGGCATTGACCGCGCCATATCTGCCATAGATAAGGCAGGCATGAACACTCTCGCTGAACATCTCAAATTACATATAAACCCAAATGGCAAGTATGGATATATCTATACTGGAACAGCCTGGGAAATTACCTTATAAAAAATTTTTAAATCCGTTGAGAGTGTTATTTGACCATACTCCTGACCCAGGCCACAGTATCGAATCATCTTCTATGAGGCATTTCTGTTTCCAAACTTACGAAACCTCGAATATCCGAATTCAGCTCTATCCCTCATAAGGAGGTAACTTCTGAACTTTGATAAGAGCCGAACGGCGTTCCCATATTTTTGCTTTTTGATTTTCCATCGAAATCAGATACTGATATTTGTCAATTTTCACGATCTCTCCGTATCCGTTTGACGTTCATCACCCCCCCTTCCCCCGGAACGTTGCCCTCATAAACGAACTTCAAGCCGGCCTGCAAACCGATATCCCTTGCCATTGCCCGCCTTTTCATAAAGTAAAACTTCTTTCATGGCTCCCGGACCACTTTCCATCTCGACACCTCCATCTTGCCCGATGTTGGGAAGGTTCTTTATACTTACGGATAGGAATAAACAATGAGATAACGATCCGTCACCATTGGGATATTGTCAAGAGTTATGGATGTAATATCAAGCGTATCTCGTCACAGGACTATTGAAACAGATTTCATCCATCTCTCGCACCATAATCGGCAACGGAGTCCATATTTTAGAGCCAATATCCTGTGTTTCTAATTCTTTAAAATCTTTTGGTAGCTTATCTGTAACTCACAACACCAGACTCAGGTTGAGATCGTCTCCGAGTTTCACAGTCTTGCCGGAGATCCTTCCTTCCCGGTTCAGCATGCCTTCAATCCAGCGAACATCTTTTTTTATCGCCCTTTCCAGACGAAAGCGCTTACAGGTCATAACGACCAGCCGAAGGCCGAGAAGACGACCCGTCAAGGAATCCAGCGTCGTAAAGTAGAGGATGCCCAGCTCACTGCGAAACTCCCTGTATCCACCTATTCCTTCATAGTCGTTGATCAGATCTCCGCAACCGTAGAGGATCAACTTGTTTCTGTACACCTCGAAGCCTAATGCATGATGGGAAGAATGACCGTGAATGATGTCCACCATAGCTTCATCAATAAGATTATGGGCAAAACGGGTGTGTTCTTCCGGCACCCTGTAGCCCCAGTTGCCACCCCAATGGATGGAAACCACCGCGATGTCCCCCTTCCGTTTTATCTTCCCTATCCTCTTTCCGATCGTGCCTACGGTTTTTTCGGAAAAATCCTGAAGGACAACAATTCCTGGATGGGTTTCCGTTGCTGACCAGCCGGGCATAACGCCGCTTGATTCATGTCCAAAAGCAAAGACGAGCACCCTTCCCCTGCCGGGAAGATCTTTTATCGCCGGGAGGCAGGCCTCTTCCACATTTCTACCTGCCCCACAAGTCTTCAGTCCGGCCATTTTAAGGGTAGTCAATGTTTCCAGAAGGCCGTGGTATCCCCAGTCGAGGACATGGTTATTCGCTAGAGAGCAAATATCTATTCGGGCAGCCTGGAGACAGGGGATATTCTTGGGATTCATCCGGTAGTTGATCCCTTTGCCGATCCAGTAATCATCATTTGTCGTGATGCTTGTTTCCAGGTTGATGATCCGTATATCGGGCGCCTCTGCAGCAATTGCAGATAGGGACTCACCCCAGATATATCCGAAATCAACGGGCTGGGGGATGAGACCGTTCAACTCCTCAGCAAGATCAACATAGCCTCTCGCATCTTTTACGTAAGATTCATAAAGGACCGGATTGCTCGGATAAGGCAGGATCTGATCGATGCCCCGTCCGGTCATCACATCGCCGCAGAGAAAAAGTTTTATAGCTCCTGAGCCACTGGAACTGGCCATCCTCGCATCATCTCCTGCCCTTGGTCTTTTTTTCTTTCAGCCCGCCCTGACATCAGCATAAGATCCTCCTGAATTTTAACCCCGCACTTTAAATCGTTCATCAAGGATCTTCATTTTCTCGACAATTCCACCATACTCCAATTCACTGTAGGGAAGCATCGCCGCTCCTGAGAAACCCTGAGCCCGCATTTCGGTCGCCTTTCTCGCAACATTGTTCCGGATGTAGTCCCAGTAGGGATGGTCGAAGGCATCGGCGGGTTCCGTAAATTTTCCCTTGTGGACGCAAAAAGCAAGGCAGCAGATAATCGGCGGCCCATCGAAATAGGAGATGCCGGAATTCATTTTCACCGGCATCAACGGCCCAGTGTGGCTTCCTCTCATGAAACCAGCCACGAAATGGCCGATGTTGAAGGGGGCCAAGACCTCGCCGGTGGCCGGGAAGGTTCCCTGGACTCTGACCAGCATCACAGGATCGTCTTTCCCCGTGTACTTGCCTGCAATATTGTGAAGTCTGGTGGTGCTTACGGAAACAGCGATGTCTCCGGTACTGCGGGAATAGATCGCCTCGACGACGAAACGTTCGTTGTCTCTCAATAGTGCAGCGATATCGTAGATATCCTCTGGGGCGTTCAATTCAATAACCCTGTCCCCCTCCGTGTATTCCACATCCATGATGACAAAGCGGAACCCTTTGTTCATCGTAGGGCTGAGAATCAATCCGGAATTGTACATGGGGTCCGTAAAGGCAAGGTAAAGAGGCAGGTTATACGCTCCGGGATCAGTCTTATCGGCGGCGAAAAAGAGGAAGGGCTCATTCGGTCGCTCTTCGAATTCCATCTCCGCCACCGCAGGCCCCATTCCCCTCACGTTACCGGAGAAGGAATCCTTCAGCAAATCCTGCCCGGCGCCATAGAGACCCTGCTCTTTAGCCACCTTGGTCCCGGTCACAAAGGCGTCCCAAGCCAGCTGGTGTATGATCCCATCGCCCTTGCCGCGGGAATGGGAGAAAAGAATCGCGATGTCGTCACCTGTATGGCTGATGAAAAAATCGGAAATGACTCCCTGACCCTTCTCCGCCACAAAATTTTTCACTTCCTGGATCAGCCGTTCACTAGGCCGGATATGCCCTCCGACACTTCCCACATCAGCCTTAATAATACTCAGTGTCGTTTTCATTTTTACCTCCTTAAGAAGTATTCCTGAAACGTTGGCTCTCTAAAAAAATAATGATAACCGATTTTTCTCTTGTTTAGCAATCGCCTTCTCCGCTGGAACAGGGGCCACATGAGGACGGCTGTCACGCCCCTTGCTATCTGTTTTTTATATCTCCCGCATCCCCCGGAGGGGGATTCCCACCGCCACCCGTCGCGTTCCCTGCTGTTTATTTTTTCTTCACTTTTTCGAAGTCAATATAATATATCAATTATACTGACTTTTTTGTTTTTCTTCCATTTATCATTATCTTGTCTGCCATGTTTCTGCCCTCCAATGGCAGAAGTCTGCCATCAAAAAACTGACATGTAATCAGCAGGGGTCATCAAACTTCCTGACTTTACCCTGAAGGAGCATGGTTATGTTAGAAAAGAAATTGCAGAATGATGTCGTAAACACGGGCAAAGATGATATCGTCTACGTTAACAAAGATGGTTCTCGATTATCGCCTGCAATCACAAAACTCATCAGGGACAGTGGTTATCAGTTATCTGATGTCGCTCTTATGCTGATCGAAGCTGTCGCAGCTGAGCTGGGTAATCCCGATAGTTTTACCGCCCGGCATAAGATTAACGAGATTTCAAAATCGTTTCCCTACCATCACCGCACACTAGCCAACAGAGATTCTCTAGGAACCGGACCCAAAGAACACATCAATATCGGAAAATACAAATTTTATAGGAATCTGTCCATTTTGGAAATGCTGTGCAAGGACCTATGCAAGTAAGGAGCACAGCCGATGAATACTGACAATCCTTTAATCAAACGTTACAATCAAAGGCTATCTCAAATCCCAGAACCCGGCGGAGGCGGGTGTCATGTGTCTCTGCTTGGTGTGGCAAACGTAGGAATAATGGCTGGCATAGAACCTCAAGTGATTTTCGATGAGATACGGCAGTCCATCCCACCTGGCCGACGAAAGGTCTGTGATAGAGAGATTCAGGAGGCAATCAACAGAGCCCTGCAAGATGCTGGCAAGCAATCAAAAACTTTCAAGAAGAAACCGGACCCAGTTGTTAAACATGGCAAAGAGGCACTCAAGCGTATTCTCAAAAAGGCAGTTTCCTGTGATGAAGCTGATCTTTGGGATGCGTCCCCTTACCGCTTGTCCTGGGAGCCATCGATTGAAGATGCAATTCACTTTCTAAAAACTGTTTTTCATTCGGATGATCTTGTTTTTATCGGGGATCGGACAGAGCCAGGCATCCTGGATACGAATATCCGCACAGTTGCCAATTGGATTTTCTTCTTTAAGCACGGCGGAACGGCTGGCCCTTTCTTCATCATTAACCCTCTTGACGGAATTCCCCGACTTAAGAATACCAATGAGGGTGAAACATACCGTGGTGATCAGAATATAAAGTTATTCCGCCATGCTCTCGTCGAGTTTGACGATCTTTCCCATGATGATCAAATCCGCTTCTGGATGGCGATCAATTTACCTGTCCGAGCCCTGATAGATACAGGCGGTAAAAGCATCCATGGGTTGATTGATGTTTCATCTTTGGAAATTCGAACGGCCGATGACTGGAATCGACACATTAAACAACGCCTTTACGATGAACGGCTTGTCCCGCTCGGGGTAGATCGGGCCTGCAAGAATCCGGCAAGGCTGTCAAGGTTGCCTGGAGTAATTCGACAGGAATCAGGAAAAATGCAACGCCTCCTTTGGTTGTCCCCAACAGGAAGGAGGTGCATGAATGCCTGAAAATGACTTTTTCGCTGGAATTGACGCTCAGTTAGATACATGGGAATTCCGGACTTTGGCTGATGCTTTCAAACCAAGGCCACCGTTGCAATACGCCATTACTGGACTGTTTACTCTTCCAAGTTTGACAATCGTCTTCGGAGCGCCAGGCACCTTGAAATCAATGCTTCTAGGCAGTGCGGCGCTCCATGTGGCTGGGGGGCTGCCCTGGCTTGGCAGGAAGGTAAAGGCGTTTCCGACCATGTGGCTGGATATGGACAACGGAAAACGCCGAACAGACGAACGCTTCGAGGCTTTGGCGCGTCACTTGGGACTAAATGAAGGAACCCCCTTTTTTTACATCTCAATGCCAACACCAATGTTTAACGCTGGTGATACCGGCGATACTGAGGCCATGGTTAACCGCATGATCTCAAGAGGGATCAAACTACTTTTCATTGATAACCTAGGCCTGATTAGTCCAGGAGCAGATGAAAACAGTGACGCCATGGTGAAAGTCATGGGGAACCTACGATTACTGGCGGAGCGGACTGACGCGGCTGTCGTAATAATTCACCATCAAAGAAAAAAGAGTAAACAAACCCAAACCGCGCGAACCGGCGAAACACTTCGAGGACACTCCAGTATCGAAGCATCCTTAGATCTGGCCTTGTTAGTCGAACGCGAGTTTGACAGCGACATAATCACAGTTCATTCTACAAAAACTCGCGACACAGAGGTGCGGCCATTCGCTGCTGAATGGCGATATGAACATAAGCCCGGAACAGATGAACTCGAAACAGCGGGTTTTGTATCAGCAGAGGGGGAGAATTCATCAGAGACGGTTCTTGAAAAGGCCATTATCGAAACTGTATCCAGCAACGCATTAATCAATCAAACGAAGCTAAAAGACGATGTCATGAAGCTTACCGGGATAGGAAGAAATCAGGTTATCAATATGATCCGCGCTCTGGAGGTTAGAAAAGCCTTAAATGTCAAACCTGGTTCGAACAATGAGAAGCTGTATTATATTGAATAAACGGGGTTTGCCGGTTTGTCTACCTTGACCGGAATACTCCCGGGAAACCGGCCTGCCAACCTGTTGGTTTGGGTTTGCCGGTTTTACCCCCCCTTTATAGGGGGTAAAACGGTAAACTGGACAGGATACCGGAAAAGAAGAGAAAAAGAGGAAAGCAAAAACCTAAGAAATCAGGTTCATCCGGTTAATGAGTACCTCTGAGCATGCAGGTGATAGAGGCGGAGTTTGAAGTATTCCATATCCCGGAATCCATAGGCCTGCCTTTTTAAAGTTTTAATTTTGTTGTTTGTGCCCTCAAGGGCGGCATTTGTAATGTGATGTTTGAAATAATT